>ERZ778496.65-NODE-65-length-122558-cov-15.764194_pt1 | contig 122558 bp, 113 predicted proteins | sample MGYA00433099_ERZ778496 | MGnify/ENA primary metagenome ERZ778496 (study PRJEB29527, sample SAMN07138962) | mouse gut metagenome | material: feces | host: mouse | place: China:Nanjing | collected 2016-01-25 ...
GGCTCCACCCCGTAAATGGCTAATACGGTTAGGGCGGCTATGGTTGCATTCTTCAACACGTGTCACCTCCCATCAATTTAATATTTTCTGCCGCCGCTCCTCTGGTACATGAGCGCTGTCCAATATGTTCCAGAGTTCGTCCAGCGTCATACTGCCCGGGGCCTCCAGGCGCTTGAATAATGTTCTGGTGGGGATGTTTGCTTTCTCGGCCAGTTCTTTTTTTGTAGCGTTTTCTTCATAAATGTAGGCTTTTATAGCTGATCTGAAAGCATCTTCCCGACGTTTCCTTGATGTCAAATATATTTTTGGCAAGGTATCCACCTCCTTATCCAGCCCTTTTATCTCCTCCGGCAAGAAATTTATTGATAAAATACTGCTGTCCTTTTCCAGTTACTTTTGTAGTCTTATTGATGGTAGTATGTCCGTCTGAATGCGTAACTGCAGTCTCTTTTACCTCAAACAATCCCATTTCCATGCTTCTCTGTGTGGGAGCATTGTAATCGGTCCCCTTGCGTCTGATTAAATAACCGTTGTTTCTGAGATATGTAAAAAGGCGTTTTTCTCCGGTTTCGTATCCATTCTGTTTAAGGATTTTTGCCAGCTCCCCAATAAGAATAGATTGTTTTGAGGTAGATACTGCATCAGCGAATATCTCCTTTGGTTTCATGCGCTGGTTATCTTGTATAAGTAGGTTGTTGTTAGATTTCAATTTTTCTATTTCTTTGTCAGCCATCTTTAATGCCCGGGCAAAAATTTGTTCAGGGGTATTCCATGCCTTTTCAAGGTCGAGGAAATACTGGCGGATTTCCATTCCTTTATCTGTCCTCTGCAGCATACAAATTTGTTTTGCCATATCAACTGATAGGTCATAATCTTCAACCTCTCTTGCTACCTCTCTTTTCCCTTCAATTTGAACCCGTACTTTTTTGTACGGAGTTGAATAATCTGTGTTTTCCCTGAACCCATACCCTGTATACCGTTCAAACCATTTGCTAAACCGCTCTGTACCAGAGAGGCCATTCTCGCTAGAAAGTAAGTCGTACAAATCCCTAGCCGATACTGTTGGCTGTTCTGTTTCATAATTGACATTAATTAATTCGCTCATATCTTCTCCTATTCATTTTATTCAATTTGATTGAACATTTGTCGTAAAAAAATAATCAACAATCTCATTTTTCCTGATTTTCAAAACCCTACATACTAATTCAATTTCTCTTTGTTTGAACTCAATTTTCCCGCATAATTTCAAGGAAATTGTCCTTTCAGAAAGATTCATTGCTTTTGCAAAATTATGCCTTGTTCCGCAAATCTCTACAATTCTTCCAGAAAGTTTACTATAATCATACATTTTGGCCACCTCCTTTGTTCAATTATATTGAGCAAAATAAATATAACATATCCTGCGAAATATGTCAATGACATTTGCTCAAAATTTTTGAACTTTTTATCATATTATTGTTGAACTTTTATTCATAATCATATATAATATAAGTTAAGAAACGGAGGTGTTGTGGTGAAAAAAGAAAATACATCGATTAGACTAAAACAATTAATGGAAGAAAAAAAACTTCGTCAAGTGGATATCCTAGAAAAGGCTAAACCATTTTGTGAGATGTACGGTGTAAAGATTGGAAGAAACGATTTAAGTCAATATGTGTCAGGGAAAGTTGAACCAGGTCAAAAAAAACTAACTGTATTAGGAAGGGCACTAGATGTTAATGAAGTTTGGCTAATGGGATACGATGTGCCAATGGAAAGAAATGACAACATCCATTCTGCATCACATCTTTATAATAAACTGGCTCAACAGGAAATTGATTTGTCCGGAAAGAAAGCCGACTGGAAGATTTCAGGTACATTAGATGAAGAAACATTCAATTTTGTAAAACAGTATATGGAATTAGATTACATCGGAAAATGTAATATCAAAAACACTCTCAAACATGAATTGGATAGGATAAAAAGTCTTGATGAGGCAAAAAAACAAATAGAACAGCTCAAAAACAAATTGGAAAAACGTTGTAAACAAAGAGTACTATATACTTACATGCAAAAGATAGCATCTGCTGGTACTGGATTTTACTTTGACGATATCCCTTCAGACACTATAGAGGCCCCCTATTGCAAGGGTGCAGATTTTGTAATAGGTGTCAACGGCGATAGTATGGAGCCAGATTATCATGACGGGGACAAACTGTATGTTCAAAAAGTCACAAGTCTCTCTATTGCAGATGTAGGTATCTTTACAGTATGGGGAGAATGTTTTGTAAAAGAACTAGGAGAGCACGGGCTTATATCAAAGAATCCCGCATACGATGATATTGCTGAAACTGATGACGTGCGGCTGATTGGCCGTGTATTGGGAAAAGTAGAAGAAAATGAGTTATAATGCGGATTTGCATTTAAACTATGTTGATTAGTATATAGACGGAGGAAGATATAATGAAAAATAATATTAACGAAGATGCATTAAAGAATATAATGGTGTTTTTAGCCGCAGCATGTGAAGCTGTAGAGAATTGTTTGAATGCGGACTTTATTTGCCCGTTGTGTGGAGGCACTGCCCATGCTTCTAAATCAGAATATAATGGACACAGGTCAGCATATTGCGATGGATGTGACGCGAATTTCATTGAATAAAGAGTTGAGGCAATAAATATCGTCCCAGTGCTGGTAACACTGGGACGGTCAATATCTCCGAAGAGATACCTAATAGATTCGCAACTATATTGTATCATCTTCGGAGACAGTCTGCAATAGACAGACTGTCTTTTTTGCACCCAAAATAAGGAGGATGATAATAAAATGGCAACAGCAAAGAAACTCGCAAGCGGATCATGGAGGTGTCAGGTTTATAGCCACACTGAACGCATTGTGCAACCAGATGGATCAGTAAAACAGAAGCGAATCTATAAATCTTTCACTTCGGATGTGCAAGGCCCAAAAGGTAAACGCATTGCAGAACAGTTGGCGGCAGAATATGCCGCAAACAAAGAGCAGAAAAATGCAGAAAACAATTTCACATTAAATGAGGCAGTAGATTTGTATATGGACGCCAAAGCGCAGGTATTGTCTCCAGCTACATTACGTGGATATGAAAGCTTAAAGAAGAATTATTTCGATGAAATTGGGCGGGTTAATATACAAAATCTGGATACAGTTACTATCCAGAAGTGGGTAAGTTCTCTTTCAGCAAAATTAAGCCCCAAGACTGTAAAAAATGCATATGGGCTTTTGACCGCTACACTGAAATTTTTCATAAGTGATTTTTCTTCACAAGCAAAACTTCCTTCTAATGAAAAACCAGATTTATATGTTCCATCCGATAACGATATCAAGAGACTTTTAAATCATATAGAAGGCAAGGAATTGGAGATTGCTGTATTGTTGGCAGCGTTTGGCCCTATGCGACGTGGAGAAATATGTGCCTTACAATCTGATGATATCAAAGGAAACACTGTAACAGTTAGAAGGAGCATGGTACTGGGCCGTGATAAGGAATGGTACATTAAGCAACCAAAAACTTACAGCGGATACCGAGAGATTGTATTTCCCTCTTTTGTAATTGATAAGCTGAACGGAATAGAAGGAAGGATTATTAAAGCAACTCCAAACCAAATCACAAAACGATTCCAGAGGGCAATTATATATACTAAATTACCTCATTTCCGTTTTCATGATTTGAGACACTATGCCGCCAGCATAATGCACGCCATAGGCGTACCGGATCAGTACATAATAGCGCGGGGAGGATGGGCCTCCGATAATGTAATGAAAACCATATATAGGGGAGTGATTTCAGAAGAAAGCGATAAACAGAATAAGATTATAAATGGGCATTTTGAAGCTATGCAACACGAAATGCAACACGAAATAAAAAAAGCCCGCTAAACAGCGGGTTTTAAGGCTGGAGCATACGGGATTCGAACCCGTGACCTCCACAATGCCATTGTGGCGCGCTCCCAGCTGCGCTAATGCCCCTAAAGATTTATAACGATGTTATTATAGCATATAGTTATTAAAAATGGAAGTATAAAAATAAAAAAAATGTCATCGAATCAGGAACCTCCGAAAGGTGATTTCCCCAAGGGAATGCCGCGCCATGCACAAGCCTCCCAAGTCAGGCTGCGCCGAAATGCAGTGCCCTCTCAAAAGCAGTATCTATAAATGTGAAACATATCTTGCCAAATTACCTGATTCAGATATATGATAGGTAGGAAATATCACATAAAGGAGACACTATATGCCAAAAAATTCATTCCGCCCATCCCGCTGGCAGCTTCTGCCCCCTGTTTTTCCGGGATCTACACTGAAAATCATTGCCATAGTCACCATGCTGATCGACCATATCGGTGCCGTCATCCTGGAAAACGGATACATGCAGGCCTATCAGATGAATCTGCCCCAGGCCCTTTCCTACGAAAATACACTTCTTATATGGAACATTGACTGGGCACTCAGAAAAACAGGCCGCATTGCCTTTCCCATATTCTGTTTTCTTCTTGTTGAAGGGTTTATCCACACCTCAGACAGAAAGAAATACGCACTGCGGCTCGCCCTGTTTGCCCTTCTCTCGGAGATTCCCTTCGATTTATGCTTTAACGGCAGCGTCCTGGAGTTTTCTTATCAAAATGTAATGATCACCCTGCTGATCGGATTTCTTACACTCATGGCTATGGATGAAGCCCGCAAAAGAATGCCCGCACTGGCACTTGTGGCCGCCGGGGCCGGTCTTCTTCTGGGATATCTTTTAAAAACAGATTACAGTTATAAAGGTGTCATTCTCATTATCATACTGTACTTGTTCCAGAGCTATCCCCTGGAAAGGACCATTGCAGGCTGCCTCTCTCTGCTGTGGGAAGCACCCGCCTGCCTGGCTTTTATCCCTATCAACATGTATAACGGACAGAGAGGCAGGAAGATCAAATACTTTTTCTACCTCTTTTACCCGGTACATTTGATGCTGCTCTTCCTCATACGCTATGCCCTTCTGAAATACTGATCTCTGTCTCTTTCCGCTATCCAAAAAACTTCCGGACTGCGGAAAGAGATGGAATACAAAACTAAATAATACTAACAAGAATTGGAGTACATATGACAGGAAAAACACATCTATCTGTAGGTACTGCGGCTGCCGTCTGCGTAACGCAGCCTCAAACCTTAAGCAGTTTATTATTATGTCTGGGTACAGCCGCCATCGGCTCAGTCATCAGCGATATTGACGTAACCACCTCGGATTCCAGGGAACAGCTAAACAAAATCTCCATACTCACCTTATTGGTCATCGCCGCACTGCTCTTTGCCGAGTGGAAATGGAATGTGGGAATCCGATACCGTTTTCAAAAAGAGAGCAGCATATACAGACTCGCCGTAAGTTTTCTGCTATTCCTTGGAGTGTGCACCTTTGGAAAGAACCAGCCGCACAGGTCCTTCATGCATTCTCTGCCCGCACTGGTGATCCTAAGCGGTATTGTGTATGGAATTTTCCCGGACCTTACCCCTTATTTTTTTGTCGCCATGCTCTCTCACATGCTGATTGATATGCTCAACTACAAAAATGTGCGTATTTTATACCCACTTAAATTCGGCATCAGCCTGGACCTGTGCCATGCCAACGGACCGGTAAGCCGAGCTTTGTTCTGTGCAGGTCTGTCAGTTCTTTCTGTTATGCTCTTGTTTCTTTTATACCGGATTTATTTTATCTGACCGCATGAGAGCCTCCTCTCAGCAGCGGCAGCTTTCACTGGTTTTTGACGGCATTGATGCGCTACTGCTGCCCTGCATTTACTGGAAACCATTTTCCCGGCTGAAATCCGGGGAGACGGCCACCTTATCAAAAGCAGGCCTGGAATCTTCTGCATCCCCTGCTGACAGATCACGGCAAGGAACTCCTTTCCCATATCATATGAAGGGCCTCCAAATGCTGCATGGCTTTACCAAGAGGAGCGTGGTCCCAAAAGACCACGCTCCAGCACGAAAATCCGGCAGACCGGATTCATTACACTTTATTCGTAACGGTTCCGTATCCTCACAGTTACAGGCACAATTCCATACAGACTCGCCTATTACAATGGGATCGCCTTTATTCTTCTATCTTCTCCACCACTTCGTTCTTATTCTTATAGATACTGTCAGCCGGAACCACTCCGCGCACTGAGGACAGAGGATAAATGTTGCTGTGGCTTCCGATCACAGTTCCCGGATTCAGTACAGAACCGCATCCCACTTCCACTTCATCCCCCAGCATGGCACCGAATTTTTTCAGTCCTGTCTCAATCTTTTCTGACGCGCCTTTTACCACCACCAGCTTTTTATCAGACTTTACATTGGAGGTGATGGAGCCTGCCCCCATATGAGACTTAAATCCCAGAATAGAATCCCCCACGTAATTGTAGTGGGGAACCTGTACTTTATTGAACAGGATCACATTTTTAAGCTCTGTGGAATTCCCCACAACAGCCCCTTCCCCAACCAGCGCATTCCCGCGGATAAATGCGCAGTGGCGTACTTCCGCGTCTTTGCCGATGATCGCAGGACCATTGATGAATGCCGTGGGTGCAACCTTTGCGGACTTGGCGATCCACACATTCTCCCCTCTTTTCTCATACTCTTCCTCACTGAGCGTGCTGCCCAGTTTAACGATAAATCCACTGATGAAGGGAAGCGCTTCCCAGGGATAGGTCTTGCTTTCCAGAAGTTCTTTTGCCATTGTCTGGTTTAAATCACTGTATAATTCACTGATTTTTAACTGTTCCATTCTCTTTACCTCTTTCCGCCGGATTTTCCGGCTTTTTTGTAATATACGGCCGCCGCGTCAAAAAATTGCTTCAGCGCCAGTTGATTTCTCAGTCCCAGCACGCCCTGGGTTCTGCTTCTGACAAAATTCTCCAGCTTTTCCATGTATTCGTCCGGGGTGATCTCCCCCTCAGCCACATAAGTAAGTCCTTTCTCCCAGCTTGCCGTAAGCTCCGGGTTCAGCAGGGAACGGATGGAGGCATTGACCACGTCAAAGATCATCTCTCCCAGCAAAGTGGGGGTGATGACCTGTGTCTTCTTATTCAGGGCCAGATATTTGATGGTCATAAGCTTTTTCAAAATTTCCGCCCTGGTGGCACTGGTGCCGATTCCGCTTCCCTTTATCTGTGCTCTCAGCTCCTCGTCCTCGATGAGCTGCCCGGCATTTTCCATAGCCAGGATCATGGAACCTGAGGTGTAACGTTTCGGCGGGGATGTCTCCCCCTCTTTTATCTGGAAATCCGTGATATCCAGCTCACTGCCCTTTTTGATGGTCTGCAGTATTTCCAAGAAGCTGGTATCTTCTGTCTGCTCCCCTTCCTCCTGGGCACTCTCCTCCTTCTTTTTTGCAAAAGAGTTCTGCACCACCTTCAAGTATCCCTCGGAGACTAGGATCTTAAATGAGGAAAACAGTCTTTCCTTTTCAATCACCGACACAATACTCACCTTCTGGTAAACAGCAGGGGGATAAAAAATACTCAGAAACCTGCGCACCACAGTCTCATAAACCTTCGCCGCAGAGGGATGGAGGCTGCCCAAAGCACCCATTCCCTGTCCCGTAGGGATAATAGCATAGTGGTCTGTGATCTGCTTGTCATTGACATATCTTGTCTTCGCCAGATCCTTATAACTGCCCTCTGCCAGGATCTCCTCTGCAAACGGCTTTCCGTGCACATACCCACGCAGACCGCCGATGTTTTTCTGTATCTCTTTTGCCACCGCGGTGGAGAGCACACGGGCATCTGTTCTGGGGTAAGTGACCAGTTTTTTCTCATACAGCTCCTGGACAATTTTCAAAGTCTCATCCGGGCTGATCTTAAATAAGCGGGAGCATTCATTCTGAAGCTCTGCCAGGTTAAAAAGAAGAGGCGGATTTTTATTTTCCTTTTTCTTCTCGATCTTCTCCACCACAGCTTTAAAAGGAGGATCAGCCGACAAAATGGCCTTTAATTCCTCCGCATGTTTCCGCTCTTTGAATCCGTTCTCCTTATAGAGATAAGGCGACTGGAAATACCGGCTGCCCTCCACGCCACGCCACTCCCCGTCGAAGGGGTGTCCGCCCGCCGAAAAGCTGCCCAGCACACGGTAAAAGGGTGTTTTTACAAATTCACGGATTTCCCGTTCCCGGCGCACCACCATGCCCATAACACAGGTCATGACACGGCCCACAGATATGGCCTGGTATTTGCTGCCCAGGTAATTAGATATGGCATTGCCATATTTTAAAGAGAGAAGCCGGGAGAAATTAATACCCATCAGATAATCTTCCTTGGCCCGCAGATAGGCGGAGGCAGATAAATTATCATAGGCGCTTAAATCCTTTGCCTCCCGGATTCCCCTAAGTATCTCTTCCTCTGTCTGGGAGTCAATCCACACCCTCTTCTGTTCCTTGTCTTTTACATCTGCCATCATGGCAACCAGGCGGTAGATGTACTCTCCCTCCCGCCCGGAGTCGGTACAGACATAGATGGTGGAAACGTCATCCCGGTTAAGTAGTCCGCTCACGATCTGAAACTGTTTGGATACGGACGGTATGACTTCGTATTTAAATTCTTCAGGCAGAAAAGGCAGGGTCTCCAGACTCCATTTTTTATATTTCATGTCATATTTCTCCGGGTAGCTCATGGTGACCAGATGACCTACGCACCAGGTGACAATGGTGTTCTCTGACTCCAGATATCCGTCATGACGGGCAGTCTGGACTTTGAGAGCCCTGGCAAATTCCTGTGCCACACTGGGCTTTTCTGCGATAAATAAAGATTTATTCATAAAAGCTCCTCTTCCATGCAATCAGACCGGAGGGAGCTCCCCGGTCTGACTTAAAGTTTTATTTTTTTGTGATAAATCCTTTGGCTTTCAGTGTCTCTGCACAAAGGACAGCACCGCCGGCAGCGCCGCGCACGGTGTTGTGAGAAAGGCCGATGAACTTGTAATCATATACACTGTCCTCTCTCAGACGACCTACCGTTACACCCATTCCATTTTCATAATCAACATCCAGGGTAACCTGCGGACGGTTGTCTTCTTCCATATAGCGGATGAACTGCTTGGGAGCGCTTGGCAGGTCTAACTCCTGGGGAGCCCCTTTAAAGTTCACCATCTTTTCGATCAACTGCTCTTTGGCCGGGTTCTTTCTGAATTTTACAAATACGGCTGCTGTATGTCCGTTCAGTACCGGCACACGCACACACTGGGTGGTGATAACAGGCTCTGCTGCCTTCTCGATCACGCCGTCTCTTATCTCACCCCAGAGACGGAGAGGTTCCTGCTCGCTTTTCTCTTCCTCACCACCGATGAAGGGGATCACATTTCCCTGCATTTCCGGCCAGTCTTTGAAGGTCTTGCCTGCTCCGGAGATTGCCTGGTAAGTGGTTGCCACTACTTCGTATGGCTCAAATTCTCTCCATGCTGTGAGCACCGGTGCGTAACTCTGGATGGAACAGTTGGGTTTTACGGCAATGAAGCCTTTTGTGGTCCCCAGACGTTTTTTCTGGAATTCAATGACATCAAAGTGCTCCGGATTGATCTCCGGCACTACCATAGGTACGTCCGGTGTCCAGCGGTGTGCGCTGTTGTTGGACACAACCGGTGTCTCTGTCTTTGCGTATGCCTCCTCAATGGCTTTGATCTCCTCTTTGCTCATATCAACAGCAGAGAATACAAAGTCAACGGTGGATGCCACTTTCTCCACCTCAGATACATTCATGACTTCCAGCTTTTTCACGGCTTCCGGCATGGGAGTATCCATTTTCCAGCGTCCGCCTACGGCCTCCTCATATGTCCTGCCTGCACTTCTTGCACTGGCGGCCACAGTTACCACTTCAAACCAGGGATGATCTTCAAGCAGAGAGATAAATCTCTGTCCTACCATTCCTGTTGCGCCTAATATACCCACTCTTAATTTCTCACTCATACGGCAATTCTCCTCGTCTATGTATTCTGTGCGGAGGGATTGTTCTTCCTGTGCGCACATTTGTTTTTCCTAAACAATACTATAACAAATCCAGGAAAAAAGCAAGCATTTTTTAGTTTTCTTCCAGATATTTTTTGTGCAGTGTCAGAACCTGCTTCATGGCAGCCTCACCAGGAGCACCGATGGTATTTCTCTTCTCCACACAGTTCTTCATGCTGATCGCCTCATAGATGTCCTCTTTGAACACGGGACTGATTTCCTGATACTCCGGAAGGCTCATCTCATCCAGAGAGATATTTTTCTCAATGCAGGCAAGCACCAGACGTCCTACAATGCCGTGGGCATCCCTAAACGGAACGCCATTGTTCACCAGGTAGTCTGCGGCGTCTGTGGCATTGGTAAAGCCGTTCTTTGCGCTCTTTTCCATATTCTCCCTGCGGAAGGACATGGTGGCGATCATACCGTTAAATAAAGCGATGCAGCCTTTTACGGTATCAATGGCATCAAAGGTAAATTCTTTGTCTTCCTGCATATCTTTATTGTATGCAAGAGGAATGCCTTTCATGGTAGTCAGAATAGACATGAGCGCGCCATAGACACGACCTGTCTTTCCTCTTACCAGCTCGGCAATATCCGGATTTTTCTTCTGGGGCATGATACTGCTGCCTGTGCTGTACCCGTCATCAATCTCCACAAAACGGTATTCATTGGAGTTCCACAGAATAATCTCCTCACAGAAACGGCTCAAGTGCATCATAATGGTGGAAAGACCTGACAAAAGCTCGATCAGGTAATCCCTGTCAGCCACGGAATCCATGCTGTTCAGGGTTGGCCCGTCAAATCCCAGGGTTTTGGCTGTAAAATCCCTGTCAAGAGGATAGGTGGTACCCGCCAGCGCTCCGCTTCCAAGAGGACAGAGGTTCAGACGTTTTTTTGCATCCGCCATACGGCTCCTGTCGCGCTTGAACATCTCAAAATACGCGCCGAAATGATGTGCCAGTGTCAAAGGCTGCGCTTTCTGCAGATGGGTGAATCCCGGCATGTAAGTATGTACATTCTCATCCATAACCTTATAAATGGACTCCAGCAGTTCTTTTAAGAGGATGTCAATCTCCCCGATCTCATCCCTCACATACATCTTCATATCAAGGGCCACCTGGTCGTTGCGGCTTCTGCCTGTGTGCAGCTTTTTACCCACATCGCCGCAGCGGGCAATCAGATTCGCCTCCACAAAACTGTGGATATCTTCATACTCAGGGGAAAAGGCAAGTGCTCCGCTTTCAATATCAGCCAGGATCCCTTTCAGGCCTTCCAGAATCGCCTCTTTCTCCTTCTCCGTGATAATCCCCTGTTTTGCAAGCATCGCGGCATGTGCCATGCTTCCTGTAATGTCCTGTTTGTAAAGCTTATTGTCAAAACTTAACGACGCATTGAAATTATATACCAACAGATCCGTCTCCTTGGTGAAACGTCCGCCCCATAACTGAGCCATCTTTATGTACCTCACTTTTTTACAAATTGATTTATTTATTGTTCCGGCTATCCCAGGATTCTGCTACCTGCTGCAGCCGTAAGCCGCTTATCCGGCTTATGGGTAACAGTTTATCATTATCTTTGGTACCGTGCAAGAAATTTTTCCATATCACTGCTGCCCCTTTTCTGTAACAGTTCAGACAGGTCTGCGCATTTACTGCGCTGACCGTATGAAAAAGTAGTGCCAGCAGGTATCCAGCCCATCGCGAAGCGATTTTTAATGGCTGAATGCGTAACAGTTCAGCTTGTCTGAACTGTTACCCTTTTCCGCTTCTCTCTTGTCACGTTCCCTTTTTGAGAATACACAGCCGCAGAAATCCTGCCGGTACAGGCCATATTCTCCGGAAAGCTCTGTGGAACGCTTATACCCGTTTTTCTTTTTGAAATCTGACGGCAGATGCCGGACATGATATTTCTCTTCCAGCTTTTCTCCTATCTCATTGATCTTTGCCGCATTTTTCAGGGGACTGATGGACAGGGTTGTGGTGAAATAATCATATCCTCCCTCTGCCGCAAGTCTTGCAGCCTCCTCCATGCGCATTTCATAGCAGGCAAAGCAGCGCCTGCCTCCCTCCGGGATATCTTCCATTCCTTCTGCCATGGCATAAAATTTCTCAGGGCAATACTCCCCCTTTAAAAACTTCGGCTTATGTACAAAAGGCATGGATCCTATGAGCCGCTCAAGTTCTTCCTCCCGCTTCTCATATTCCTTTTCAGGTGAAATATTGGGATTGAAGAAAAAATCGGTTATCTCAAAATACTGTGACAGATATTCCAGCACATAGCTGCTGCATGGAGCGCAGCAGCTGTGCAGGAACAAAGTGGGAACTCTTTCTTCCTTTTTTATCTGTTCCAGGACTTTTTCCAGTTCTCTCTGGTAGTTTCTTTTCCGGTCCATTTTATGATTCCCTTTTCAGAACTTCATTACTGTTTGTCTCCCCCTTTTCAAATGCAGACGCATTGTCCAGGGTAGTCTGGGAAATAGCTGCAAGGGCTTCCTGGGTAAAGAATCCCTGATGGGAGGTGATCATTACATTTGGGAAAGAGAGGAGCCTTGCCGTTGTGGAATGCTCCAGAATTTCGTCAGAACGGTCCTCAAATACGTTCTTTGTCTCCTCCTCGTACACATCCAGACCCACACCGAAGAACTTGCGGGCACGGATTCCCTCGATCAAATCTTCTGTCTTCACAAGTCCGCCTCTCGACGTGTTGACCAGTACCACTCCGTCCTTCATTTTTGCGATGGTCTCCCTGTTGATCAGGTGGTAGGTGCTGTCCATCAGCGGGCAGTGCAGGGAGATCAGGTCACTTCTTTTAAGCAGTTCATCCAAAGAGACATATTCGGCAAAATCCAGGTCCGGATTCTGGTATACATCATAGGCAATGACCTTCATACCAAAACCACGGCAGATTTTCGCCATAGCCGCACCGATCTTTCCAGTTCCCACAATACCTGCTGTCTTTTGGTAAAAGTTAAATCCCATCAGGCCGCTTAAGCTGAAATCATTTTCCCGGACTTTTACATATGCCTTATGGATCCTGCGGTTCGCTGTAAGGGCCAGCGCCATGGCATGTTCCGCTACTGCTTCCGGGGAATAGCCCGGCACGCGCATAACCCGGATGCCGTACTCTCCCGCTTTTTCCAGGTCCACATTGTTGAATCCCGCGCAGCGCATAAGGATCAGTTTTACCCCCGCCTCATGGAGCGCTGTCACAGTCTCTGCCCCCACGTCGGAGCTTACAAAGGCGCACACAGCGTCAAACCCTTTTGCCAGCGGCGCCGTCTTGGGTGCCAGATCTGTTTTCAGATAGTCGATCTCTATTCCCGGATAATTTTCCAGTTGTTTATCAAAGGATGCCCTGTCGTAGTTCTTGGTGTCAAAAAATAAAATTCTCATAGTTTTGCCTCCTGTTCTTGTCAAATCATGTTTCCGTTACCGGATAGGTTTCCCAATCCGTACTTATTTTATCAATAATCAAAGAAAAACACAAGTGCATCCCATTCCCATATGTCAACCCCCGGCTTTTTATCATATGATACTGTATGTTACAAATTCACAGCCCTGCAATAAATGCAGTGCCGTGGACCGTAACTGCCAATTACCATCCCCAAAAACAGACAGTTTCACACCTGCCTGCCAATAGAAATAAGAAAGGAATGACAACTTATGGATACACCTCTTTTAGAAGTAAAAGATGTCAGTTATGCCTATCATACAAAGTCCGGTGAAACACCCGCTCTGTCCCATATATCTTTTTCTGTGGAAAAAGGAGAATTCCTGGCGATCGTAGGTCCGTCCGGCTGCGGAAAATCCACGCTTCTGGATATGCTCTGCGGTCTGCTCATCCCGGAAGAAGGTGAAATTCTTCTAAACAAAAAACCACTCAGTGAATCAGTGACAAATATCGGTTACATGCTGCAAAAAGACCACCTTTTTGAATGGCGTACCATTTACAGCAATGTACTGTTAGGACTGGAGATCCAGAAAAAGAACTCCCCAAATGCCAGAGACAAAGTCAATCATCTTCTGGCTGATTACGGCCTGGATAAGTTTAAAGAATCGCGCCCGTCCCAGCTTTCCGGTGGTATGCGGCAGCGTGCCGCGCTGATCCGCACGCTGGCTTTGGAACCTGATCTGCTGCTTCTGGATGAACCCTTTTCCGCCCTGGATTATCAGACACGTCTCTCTGTGGGGGACGACATTGGAAAAATCATCAAGCGGGAGGAGAAAACCGCTATTCTGGTGACTCATGATATCTCGGAAGCCATAAGCATGGCAGACCGGGTCATCATCCTCGGCAAACGTCCTGCTGCCATTAAAAGAATCATCCCCATTGTACTCACCATGGATAACCGCACGCCTTTCACCTCCCGCAGCGCTCCGGAGTTCAAGAATTATTTTAATGAAATATGGAAGGAGCTAAACCACAATGGCTGAAATGACTTCTATGTCCAGAGGACAGAGGAATTATCTGCGGAAATTAAGGCGTGATTCCCAGATCGTGCGGCTTATCCGCATCCTCATATTCCTGGCTTTTCTGGCGCTCTGGGAGGGCAGCGCAAGACTGGGCCTTATTGATTCCTTCATCTTCTCCAGCCCTTCCCAGGTGGTCCTAGCCATGTACCACATGATACTGGATGGAACACTTGCCGTACACACGGGCGTCACACTCTGGGAGACCATTGCCAGTTTCGCCCTGGTCACTGTGTTTGGTATTGCCATTGCGGTGCTTCTGTGGTGTTTTCCGAAGCTTTCCTCGATTCTGGAGCCGTATCTGGTAGTTCTGAACAGTCTGCCCAAATCAGCCCTGGCACCGCTTTTGATCGTGTGGCTGGGCAGCAACATCAAGACCATCATCGTTGCCGGTCTGTCTGTAGCCATCTTTGGGGCGATCTTGAATCTGTACACTGGCTTCTGCGGCACGGACCCGGATAAACTGAAACTGATTTCCACACTGAGGGGCACGAAAAAGGATGCCCTTTTTAAAGTGGTTCTTCCATCCTCCGTACCACTGATCCTCAGCATTATGAAAGTCAATATCGGCCTCTGCCTGATCGGCGTGGTGATCGGAGAGATGATCGGAAGCAAACGGGGACTTGGGTATCTGATCATTTATTCCAGTCAGGTATTCAAACTGGATACCATGATCATGAGTATTGTTATTCTATGTATCATCGCTGCTGTTTTATACAGCCTGATCAACATAGCGGAAAAAAAATACAGAAAACATTTCTGAAAAAACACATGCAAAAAATCCAGGCATACACGGCTCATCAATTGGCCGCTGCCTGGATTTACTTCATTCTGCCGCCGGTTCCTCTGTGGCGCTTTTCTGACTCCGCTTTCTGTGCTTCACGCATTCGGTCAGCAGATATTCGATCTGGCCGTTGACGGAGCGGAAGTCATCCTCCGCCCACTGGGCCAGGTCATTGTAAAGAGATGCGGAGAGCCGCAGGGGAACCTGTTTTTTTTGTTTTTCCTTCGGTTTGTTTTCCATGAAGGCATCACTCCTGTTACTGTTCACAGTCCCGCCTAATACAGGGAACCGCTGTTGACAATGGGCTGGGCATCTTTATTGCCGCAGAGGACAACCAGCAGGTTGCTGACCATGGCTGCCTTGCGCTCTTCATCCAGATCCACGATATCTTTATCGTTTAATTTCTGAAGGGCCATCTCCACCATGCTGACAGCACCTTCCACAATCTTCTGCCGCGCATCAATGATGGCTGCTGCCTGCTGTCTCTGCAGCATAGCTGATGCGATTTCCGGAGCGTATGCCAGATGTGTGATGCGCATTTCCAAGATCTCGATTCCCGCATCCACCACTTTCTGCTGCAGTTCCTCCTGCATGATACTTGCCACTTCCTGGCTGCTGCCCCGGAGAGAGCGCTCATCTCCGCCTTCGCTGGTGTCATAAGGATACCTTCTGGCTGCGTTTCTTGTGATGGCATCACACTGGATAGACAGATAGTCTTTGTAATTCTCCACATTAAATACAGCCTTTGTGGCATTTTCCACTTTCCAAATAACAACCGTGCCAATCTCAATGGGGTTTCCCAGTTCATCATTGACCTTTTGTTTTTTGTTGTCCAGTGTCATAGTTTTCAGCGAAACCTTTTTGTTGGCTTTTGCTTCCGTATTCTTCTGCTCCGCTTCAATGCCCATCCCTTTGAGAACTGTGGAACTGGCGCTGCCCACTGCTCTTACGGTTGGATTGATACCTGTCACAAAAGGATTGACCCAGTAAAATCCATTCCGGTTCAGGGTTCCGTAATACTTACCGAACAGTGCCAGAACCAGCGCCTCATTGGGGTTGATGACCTTCAGGCCCGCAAAGCCCGCACAGGCCGCACAGAAAATCAGGATTGCCGCTGTTATCCCGATACCGGTAAGCGTGCCGCTGACCTCAGAAAGTACCGCTCCTGAAAGGATCATCAGCGCAACACTTCCCACAAGCGCCAGGATCAAAAGAAACAGCATCCCCATACCTGACTTGGGGTGCAGGACTTTTTCCTCCACATTCTTATTCCTTGGACTGATTCCGTCTTTTTCTTCCATGATCATTTCCTCCTCTTGAAAAGACTGCCTGCAGCAGTAATTAATTTGATATCTTTTTGATATCATCATAATACTATATTTTTCCTGCCTTGTCAATCAAAACTTTTTCTGTGTATAAAACAAGACCATCCGCCCCGTTTCCGGTTTTCGATGGTCTTGTTTTCTTATACCTCTTCCAGTATATCAATGGTATTCAGTTTGTCACTGGCTTCCTCTTCCTTATGCCCCACCGTTCCGGCAACAATATAATAGCCGAACTTGGAATCGTAGAAAAACTCTTTTACCAATGAAAATCCCTCAATCTTCCCTGTGCTCTCCACATGCATCAGGGGGCCTGTACAGGAAATGACGTCATCTCCGATCTTCACATGCTCCTCGTCATAATATGTGATAGGCAAATCCCGGTCTATGAGCTCTTTCATCTTCTTCTCAATCTCCACCAGGTCAAAATTCTCCGGTTTTTCCGAATAATCCAGCATAAACCCATGGCGAATATCAGCCCGGACATAACTTGGCCGCTCAATATCTCTCACTACATAGCCGAATAAATCCTCTGCACTGTGTGCCATTTTCCTGTAGATCAGGGATTTGAACACAATATCCGCAATATTCTGCGGCAGCGGGCCGAACAGGGAGGGCCGTGTCACAATGACCTCCTCGCCGATTCCGATCATCAGATCTGCATTCCTTTTCAGGATCGGATACAGGATCTCAAAATGCTCCACGATCACTCTCTTATGCTGAGAGGTCACTCTTATGACCGCCTCAGCGATCGTCTCCAGCTTCACATATTTTCTTGCTGCCCTGGCATCCACATGGAAGGTCCGGGGGGTATAGAATCCCACATCATCCGCATTCAGAAGGGGCATGTTGGTAATGTCGTATTCATCGTCCCCGTCCACAACCTGGATTCCCGGAAACATCCCCTGGATCATCATACTTTTTCCGGAGTCCTTGGCACCGATAATGCCGATGATACGGTCAAACGGGTTTAAATACATCTGGGAGATTTTTCTTCCCAGTTCCATCATTCTCCGGTTCCCTCTTGGTGCAAAGAAAAAATTATACAGATTGCACTCATGGCGTACATTGTTGTAAATCATAAAAACCTCTCCCTATAAATATGTTTTTTGTTCCCCAATGGCAATGCGCCGCTGTTACTAACCCAACTATAGCACAAAACCGGGTAGTTGTATACGGTTTTGTCCCGTATACCTGCCCGGCTGACGCTGCGGTCTTTTACTGTTTTACTTTAAGAAACCATTGATGATCTGGGCTTCCGCCTCTTCCTCTGTAAGGCCCAAAGTCATGAGTTTTACAATCTGCTCCCCTGCAATCTTTCCGATGGCTGCCTCATGGATGAGCGCCGCGTCGGAGCTGTTGGCGGTTATCTCCGGAATGGAGCTGATCTTAGCGTTCCCCACAATAATGGCATCACATTCTGTATGGCCGCTGCACGCTGCATTTCCGTTGAGCACAGACTGGAAAAGCTGGTGGGAATCATCCTTCGCCACGGAACGTGATATAATATTGGCACCTGAGTCTGCCCCATCCATATCCACAATGAACCGGCTCTCCGCATCCTGGGTCCCGTGGGTCATAAGGCGCTCCATAACCTTTAGGCTGGCGCCTTCCAGCAATTTTGCCCTGGTCATGCGCTTGGTGGAGTCCACACCTTTGATCTGCACGGTGTCCATTTCCATGACACTGTTCTCCCCAACCTCAATGATGGTCTCAGGGTTCATAATACGCTGGCCTTTGCCGTCCCCGCTGCCGTAATGTTTCTCCACATATTTCACTCTGGAATTCTTTCCGATGAAAAAGCTGTGAATTCCGTCGTGCTGGCTGGATGCATCTCCTCCGTTGTGAATGCCGCAGCCTGCAATGATGGTCACATCACAGTTGTCCCCCACATAAAAGTCATTGCAGACAACTTCCTGAAGCCCTGCCTGGCTCATAACCACCGGGATGTGGACACTCTCCTTTTTTGTACCGTCCTTGATGCGGATCGTGATCCCGTCCCCTTCTTCCCGGGTGGTGATCTCTATATGTTCCGTACTGTTTCTGCCTTCACTCTTTCCGTTTGCCCGGATGTTGTAGGCTCCCACCGGGATTTCGTGCAGCCCGGCAACTGCCTCTAATAACTGTTTCTGTATAGCGTCCATTATTTTACTCCCCCCTCCTTCCAGATTTTACAGCCGGAATAGTCATCCACACCCTCCAGCAAAGCGGGAAGCACTTCATCCCTGCTTCCCCGGCTCACCAGTTTTCCGTCCGCGATCACCAGGATTTCATCCGCAATGTTCAGGATCCTCTCCTGGTGTGAAATGATCAAAATGGAGCCGTGGATCTCTCTGTGCATATTCTCAAACACATGGATCAGGTTCTGGAAGCTCCACAGGTCAATACCGGCCTCAGGTTCGTCAAATACAGACATCCTGGTGCCCCTTGCCATAACCGTGGCGATCTCGATCCTCTTCATCTCCCCGCCGGAAAGACTTGCATTGACTTCCCTGTTAATATAGTCTTTTGCACACAATCCCACCTCCGAGAGATACTGACAGGCTCCGGAAACCGTAATGTTTTCCCCTGACGCCAGCCGGATCAAGTCAAGCACCGTTACCCCTTTAAAGCGCACTGGCTGCTGAAACGCATAACTGATGCCTTTTCTCGCTCTTTCCGTTATATTTAAATCCGTGATATCCTCACCGTCCAGATAGATCCTGCCCTCTGTTGGCTTCTCAATACCGGCAATGATCTTGGCCAGCGTTGATTTTCCGCCGCCGTTTGGCCCTGTAATGGCAATAAACTTGTTGTCTTCCAGAGTAAAGCTCACGCGCTCCAGAATCCCTTTTTCTTTTGTCTCCTCTTCCACCTTGAAGGAGACATCCTTCAGTTCCAGCATTTTTCATTTCCTCCGATGTCATCTTCATCATTTTATGTTTATAAATCCCGGTTCCTATGATATAATATCAACAATGGCCAAATGCTACAGGGTTACTGTTCACTCCGTGCCCAGTAACACGCTTCGCGATGCACAGATATGGAGCTTTCTGCTCCATATCGCGCTGGCTGCCTGGGGATTTTCAAGCTTCCAGCATGAAAATGCCTCCCGGGATAGTGGCCCGTGAACAGTAACGATACAGCCGTTTACCGTGGATTTAATTCCTACTAAAACAGTACACTATATTACAAAATTTGTCAAAAGAAAAATGGAGATATTTTCAATGGACGCAAAAAATATGGATTTTACCCTGGAAGAACTGAAAATCCTGGCTGAAAATGGTCAGAAGGATCTGCAGTATGCTGTGGGCTATTACTACGAAAACGGAATACACACCCTGGTGGATTTCGCGCAGGCAGCCCAGTGGTATGAAAAAGCCGCCGAGAAAGACCATGCGGACGCACTGCTGCATCTGGGATTTCTCTGCGCCCAGGGAAAAGGCGTGGACAAAGATGACCGAAAAGCCTTTACTTATATCAAACGTGCCGCTGAGACCGGCAGTAAAAATGCCCAGTATAACCTTGCCAGATGTTATGAGGAGGGGATCGGAACAAAACAGGATTACGAAAAGGCCTTTGGATGGTACAAAAAAGCCGGGGAACAGGGTGATTACCGGGCCATGTGCTGTATGGGCGGATATTTTTTAAGCGGTCAGGCTGTGCCCGAGAGCACACAGCGGGCATTTCAGCTTTTTGAAAAGGCGGCAAACGCCAATATCCCTGCCGCCCAGTACAATCTCTCAATCCTCTACCGGTACGGGGAGGGTGTGGAAAAAGACGAGGCGAAAGCGGATCTGTGGCTGGCCAAAGCAGCACAAAACGGCTTTAAACTGGCAAAGGACGCCCTTAACGGCCAGCAAGAATAAAAATTTATGAATGCACATAAAGGAGAAACAACAATGGAAGTAGATTACAGAACTTATCTGAGACATTACCCTGACAGAAACGGCCGCTTCGGCCCTTATGGCGGTGCTTACCTGACCGAAGAGCTGGTTCCGGCTTTTGAGGAGATCGCGGATGCGTACCAGACCATCTGCCATTCCTCCCAGTTCATCAGCGAACTGCGCCGCATCCGCAAGGAATTCCAGGGAAGGCCCACGCCGGTCTATCACTGCGAGCGCCTTTCAAGGACCATCGGCAACTGCCAGATCTATCTGAAAAGAGAGGATCTGAACCACACCGGAGCCCACAAGCTGAACCACTGCATGGGCGAGGGACTGCTGGCCAAATTCATCGGCAAAAAACGTCTGATCGCAGAGACCGGAGCCGGACAGCACGGTGTAGCCATCGCTACGGCGGCGGCCTTCTTTGGATTAGAGTGCGAGGTACACATGGGTGAGGTGGACATAGCCAAACAGGCTCCCAATGTTACCCGCATGAAAATTCTGGGCGCCAAAGTGGTTCCTGTCACACACGGAAATAAAACTCTGAAAGAGGCGGTTGACTCTGCCTTTGAATCTTATGCGAAGAATTATAAGGACTCCATCTACTGCATCGGTTCCGCAGTGGGACCGCATCCCTTCCCTCTCATGGTCAGGGATTTCCAGTACATAGTGGGCGAGGAGGCCAAAGAACAGTTTAAGGAAATGACAGGCCTGCTTCCCGACGTGGTATGCGCCAGCGTGGGCGGCGGCAGCAACTCTATCGGCATGTTCGTTCCTTTCGTGGACGACCCTGTGGACATTGTAGGTGTGGAGCCTCTGGGCAGAGGCACAACAATGGGCGACCACGCTGCCTCCATGCAGTATGGAGAAAAGGGCGTTATGCACGGATTTGAGAGTATCATGCTGAAGGACCACAAGGGCGAACCGGCTCCTGTATACTCCATTGCAAGCGGTCTTGACTATCCTTCTGTTGGACCGGAACACGCATTTCTCCGTGATCTGGGAAGAGTACAGTACGATACCGTCAGCGATGAGGAAGCCATGGATGCTTTCTTCAAGCTGTCCCGCACAGAGGGTATTATTCCTGCAATCGAGAGCGCCCACGCAGTTGCGTACGCTATGCGCAAGGCAAAAGAAATGAAACAAGGCTCTATTCTTGTCAATTTAAGCGGACGCGGTGACAAGGATATTGACTATGTGGTAGAACATTATGGTTATGGAGAACAGTTCTTTAAATAAAGACGGACTGCGTTTCCGCACAAAAACCAAAATGCCTTTATCTGTAAAATGCCGCCTGAACAGCCTCACTGAGAAGACTGTCCGGCGGCATTTGCCTCATATTCCGTATTTTCTATTTGACGTAAAATCCGATACACTTCATAGCTGAATCAAAGGTAACGGTGTACTGGGCTTTTCCATCCTCATATTTTGCCAGAAGGACTGCCACCGCGTAGGGTTCCTCTGTATCCTTGTCCTGGCCTCCCGTCACACTTACCTTTTCAAAAGATTCAAACTCCCCCAGCTTATCAAAGACATAGTCCAGATTTTCCTGGAGCTGTTTAAGGGCGATCGCCTGCCGCATGACCGGGGCAAAAGTATCTTCGTATACGCTCTCCAGTTCCCCGGAATTCACCTGGCTCACCATGGTTTCAGCGGCTTGTCTGACCTTATCCTCATCAAATTTGTCGGAAAGGCTGCTTCCGCATCCTGCCGTGAGCACTCCCAGCATACAAACCCCACAGAGCAAAAGACCCATTTTCCAGATTTTTTTCATTGTCACCCTCCCCTTTCCATTTCCTTTTGTTCATCCGGTATCATGATACTTACCTGAAACTCTTTGTCCGTCTGAGAGATTTTCATGGTTCCCTCATATTTTAAAAGAGCACTCTTCACATTCTGCAGTCCCAAGTGCTGATGCTTCTGTACCGCTTTCTCTTTCTTTTTTCCTTTTGAGTTTACCATTTTGACCACAAGAAAAGAGTGAATGTTTTGTATTTGGAGGGAAAAGTATTTCGATTCCCCATCCCCTATGGCCTCCACTGCATTATCCAGAAGATTTGCGAAAATGGTGGTAATATCAATCTCCCGGATTCTGTCCAGGCACCTGTCACAGATATCCAGCTCCAGTCTTGTATCCCGCATGGATTCCTGTCCCAGCTTCTCATTTAAAATGATATTCAGCATCCTGTTGTCCGTATACCAGGTATGTCCCGTCTGATTCAGCAGATGAAATACATCTTCCGCATAGGCCTTAGCCTTTTCGCTTTCTCCGGTTTCATAGAGACGGGCAACCGCCTGCATATGGTTTTTGGCGTCATGTATGGCCTTTCTGGAACCCTGGTAACTCTCCTCCAGGATTTTATAGTGCTGGTAAAGCAGCTCTGACTCCTGTTTGTAGAGCTTCTCATCCCTGAGTGCCCGGCTTCCTTTTCCCGTCTGCCTGAAAAGGTATAACAGCATCAGATTGATGGAAAATATCAGGATAATATTCAGTATCACCAGACCGTACCCATACCTGAGCACAAAGAAATCCGCACTCATCCAGATGATGGATACCATAAATACCACAGAAAATGCGGGAAGCAGCAGAAAGATAAAATATTGGGATTTATAGAAGAAAAATCTGTTGTCCTCCTCATCTTCCTTATTTAACACTGTTATCATGAAATAGGTCCAGGAAAACTCCGTAAACCATTTGATCAGGAAAAGGATCAACTGCATATTGTCGATTTTCTCAAAGCCCACCCGTATGAGATTTACTGTGGTTATATTTGTAAAGATCCACTGCACTGCATAGACACTTGTGATCTGGCAGAGAAAATACCCGATACAATATACCAGACAATAAAAGTATGCTGGCCCATTTGGCTTAAACAGTAAGGTTTCCAAGAAAAAAACAAGCAGTATCACGGAGAAAACAACAAACCATTCACTCCGCGGGAACTGCGTCAGCAGACAGAAAAGTGCAAACACCACGTAGGCCGCCGGATAAATCCATGCTTTTTTCAGACGGCGTTCCCCGATTCGATTCATAAACCAATAAAACAAAAACCCCAGAACAGACAGATCCGCTGCTGTCAGAATATAGTTCATTACCCTGCCGCCACCTTCTTCCTACCTCATTTTATCTGCCAGATATAGACTGAGTTTTTCTTTGAACTGCACGGCCTGTTTTTGGGACAGAGGAATCCATTCACCATTCATCATAAGGATTTCATATCCCCTGATGTTTTTCACATGGTACAGGTTCACCACAAAACTTTTATGAGGAACCGAAAACCCATATTGAGCCATCCTACCGGCAATATCTGATATCTTTCCCCGCATTTCATGGATCACATCCTTTGTCTTTATAAAAATGCGCCGGTTCTGATACTCAAAATAATAGATCGCGTCCACGGGGAGCCGTACAAGTCCCTCTGCTGTGGTAAACTCCACCTGCTTTACCTCAGGCGCCTCTTCCTCCTGCCAGAGCATGGCATCTTCCACCTGCTTCCAGACCTTCTCCTGCTTCACAGGTTTTAGAAGATATCCAAAGGCATGGACAGAAAAGGCTCTGCCTGCATACTCCTTATAAGAGGTCACATATACGATCTTCACTTTCCTGTCATGGGCGCGGATCCTCCTGGCCGTTTCAATCCCGTCTATGCCCTTCATGTCAATATCCAGAAAAATCATGTCATAGATACGTCCGGCACCAAGCAGTTCCTCCCCGCTGCTGTATCCGTCCACACAGAGACCCTGCTTTGGATAGCTCTCTATCAGTTCTCTTAAAAAAGATACCGCAGTCTCATCATCATCACACACTGCTATACGCATCTTTCTCCTCCTGTTGTCTTTATCTGTTTTTTCATTATATCCCGATTCCTTGTCCCACTCAATCCATTCTGCACAGAGTATGGAAAAAGGTACATAAGATGTTACTGTTTGCAGACCAATGCCCCGGGAATTGGTCTGATCATAAATCCGTCTCAATATCATCCAGTTCTTTTAAAATACTCATCTGTTCCTCTTCAAAGAGCAGTTTTTTATTATACCTGTAATAACTGTCACATCCGTTCTCACTGATAAACTGGATGCTGTAGGGATTTGTGTTCAGTTCCGTGATGAAAATAACCATTTCCTGACTGTCCCCAAATGCCTGCTCCAGAAAATCAAAGGCATTTTGCAGCGCGCTGCCGGTCTCCTCTATAAGGTTTTCCCGCTCTTCGGATTCCTTCCTGAAATGTTCTGCTGCCCCTGAAAATATTTCTTCCCAGGCCAAGCCTTCCCTCTCATATGCTTCTGTCTCCTTTTGGCGGGCTTTTAAAAATTCCATGATCTTTACGGCCCCATGACGGGCGGGCGTTGTAATCTGGCCTGCATTTTCTTTTCTGTCATATTCCTCCTGTTCCCGCCCAAGGATGGCTGACAGGGACCCGGACGGGGATTTCCCTTCTTCCATCTCTTGTTTCCAGTCCTTTAGCTTTTCATAGAGGACCGTAACATACAAATCTCTCTCATAATATGCATAGAACCCGGTTCCCAGGCGGCCTACAAGCAAACCCACCACACTGAATCGCTCATCAAAGGATGCCTGCCTCAGCTTATCCACCGCAAATTTCTCAAAACGGCCTGCCAGCACCTCCTCGATCTGATAGTCTGTCCTGTATTTCTCAAAAAGTTCCAGATAGTTGGCAAAATCCCTGGCTGCCTTCCCGTGCTGGATATACTGTCCCACCACTTCCCTGTCAGCCCGCTTTCCCAGCTTTTCATAGGCATAGAGGAACTGGGATAAATCCTCCCAACCTCTGGCTGTGGCAAACATACGCCCGTCCACCCCGGTCTCCATGCGGTAAAAATTTTCTTTATGGATATCCAGGTAAGAGATCACGGCGGGATGGATACCTGCACTGTAGGCATACTCCTTCCACACACCGAAGTCCTCCTCCACGTCGATCCTGCGGATTCTGTCAAGAGTCACCACATCAAACTCCCGGACCGATTTATTGTACTCCGGCGGATTTCCGGCTGCCACGATCATCCACCCCTTTGGCACAGACTGGTTTCCAAAGGTCTTGCACTGCAAAAACTGCAGCATAGTGGGGGCAAGGGTCTCTGACACACAGTTGATCTCATCAATAAAGAGAATCCCTTCCCTGATTTTTGTCTCCTCCATCTTGTCATACACAGAGGCGATAATTTCGCTCATGGTGTATTCTGTCACAGAGTGGAGCTTTCCGCCATAGTCCTTCTCTTTGATAAAAGGAAGACCCACAGCGCTCTGCCTGGTGTGATGGGTAATGGTATAGGATACCAGATTGATCTCACATTCCCTGGCGATCTGCTCCATGATCTGTGTCTTTCCGATTCCCGGAGGGCCCATGAGCAGAATGGGGCGCTGCCGGATGGAGGGAATACAGTATTCCCCATATTCGTCCTTGATCAGATACGCCTCAATAGCGTCCTTAATTTCCTGTTTCGCTCGTTTAATGTTCATCCCTGATCCCATCTTTGTATGCCTCCATTTCCTCCTGGTCCAGATAGATCTTAATGGCCCAGGCGGGCACGTCTACTTCCTCAAATTCTTTCTGTATCAGCACAAAAGCTGTCTCATACCGGGGCATTTTCCGGGGAAAAATCCCTTTGCCGTCGGTGAAATACAAAAGCCCTTTCAGGCTTGTGAACTCTCTCTTTGCCAGAAGCTCCTCCACATAGGTGAATACCGGCCTGAAATCCGTTCCTCCCTGGCCTAAAAGTTCCAGATGTTCCATGTAGGCCTCCAGTTCCTCCCCGGAGGTGATCCTGTCATCACTTCTCACAATCTCGTCACACTGGATCATGTGGATATTGATCTTCCTGAAAAAACTCTCCGTCTCCCTCAGAATGGAATACGTCTCTTTCAGAAAAGCCTTCACCAGCTCACCGGAGCAGGACATGGAGGTGTCAATGGCAATGACAAATTCCTCCACCTTTTTTACCTCCCGGCTCTCCTGCGGCTCAATGAGAGGCATATTGCCGTACAGGGAAAGCCCATAGCTGTAAAACCCATAATCAAAGGAATCCGGGTCAATCTGCTGTTCTTCTTTCAGCACGGCAAATTTCTGCAGGAATCTGCGGTAATCATAAGAATCCCTGTTCTCCACCTTGATCTGCTCCAAAAGCCCCTCCGAGGCTCCCGTGGCGCTGTCCTGTCCAAAACTCTGCAGTTCTGTCTCCATCTTATTGCGGATGTCATCCCAGTTTTCTTTTGGCCTCTGGTTTGGCGTCTTTCTTTTCCCGCCGGACCAAAAGCTGTGGTCATCCACATAAAATTCCCCTCTGAGTTGTTGAAGCCGCTCAAGGTCCGGACCTTCCTCCAAAAGGGCGGTAAAAACGCCTTCCGCGTTAAGAACCCTGCGCTTATGCCCAAGTGCCGCGTAAGTCTCCCTCCGCAAAACAGATGCGGGGCGGCGCACACAGTGCAGGGGAATACTGTCAACCATTGCCTCACTGGCAATATCACAGGAGACCTCCCACAAAAGATCCGCCAGATTTTCCCCCAGCAGCCCACAAGCCCTTTTTTTCCTGCGCCGCACATCTTTCCACGGATGGGCAAATATACAGTGAAACACCATATGCAGATACGCCCGGTTGACTTCCCCGCGTCCCCGCCGGTAGAGGCCGCCCAAATACGCCGGATTATAATATAATAAAGCCCCGTCTGTTCCCAGGGTCTCCATCTCCGGATTCTGCACATAAGAAAACGCGGCAAGGGCCACATCCAGAAAACGCATGTGCAGATAAAGCTCGCTTTTGGAGGCTGCCAGTATTCTGACGCACACTTCGTTGATTCGTTTTTCCATTTCCTGTGCCATATCTCTACTCCCTCTGTAACGGTTTGGTGCCTTCACAGTTACGTGTTAAAATTCAAAGGACTTTACGATCCTGCCAAACCGTTTTCTCTTCTCATCCATCAGAAGGCTCACGGCCTCTGTCTGTCCAATCCGGGAAGCCTGGTACAAAAGCCGCTCCATCTCGTTAGATTTCTGCAATACTTCTTTTGCCAGATAAGACAGGGCGCTGTGCCAGTCCTGTTGTTTCAGGAAATAATCTCCCGCCTCCTCCAGATGCTCTCTTACATACGCGGCATACGCTAATTTCGCCTTATTCCCCAGTTCATAGGGATACCTGAGACGCCCCATGGCCATAGGGATCAGGATCTCAGATTTTTCATATACCTTTGCCACCTCAAACAAACTGTCATAGCGTTGATAATCTACGCGCTTTTCTGTAAAACACTGGCGGTAGCGGTACCCGGAACCATGAAAATGTGTCTCCAGGATCCTGGCCGGTGTGTTCTCCACACCCTCCTCATAATACTCCGGGAATACCAGTCTGGCGCTGTCCTTTGTCCCTCTGAACGTGATCACCACAAACACCTCGTGAAAGGTTTCCGCCACCACATCCGTTATGCAGCTTTTGGCTCCTTTCTCCATGAGGACCTGCAGCTCCCTCAGTGCAGAACAACCGGTAAAGGAACCGCCGCCGATGCGCTTCAGGGTATCTGTGAATGAGAGACGCCTTAAATTTCCACAGCCATAAAAGGTGTAGTTTCCAATTTCCTCCACGCCGTCCGCAATCTCCATCTCCTCTGCACCCAGCAGAAGTTCCTGCTCTTCTTTTGACCTTCCCTCTTTCCAGGGGGAATAATAGTAAGCAGGCAAAAAGGATGCTTCCGCATCCCTTTTGCCCTTATTCATCTCATATTTATCATTCATATCACTGTGCTGCCAGTTCTTCACACTCCCGGGCCACAGAAGCTTCACAGGAACGCATAGCCATGATCGTCTTGTCAAATAACTCTGTCAGTTCCCAGCCCAGCATCTCGGCACCGGTCTTGATCACGTCTCTGGAACAGCCGGCTGCAAACCTCTTGTCCTTAAATTTTTTCTTGACGCTGGACACTTCCATATCCATGACACTTTTGGAAGGACGCATTTTGGCCGCTGCCCAGATCAGGCCTGTAAGCTCATCGGAGGCAAACATGATCTTTTCCATCAGATGCTCCGGCTTCACTTCAGAACAAAGTCCGTATCCATGGCTTACAACTGCATGGATAAGCTCGTCCTCCGCATCAATCTCCGCCAGAAGCTCCGGCGCTTTCTTGCAGTGTTCCTCCGGGAACTGCTCAAAATCCACATCGTGCAGCAAGCCTGCCAAGGCCCAGAAATCAGCCTCATCCCCAAATCCCATCTCACCTGCATACCAGCCCATAACGCCTTCCACAGTCAGGGCATGGAGGATATGGAATTCCTCTTTATTGTATTTTTCCAGAAGTTCTAATGCTTTCTCTCTTGTCACTTTTGTCTGCATTGTATGTACCTCCTTTTTCCTTAGTCACATGCAGCTTTGAATTCTGTCCAGTTTTTCTCATAAGCCTCATTGGCTTCCCCGCTTACGTTCTGCACAATTTCTCCTTTTGTCACGGAATCCGGAACGACCAGGTTGGGATTCACCAAATCATCGGCTGCCCGGGTGGTACAGTAATATCCCAATGCATCAAAGCATTTAGCGGCAACTTCCGGTTCCAGAATGTAATCCAGGAATTTGTACGCATTCAGCTCATCCGGCGCATTTTTCGGGACAAACAGATTCATGATGCCAAATCCCAGGCCTTCTTCCGGGTAAACCACCTTCAGATCCGGGTTCTCTGCCAAAGCCGCCGTCACCTGGGAGGTGTAGAGATATGCAACGCCTGCCTCGCCGTTTAACAGGGCGTTCTGTGTATCACTGTCCTGGATCATACGGATATTGGGAGCCAGCTCTTTTAATTTTTCCCCGGCCTGTTCAATGACCTGTACGTCTTCCTCATTCATGGATTTTCCCATGGTCTGAAGTACAAACCCATTGACAGCACGATAGCTGCCGATCATGGCGATCTTATCTTCCAGTTTGGGATTCCACAAATCCTCGTATCCCTTGATCTCAAAGTCTATCTGTTCCGGGTCGTATACGATCAGAGGAATGCCTGCTCCGTGAGGAATGGTATATTCATTGTCCGGATCATAGAACTGGCTCTGGTACAGGGGATTGATATTTTTAAAATTACCGATTTGTGATGTGTCCAGCTTTTTAGCCAGACCGTTTTTCACGATCTGCTCAATAATGTAGTCATCACCCACAACAATATCATAGTCTTTTCCGTCTGTCTGCTGGATTTTTTCCAGCATGGTTTCATTTGTATCAAAGTTGGAGCTTATAATTTTGATCCCTGTCTCTTCCTCGAAACCATCCAGGACCTCCTGGGGGAAAAGGCCCTCCCAGGTGTAGAGGACCAGTTCCTTGTTGTCATCTTCCTCTTTCTCGCCGCATCCGGCAAGCATGGAAGCTGCCATTGCAAAACACAGTGTAAGGGCTGCTAATCTTCTCTTCATATTTTTACCTCATCTTTCTGAAAGTTCTCCCCGTCTGCGTTCCTGCCTTTTCTGCACCAAAGCAGAAATGCCCAGGACCAGTACGATGGCCACTAAAATTATGGTGCAAAGCGCGTTGATCTCCGGCGTCACCCCTGTCTTTAACTGGGTGTAAACTTTCACCGGGAGGGTGTTGAGCCTTGGACCGTTTACAAAAATACTGATGACCACATCATCAAAGGACATGGCAAATGCAAGCAGGCTTCCCGACAGAACCGCCGGCATGATCAGCGGCAGTGTTATGTCAAAAAAGGTCCGGATCTGAGATGCCCCCAAATCCCGGGCGGCCTCCTCCAAAGACCTGTCAATTCCCACAAGCCTTGCCTTCACCATCATAAATATATAGGGAATACAAAATGTAGTATGCGCAATTACCAGGGTTGTCATACCAAAAGGCAGGTTTAATAAGGAGAAAAAGGCAAGAAATACCATGCCCAGAATAATTTCCGGAATCATGATGGGAACCGTGGACAGATACTCCATCATGCCTTTTGTCTTATAATCCGCCCGCGCCATACCCACAGCGCCCAGGGTTCCGATCACTGCTGAGACCGCGCAGCTTATGACACCCAGAAGTATGCTGTTGAAAAGCGCCTCTTTGATATCCCTGTCGTGCCAGAGCGTTTCATACCATTTCAAGGAAAATCCTGTAAAGCTGGCTGTCAGCTTGGACTCATTAAAGGAAAATATCACCACCATCACAATGGGGAGATACATGATGAGCAGCAGGACCGCCAGATAAATGCCTGACAGCTTATGTTTTTTTCTCAAAAGAATCCCTCCAAATCTTTTACGTGGGTTATTTTCCGGTACAGGTAGATCATTATGGAAGTAAGTGCCATGAGCACCACTGCCAGGGCTGCTGCAAAGGGCCAGTTGCTGCCTCTTGTGAGCTGGTCCTGAATGACGCTTCCCACCAGAACGATTTTATTGCCTCCTAAAATATCCGCAATAAAAAACAGTCCCATGGACGGCACAAAGGACAGGATCACACCTGTCAGAAGTCCCGGCAGCGTCAGCTTCAGCGTAACCGTCATAAATGCCTTCGCACGGCTGGCGCCCAAATCCCTTGCGGCTTCCACCAAAGACCAGTCCATTTTTTCCACGCTGGAATACACGGACAGGACCATAAAGGGCAGCAGGGCATAAATCATACCAATGACCACTGCAGGGTAGGAATATAGGATTTTCAGAGGCTCCTGGATTATGCCCAGCTTCATTAACAGCGTGTTAAAAACACCTTTCGCCTGGAGCAGGATGATCCATCCGTACATACGGATCAGGGAACTGGTCCAGAAAGGCACCATGATCAGCAGCATGATCCTCTTCTTCCATTTTGCGGACTGCTTTGCCATAAAGTATCCGAAGGGATATCCCAGAAGCGTAATGCAGATGGTACTGGTAAAAGCAAGCTGGAAGGACTGGGTAAAACTCTTTAGATAAACCGGGTCTGCTATCTTTTTATAATTTTCCAAGGTGAATTTCCACACGGTTCCCCACCCGTCGCTGTTTGTGGCAAAGCTCAGTGCTATCATATAGAGCAGGGGACCTGCCACAAAGACCAGGGTGAAGATATAGAGGGGCGCAACCGTTAGAAACAGTCCTGATTTTTTCTTTTTTTCCATGTTCATGCCCCCTGTGCTGCTTCATCCATATCCACAAAGACAGCGTGTTCCGGTTCCCATCCCACACAGACTTTCTGATCCACGGTCAAATCTGTATCTATACCGTAATGGCTGGCAACCACTTCCTTGCCGTCCTCCAGTTTAAAGACCATGTGAAGCTGTCCGGCATTAAAGGATTTATCTGTGATCACTGCCGGAAGGCCCTTTTTGCACTGGCGGCAGACTTTGATATTTTCCCTTCTCACAGCCACTACTGCCCGGCCGCCCTCTTTCAGGCCGTCCACCGTTTTGGCTGTAATGAGGCGGCTGTTCACACGGATGTCTGTCAGCTCCCCATCTATACGCTCCACAACACCGGAGATAATATTGGCGTTGCCCACAAAATCAGCCACATAACTGGTCTTTGGGCGGTTGTAGATCTCATCCGGGGTTCCGATCTGCTCAAACTGCCCGTCCCGCATGACCACAATACGGTCTGACATATTGATCGCCTCCTCCTGGTCATGGGTTATGTACAGGAAGGTGATACCCAGCTTTTTCTGCAGCCGTTTCAATTCCGTCTGCATGGCTCTTCGCAGTTTTAAGTCCAGGGCGCCCAAAGGCTCGTCCAGAAGTAAAAGCCTGGGACTGTTGATCAGGGAGCGGGCAATGGCAACTCTCTGTTTCTGCCCCCCTGACAGTTCTGAGGGCATACGCTTTTCATAACCGGAGAGCTGGACTAGATCCAGCATTTTTCTCACTTTTTCTTTGATCTCATTCTTGGGAACCCTGCGGATTTTCAGACCATAGCCAATGTTTGCCTCCACGTTCATATGGGGAAACAGGGCATAATTCTGGAACACGGTATTTACATCTCTCTGATGGGGTTCCAGCAGGGTCACATCTCTGCCTTCCAGAATCACCTGACCTTTATCCGGCATCTCCAGCCCGGCGATGATGCGCAGGGTTGTGGTTTTTCCGCAGCCGGATGCGCCTAAAAACGTGATAAATTCCCCTCTTTCAATGGAGAGGTCAATGTCCCGGAGCACATCTGTGGTACCGAAACTCTTACTGATTCCTTTTAATTCCAATAACTTATCTTTTCCCGCACTTGTCCGGTCCAAATCTGCGGGGTTTTCTTGCGGGTGTCGTATATCGTTCATGTAGTGTCCTTCTTTATCTTAATAAACTATCTCTGGTATATAATGGCACAAATGTTCGGAGTTGTCAATTACCGACAAGTAATTCAGAGAGAATTCATCCATTTTACGAACAGATTTTCCTTTTGACCACCAGCTTAAAATAATGCCCTGTGCAAAATATAGGACAAAATTTGTAAAAAATAGTTGAAATTTTCTCAAAATCGTGTATAATATCATTTGTGTGTAAAACACAAGCTGGAATAGCTCAGTCGGTAGAGCACTTCACTCGTAATGAAGGGGTCGTGAGTTCGAGTCTCATTTCCAGCTTTCGAGAATCCTGTATTTATGCAGGGTTCTTTTATTTTTATAGTGATTTATCCTCTGCCTGTTATATGTATTTACTTAAATGACTAACATTTGTGCCGTCACTGCCATAGTGCCGGCCATTTTTAACCAGTTTTAATTTTTCTGTATACAGTAAATACTAAAAAGAAAAAGGATGTGGATAAAATGGCAGCACAAAAAGCAGCAATCTCATTTGGGTTGGTTCATATTCCCGTGGCGCTCCATACAGCGACGCAGGATAGTGATATACACTTTAATCAGCTATGTAAGGAAGATGGATCAAGGGTCAAATACAAGAAGGTTTGTGCCAATTGCGGTAAAGAAGTGGGGACACAGGATATCATAAAGGGGTTCGAGTTTGCCCCGGGGCAATACGTGACCATGACAGATGCCGATTTTGAGAAAGCCAAAACCGAAAAAGACCGTACCGTACAAATTATTCATTTTGCAGATCTGAGCAGCATACCTCCGGTATTCTATGACAAGACTTATCATGCAGTGCCGGAGCTTGGTGGTGATAAGGCATATGAATTACTTCGGCGGGCAATGTATGAGGAAAAAAAGGTAGCGATCGCAAAAGCAGTATTAGGACAATCTGAAAAGCTTCTTGCGCTGATACCCACCGGAGAAGAAATTTTAATTGAGACTATGTTCTTTGCGGATGAAATAAAGGAAATGCCAAAGGACATTGCTCATCCGGATCTAACTGAGCCGGAAATGAACATGGCAAAAACCTTAGTAAATTCTATGGTACAGAATTTCCAGCCTGAGCAGTATCATAATGAATATCAAAAAAGATTAAGAGAAATTATAGAAGCTAAGATCAATGGTGAGGAAATAACTGCTGCCCCGGAAGAGAGACCCTCAAATGTGATCGATCTCATGGAGGCATTACAAAAATCACTTAATCAGGTAAGTACAAACGGAGACAACACCCCGCCTAAAAAACCCAGAACCAGGAAAGCCACAGCATGATTGATTTTGAAACAAAAAACATCAAACCAATGCTCATTGGACAAGAGGGAAATCCGTTTGATGATGATAGGTATATTTATGAATTGAAATGGGACGGGGAAAGATGCATTGCCTATTTGGACCCAAGCGGCAAAACAGAGTTGAGAAATAAGCGTAATGAAAAAATGTTACCAAAAGTACCGGAATTAAAAGAATTATGGAGACAGGCCGGAGAAAAATGCATTCTCGACGGCGAACTGATGGTACTGAAAAATGGCAGGCCTGACTTCTTTGAGATCCAACGCCGCAGTCTTACAGCGAATAAATTTAAAATTGAACTTGCGTCAAAGCAGTTTCCTGCTACATTCGTTGCGTTTGATATCTTATATTATAAGGACAGGGATGTAACAGCTCTGCCATTACTGGAGAGAAAGGTTCTTTTACAGAAAACCTTTTCGGAATCCGAACGGTTGGTCTTATCAAGATATGTGGAAGGCAATGGAACCGCCTTTTATCAGATGGCAGAACAGCAGGAATTAGAAGGCATAGTTGCCAAAAAAAAGGACAGTCTCTATATACAGGATAAACGCACGAAGGACTGGATAAAAATAAAACGGATGCTGGATGATGATTTTATTATCTGTGGTTATATCCAAAAGCAAAATAATATGATCAGTCTTGTTCTGGGGAAATATAAAGATCATGTGATCGTCTATGAAGGACATGTGACAATGGGGGTAGGAGCCGATACGTTAGAACAGCTGCTAAAATTGCCATCCGGTTATCCCCCCGCCAATACACCAAGCGGTCATGGAAATAAGGAGGCAGTCTGGGTGCAGCCAAAATTAGTAGGTGTAGTGAAATATATGCCCAGAGTAGGGAGTGACGGAAGACATCAATCTGTCTTCAAAGGGCTGAGATATGATAAACGTCCGGAAGAATGTCTGTAACTGAATCCCCGGCCCCGGCCGGTATTCCTTCCGGTCAGGAACTATAGCAGTGCTGCATATTTTGTCAGTCCGCAAGGCGGAGGAGGGAAGCGGGGTGAATCCCCCAAAAGTCAGACCAAAAATCGAACAATCGGAGGCCGGTACAGAGCCGGGGCCATATGATGCTGTCCGGTAAAAAAATCCCCATTCAATTCTAACTGTTTTTCACAAATTCCGTCCCGCATTTTGGACAGCGCACACTCACCTTGCCTTTTCCCTTGGGAATACGAATCTTTTGTTTGCAGTTTGGGCAGGTATAAATGTGGTGGTCCTTTCTCTGCTGCTGAATATACTTTTTCTGGCCGAAGAAATGGCGTACTTTATTTTCAACAGTAAGGTACTTCTGGTTCTCCGCATAGCGCTTTGTGATATTTCTGGAAAACATTCTGATGTATATAAAAACAATCAGAAGAATCTCCCAGGAAGTCAGCAGTATGGAAACATATCCGTTTCTGATGAACATATTGATGACAGCGCAGACCAGAAGCACGATCAGCATAAACTGGTTCAGTCTGTCCGTGCCGTAGCGTCCTGCCATAAACTTTGCAAATTTTTCTTTCATGATCGTCAAATCCCATCCTTCTCTAATGATTCATATATTTTGTTCACAAACTGCCGGGCATGTTCCAGGTCATCCATATCGGGATGAAGCATAGCCATATCAAAATTTCTTATCATGGTGTCAATCTGCCTGCCGTTGCTGCTGTTTCTCATGTTGTTATATTTTTCCCTGACCCGGATAGGCATCTTGCCCTGGCAGATAAAGGCACCCAGATATTCATTGTCATCCTCTATGAAAACCCGGATATTTTCCTCTATTTTCTTAAAATATTCAGGGCTTTCACCCATTCCGCAGGTGCCGAACAACGCTATCTTCTTTCCCTGCAGGGACCCCAGGTAATCCAGCACTTCCACGCTGGCACTCCCTCTGTCCGTCCAGAAGCCGATAAAATAAATGTCCGCCATATCATAGTCTGTCTGCCCGTCCAGCCGGGCTATATCCTTGTCCGAACCCGGCACGGCTGCAAATATGGCCTTTGCCAGTTTCTCCGTATTGCCTGTTCTGCTTTTATACAATACCTGCGTCTTCATGTGGTATCATCCTCTCTCATTTTGCGATATATTCATAATAGCACGATGACAGACAAATAGATATTTCCTGACTCTTAAAAATTATAAATTGTCTATAAATTCCTTTTTCCTCTGAAGATTTTTCTCAAGGATTTTTCTTCCGGTGCAGGTATCCGGGTTTTCACACCACAGACAACGCCTGCAGTGCAGGCATTTTCCCGTATCCCTGCCTTCCATGGCATCCCTGGCCCAATTATGATTCACGATGATGCCTCTGGCAATATCAATCATATCCACATCGGTGCGCTCCAGAATATCCTGTGCCATTTCAGGGTCCGTGATCCCGTTCACCGCAAAAACCGGAACAGAAACCGCGCGTTTGATCTGGGCTGCCGCGTAGATACATTTTTCATAGGGAAAATCCGCAGGAGCTTTCGGGTCATCCTCGCCGGAAAATCCATAGGACACATCTATAAAATCTATGCCCTCCTTTTCCAATACCCGGGCGTGTCTCACACCATCCTCAAGCCTCGGTTCAAATCCTCCCAGACGGATTCCCACCACAAAATCCTCCGGCACTTTCTCCTTTATGGACCGCAGGATCTCCACAGCAAACCGTTCCCTGTGTTCCCCGTATGCATCCTGCCTGCGGTTCACCCAGCGGTTAAAAAATTCGCACATGAGATACTGGTGGCATCCGTGCAGTTCCACTCCGTCATACCCTGCTTTCCAGGCGCGGACTGCTGCATCCGTAAATTCCTGCTGCACTTTATGTATTTCTTCTATTGTCATCTCTTTCCCTGTTTTTTTGACACCGTCCTTGTAAAAACTGTAATCACTGGGACAGGCCAGTTCTCCATCCAGTCCCGAGACGCCGGCATGATGGATCTGGATAAAGATGGGGCATCCTTCTTTATGGACTGCATCTGCGATTTCAGACAGTCCTTTTATCTGGCCGTCCTCCCAGATACCAAGCTGGTTTGCGGCAAGTTTTCCGTTTCGGTCCACACATGTGGCTTCTTGTATGATCAGCCCGGTCTGCCCCTTTGCCACCTTTCTGTAATGCTCCACATTTTCCTGTGTCACATAGCCATCCTCTGTGCCCCAGGCATAACAGACTACCGGCGGAAAACAAATTCTGTTTTTTATTTTCACCGTTTTTATCTGCCATGGTTCAAATAGTTTTTTCATAGTCAACCACTCCCGTCTAATCTGAAAATGCAGCAGCCGGAATACACTCCGGCGCTGCATCTTTCGTTACTGATAATCCATATGTGTCATAAATCCTTCATATACCTCGTGGCCGGTCTCCAACGTGCTGCCGTCCACTGTGATCTGGATAGCCTCCGCCTGATAGGTATCCAGAAATGAATTGACAACAGCCCCAATAGTGAGAATCTCACCTGCCGTTCCCATGGAACGGATACTGTCTTTAAAATTTGAGGACAGATCCAGTTTCAGCACATACTGCCCTTCTTCCTCTGTCTCCTCAAAATTCTGTACGGTTATACTGTCTGTCAGAACACCAGCACCCACAAGCTGCCCGATCAACGCGTCAGCAGTCACCTGGGCGATTTCCACCTGGTTCACATCCCATCCCTCGGCATTTTCATCGGGGACATAGATAAATGCCTGTCCGGTCTGTACCGGTGCACTTTCTTTCTGGGATTCCTGTATCTCTGCATGGCTCTTTACTGCATCTTTTGATTCATCCTTTGGCACGGTCTCCTCTTTAGACGCTGCACTTTCTTTCTCACTTTCCTTATCCGGGGTTTCTTTGCTTTTCTCTTCTGTGTCCTTTTTATCCTCTTTTGACTCTGTCTGGGTTTTCACATCTGTATCCTGGGTATTGCTGCATCCTGCCGTGCCAAATATCATTGCGGCGCAAAGCAGGACAGCAATACATAATGTTCTGTGCTTCATAGGCTGCGCTCCTCTCTGCCAAAAGCCTCAGGCAATCCGGACTTGATATGCACATCAAGCTGCGGATATGGAATATCAATGTTTTCCTCGTCAAATGTCAGTTTGATCTCCTCGTTCAGTCTCCATTTTGCAGGCCAGTAATCTTCTGTTTTCACCCATGCCCTCAGCCCAAGGATCACGCCGTCATCTGCCAGTTCATCCACGAATACCAGCATTTCCTGTTCAGACATGATGGCAGGGTCCGCATGAAGCAGTGTTTCCAGAATCCCTTTTGCCTTTTTTAAATCCGACTGGTAGCCAATCATCACTTTAATTTCCAGCTTACGCTTGTCCTGGGATGTGACGTTGACAATGCTGGAGTTGGTGATATTTCCGTTTGGTATGGTGATCCGCCTGTTGTCCACAGTGGAGAGGGTTGTGTAAAACAGATCAATCTTCACTACAGTCCCCTCCTGGCTGTTTGTGTTCTCTATAATGTAGTCTCCCACTGTGAAGGGCCGTAAAAGCATGATGATCACTCCGCCTGCCAGATTTGACAGACCGCCCTGCAGTGCCAGGCCGATGGCCACACCACCGGACGCCAGCAATGCCGCTATAGAGGATTCCTTAATTCCAAAACGGACTGCAATACTTACGATCACCAGGAAGTAGAGGGCAGTCTTTACAAAGGAGGTCAAAAACTGGATGACACCAGTGTCCGCCCCTGCCTTATTCATGGCTGCCTTTATAATGGCGCAAATCTTGACGATCACCTTGCTGGCTATAAAATAGATGATGATCGCCAGGATCACCTTCCACGCAAAGGCCTCCACGGCAGGTATCTGGGCACTGAAACGGTTCCAGATTTTTTCTAGTTTTATGCTGCTTGCCAATATTCCTGTCATTTAGTTCATCCTTACTTTTTCCTTGTTGTCTTTCTCGTTGTTCTCTTTTTGGAAGTTGTCTGACCGGTCTCTGGATCGGCTGTTTTCGCCGCTGCCGAAGACTCTTTCTCTGCCTTTGTCTCTGTCTTCTCTGCCTCCGGCTTTGATACTGTCTTTTCCGCTTCCGTTTTCGCCTCTATCTTCTCTGCTTCTGGCTTTGCGTTTATCTTCTTCGCTCCGCCTTTGCTTCTATCTTCCCGGCTTCCGGCTTCGATGCTGTCTATTTCGCCTCCGGCTTTGCCTCTATCTTCCCGGCTTCCGGCTTTGATGCGATCTTTTTCGCCTCCGGCTTTGCCTCTATCTTCCCGGCTTCCGGCTTTGCGGTTATCTTTTTCGCCTCCGGCTTTGCCTCTATCTTCCCGGCTTCCGGCTTTGATGCGATCTTTTTCGCCTCCGGCTTTGCCTCTATCTTCCCGGCTTCCGGCTTTGATGCGATCTTTTTCGCCTCCGGCTTTGCCTCTATCTTCCCGGCTTCCGGCTTTGATGCGATCTTTTTCGCCTCCGGCTTTGCCTCTATCTTCCCGGCTTCCGGCTTTGATGCGATCTTTTTCGCCTCCGGCTTTGCCTCTATCTTCTCCGCCTCCGGTTTTGATGCTAACTTTTTCGCTTCCGGTTTCACCGCTGCCAGCTTTTCGGCTGGATTTTTCGCTTCCGCCTTTACCTCTGCCTTTTTCTTCGTTTTCCCGGTGCCGGACGTTCCTGTGGTTTTGCCTGCTTCAGCAGCAGGAGCATTCTTCTTTTCGGATGCTTCTTCGGTTTTAACAGCCGCTGATGCGGCAGCTATATTTAATGCCTGCTGTTCCAGCTCCTTTTTCCGCTCATCCTCAATTTTCTTTTCCAGCTCTGCGCGGACTTTTGAAACCGCAGATTTTTGCTTATCCTCCGCATTCTTTGCTGCCGCGGCCTTTGCCTTGCCTTTTGCAGGTGCTTTTGCAGCCGCAGTATCTTTCACTGTCTTCCTGGTACCCGTCTTTGTTGTTGTCTTTCTCTCCTCTTTTGTAAAGGAAAAAATCTGTACAGAAAGCGGTGCAACATCTATCACGACCGAGTTCTTTCTCTCATCATACTCTGCCCGCTTGGAGGATTTGACTCTGGCGTTCTTCACACCGGTTCCGCCGAACTCCACGGCATCACTGTTAAAGATTTCTTTGTATTTACCCGGATACGGAACTCCCATCTGGTACTTTTCATACACAAGGGGCGAGAAGTTGCACACCACCAACAGCAGCTCCTCTTTCTTTTTCGTTTTCCTGATAAATGTCAGCATATTTTTCTCGGAATCCATATGGTTGATCCACTCAAATCCCTCGGTATCATAATCCAGCTCAAACAGTGCAGGCTGCTCCTTATAGAAATTCCAGAGTGCTTTCACATAATTTTTAAACTGCAGGTGTTCCGGCTGCTCCAGAAGCTCCCAGTCAAGGCTTCTCTCCTCAGACCACTCTCTCTCCTGGGCAAATTCCTGTCCCATGAACAGCAGCTTCTTGCCGGGATGTACCGCCATAAACCCATATGCCGCACGCAGATTTGCGAACTTTTCTTTCTTCTCCCCCGGCATCTTCATGAGTAAGGAGCCTTTTAAATGTACTACCTCATCATGTGACAGGCTTAAAAGAAACTTTTCGCTGTACGCATAGACCATACTGAATGTCAGTTCATCGTGGGCACCGCCTCGAAACAGAGGATCTTTTTTCATGTAGTCAATAAAGTCATTCATCCAGCCCATATTCCACTTCATATCGAATCCCAGGCCGTCATCCTCTATGCTGCCGGTAATCTTTGGCCAGGCTGTGGATTCCTCCGCGATCAGAAGCGCGTCCGGATGCTTTTTCTTAAAGACGGAATTCAGATGCTTCAGGAATTCAATGGCTTCCAGATTCTCATTGCCTCCGTAGATGTTCGGAACCCACTCCCCGTCATTCTTACCGTAGTCCAGATACAGCATGGAAGCAACCGCATCCATACGGATACCATCTGCATGGAATTTCTCCACCCAGAAAAGCGCGTTGGATATGAGGAAATTCCTCACCTGCGGTCTTCCGTAATTGTAGATCAGAGTTCCCCAATGGGGATGCATGCCCTGCCTGGGGTCCAGATGCTCATACAGACAGGTGCCGTCGAAGTTTGGAAGGCCCGGTGTGTCTTTCGGGAAATGGGCAGGCACCCAGTCCAGGATCACACCGATTCCCTGCTGGTGCAGATAGTCCATGAAATACATAAAATCCTCACAGGTTCCATATCTGCTGGTAGGCGCATAATATCCCGTCACCTGATATCCCCAGGAAGCATCAAAGGGATGCTCCATAACCGGCATAAGCTCTACGTGTGTGTACCCCATATCTTTTAAATATCCTGCAAGCTTCGGAGCAATATCCCGGTAATTACAGAACAGTTTTCCCTCTTCCTCCGGTTTTATCCAGGAGCCTAAATGCATCTCATAGACCAGCATGGGTTTTTTCTCGTCATTGATATGTTTTCTGTCCTTCATCCACTGGTCATCCTGCCACTGGTAATGGTTCAGATCCGCTACAATAGAGGCTGTTTTCGGACGCAGCTCCGCCTGGTTTCCGTAGGGGTCTGCTTTTAAGTATACAAGGGAGCCTTTTGCCTTGATCTCATATTTGTACAGGGCGCCCGGTTTGATCCCGGGTATAAATAATTCAAAAATCCCGGATACAGCCAGACGGTTCATCTGATGTGTCCTGCCGTCCCAGTGGTTAAAATCACCAACCACGGAAACACGAAGGGCATTCGGTGCCCAGACTGCAAAATACACACCGGATACACCATTTATGGTCATGGTATGCGCGCCCAGTTTCTCATAAATTTCATAACAGATGCCTGCGCAGAACTGCTGTTCCTCATCCAGGCTGATTTTGGTGTCAAAGGCATAGGGGTCATAGAACTGCTTTTTATTTCCTTCCCCGTCCTGCATCTCCACTTTATATTTCGGTATTTTATTTCCCGGAATCAGAACAGCGAAAAAACCTGCTTCATCTTCCATCACCATATCATACGTTTGTTTTTCTTTTGTAAGCAGAATTTTCGCCTGCACAGCACCGGGTAAAAAGCACTGGATCAGGATGCCCTCCTCCGTCACACGTGGACCCAGAACGCGGCGCGGTTCACTTTCCTCAGAATATACAATAGCCTCTATTTCGGGCCAATCCATCAATTCATATAATTTGTCAGACATAAAACACCCTCCTTTTGTTACATTTTATCATTAAAGCGTTAAAAAGTAAACCTTGGATGAAAACGGGTCAGTCTGTACATTTCCGATGCCGGCCACTGGGTATCCGTTCATACACCCTTATCTTTGGTCACGCAGCATAACGTCATGGGCACCGCCTTCCACAATACTTGTAGAGGATACCAGCGTGATCTTGGCCTTTTCCTGCAGTTCCGGAATCGTAAGTGCGCCGCAGTTGCACATGGTGGAACGCACCTTGCTCAGAGTCAGGCTCACATTATCCTTTAAACTTCCCGCATAAGGCACCAGGGAGTCCACACCTTCCTCAAAAGAAAGCTTTTTCTCTCCTCCCATATCATACCGCTGCCAGTTTCTGGCTCTGGCGCTGCCCTCACCCCAGTATTCCTTCATATAGCTTCCGTTGATATTGACTTTTTTCGTAGGGCTTTCATCAAATCTGGCAAAATATCTTCCAAGCATGATAAAGTCAGCGCCCATGGCCAATGCCAGGGTAATGTGATAATCATGCACAATGCCTCCGTCAGAGCAGATAGGAATGTAAATCCCGGTCTCCTCAAAATATTCATCCCTGGCCTTTGCCACCTCGATCACTGCAGTTGCCTGGCCTCTTCCGATGCCTTTCTGTTCCCGGGTAATACAGATCGCGCCGCCGCCGATTCCCACTTTCACAAAATCAGCGCCTGCATCGGCAAGAAAACGGAAGCCTTCCGCATCCACCACATTTCCGGCTCCTACCTTTACATCATTCCCATAGTTTTTTCTGATATAGTCAATGGTGATCTTCTGCCACTCTGAAAAGCCTTCAGAGCTGTCAATACAGAGCACATCCGCACCTGCATTTATAAGAGCCGGAACACGGGTTTCATAATCCCTGGTGTTGATCCCTGCCCCTACCATATAGCGTTTGTGGCTGTCTATCAGCTCATTTTCATTCTTTTTATGAGTATCATAATCCTTTCTGAAGACCAGATACACCAGTTCCCGGTTCTTGTTCACCAGAGGCAGACAGTTTATTTTATGTTCCCAGATAATGTCATTTGCTTCCTTCAGAGTCGTCTCCTCCTCTGCGTATACAAGGTCGTCCAGTTTTGTCATGAATTCTTTTACTTTTAGATCGAGGTCCATGCGGCTTACCCGGTAATCCTTGTTGGTGACAATACCAAGCAGTTTCCCGCCGGGTCCGCCGTCCTCTGTCACCGCAATAGTGGAATGGCCCGTCTGCTCTGTCAGGCGAAGAACATCCTGAAGAGTCATTTCAGGAGACACATTGGAATCGCTCACCACAAATCCGGCGCGGTACCGTTTCACTTTTTTCACCATCTCCGCCTGTTTTTCCACCGGCTGGGAACCATAGATAAAGGAAATCCCGCCTTCCTGGGCAAGGGCCACCGCCAGATTATCATCTGAAACAGACTGCATCACTGCAGAAACCATAGGAATGTTAATAGACAGCGCCGGGTCCTCCCCTTTTCTGAATTTGACCAAAGGGGTTTTCAGATTCACCTGGGACGGCACGCAATGCGCGGATGAATAACCCGGGATCAAAAGGTACTCGCTAAATGTTCTGGACGGCTCATCAAAATAAAATGCCATGTCAATTCTCCTTTTCGTATTCAATACGTTTCTGGTTTTGTTTGATACTAGCACAGGCAGTTCTTCTTTGTCAATGAAAACACCTGTGTTTCAGCCATGCCATCCCAGTGCTTTGGTTACGGTTTGCCCTGTGTCCCACAACCTGCTCTGTCCCCCTTTGCCTTACTGTTCCATGATCCAATGGAGCAGCGGTTCCAGGTTGTTTTTATCCGCCACGTCAAAAGAAGTTTTCAGACGGGCTGCCATCATCTTTTCCTGTTCGGTTTTGTCCTTTTTCTTTTCCATCATCTTTGTGAAAAGCTTCATCATCATCCGGAGTTTCCAATCCATTTGTTCATAATTCAGTCCGCTCTGCAGATAAAAACAGGGAATTGCCTGCCGCTCCTCCTCTGTTAAATTTTGAGCAAAAGCCTTTTCAACCTCCGGGGAATCCTTCGGGGTGGCGCCTGTGGCAAAAACGGCTGTCCTCTTCCCTTTCAACCGGGGAATCCTGTTTTTCAGCCATGCGATCCCCTGGATCTGCCCTCCGTAAAAACCTCCGCCATATAGGATCACGTCATACTTTTCAATATCTATTTCATCCGCTTCCTTTGCTTTCACACAGGTGCAGGGTATCCTTTCCCCAATCCAGTCCGCATATCGCTCTGTAAATCCTGTCTTTGAACTGTAAACCACTAATATATTCATATTTTATCCTCTACTTTCCATAAACTTTTATAAATTGTCTCAAATGTTTCTCAAATTCAGGTTCCGCCTCCTTAAGCCCTTCACAAGTGTGCAGCAGTAAAAAAACAGGCCCGTAAAATTCCAGTGCAAGTATCCGCGCATCTCTTCTTTCCAGCACCCCTGCATCCATAAGGGCTGAAAACAGACTGCTTTGAAACTCCAGCATATAGTCCCTGTAGAATTGAATATAAATCCCCTTTGCCCTGGGGTTTTCGTATTGACTTAAGATCAGAAGCCGCCTAAACCTCACATTCTCCTCATCCTCAAAGAAAAAGGCAAACACAGACAATACCTTTTCTATAAGCCTGTCCATATCCCGTTCCTCAAACATGTCTGTGTTATCTCCCTGGGCAAAGGGCAGTTCCTTTTCTCGGAAATATGCCTTGGCATTCTCCCACTGGACATCCACGATACGATCAAAAATATCCTGTTTGTTTTTGAAATGGTTATAAAGAGAGCTCTCTTTAATCCCCACAGCCCTGGCTATATCCCTGACAGAAACCCCATGAAACCCCCGTTCTGAAAACAGATAAAAGGCCTCCTTTAAAATCTTGTCTTTTGTTTTCATATCTCCTGCCTCCTTAAAAACTAACAGTTGTTAGTTTTATTATACTAACAACTGTTAGTATAGTCAATACCGGATTCCTGCTCCGGAAGGCAGTTTCCGGGGAGATGCTGGCCGAAAAGTGTTACTGCATTAGAATCGTGGCTTGCGGTAGCCGTGAGCAGTATCAGTGCATAAACGCATAAATAGAAATTTTATGGCCCCAATCATGAATTTGTATATTTTTATGTTTTTTTCAAAATATTTATTGTTTATTTCCGCTTAACATTATATAATTAGAAGACAGGTATATGTGCAAAAATACCCAAACGCACATGCGGAAGTGTACTGTAATACAGTAGAGAGCACATTCACTCTCTATTGTCATGAATGATTAAATCTAAAGGAGGTATCTGAATGCTTGACAAGAGCTACTACCAGAAGACGGACGAAATCATTAGCCATTATGGCCGCAGGCCAAGTGCACTGATTCCCATCATGCAGGACATTCAGGCAGAATACCGTTATCTGCCAGGCGAACTGTTGACTTACGTGGCAAAAGAAATTGGGGTGAAAGAGGCCAAAGCCTACAGTGTTGCCACATTTTACGAAAACTTTTCCTTTGAACCCAAGGGAAAATACATCATCAAAGTCTGTGACGGAACTGCCTGTCATGTCCGCAAATCCATGCCCATTCTGGAAGCCCTTCAAAAAGAGCTGGGCCTGAGCAAGAAAAAACACACTACAGACGATATGCTTTTTACTGTGGAGACTGTTTCCTGCCTGGGTGCCTGCGGGCTGGCTCCTACACTCACCGTGAACAATGAAGTACACCCGACCATGACGCCGGAAAAAGCATTGGAATTACTCACAGAATTGAGAGGTGATAGCGTATGATGATCGAAAACAGAGAAGCTCTGAAAAAAGAGCAGGAGGCCGCCCAGAAACAGATTGATTCTTTTGAATGCCGTATCTTAATCTGCGCCGGAACCGGCTGTGTTGCTACCGGCTCACAGAAAATCTATGAAAAAATGCAGGAGCTCTGCAAAGACATGCCTGGTGTTTCCGTAGAATTTGAAGGCCATGTCCCACACATCGGAGTGGTGAAGACCGGCTGTCAGGGAATCTGTGAACTCGGACCCCTGATGCGGATTGAACCCCTGCATTATCAATATGTAAAAGTACGGATGGATGACTGTGAAGAAATCTTCAAACGCACAGTCCTGAACAAAGAACCTGTGGAACGCCTGTTCTACAAAAAAGGGGAAGATTCCTTCCCAACACCGGATGATATCCCCTTCATTGCCAAACAGACCAGGATCACTCTGGAAAACTGCGGACGCTTTGACGCGGAATCCCTGGATGAATACATAGCTTCCGGCGGTTACAACGCCCTGTCAAAGGCTCTTTTTGACATGTCTCCAAGAGATGTCATTGATGAAGTGGACAAATCCGGTCTGCGCGGAAGAGGCGGCGGCGGATTCCCCACCGGAAAAAAATGGAAACAGGTGGCTGCCCACACAGACGTAAAGGAACACTATGTTGTCTGTAATGGCGACGAGGGTGACCCGGGCGCATTCATGGATGGAAGCGTTATGGAAGGTGACCCCTACCGTCTCATCGAAGGAATGACCATTGCCGCCTATGCAGTCAGTGCACAGGACGGTTACATCTATGTGCGTGCAGAATATCCGCTCTCAGTAGAGCGGCTCACACACGCCATGGCACAGGCCGAGGAAAAGGGCCTGCTGGGTGACAATATTCTCGGAACTGATTTCTGTTTCCATATGCATATCAACCGCGGCGCCGGAGCCTTTGTCTGCGGCGAAGGTTCTGCTCTGACCGCTTCCATCGAAGGCGACAGAGGTATGCCCCGAGTAAAACCGCCCAGAACGGTTGACCAGGGACTTTGGGCGAAACCTACCGTTTTGAACAACGTGGAAACATTCGCCAATGTTCCCGGTATTGTCATGAAAGGATCTGACTGGTTCCGCACCATAGGAACAGAAGGCAGCCCCGGAACAAAGACATTCTCCATCACCGGCTCCATTGAGAACACAGGTCTGATCGAAGTTCCCATGGGAACCTCACTGCGTGAGATGATTTATGATATCGGCGGCGGCATCAAAGGCGGCGGAGAATTTAAAGCCGTACAGATTGGCGGTCCCTCCGGCGGATGTCTTACAGCTGAACACCTGGATGTAGGTCTGGACTTTGACAGTGTAAAAAAATACGATGCCATTATGGGTTCCGGCGGACTTGTTGTTATGGACGAGAACACCTGTATGGTTGAGGTTGCCCGGTTCTTCATGAGCTTTACCCAGAGGGAATCCTGCGGAAAATGTGTTCCCTGCCGTGAAGGGACCAAACGTATGCTGGAGATCCTGGAGCGCATCGTAGACGGAAAAGGGGTCATCGAGGACCTGGATACCCTGGAAGAGCTGGCAGCCATGGTTAAAAATATGGCTCTGTGCGGACTCGGAAAGAGTGCCCCGCTTCCTGTCATCAGCACCTTAAAAACCTTCCGCAATGAGTACGAGGAGCACATTCTGGAACACAAGTGTGCTGCCAAATGCTGTACTGCCATGCGCCGCTTCCTCATCAATCCAGAGTTCTGTAAAGGCTGCGGAAAATGTGCGAAGAACTGTCCGGTTGGAGCGATCACCGGTGTGCGCAAGCAAGCTTATAATATTGACAACGAATTGTGTATCAAGTGCGGTGCCTGCAAAGACAACTGTGCCTTTGATGCCATTTACGTGGAAGCATAGGAGGGTTTTAATATGGGATATATGACGATTGACGGTAGAAAAGTAGAATTTACCGATGAAAAAAATGTGCTTTCCGTCATCCGGAAAGCCGGAATCAATCTTCCGACACTCTGCTATCACTCTGAGGTTTCCACCTTCGGCGCCTGCCGGCTCTGTACTGTGGAGGATGACAGGGGACGTACCTTTGCCTCCTGCTCAGAGGTTCCCAGAGATGGAATGGTCATCTACACCAATTCCGGAAGAATCAAAAAATATAGAAAACTGATCGTGGAGCTGCTGCTCTCCGCCCACTGCCGTGACTGTACCACCTGTGTAAAGAGCGGCGAATGCGTACTGCAGGACCTGGCCCACAGAATGAATATCACGGATGTGCGTTTCCAGAACACAAGGGAAATCCGTCCGCTGGATACCAGCTCTCCCTCTATTGTCAGGGACCCCAACAAATGTATTCTCTGCGGCGACTGCGTACGTGCCTGTTCCGAGATCCAGGGTCTGGGCGTACTGGGATTCGCGTTCCGCGGAACCGATGCCATGGCAATGCCGGCATTCAATAAGACCCTGGCTGAGACTGACTGCGTAAGCTGCGGCCAGTGCCGTATCTACTGTCCGACCGGGGCCATCAGCGTCAAGACCCACATGGACGAAGTGTGGGAGGCCATTGCTGATCCGGATACAAGGGTTGTGGCCCAGGTAGCCCCGGCCGTACGTGTTGCAGTAGGGGATGCCTTTGGCCTTGACAAAGGAAACAGTGTCATGGGCAAGCTGGTAGCTGTCCTGCACCGTATGGGATTTGATGAAGTTTATGATACTGCGTTCAGCGCGGATTTGACAATTATGGAAGAGTCCAAGGAATTTCTGGAGCGTCTGGGTGACAGCTCAAAACTTCCGCTGTTCACCTCCTGCTGCCCCGCATGGGTGAAATTCCTCTGTGACCAGTATCCGGAGTATAAGAACAACCTCTCCACCTGCCGTTCTCCTCAGGAAATGTTCTCTGCAGTCATCAAAGAGTATTACCGGGGTTATGAAAAGAATCAAGGCAAGAAAACAGTGGTTGTTTCCATTATGCCATGTACAGCCAAGAAAATGGAAGCTGTCCGTCCAAACAGTTTTACCCACGGAGAGCAGAACACAGATATTGTTATCACTACCACAGAATTAATCCGAATGATCAAAAACTCCGGTATTGAGTTCCCGACTCTGATTCCGGAAGCTTGTGATATGCCGTTCGGTTTTGGTTCCGGTGCCGGTGTTATCTTTGGCGTTACGGGTGGTGTGACAGAAGCTATGCTCCGCCGTTTTGCAGACAAGCATGACAAGGCAACCATGGATACCGTTGCGGAAACAGGGGCCCGGGGGGAAGAGGGGATCAAAGAATTCTCTGTCACTTACAAAGGCATTCCGCTGAATGTCTGTGTGGCCAGCGGCCTGGCTAACGCCCAGACTGTCATGGAGAGGATCAAGAGCGGTGAAGCCCACTACCACATCGTGGAGATCATGGCCTGCCGCCGCGGCTGTATCATGGGAGGCGGCCAGCCGCCGAGAGCCGGAGACCGCACAAAAGCAGCCAGAAAAGACGGTCTCTACAAAGCGGACAATGTTACCAGTATCCGTAAGGCAGACGAAAACCCGCTGATCATGTCACTGTATGATACTCTGTTAAAGGGCAAAGAGCATGAGCTGCTGCATAATGACAGTTACTAAAGCGGATTTGTAAATAGCAGTATATGAAAAATAGTGCAGCGGGAATCAGTACCCCCCGCTGCAAAAAAAGAACTTTCTGCCTGGCCGTCTTACAGCAGGACAGAAAGTTCTTTTTTGTATAAGTATTTATTTTTATGGCCTTTCCACCACGATAAGGGGAACCATCATCTCCTGCACTGTCATACCCGCTGATCAGAACGGAACATAGGAAGATTTCCGGAATAGGCAAACCCCTTATTGGAAATCCCCAAAGCCAGATGATCCCCTGACAGCTCCCGGAATTCTATCGTGCTGTTTGAAGAATCCATCTTGTTTCAGATGAAACTCCAGTGCATCGCAGTCCATCCAACAGAACCACTCCCATATTCTTATACTCTTTTTTCATCCACGCAGGGTAAAGCCCTATTGGAGCATTTTTTCCTATTTATTTCTCAGCGGTTCCAAATCCATTACAAATTCTATCTCATGCATCAGAGGAATTCCGTTTGCCCCTATAAGAGGGATCTCCGGTTTTAGCTTTCTTGAAAAGTTCAGGGCATTGTGATACAGATGGGCCATATCAAACCCGCAGCGCTGGTAAAACCGTATGGCCTGGATGTTGTCATTTGTAGTGATCACCACAAGCCTTCTGCATTTTTTCCTTCTTGCAGTCTCTTTTATCCTCTCAATTAAGGTTCTTCCGATACCTCTTCCCTCCTGGCGGCTGTCCAGGGATATGATTTCACAGATGCCGTCCCTGATCAAATACGTCAGAAGTCCCACAATATTTCCCTTTTCCCAGACAACAATGCCCTCTGTCCTGGTCATATCCACAACACTGCCGCGAATGACCATCTCCGCTGCATGCCATTGGCTTTCTATAAATTCATTGACGCATTCCCGGTTTGTCTCATCAATCGCAACAAACTCCATAAAGATACCCTCCCGCCCGGTACAGTGATCTGTCCCTGTATCCGTTACTCATCACCGGAATATTTCCAGGCTCCGCTGCAAAATACCGTTCATATGCGCAATGGCTATGCCGTAATTTGTCATGGGTACCCCCTGTGAGCCAGCCCGATTTCTGCGCCACTGCATTTCACGCTCATTGAGCATACAGCCTCCACAGTGCACCACCAGCCGGTACGGTGTCAAATCTTCCGGAAATCCGGTTCCGGAGGTAAATACAAACTCCGGCGTCTTTTTGGTATGCGTTTCAATCCAGCGAGGCATCTTCACAGTGCCGATATCATTGCACTGCCGGTGATGGGTACAGCCTTCACTGATCAGCACTTTATCTCCGTCCTTCAGATCATCAAGCGTATAAGCGCCTTTCAGTGCACCGTCCAAAATTCCTTTGTACCGCGCAAACAAAATAGAGAAAGAAGTGAGCGGTATAGCCGCCGGAACTGCTCTGCTCATTTTGCCGAACACCTGACTGTCCGTAATCACAAGCCGCGGTTTTACCCCAAGACGCCCGAGCACATCCTCCACCCTGTCATCCTGCACGGCAAGAGGCACTGCCCCGGTATCCAAAAGTTCTCTGATGACCTGCTGCTGCGGTAAGATCAGTCTGCCTTTCGGCGCTGCTTTATCAATGGGAATCACCAGGAGCACAAAGTCCCCCGGTGATACCAAATCCTTTACAAGGGGATGCTCCTGCCCCTCTCCTGCAAGGCTTCCCAGTTTCTCCTTCAGCTCAAAGATGTGGATGCCTTTCTGGGCGCTCACATAGATTTCATGGTCTGTCTCCGGTATTTTTTCCTCCGACAGTAAATCCATCTTGTTATAGACCAGCAGATAAGGCAGCTCTCTCTTCTCAAAGAGTTCTATCAACTGCTGTTCCATGGGGGTCAATTCTTTCCCGGCCTCTGCAACCAGGACTGCAACATCGGTTTTGTGGAGCACCTGCTCTGCTTTCTTTACTCTGAGGACGCCAAGGCCTTCCTGGTCATCATCCATACCCGGCGTATCAATCAGTAAAACAGGGCCTATTGGCAGAAGCTCCATAGCTTTTTGCACCGGGTCGGTGGTTGTCCCCTTAACATCAGATACCACTGCCATATCCTGTCCCGTAACCGCATTGAGCAGGCTGGACTTTCCGGTGTTACGGCGTCCGAAAAAGCTGATATGTACCCGGTTTGCGGAGGGTGCTGCATTCAGACTCATGTGTATCCTCCTCTCAGAAACGGAAATCCCTCTCTCCATTCTCAATCTTTGCCAGGCGCTCTACTACGATCTCTCTTGTCCTCTCTCTTGGAATGTTTACAAGCTCAGATTGGATCAGCTCTTCCCCGATTTTTCTTGTCTCCGGGCCTGCATAATCCATGAGGAACTCTTTCAGGGTCATCAGCGCATTGGGATGACAGCAGTTCTGGATCTGTCCTGTTTTACACAGACTCATAAACCGGTCACCCGTTCTGCCTTCCCTGTAACATGCGGTACAGAAGCTGGGAATATATTTCATATCCATCAGCCAGTGCACCACCTCGTCCAGGGTTCTCTTATCAGACACGTCGAACTGTTGGGAATTCTCCTCTTCCGGCTCCGGTTCGCTGTAACCGCCCACACTTGTTCTGGAAGCGCCGCTGATCTGGGAGATTCCCAGGTGAAGCACTCTCTCCCTGCACTCTTTGCTTTCCCTTGTGGAAATGATCATACCTGTATACGGCACTGCAATTCGGATACAGGCAACCAGTTTAGCGAAGATGTCATCATCAATGCCGTTATCAAACGCAGAGGGGTCTATATCGTCCGCATGTTTCACTCTCGGAACACTGATGGTGTGAGGTCCCACACCATGGACAGCTTCCAGATGCTCTGCATGCATAAGAAGCCCCGCAAATTCATAGCGGTACATCTCCAGCCCGAACAGTACCCCAAGACCTACATCGTCGATACCGCCTTCCATAGCTCTGTCCATGGCCTCTGTGTGATAATCGTAATTGCTCTTGGGGCCTGTGGGATGAAGCTTTTTGTAGCTCTCTTTGTGGTAGGTTTCCTGGAAGAGAATGTAGGTGCCAATGCCGGCATCTTTCAGTTTTCTGTAATCCTCCACTGTGGTGGCGGCAATATTTACGTTTACACGGCGGATCGCCCCGTTTTTATGTTTGATGCTGTAAATGGTTTTGATGCTCTCCAGTATGTATTCAATGGGATTGTTCTGAGGATCCTCGCCCGCTTCCAGGGCTAGGCGCTTATGGCCCATATCCTGCAGAGCTGTTACCTCTTTTACAATCTCCTCCTGTGTCAGTTTCTTTCTGGCTATATGTTTGTTTTTCCTGTGATAGGGACAGTACACACAGCCGTTGATACAGTAATTGGACAGATAAAGGGGCGCAAACATAACAATCCGGTTTCCGTAGAAATCCTTTTTAATCTGTTCAGCCAGTTTATAAATCTCCTGGTTTTTCTCCTCGATGTCGCAGTTCAGCAGTACAGAAGCTTCCCTGTGGGTCAGGCCCTTACGAAGCTTTGCCTTCTCGATGATCTGGTCAATAAGCGCCTCATTGTGCTTATTTGCCTCAGCATAGGCAAGTGTCTCCTGGATTTCTTCGTGAGAAATAAATTCCTCTGCTTTCAGTGATTTCGGATCGTAACTCATTTTTACCCTCTCCTTTTCTCTTTACCGGGTATCCATTTTAGTGTCTCCCCGGTCTACGGTCACTTCACAGCCAATTTTCTTCATACGGCTGCGAAGAAGTTCCAGTTCGGCGGCATTTTCTGCGCCTGTGTAAATCTTATGGTCGTACAGTTCGTATTTTCCCTGTACCAGTGAAGCCGATAAGTTTGGCATCACCACATTGGCTCCTGCCAGTATCCCCCGCTCCCTCCCGTCATGGGAAATGGTTCCAAGGGCAGTTGTGGCAGGTAGAAGGACTTTTGGAAGCAGCAGGCGGATCAATCCCAGTAGATACAGGGTAAGCTCTGCGCTTCCCGGTGCCTGATTCCCCAAAGGAGTGTCCCTGTGCGGAATAAAAGGCCCGATCCCCACCATGGCTGGCTGGAATTCTTTTAAAAAGAGCAGTTCATCTGCCAGATTTTCCGCTGTCTGTCCCGGTGTTCCCACCATGAAGCCGCATCCTGTCTGAAATCCAATGTCCTTTAGATTTTTCAGGCATTCCTGCCTGTGAGCATAGGACATGGAAGGCGGATGCAGGGTTTTATAGTGTTCCTCGCAGACCGTCTCATGTCTGAGCAGATACCGGTCCGCCCCAGCTTCAAAATATCTTTCATAACTTTCCCTCTCCTTTTCCCCAATGGAGAGAGTCACAGCACAGTCGCTGTATTTTTTCTTTATGGTACCGACCAGTTCTGTGATTCTGTCATCCGTATACCAGGGATCCTCACCGCCCTGCAGCACAAAAGTTCGGAAGCCAAGGGAATAGCCCTTTTTGCAGCACTCTAAAATTTCTTCCCTCCCAAGGCGGTAACGCTCTGCCCTGCGGTTCCCTTTTCGGATCCCGCAGTAATAACAGTCGTTTCTGCAGTAATCGGTAAACTCGATCAGTCCTCTTATGTAAATGCGGTTTCCGTAAAATTTCTCCCGCATCTGTACTGCCTTTTCAAACAGATAACCGGCAAGGTCTTCATTCCGCTTTTCGATCAGCTCCGTATAGGTTTCCCTGTCCAGGGATTCCCCTGCTTCCAGACGGTCGATTTTATCATATAAATACTCTCTCATATTCTATATCCTGTGGATAAACAGTCCGCTTCTGAGTTTCGGCTCAAACCAGGTGGATTTTGGCGGCATGAGCTTTCCGGCGTCTGCAACAGCAAAAAGCTCTGCCATGGAAGTGGGATACATGGAAAAAGCTGCTTTACAGTCTGTCAAAACACGTTTTTCCAGCTCACCCAGCCCCCGGATCCCTCCAATAAAATCAATGCGCGGGTCTTTTGCCGGCTCCCGGATTCCCAATACAGGCTCCAGCAGATTATTCTGCAGCAATGCCACATCAAGTCCGTCCACCACATCCGGGGAACGATATTCGTCCTTTATGTTGAGTGTATACCACCTGTCACCCAGAAACATGCCGAATTCACCCTTTTGCCGGGGAGATACCGCTTCTGTTCCGGGTTCTGATACAAAGAATCGTTCTCTTACTTTTTCCAGGAACTCCTCCTCGGAACAGCCATTTAAATCTTTCACCACCCGGTTATAATCCAGGATCTCCAGCTCCTCATCCGCAAACAGGGTACACAGGAAATAATTGAAAGGCTCCCTGCCCGTATAATTGGGATTCTCCTGGCGCCGTTTCAGCCCCGCTTTGATGGCTGAGGCTGCCCTGTGATGGCCGTCTGCAATATAAATGCTGTCCATGGCCCGGAAGGTTTTTTCTATCTTGTGGGTCATGGCCGACTCATAAATCATCCATCCCCTGTGCCGGATCCCATCCTCTGATACAAAGTTAAAAATAGGAAAATCTTTCTTTTTCACCTCTATCAGGTGTCTGAAATCCGCATTTGCACGGTACGCCAGGAAAATAGGACCTGTCTGTGCCTCCAGTACATCCACGTGGCGAATGCGGTCCAGCTCTTTCTCTACCCTGGTATTCTCATGCTTTTTGATGATACCGTTCATGTAATCATCAATGGAAGCACAAGCCACGATCCCTGTCTGTACATGTCCGTTTCTGGTCAGCTCATAGAGATAAAAATTCGGGTCCACATCCTGAAGAAAATCTCCGTCTTCCATCATGTTCCAGAATATCTTTCTGGCCTTTTTGTAAACCTCAGGCGCATACATATCCACATCATCCGGAAACTGTGTCTCCGGCCGGTCAATTTTCAAAAAGGAATATGGATTTTTTTCGGTTACCTCTTTCGCCTCTTTTCTGTTATATACATCATAAGGCAGTGCGGCGATCTGTGATGCCAGGTTTTCCTGGGGACGCACTGCACAAAATGGTTTTACTACCGCCATTATCTGCTCTCCTTTATAATTTTTTCTCCATAACATGGGCAGCAACTTCGCAGACACCATTGAATACCTTCCCAAGCCGCTTATGGTTTCTTCTAAGCGCACCGCAAAAAGATTTTATCCGCTTTGCGCTGCGGACTCTCTTCTGTATGAATGTTTCCGGTTTTTTCTTTTTTCTGCTCATTTTCACACCCCAAATAGATTGATGTCTTTTTATAACGCTATAGTAAAATTATACCGTATATAGTCTTAAAATACAATGAAATAGGCACAATTATTGTTGCTATTCACAGGCCACTGTCCCGGGAGGCGTTTTCCCCAAGGGGACGCTGCGCGATGCATAGCAAAAGGCCTGCCCTGAAACCGAAGTCTCAGGTCAGGCCCAACGATAACTCATTCTGCCATAAATAATATCACAGCTATTATTTTACAATACGGACACGATAAACACCGTGTATATTTTTCAGCTCTTTTGCCACCTCACCGGATATAGGGGTGGACACATCTATGAGCGTATAGGCAAAGTCACCTTTACTCTTATTGGTCATGTTGGAGATATTCACGCCCGCATCACCCAGCACCCTGGTGAACTGGCTGATCATGTTTGGAATATTTTTGTGGTTGATGGCAATTCTTCCCACATCCACACAGGCACCTGTATCACAGTCCGGATAGTTTACGGAATTCTTGATATTTCCGTTTTCCAGAAAGTCCATAAGCTGTTTCACTGCCATCACTGCACAGTTATCTTCTGATTCCTCTGTGGATGCTCCCAGATGAGGAGTTACCAGAGTATTGGGCGTGCTGGTCACCAGCGGATTGGCAAAGTCTGTCACATATTTTTTTACTTTGCCCTCTTTCAGTGCCTCCGCCAGAGCTTCCTCATCTACCAGCAAATCTCTTGCAAAGTTCAGGAGAACCACACCCTCTTTCATCTGGGCGATCTCATCCGCACCGATCATCTTTCTTGTAGATTCGATCAGCGGTACATGAATAGTGATATAATCACATTCTTTGTAGATCACATTCAGGTCATTGATGTGGTGAATACTTCTGGAAAGATTCCATGCTGCATCTACAGAGATAAACGGGTCATAACCGTATACTTCCATTCCAAGATGTACGGCTGCATTTGCCACCTTTACACCGATGGCGCCAAGGCCGATAATACCCAGCTTTCTGCCGCTGATCTCACAGCCGGCAAACTGTTTTTTCTTTTTCTCAGCCAGTTTTCCGATATCTTCTGTGGCATCCTGATGCTCCAGCCATTCAATACCGCCCACAATATCTCTGGATGCCAGCAGCATTCCGGCAATGACCATCTCTTTTACACCGTTGGCGTTGGCTCCGGGTGTGTTGAAGACTACAACACCGTCCTTTGCGCACTCCTCCAGCGGAATATTGTTGACGCCAGCACCTGCCCTGGCGATAGCAACCACATTCTTCGGAAGCTCCATCTCATGCATGTTTGCACTTCTTACCAGCACGGCGTCGGCATCTGATATATTGTCTGTGCTCTCGTATTTGGCCGGGAAATACTCCAGTCCTACACTGGAAATTGGATTTAAGCAGTGATATCTGTACATGATCAAGCGTTCTCCTTTTCAAATTTTTTCATGAAAGCAACCAGCGCCTCCACACCTTGTATCGGCATGGCATTGTAAATGCTGGCACGCATACCGCCTACACTTCTGTGGCCTTTCAGATTTACAAATCCTGCCTCTGTGGCCTCTTTTATAAATTTTGCATCCAAATTTTTATCCCCTGTGACAAAAGGCACATTCATCAGCGAACGGGAAGCCGGTTCCACTGTTCCTCTAAACATTGCGCTCTCATCCAGGTAATCATAAAGGATTTTGGCCTTTTTCTCATTATGCTCTTTCATGGCTCCCAGACCACCCTGTTTCTTCAGCCACTGGAATACCTTGCCGCACATATAGATCCCGTAGCAGTTAGGTGTATTGTACAAGGACTCTGCATCTGCATGTGTCTTGTATGTCAGCATGGTTGGTGTGCCGGGAAGAACATCCTCTGTGATCAAATCCTCGCGGATAATGGCGATCACCACACCGGCAGGACCGATATTCTTCTGTGCGCCGCCGTAAATAACACCGTATTTTTCCACATCCATAGGTTCGGAGAGAAAGCAGGAGGAAACATCAGCTACCAGAGTTTTACCCTTTGTATTCGGCAGTGTTTTAAATTTTGTTCCGTAGATCGTATTGTTTTCGCAGATGTACACGTAATCCGCATCCGGGCTTATGGGAAGATCAGAGCAATCCGGAATATAGGAATATGTCTTATCCTCAGAGGATGCAGCCTTGTTTGCTGTCCCGTACTTCTGTGCCTCCTGCCATGCCTTTTTCGCCCACTGGCCTGTGACAATGTAGTCAGCCACTTTATTTTTCATCAGGTTCATAGGAATCATGGCGAACTGCTGATGGGCACCGCCCTGCAGAAATAATACTTTATAGTTGTCAGGAATGTGCAGCAGTTCTCGCAAATCTGCCTCTGCAGTATGTATAATATCCTCGAATGCTTTGGAACGGTGGCTCATCTCCATCACGGACATGCCTGTTCCCTTATAATCCAGCATCTCTGCTGCTGCTTCCTGCAGCACTTCCTCCGGCAGAACCGCCGGCCCTGCTGAAAAGTTATAAACTCTGCTCACTTGTTGTTTCCTCCTCTATCATCTTACTCTTGTATCACTCTAAAGCATTTCTAATAGTAACGCCACATGCCCTTTTTGAGGACACGTGGCATAAATTGCTTGACAAGAAGTATTCTACCTCTTTGTTATATTATTGTCAATAAAAACATTTGTCTTTCTGTAAAAGACATGCTATTTCTGTTTTGCTTTCAGGTCTTCCTCATCAAACGCATCCTCAATGTTGGCGCCTGCCGGCACCATTGGAAACACCTTGTCGTCGCTGTCGATCATGCAGTCCAGAACAACCGTTGTATTTAACTCAATGGCTTTTGCCAAAGCTTCCCTGAGTTCTTCCTTTGTGGTCACGCGGATCCCCACTGCCCCCATAGCTTCCGCCAGTTTTACAAAATCAACTTTATCCTTTAATACTGTATTGGAATATCTGCCTTCATAGAACAAAGTTTGCCACTGCCGAACCATTCCAAGGACCTGGTTGTTGATGACCACCTGAATGAGAGGAACATCATTTCTTGTGGCGGTTGCAATCTCATTCATATTCATGCGGAAACAGCCGTCTCCTGCCACATTGATAACTACCTTGTCAGGATTGCCCATCTTGGCACCTATGGCTGCACCCAGGCCGTAGCCCATGGTTCCCAATCCGCCTGAGGACAAAAATGTGCGGGGTGTTTTATATTTGTAATACTGGGCAGCCCACATCTGATGCTGACCCACCTCTGTAACGATTATGGCATCGCCTTTTGTCTGATGGTAGATTTCCTCAATAATAGCCGGACCGCTTAGGCCCTCCTCATTGTAGCGCAGAGGATATTTTTCTTTCAGCTCCTCAACGTATTCCAGCCACTCCTTATGTTCTTTCTGCTCCAGCATGTCATTGAGGCGTTTCAGCACTTCCCTGGCATCTCCCACAACACTGCAGTCAACCAGCACATTTTTATTGATTTCTGCAGCATCCACATCAATCTGGATCACTTTTGCGTTCCTGGCAAAGTTCCTGGTATTGCCGGTTACACGGTCGCTGAATCTGGCGCCAACAGTAATAAGCAAATCACATTTTGTCACGCCCAGATTGGAAGCCTTGGTTCCATGCATACCCAGCATACCTGTGTACAGCTCATCTTCTCCGGAGAACGCGCCCTTTCCCATAAGGGAATCTGTTACAGGTGCCTGGATCTTATGGGCAAAAATGCGCAGCTCCTCCCAGGCATTTGCTGCGATGGCTCCGCCGCCCACAAAAATGAAGGGACGCTTTGCCTCCTGGATCATGTCCGCAGCCTTCGCCAGATCTGCCTCTTCGATCTCGGCCACAGAGGGTTTCACCGGCTTCGGCACTATATTTTCAAAGTCTGTCTTGGCCGCAGTTACATCCTTGGTAATATCCACAAGAACCGGGCCGGGACGTCCGCTCTTCGCAATGACAAAAGCACGGCGGATTGTTTTTGCCAGCTTCTTCACGTCTTTTACAATAAAACTGTGTTTTGTAATAGGCATAACGACGCCTGCTATGTCCACCTCCTGGAAACTGTCTTTTCCAAGAAGGGGAACCCCCACATTACAGGTAATGGCAACGACGGGGACGGAGTCCATGTGCGCCGTTGCGATCCCTGTCACAAGGTTGGTGGCACCTGGGCCGCTGGTTGCAAAACATACTCCCACTTTTCCTGTGGAACGGGCAAAGCCGTCCGCTGCATGGGCTGCGCCCTGCTCGTGGGAAGTGAGTACGTGATGAATCTCATGGCTGTGTTTGTATAGCTCATCATAAATATTCAGAATCGTTCCGCCCGGATAACCAAAAACGGTATCTACACCCTGCTCTTTTAAACATTCGATTACTATTTCTGCTCCTGTCAACTGCATATTGAAATCCTCCCAACCGTTATCTTTTTTTGTTTTTATTTCTGGATTTCCAGAACGGCGCCCCTGTTTCCGCTGGTTACCATAGCCGCATAGCGTGCCAGGTATCCCGTGTTCACTTTCGGCTCTCTTGGCTGCCACTCAGCTTTTCTCTTGTCCATTTCCTCCTCTGAAACTGCCAGTTCCAGCTTATTTTCCGGAATATTGATGCGGATGATATCTCCCTCTTTCACAAGGGCAATAGGACCGCCTACGGCTGCCTCCGGAGAAATATGGCCAATAGAAGCCCCACGGGAAGCGCCTGAGAACCGTCCGTCCGTGATCAGAGCCACGCTGGAACCAAGTCCCATACCTGCAATAGCGGATGTTGGGTTCAGCATCTCTCTCATGCCCGGACCGCCTTTTGGTCCCTCATAACGGATCACCACAACATCCCCTGCTACGATTTTGCCGCCTTTGATGGCATCAATGGCATCTTCCTCGCAGTCAAAGACTCTCGCGGGACCTTCGTGCATCATCATCTCCTCACAGACTGCAGAGCGTTTTACCACCCCGCCGTCCGGTGCTAGATTGCCGGTCAGGACCGCAAGACCGCCTGTCTGGCTGTAAGGGTTCTCTACAGGACGGATAACTTCCGGGTTCCTGTTTTCGCAATCCTTAATATTTTCACCTACTGTTTTTCCTGTCACTGTCATACAGTCTAAATTCAGCAGGTCTTTTTTCGTAAGCTCGTTCATGACTGCATATACACCGCCGGCCTCATTTAAGTCTTCTATGTAGGTGGGGCCTGCAGGTGCCAGATGGCACAGGTTGGGCGTCTTCGCACTCACTTCATTAGCGAAGGTAATATCAAAATCCCATCCGATCTCATGGGCGATCGCCGGCAGATGCAGCATACTGTTGGTGGAACATCCAAGAGCCATGTCAACAGTCAGAGCATTCATAATAGCGTCTTTTGTCATAATGTCCCGGGGCCGGATATTCTGTCTGTACATTTCCATTACCTGCATCCCTGCATGTTTTGCCAGTTTGATCCTCTCGGAATATACAGCCGGAATGGTTCCGTTTCCATTTAATCCCATACCCAGCACCTCTGTCAGGCAGTTCATGCTGTTTGCAGTGTACATACCGGAACAGGAGCCGCAGGTGGGGCATACTTTATTTTCAAACTCTTCCACTTCCTCTGCTGTCATGGTTCCCGCACTGTAGGAACCCACAGCCTCGAACATGGAGGAAAGACTTCTCTTCTGACCATGCACACGGCCTGCCAGCATGGGGCCGCCGCTTACAAATACGGTGGGTACATTGATTCTGGCTGCTGCCATCAAAAGGCCCGGCACATTCTTGTCACAGTTGGGCACCATAACCAGAGCGTCAAACTGATGTGCCATAGCCATAGCCTCTGTGGAATCTGCGATCAAATCTCTGGTCACCAGAGAATATTTCATTCCTGTATGTCCCATGGCAATACCATCGCAAACAGCAATAGCCGGAAACATGATAGGGGTTCCCCCTGCCATAGCAACACCTAATTTTACGGCATCCACAATTTTATCCAGGTTCATGTGGCCCGGTACAATCTCATTGTAGGAGCTGACAATACCTACCAGCGGCCTCTCCAGCTCCTCTTTTGTCATTCCCAGGGCATTGAACAGGGAACGGTGCGGTGCCTGCTGCATGCCTGTTTTTACTGCATCACTTTTCATACTCATTCACAATCCTTTCTGTTATCCGATTTTATCTCATTCAAATCTCAGATTCTCTCTGCGATCAAATCTCCCATCTCTTTGGTACCCACCTGTTTCATACCATCTGCCATAATATCCACTGTGCGGTATCCCTCAGTAAGGACTTTCTGTACAGCTGCTTCCACAGCATCTGCCTCTTTGTCCAGGTCCAGAGAGTAGCGCAGCATCATGGCTGCTGATAAGATAGTTGCAAGAGGATTGGCAATTCCTTTTCCTGCAATATCGGGAGCAGAACCGTGGCTCGGCTCATAAAGCCCGAATTTTGTCTCATTTAAGCTGGCTGAGGAGAGCATTCCGATGGAACCTGTCACCATGCTGGCTTCGTCAGACAAAATATCACCGAACATGTTCTCTGTGAGAATGACATCAAACTGACCCGGATCATGGACAAGCTGCATAGCACAATTATCCACCAGCATGTGTTCCAGTGCCACCTCCGGATAGTCCTTTGCCACCTCTTCCACTACCCTTCTCCAGAGTCTTGATGAATCCAGTACATTGGCTTTGTCCACGCTTGTGACCTTTTTATTTCTTTTCATGGCAATATCAAATGCCTTGACAGCAATCCTGCGAATTTCATTTTCATTGTATGTAAGGGTATCAACGGCTGTTGTCACACCGTTTTCCACCACGGTTTTTCTCTCACCAAAATACAGGCCGCCGGTCAGCTCTCTGACAATGATCATGTCAAATCCATCACCGATCACTTCCTCCTTAAGAGGGCAGGCACCTTTCAGTTCATCGTACAGATAGGCCGGACGTAGATTAGCAAACAGATTCAGGGCTTTTCTGATCGCTAAAAGTCCTGCCTCCGGACGTTTTGAAGGCTCCAGCTGATACCAGGGAGAGGTTTTGGCATCTCCTCCAATGGACCCCATAAGCACAGCATCCGAAGCTTTTGCAGTCTCCACAGCCTCATCTGTCAGCGGCACACCGTGCACATCAATGGAAGCCCCGCCCAGCAGCACCTCCTCATAAGAAAAGCTGTGACCATAGACTCCGCATACCTGATCCAGTACCTTTTTAGCCTCTGTCACAATCTCGGGTCCGATTCCATCACCTGGGATCAATGCAATTTTATAGTTCATGAGATTCTCCTCCTGTCGTACAATTGTCGTATGTTATCGCAATATAGTATTTTAATTATGATAATCCTTTTTCACTTATATTTCAAGGCATAATAAGGCAGTCTGCTATTCTTTTTCGTTATATAAGCTATAACAGTTCAAAAATACTCTTGCAAATAGAAATATTTTGGATTATAATATTCTCAACGCATCAGTTCCGGGAGGAGTGCGGTCAGCGTTTACGCCCGTATCTGCGGTGTCTCGGTTCACACATATGAATATCCCGGAGGAACACGCGCAGGCTGGTGCATGTCAGGGAATTTCATTTTCCTTAATTATACTTGTATGCAGATATAGTTCATCGGTAGAACGCCAGCTTCCCAAGCTGGAGAGGCGGGTTCGATTCCCGTTATCTGCTGTTGAGTGCTTGCAGTAAAAAGCTTGAATTTAAAGGCTTTTTACTGCTTTTTCTTTGCTTCTTCATCCCCGATTTTTTGATTACTTTGATTACCTTTTTACAATGAAGTAACCTTTTCATCCATTTGCGCTAAAACTCTTCGTTTTTCTTCCATACTTGCAATATCATATGTGTAATTATTTTCATTCACTATAGATGTTTGGCCGAGCATTGAAGATACAACTACCGTAGGTACTCCCATATTTTTTAGATTGGATGAAACTGTACGTCTTAATGCATGTACGCCCTTATAGGGTATCCCCACCTGCTTGCATTTTCGTAAAGCGCAGGATGCGATCGCCATAGAATGTATCCTGCCTTCTTTATTGTCAACAAGGAATTGCAAACCTTGTTTAAAAGGTATGCCCTTAACACGTAATGGTGAAGGTGAAGAAATAGTCTACTCTTTAGTGAAAGCTAAAGTGCTATTTTGATAAAATAAAGGAAAAAATGGAAATAACAAAAAATCTCATAATGAAATACGGATGGTATAGTCAGGGCAAAAGTGAACGCATCACTTCATATTCGGACAGATACACACTGGTCCGTATGCGTATTGTGTCTCATTGTGTCGATGAGAATTTGTGTAACGACACAACAAAAATAAACTCTTTACATTTCCAATAATACCCTGTATATTTATCTGTATAAATATATAGAGGTATGTTAAATGGCAAGAGGAAGAAAAAGTTATACTACGGAACAAAAGATTGAATTAATAGAAGCTCAGATTGCTGAATATAGTGATAAATTAAAACAGGCAAAAGCTGAATTGAAGGAACTGGAATCTATAAAAGAACAGGAAGATTTAATTGCTTTAAAGACACTGATTGATGAATCCGGAAAAAGTATTGATGAAGTGAAGGAAATGCTTAATGTAAGTGAATAAATTCATATAATAAAAAGACCGCAATACAAATCTTAAGTGCTGCATTGCGGTCTTTATAATAAAAACCTCTAAAGGAGCTTTTTACTGTAAAACCTCAAAATACAGTTACTCCATCTTTTTCATATATCAAGACTTCAAGTTTACCCAAACTATAAGTATTTGCTTTTTTATGTACAAAACTTTCTCATTATGATACAGAAAACTCAAATGAAATAATACTTAATATAATTAAATGAAGTGGATAATAGAGATAAAAAAAATACCTCATCCCAATACCCCTTTTTCCATTATATGAAAGAATGAATGGAATAGACAATAACATCATCCAGACATAATTATCATATAATAGAGAATGTTCATAAATATTCATTGGTGCAATATTTAATATGGTAACAGATATAAAAAAAATATTTCACCAAGAATATGCCCTGATATGCGGTCCAAATAATTTCTAGTTCTTTCTAATATGTTAAATTGAAACAATGCTGTATATGTTACTGCAAATCCAGTGAATGATAAAGATAATAGTAGTTTGCGATTATGAAAAATATAAAATAACAAAGACAGAATTATAAATAACAATCCACCTTCGACATAAAATACACTTCCCAGTAATGGTGCTACAACACGTACGATAAATTCTTCGTTAAAATTGGAGATGGAAATCCCCGCGATCTCTGCCAGTTTCTTCTGCGCCATATCCCTTTTGGCCAGTTCCGTCACCAGTTTCACTCTGTCAATTCGCATTTTCTCACCTCCGTTATAAAGCATTTGCTTAACTACCTTTTCATCATGCATCAAACTTATGCTTTAGTCAATGTCTATTTTTAATCTTTTGCTTTATTTTCTATTTATACCATGTTATTATATAAAGAAGATTGGGAGGTGAAGTTAAAATGACAATCGGTGAAAAAATCCGTAACGCAAGGAAAACAGCAAAAATGACGCAAAAGGCATTGGGCAGTTCTCTTGGAGTATCTCCTCAAATGATCGCTCAATATGAATCCGGAAAACGCCAGCCCAAAATAGAGCAGCTACAAAAAATCGCGGCTGCTTTAAATATCCATATTTCTGTTTTTTTAGAAGAAATGTCAGAATCGGAAAAAATAAAAAGCACTTGGGAACGGATCAAAGATAATGATACGAAAAGAAAAGAACTTCTTATTGAGATATTAAAAACTCATAATTATAAAATAGAAAATAAAGATATTCACTGCTTAATGATAACTGACAGCCAAGGATTTGGTTTCTATGTGAATCCATCAGATTTTCAGGATATGGCGCTGCGCTGTGACAAAGACATATGTTATAATATTGAAAAGCTATTATGTAGTTCAAGAGAAATACCAACTTTCTAAGCACAAAAACCTGCTAAAAAAGTATTGACTTTTGTTAGCAGGTCTTTGTGCTTTTTGCGGCACTATTTTAAACCTGCCTGATTTTCGGCTCCACAGCCTCAGATCTGGCATTATGCTGCTGGTTCTGATTCTCGGGTTTCACCTTCTGGGTAATACTGTTGAAGGTTTCATTTGTTTTTTTTCTGTTTAACGCTTCCTGTTGTTTTTTATCCATTTTGTCACCTCGGCATTAGAATGTTTTTCACACACAGTATCCCCAAAGGCTATGTATTTTATGTATTATTCTGAACGCTCACTCCTGCGTTCCGCATGGTGGGAAGTGCACATTCCTGTTTCTTCGCCACGCACGGCATAATGGACAGACAGAAAATCCTCTCCGGGTCCACATCCAGTAATTTAGCATAATAGATCTTCGCAACAGCACCGAGCATCTGCTGCGGTGATTTGGCTGTAGAAAGCTGGTCCACCAGATCCGGGTACTGCTCATATCTACCTCCAATTGAGCCGCCGTGCAGCTAACACAGCAGTATATTTACATATGCTGCTATCGTAATTTCTTATATCTCAAAACTATCATTCAAGCGCAAAACAGTCAATATACTTTGTTACCAGACTTTTTTATACAAAAATGTCTCATACCTTGTTATAGATATGAGACATCCTTAATTAATATTTCACTGGTATCCAGACTTCCACTTCCCCTGCATCCTCAGCTTCATTCCAAAAAATGTATCTTTCAATAGTGGGGAGTCCGCATTTGTCATACTGGCTCTGGGGCAGAAATTCCTGATTGATCTGCCGCCATAAATTCCCCAGTATATTATCTGAAATCTTTCCCTTTGTCTGGAAAATAAGCCACGTTGCCGGCGGGTACTGATATGTCACAAATCCCTCTACCTTTGGCCCATCCCAAAGGACAGCGCACATATAATCATTGCTGCCGTCTTTCTGAAATCCAAAACACAGCCCCAGGTCAAAAAAATCTCCGCTGACATCTTTCATCTTTTCATTGGTACCGTCGCTCTTCACCACTGCCCAGGTACCACCTCCGTACGGCGTGGTCATTCTTGTTCCAAGTACCTGAAATGCCTTCTTGTCTTCAATCGTATACCTCATAGACTCTACACCCTTTACAGTTATCTGAAATTCAAGCCTACAGTAAAACATCAGCGGAACAGCATTCTGTCTCACCTCCGTGGGATTGACACCGTGCATTTTGCGGAATGCCACACGGAAAGCATCTCCTGACTGATATCCATATTTCAGTGCAATATCCAACACTTTCTCATCGGTATTCTGCAAATCATATGCCGCCATAGTCAGCTTGCGTCTTCTGATATATTCGGAAAAACTTATGTTTGTCACCTGTCCGAACAGACTCTGAAAGTTCTGATACGGACACGCCATAATCTTACTGATCTCTTCCTCATGAATCTCATCCCGAAGATGCTCCTCCACATAATCCATCACTCGATTTATCCGCTGCATCCACTCCATATTTCCACCTGCCTTATATATATAATAAATCTTTCGCTGCTTATCTGTCCGATAAATTTTCTACGGAAAATGTCGGTGTGAAAATGCTCTCTCAATCCTCAGCTTCCAAAAATCTCGCAAGTACGTCTGCATGCAGCAGGGGTTGCCGCACAACCGCCCAGTGCGCTTTCCCGCAGTTCAAAAGGAAGACTTCTGCCCACATGATACATGGCCTGGGCCATCTCGTCAAAAGGAATCACTGCCTGGATTCCCGCAAGGGTCTGCTCCGCACAGATCAGCGCATTCGCTGCCCCCACACTGTTCCTGTTCTGACATGGGTACTCCACAAGGCCTGCAATGGGATCACAGACCAGACCAAGCAGGTTGGATATTGCCACAGAGGCCGCATCCAGACACTGCTTTGGTGTGCCTCCCATCATCTCCACCGCAGCCGCGGCTGCCATGGCTGAAGCTGCGCCCACCTCCGCCTGACACCCCGCTTCCGCACCTGCCACAGAGGCATTCCGCATAAGCAGGTATCCAATGGCTCCTGCTGTGTAAAGTCCGTTTAAAACTTCCTTTTCCGCCAAATCATATTCTTCCTGCAGAGCCAGAAGCACTCCCGGTACCACACCGGAAGAGCCCGCTGTAGGCGCGGCCACGATCACACCCATGGAGGCATTGACCTCCAGAACTGCCATGGCATAAGTGATTGCACGCTGAAGCACCGTCCCGCAGACAGACCTTCCCGCCAAAGCATGCTGATGAAGCTTGCGGGATTCTCCGCCGATCAGACCGCCTACGGAGGGCTTGGGATTGGTCAAAGGCTCTTTTGCGGAACGTCGCATGATCTTCAGGGATTTTTTCATTTTCTGCTCCACTTCCTCCTCTGAAATCCGGGAAAATTCCGTCTCCCTAAGCTTCATAGCCCTGGAGATGGGTATGTCCTGCTCCCTGCATAGATCTAAAAGTTCACTGCCCTGATTGAATTCCATCCTATCCTCCTATATCTGTACCAGAATCACGTTGGAGACACAGGGATTTTCCCTGATTATATCTGTCACGTCTTCCGGTATTTTTTCATCAGACTCCACAATGGTATAGGCCCTGGCACCTCTTTCCTCCCGGTAAAGGCGCATAAACGCAATATTTACATTCTTCTCGCTCAGAGCCTTGGTAATATGTGCCACCACACCCGGCTTGTCTGTCTGACTGACAACCAGAGTGCTGTACTCCCCTGTAAAATCCACTTCTATCTGATTCAGCCGGACAATTTTCACCTTGCCGCCGCCCAGGGAAACACCACGCACAAAAAGATGTTCCCCGCCGGTACCCTCCATATCCATATCCGCAGTATTTGGGTGTTCATCTCCCAGTTCACCGCTGGTTATAAATTCATAGCAAAGCCCCTGCTCTTGGGCCAGTGTCAGGGAATCCCTGATTCGCAGATCATCTGTCTGAAATCCCATGATGCCTCCCAGAAGTGCCCGGTCTGTACCATGCCCCCGGTATGTCTGGGCAAAAGAACCATACAGGGTAAAGCGCACTTTTTTTATCCTGCCCGGAAAAAGCCTCCGCGCAAGAAGGGCCATGGATGCCGCACCTGCGGTGTGAGAGCTGGAAGGTCCCACCATATTTGGCCCGATCACATCAAATAAACTGATAAATGCCATGTTCGTATTTCTCCATATTCTGTCCCTGTTTCTATCAAGAGGCCGTTTCTCATTCACGAAAAAACAGGCGCCGCAGAACCATTTTTCCTGCAACACCTGTCTTACTTTTCAATCTTCTAAATTACTCTTTTTCTGCGATTCCGTCTCCGGCTTTCTCAACTTCTGCGATAGCCGCTTTTCTCATAGGGATTCTGCAGTTTCTATTGTTTCCGAATTCTACGATAACATCTTCATCTGTAATATCAATTAAGATTCCGTAAAAACCGCTTGTGGTTACCACACTGTCGCCTACTTCCATAGAAGATAACATGGATTTTACTCTCTGCTGTTCCTTTTTCTGCGGTCTCATGATCATGAAATACATTAAAAGAAAAAATACAACCAGAGGCAGTAACATGGTTGCCCATGCACCGGCGCCGCCTGCGCTTGCCTGTCCTAATAACATTTTTGTTCCTCCTGCAAATTATATTTTTGAACGTTATTACAATAATACACAATTTTTCTTATTTCTTCAAGTGTTTTTCAGGTTTTTTTATATATTTTACACGTTTTTTCTGTTTTTATGCCTTAGGACCTGCTGCCATGCGCTCCAGCTTCTGCTGTTTATAATCCTCATAGTGCCCTTCATCAAGAGCCTGGCGTATTTCCGTCATCATGGTATTGTAGATATACAGGTTGTGCAGTACACACAGACGCATTCCCAGCATTTCCTTAGCTTTCAGAAGATGACGGATATAGGCCCTGCTGTAACTTCTGCAGGCCGGGCACTGGCATCCCTCCTCGATCGGGCGGGAATCCAGTTCATATTTAGCGTTGAACAGATTGAGTTTTCCAAAATTCGTGTACACATGGCCGTGGCGTCCATTCCGGCTTGGGTATACACAGTCAAAGAAATCCACACCTCTGGAGACTCCTTCCAAAATGTTGGCCGGTGTTCCCACTCCCATCAGATATGTGGGTTTATCTGCCGGAAGATAAGGCACCACACTGTCCAGGATCCGGTACATTTCTTCATGACTCTCCCCCACTGCAAGGCCCCCAACCGCATAACCGTCAAGGTCCATTTTGGCAATCTCTTTTGCATGTGCGATACGGATATCATCATATACTGCGCCCTGATTAATGCCGAACAACATCTGCTGGGGATTGAGAGTATCTTCTTTTTCATTCAGCCGTGCCATCTCATCCTTGCATCGGGCAAGCCATCTTGTGGTCCTGTCCACAGAATCCTGAACGTATTTTCGGTCTGCCACAGAGGATGGACATTCATCAAACGCCATGGCGATGGTGGAGGCCAGGTTTGACTGTATCTGCATACTTTCCTCTGGTCCCATAAAAATCTTATGCCCGTCAATGTGGGAGTTAAAATAAACGCCTTCCTCTTTGATCTTCCGCAGCTTTGACAGGGAAAACACCTGGAATCCGCCGGAATCCGTGAGTATGGGTCTGTCCCAGTTCATAAATTTATGGAGTCCGCCCAGTTTTTTCACTACCTGGTCACCCGGGCGAACATGGAGATGATATGTGTTTGACAATTCTATCTGCGTTCCTATTTCATGCAGGTCCGTTGTGGCAACTGCTCCCTTGATCGCAGCCACTGTGCCCACGTTCATAAAGACAGGGGTCTCCACCGTGCCGTGCACTGTCTCAAAATGGGCGCGCTTTGCCATGCCTTCCTGTTTCAGTATCTTGTACATATAACAATTTCCTCTTTCTAAACGTAATCCTTTTGCCCGTAACTGTATATCTGATAAATGTTACGTCTGGCTTATTCTACCATAAGGGAAATGTAAACGCAACCGGCTGGAATATTTTCTTTTCCTCTTATTATATTTAACTAAAATAATCCAATTTCAAATTAGCAATTGTATTTTTAGGAATATTGTCGTATAATGTTAAATGATTTTCTATCGCACCATATAAATAAGAAGAAACGCATATATGACGGCATAAAATCCGTCCATTTATTATGAAGGAGGTCTCCTGACCATGTCAGCAGATAATAAAAATACTGCAGATGTATACCGTCTTGGAATTGATATTGGTTCCACCACAGTAAAAATCGCAGTTCTAAATGAAGAAAAAGAAATCCTTTTCTCCGATTATGAACGCCACTTTGCAGACATTCAGAATACACTGGCTGGACTGCTGGATAAGGCTTATAAAAAATTAGGAGAATTTTTAGTCCTTCCGGTGATCACCGGTTCCGGCGGACTTACACTTGCAAAACATCTGGAGGTTCCCTTTGTGCAGGAGGTTATCGCTGTATCCTCCTCCCTACAGGAACTGGCTCCCAGAACCGACGTAGCCATTGAGCTTGGCGGGGAGGATGCAAAGATCATTTATTTTGAGGGCGGAAATATTGAACAGCGTATGAACGGCATCTGTGCCGGTGGAACCGGCTCTTTTATTGACCAAATGGCCTCCCTGCTGCAGACGGATGCCGCGGGCCTGAATGAATACGCCAAAAATTACAAGGCGCTTTATCCTATCGCTGCCCGCTGTGGTGTGTTTGCCAAGACAGACATCCAGCCGCTGATCAACGAGGGCGCTACCAAGGAGGACCTGGCAGCCTCCATTTTCCAGGCTGTGGTCAACCAGACCATAAGCGGCCTGGCCTGCGGAAAGCCAATCCGCGGCCATGTGGCATTTCTGGGCGGCCCGCTTCACTTTTTGTCTGAACTGAAGACAGCGTTTATCCGGACACTGAAGCTGGATGAGGAGCATACCATTGTACCTGACAATTCCCATCTGTTCGCAGCTATCGGCTCTGCGCTGAATGCGAAAAAGGTTGCGCCCGGCGTATCCGTAACTGCCATGCGTGACAGGCTGTCAGCCAATATACATATGGAATTTGAGGTCAACCGTATGGAACCTCTGTTTACCTCCAGGGCGGATTATGACAAATTCAATGAGCGCCAGAGTCATTACAATGTGAAAACCGAAGATCTCTCCGGCTACAGCGGAAACTGCTATCTTGGCATAGACGCAGGCTCCACCACAACAAAGGCAGCCCTGGTCGGGGAGGATGGTTCCCTGCTCTACTCCTTTTACAGCAACAACAACGGCAATCCCCTGGCAACCAGTATCCGTGCCATTCAGGAAATTTACAGCCACCTTCCCCGGGAAGCCAAAATCGCATACTCCTGTTCCACCGGCTACGGGGAAGCACTGATCAAGGCTGCCCTTCTTTTGGATGAGGGGGAAGTGGAGACCGTGTCCCACTACTATGCAGCCGCTTTCTTTGACCCTGAGGTGGACTGTATCCTGGATATCGGCGGTCAGGATATGAAATGCATCAAAATAAAGAACCATACTGTGGACAGTGTGCAGCTAAACGAAGCCTGCTCCTCCGGCTGCGGCTCCTTTATCGAGACCTTTGCCAATTCTCTGAATTACAGTGTACAGGATTTTGCAAAAGCCGCTCTCTTTGCAAAAAATCCCATTGACCTTGGAACCAGATGTACTGTTTTCATGAATTCCAAAGTAAAACAGGCACAAAAAGAAGGTGCGGAGGTATCAGACATCTCCGCAGGACTGGCATATTCCGTTATAAAAAATGCATTATATAAGGTTATCAAGGTTTCCGATGCCTCTGAGCTTGGAAAACACATTGTCGTACAGGGCGGAACCTTCTATAATGACGCTGTTTTGAGAAGCTTTGAGCGCATTGCCAACTGTGAAGCCATACGTCCGGACATTGCCGGAATCATGGGGGCTTTCGGTGCTGCCCTCATCGCAAGGGAGCGCTATACGGCAGGCCAGGAAACCACCATGCTTCCTATTGAAAAGATCAACAGTCTCCAGTATAAAACCACCATGGCAAACTGCAGGGGCTGTACCAATAACTGCCGTCTGACCATCAACAAATTCTCAGGCGGACGCCAGTATATTTCCGGCAACCGCTGCGAGCGGGGAATCGGCAAAGAGAAGAACAAGGACCATATTCCCAATCTGTTTGAATATAAATATAAAATGCTGTTCTCCTATGAACCGCTGACAGAGGATAAAGCTTCCCGAGGAAAGGTGGGCATTCCCAGAGTCCTGAACATGTTTGAAAACTATCCCTTCTGGTATACGTTCTTTACCAGGCTGGGATATCAGGTGGTACTCTCCCCCACCTCAACCAGAAAGATATATGAACTCGGCATTGAGTCCATTCCCAGTGAATCAGAGTGCTACCCAGCCAAACTGGCACACGGACATGTATCGTGGCTGATCAAACAGGGGGTCAAATATATCTTCTACCCCTGCATTCCGTACGAGAGGGAAGAATTTGAGGATTCTATTAACCATTACAACTGCCCCATCGTCACTTCCTATGCGGAGAATATAAAGAATAACATTGACGAACTGAATGATCCGGAAATCCAATTCCACAATCCGTTCTTAGCTATGACCAATGAGGATACCATCACAGAGCGGCTGCTGGAAGAGTTTAAAGACATTTCCTCCTCAGAAGTATCTGACGCCGCCCATGCCGCCTGGAAAGAAATGGCCAAGTGCAGAGAAGATATCCGCAGGAAAGGTGAGGAGACTCTTCGCTATCTGGATAAGACAGGAAGACGCGGCATCGTGCTGGCCGGAAGGCCATACCACATTGACCCGGAGATCCATCACGGTATCCCGGACTTGATCAACTCCTACGGTATTGCCGTACTGACAGAGGATTCTGTCTCTCATCTGGCACCTATCGAACGCCCCCTGCGTGTCAATGACCAATGGATGTACCACACCAGACTTTACGCTGCCGCCAACTTTGTGAAGGAAAAAGAGAATCTGGATTTGATTCAGTTAAACTCCTTCGGATGCGGACTGGATGCCGTGACCACAGACCAGGTAAATGAGATCCTGGCAGACAGCGGCAAAATTTACACCTGCCTGAAAATAGATGAAGTGAACAACCTGGGTGCAGCCCGCATCCGTGTCCGCTCTCTGATAGCTGCCCTCCGGGTCAAGGAAGAACAGCATATCAAACGGAAAATATCACCATCCTCCATCAAAAAGGTGGTATTCACACCTGAGATGAGAAAAAAATATACGATCCTGTGCCCGCAGATGTCACCCATCCATTTTTCCATCCTGCAGGCAGCGTTCAATGCCAGCGGGTACAATCTGGAAGTGCTTCCCAATGACAACAAGGAAGCTGTGGATGTGGGCCTCAAATACGTGAACAATGATGCCTGTTACCCCTCCCTGATGGTGGTGGGCCAGATTATGCAGGCACTCTTGTCCGGCAAATACGATCTGCACAAAGTGGCGATCATTATGTCACAGACTGGAGGCGGATGCCGTGCCTCCAACTATATCGGATTTATCCGAAGGGCACTTGCCAAGGCAAATATGTCCTACATACCGGTTATTTCCATTAATTTAAGCGGGCTGGAGGAAAACCCCGGATTTAAAATCACCGCAAAGCTGGCCTCCAGACTGGCGTTCGGCGCGGTGTTTGGAGACATACTTATGAAATGCCTCTACCGTATGCGCCCCTATGAAGCCGTCAAAGGCTCCGCCAACGCCCTGCACCGCAAATGGGAGAAGCGCTGCATCCGTTTCATAAGCGCCAAACACATTACTTTCGGGCAGTTTAACCGCATCTGCCGACAGATGATCCGGGAATTTGACACTCTGCCTATCACCGGTGAGAAAAAACCGAGAGTGGGGATTGTAGGTGAAATTCTGGTAAAATTCCTGCCTGCTGCCAATAACCATCTGGCAGAGCTTCTGGAAAAAGAAGGGGCAGAACCTGTCTGCCCGGATTTGATCGACTTTTTATGCTATTGCTTCTATAACCAGAATTTCAAGGCAAAATATTTAGGATTCAAAAAAACATCTGCAAAAACTGCCAATATGGGCATCAAAGCCATCGAATTTATCAGAGGAGCAGCCAACAAAGAGTTTGCCAAAAGCAAACATTTTACTCCATCTGCCAATATTAAAGACTTGGCAAAGATGGCAGCACCTATTGTATCCATCGGCAACCAGACCGGAGAGGGATGGTTTTTAACCGGAGAGATGATGGAACTGATCCACAGCGGAGCGCCTAATATTGTGTGTACACAGCCTTTTGGCTGTCTGCCCAACCACATTGTGGGCAAAGGTGTAATCAAAGCCATCCGTAAGGATTATCCGGATGCCAATATTGTTGCCATTGACTATGACCCAGGTGCCAGCGAGGTAAACCAGCTGAACCGCATTAAGCTGATGCTATCCACTGCATTCAAAAAGATGCAGTGACAAAAATAAAAAGCCAGCGGGCTGCCATTCTGTACAGCCCGCTGGCTTTTCTTACGATCTTGTCAGATGATCCTCAGTTTCTGGGCCAGCACTATAAGCTTTGTCCCTCCCGGCAGGGACAGAAGTTCCTGTCGGGATGGTTTTGCAATAAAGAGATAGGCAATGAAATACACAGCAGCAGCCAGCGCGATCGAAGGGATCAAGGCCAGCAGATTGGAGTGCGGCAGTGATTTTGCCAGTAATCTCACACCTTTGTACACGGCAAACGCAACGATCCCCATGGGAATCGTTGCCAAAAACGGAGGCAGGTAAGCATATTTCCACGGATTCTGATATCCCAGGTATTTCTTCAGGGCCCTGTCATTGAGTACACACATAACAATGGCATATACGATCATGGCAATGACCACGGCATAGATTCCCGCATTGGTAAAAAACAGCAGAACCGCCAAAAATACAATATCCACAGCCAGAGAAATTGCCGCGTTGATCATAGGGACATTAGCCCTTCCGATTCCCTGCAGAACCCCATTTGATATATTGGATGTACTGTTCAGGATAACTGTGATCACCCCAAGCACCATCAATTGTCCCGCTACGCCTTCTGTGGAAGGGAAAAGCAGAGCGGTTACCGGCTGTGCCAGTACGGCAAGCCCCACGGAAGCCGGCATGGAAATCAGCATACTGATCCATGTGGCATTATTTATTTTCTCAATGGCGCCTTTCACATCCCCTGTGGCATAATGGGCGGACACCTCCGGAATCATGGAGGTAGGAGCCGTACTAGCCAGTGTCAGGGGGATATTGATCAGTGTCATGAAAAATCCAAACTCTGCATACAGCACTTTTACCTGGCTGTTATCCATACCTCTGAAATCTGAAATGCTGGTGTACATCACACCATTGATATAACCATTCACATTATAAATAAAGGCGCTGAGAATGATAGGCGCCACGATCAGCACAATATTTCTCATGACCTGCTGATAGCTCTCATCCACAGAAACCTTGTCCCTGGCAATCCTGCGGTTGATCGTCTTCCTATTCACGCTGTACACGAACAGCATAAAAAGAAGCGCTGCCGTAACACCGGCTCCCGTACCAATGGTTGCCCCGGCTGCGCTCCATCTCTGCAGCGTATCTTCCCCTGCACCTGCAAAATGGTGAACCATAAAGTTTGCCATCAACAGTGCCACAACCGCAACCGCTATCTGTTCTACGATCTGAGAGATAGACGTGGGCATCATATTCCTGTAGGCCTGGAAATATCCTCTGAACACCCCAAGAATACCTGATATGAAAATAGTAGGGGCCAGCATCTGAAGCGCCAGTCTTGCATTTGCCACGCTGTCCGGTACCAGGATCGAAGCACCGAACACACATATAAGGGCAACAGCGCCTCCGGCTAACACTGCATATAAAAGAGCGCCCTTAAACACCCTCTGCGCGTCTCTGTATCTTTTAAATGCGATCCGCTCCGACATGATCTTGGATACAGCCTGCGGAATACTGAAGGATGCGATCATCAGCAGAATAAAATATACATTCTGCGCGAACTGGAAACAGGCAAAGCTCTCTCTTCCCAGGAGCGAAGACAGGGGACTTTTGTATATCATTCCGATAATCTTTGATATCAGCGCCGCAACCATTAAAAAAGACGCATTTTTCACTAATGTATTACTATTCTTTTTACCCATTTGTCCAAATTCCTTTATCTGTTTTCTATCTGCCAGTCAATTGGCTCCAGGCCATGTTCCTGCAAAAAGGCATTTGCCTTGCTGAAATGACGGCATCCGAAAAATCCGCGGAATGCAGACAGCGGGCTGGGATGAGGTGCTTCCAGGATCAGGTGGTTTGGATTGTGCAGCATACTCTTTTTCATCTGCGCCGGTCTTCCCCACAAAAGGAATACCATGGGACGGTCCTGTTCATCCAGAATACGGATCGCCGCATCCGTAAACTCCTCCCAGCCGATTCCTCTGTGAGAATTGGCCTGGTGTGCCCGCACAGTCAGAACTGTATTCAAAAGCAAAACACCCTGTTTTGCCCATTTCTCCAGATATCCGTTGTTGGGTATATAACAGCCGCAGTCTTCCTGCAGTTCCTGGTAAATATTCACCAGAGAAGGGGGGATTTCCACATCCGGCTTGACAGAAAAACACAGGCCGTGAGCCTGTCCGTCATTGTGATAAGGATCCTGTCCCAATATGACCACTTTTACCTGGTCTAAGGGGGTAAAATGAAATGCATTAAAAATATCATCCGGTGCGGGGAATACCTTTCTCATCTGGTACTCCTGCCCCACCTTGGCGAACAATTGTTTATAATATGTTTTTCCGAATTCCGGCTTCAAAGCCTCCAGCCAATCTCCCTGTAAAGGCGGCATAATCATCCCTCCTGCATTTTTATCATGTTCTCTAGTTTAGCAGAATCTATCGAAAAATGCAAGGAGGTGTCGCCAGTCATCATCTTTCTGTCATCACTTTGTTACTGTTCACGCGCCACTGTCCCGCGAGGTATTTTCAGACCGAAGGCATAAAAATCCCGAAGCAGCCAGCGCGATATGGAGCAGAATGCTTCATATCTGTGCATCGGGAAGCGTGTTGCTGAGAACGGAATGAACAGTAATATCACTTTTCTTCCAGTTCAAACCAGAATTCCACACCGTTGTCATAGTTGACCACGCCGAACTTCTGATGCATGCTCTCCATAATGGCCTTTACAATTGACAGTCCAATACCGCTTCCCCCGTACTCCCGGGTCCGTGCCTTGTCCACCTTATAGAATTTTATCCAGATTTTATCCAGTTCCTCCTCCGGGATGGGGCTTCCTGTGTTGAAGACAGAGAGACGCACATGATTTTCCCCTCTCATCATCTTCACCTCAATCTTCATTGCTCCATCCACATGGTTCAGTGCGTTGGACACATAGTTGGTCACCACTTCCTCCACCTTAAATTCATCTCCCCACACATACACAGGCTCAGACTGAGGGAAGGAGATCTGGGCACCTTTCTGGTCTGCCAAGAGCTGTGCAGACTGCACTACGCCTCTTACCAGGTCTGTCAGGTCGAACCGTTCCATGGCAGCCTGGTCATTGCCGAATTCCAGATGGTTGAGGGTCAGCAGTTTTTTTACCATATTGTTCATTTTAGCAGACTCATCCATGATCACATCACAGTAAAACTCCCTGCTCTCCGCATCGTCATTGATACATTCTTTCAATCCCTCAGCATACCCCTGGATCAGCGCAATAGGGGTCTTCAGCTCATGAGAAACATTGGAAAGGAATTCCTTGCGCATCTCATCAATCTGTTTCTTCTGCTCAATATCCTCCTGCAGTTCATTGTTGGCAGTTTTCAGTTCAGATATGGTATGCTCCAATTCCTCGGACATCTTGTTGAAGTTCTGGCCCAGCGTGCCGATCTCATCCTCGCCTCCTCCTTCATATCTGGCCTCAAAATCCAGATTACTCATACGCCTTGAGATTTCCGTCAGTTCCAGCAGTGGTTTCGTGATCCTCTTGCTCATAAACCAAATTGCGGCGCTGCTGATCATAATCACAAGAAGTCCTATATAAATATAGAATATATTCGAGATTTCCACACTGTCCCGGATACTTGCCATGGGCATACGGATCAAAAAGGCACACTTTCGGTTCTTCATCACGCCCCACATGTCCAGATAAACTACATTCTCTTTGTCGTCTGTATTCTGCTCCAGCGTGTAAGAATCATTGTCTGTAATGACTTCCCTGTTTTCCGGCATCATTCCCCAGATATATCCAAAAAGAAGCCTGGTAGCCAGCAAATCGGGATTTCGCCCGTCATTGGCTATGATAGTCCAGTCCTGTGTGCTCACATCCACAAGTACCCAGGAAATGTTTTTCTCAATACAAAGTCCCTGCAGGTGCGTCCTGCCCTCCGGATCATTATAAGCCTGCTCATTTAATGCTTTATATACGGTTTCCAGAGAATCCGCCTTTCTGGAAATATAATATTTCTCCAAAAACAAGCGGTTCACCGCCGTAATAGATAAGAGCGATAAAAGCATAATTCCGATAAAAGATAATGCCAGACGCACCTTAATTGATTTTCTCATGTTTTATACCTCGAACTTGTATCCCATGCCCCAGATTGTTTTAATGTATTCACCCTTATCTCCCAATTTGCTGCGAAGCTTTTTTACGTGGGTGTCAATGGTACGGGCATCTCCAAAATAATCGTAATTCCATACAGAATTCAGAATTTTCTCTCTGGAAAGTGCTATTCCCTGGTTTTCCAGGAAATACGTCAACAGTTCAAATTCCTTATAGCTCAACTCCATGGACTGCCCGTCAATAGTGGCAATATGGGAAGCTTTATTCACCTCAATACCACCCGCCGACAAAACATCACTGTTTCCGCAGATATTGGTTCTTCTCAGAATAGCCTCCACTCTGGCAACCAGTATCTTGGGGCTGAAAGGCTTTGCAATATACTCATCCACCCCCAGCTCAAATCCCAAAAGCTCGTCCCTCTCATCCCCTCTGGCAGTCAGCATGATAATGGGAACCTTTGACTCCCTGCGGATCTCCCTGCACACTTCCCAGCCGTCCATCTTAGGCATCATCACATCAAGGATCAAAAGGGCAATATCCTTTGTAGCATAAAAAATATCCAGTGCCTCCTCACCGTCGCCGGCCTCCAGCACCTCAAAATCTTTCTTTACCAGGAAGTCCCGCACCAGCTTGCGCATCCTGCTCTCATCATCCACTACCAGTATTTTGCATTTTTCCATATCGGTTCCCTCTTTCTATCTCTGCAGACTTATCTGTCCGATTTACTCTATGATAACGGTACAGTTCCATTACGATCACTGACAAAAATCCATTTAAAAACCTTTGGCCATGGAATTTCTGCCTTGGAGCTGAATAGTTACATTCTATAATATTTAAATATATCAGAAAATTTTGTTGAATTTGTGAACAGTAGCACGTTTCGCGATACACAGAAATGGCATTTCATGGGCAGGCACCTACACAACAGCTCTGCCGCAGGTGATCAAAACGGCATTGACCCCGAAAACAATCTTTCCCACTAAATTGCTGCGGGATGAAAAACGGCCGCTGTGGTAACTGCCTCCGCCGGAGCTGCCACTGTATCCGCCCCTTTTATTTCTTTTTAATAAGTCTATCCCAGACATAAATATCTGTCAAGACTGGTAAACTTTTTTCATTTCTCCTTGACAAAATCATAATAAAGTGATATTCTATAATACACTTCCACAGTGAAGTCCAGAAATGGGCTTGTACTGGTTTCGACGGGGGTTTTGAAGTTGGGGAAGCCATCCGCAGACTCCGGGACTGCGTACCAACCTGGAACTTAAATATAAACGCAGACAATAATAATTTAGCGTTAGCTGCCTAATTGCAGCTTGTCGGCCCCAGGTCACCTGCTGCCTGGGAATCCGGCATCGACTTTGCAGGGCCCTTTACTTTCAAAGCTTTGAGAAAGTAAAAGATTTATGAAGCTACTAAGTACATCAGCCTGTCATCCGGCGGTTGTATAAGGGAATGTTAAAAGAATGACTGTGATGGGAGATGCCTCAAGGGATAGACTTTCGGACGCGGGTTCGATTCCCGCCAGGTCCACTATTTGTAAGCCGCCGTAAGCGGCTTGCCTGCACAGAGCCATTGAATCCGAATGAAGTTTGGATTCAATGGCTCTGTTCTACTTAAAACTTTAAATCCGAACTTTTCACAGCATTCGGGTCCCTTACATTTTACACTAATGACAAAGGGGTCCCCCGTGCGATGTTCACCGGAATATCTGGCTGCTGTTGATATCATATACAAAATGCGGAACCAGCCGATTGTCCACTATAGATTTTGACTCTCCATTCTGTACGGCACCCATTTTTTCATAAAATCCTGTGGCCTGATGGCTGGTGACAAAATGTATTGTTAGAATACCCTGTGCCTTGCACCAGCCAGTCATATGGTTCCACATCTGCTTTCCGTATCCTCTGCCAAGCTCCTGCTCCGCCACATAAAAGTATTCCAGCTCCCATTGGTCTGCATTCCGCCTCAGGCCCCAAAATGCAGCTGGGCTCCCGCCTTCCCGGCACACATAAACCGGATTTTCTAAAATAAACTGTTCTGTGATATTAAACTTATGGTCAAATACCTCCATAAATTCTTTTTTATATCCCCAGTGAGCTTCTGACTTCCACGCAAGGAGACGCAGACCCCGTGTATCTTCCGGCTTCGCCGGTACAAAATCTATGACCCTTTTGGCTGCTGCCATAATATCCCGCCTTTCCGCATTCCATAGAATACATGATGTACTTTTTTAATTCGATGATGCTACAAGGCCAATTTTACTATTGTAGGGTTCACCTGTCAAACACCAGCCGGTGCCTAAACGGTCCGGCAGTGTGCAAAAAAAGGGACCAGAGGTCTTTTTTTGTATTATAATGTCGAACTTTCCTTCCTTGACAGCTTTCTCCTCTATAATATTATAGAAAATATGAGGAGGGTAAATAAATATGCATACAAAGGATAGAATCATACGACAATTCGGCATCACATCAAAATATAAGGGGTACCGCTATCTGCTGGACGCCATTCATATTGCCGCCGAGAATTATGATGAGTGTCTTAAAGTGACAAAGGATATCTACCCTGTCATTGCCCATAAATATGGGGTTACCAAAGTCAGTGTGGAACGCGACATCCGGACTGTAATAGAAAAATGCTGGGATAATAATAAAGCATATCTGCAGGAACTATCCGGGTATAAACTCTCCAGATGCCCTTCAAACAGCGAATTCATTGACATTATTGCCTACAAAGTGTACTGTAGTAAATGAAATACCGCTGATTTCTCCATAACTAAAATAGTCCTGAATGCAAAAATAAATCTCACACCAATGCACATCACCTAAAAAGGGCTGTCTGCCGGATGATATGTGGTCTAATGCATCCTAAGTGGACAGCTCCCTTTCTGTTTGCATTCCCTTTTAGAACGTAATATAATGAAATCGAATCCAGCGGATTTCATAGCCGCTGACACAGGTAAGTCCCTGTCCGACACCTATTCTACAATATTTTGACAAGTCCTTACAGGATAAAGATAAATACAAATACAAAAGGAGGCAAAAATGGCTCTCATATTAATAGCAGAGGATGAAAAAGGTATGCAGGAAATCCTTACGGACTATATGCGCCACGGCGGACATACCTGCATAACGGCCGATGATGGTATAGACGCTGTGACAATTCTGAAAAACAATCCTGTAGATTTGGCAGTGCTAGATATTATGATGCCCCATCTGGACGGCCTCACTGTATGCCGGATCGCCAGGGAAATGTGTAATATTCCCATCATTTTTCTCACAGCAAAAGACAGCGAGACAGATAAATTAAAAGGCTATGAGTACGGAGCTGACGATTATATCACAAAGCCCTTCAGCCCTAAATTACTACTCGCAAAAATCAATGTCCTTCTGCGCCGGGCCATGTCCGTCAATCCCCATGATATTGTCACAGCCGGCGAAATTGTGATGCAGCTCTCCTCCCACACGGTCACCGTCTGCGGCAGGGACACAGTGCTCACTCATAAAGAATTTGAACTGCTGCGCCTCTTTATGCTGAATAAAAATCAGGTCTTTTCCCGTGAACAGCTTCTTAACCGTATCTGGGGATATGATTTTGAGGGAAATACCAGAACAGTGGATACCCATATGAAAACCCTGCGCCAAAAACTGGGCAGTGAAGGGCAGCATATTGTGACCCTTATCCGCTCCGGTTATAAATTTGAGGTATGACTATGGAAAAAATAGTGTCTGCATTTCGTTTGAACACCGTCCGTAAAAAAACCCTTCTGCTTTCAAAATTGGTGGGAGGAATCATTGTTTTATTCTACCTTTTTACTTCAGAGCTTTCTACAAACCGCAGCTTTGCTTTTCTGATATGGTTTTTTCTTATGGCAGCCGTTATCACAAGTATAGATCATCTACTGGGTCGTCTGATCTCTAAACCTTTAAATGAAATTAACCGGGAGGCCGAACGAATGGCTTGTCTGGATCTTACTGCCCGCTGCCAAATCAAGTCTAATGATGAGTTTGGCAGACTTTCACAGAACCTGAATACCATGTCCTCTAATCTGCAAGATGCTCTGCAGAAACTGGAGTATGCTAATATCCAGCTTGAAAAGGATGTACAGAAGGAACGGCTCCTGCAGGCTCAGAGAAAAGAGCTGACAGATAACCTGTCTCACCAGATGAAAACGCCCCTGGGACTTATACGTGCCTATGCAGAAGGATTAATAGACGTGGTGGATGATACAAAAAAACAGCAGTATATCCATGCCATATTATCTGCTGAGGACCGGATCAACCGTATGCTCGTATCACTGCTGGATCTATCTGCAATGGAAGCCGGTTCCGCAGAACTCTTAGATGAAACCTTTGATTTCATTGAACTGGCAGAGACATCGGCAGGCCGCCTTCTTCTTGACACCCCGGATGGTGATCACCGTTTTACTTATCAGCTTCCCGATCATCCAGTTCTGGTTCAGGCAGACCCCAAACGCCTGGAACAGGTACTGGACAATCTCTTTGAAAACGCCAGAAAGAATGTCCAAAAAAAGGGAGAAATCCGTCTTACAATAAGCTGTACGGAAAAAGAACTGCTCTTCTCCCTATATAATCAGTGCTGCCCGATCCCGGAAGCGGATCTCCCCAAAATCTGGTCCAAGTTCTACCGCGGACAAAATACTGCCGGCAGCGGCTCTGGCTTAGGTCTGGCAATTGTTGCTCAGGTTCTCTCTCTCTATCAGGCTCCTTATGGAGTACAAAATCTGGATAACGGGGTAGAATTCTATTTTTCTTTTCCCTTTATCACATAACCATCTGCAAGGCATAATTTCACATGAACTTCACAGCAGCCTCATACTGACTTCACCTTCCCTGTATAGACTCTCTTATACAAGGGAGGTGATTTTATGTTTTTAGGACTTGAATGGTATTGGTGGCTTATACTCTCTGTAATTTTCATACTCTCTATACCTCTTAAAGTTATATTTATGAAATGGTGGAGCAAACGCCGTCCGGAACAAGAAAGACAGCAGAAAGATAAATGGGGGAAGGATCATGATTGACGTGAAAGACTTGCGCTTTTCTTACAAAAAGGCCCGGGAAACGCTGCATGGCCTTACATTCTCTGTGACTGGCGGAGAAATTTTCGGATTTTTGGGACCAAATGGTTCCGGCAAATCCACAACGCAGAAGATATTAACAGGAATCCTTGGCGGTTACCATGGTAAGGTGCTGCTATTCGGACAAAAACCAAATGAAGGCCAAAAGGACTTCCGGAATGAAATTGGTGTTCTTTTTGAATTTCCATATCTTTATACTAATTTGAGCGCTCTCGATAACCTGAATTATTTTGCCTCTTTCTTTCCGGCGGATAAACGAAGAGATGCAATGGAACTTTTAGAGATGTTGGAATTCAAAAAGGATTTTATGAAAAAACCGGTATCCTCTTATTCAAAAGGAATGAGACAGCGTGTCAGTATGGCCAGGGCTTTGATGAATCACCCCAGGCTGCTGTTTCTGGATGAACCAACCAGTGGACTTGACCCCTCAGGGGCAGTTCTGTTTCGGAAGATCATTGAGGAGGAACGCCGAAAAGGCACTACGGTCTTTCTGACCACCCATAATATGATGGACGCTGACCTGCTATGTGACAGGGTGGCTTTTATTGCCGACGGTGAGATCAAAGCGCTGGACACACCTAAAAGGTTGAAAGAGCAAAAGAGCTGCAATATAGCGGAAATCGTATATACCTATGAAAACAAACGCTGTTCTCTCAGTCTTGAACTGCCCCGGCTGACCCAGGCTTTTCCATTTCCCCATGATAAGATCATAAGTATCCATACAAAAGAACCCACTTTAGAGGACATCTTTATCCAATATACAGGAAAGGGGCTGATATAATGGGACATGCTCTGTTGTCTTTGGTAAAAAAAGATCTGCGTCTGATGATGGCATCAAAGTTTTTCCTGCTGGCGCTTGGTTCCCTAATCCTCTATTCCTGCTATATTCATCTGGTCTATGTGCGCCTGGACCAGGGAATATACCCGGTATACCTCTATGATCCTCACAGCCTTCAATCTGTGGCCGCACCAAAAACCGTGAAAGCGGATACCCTAAAACAATTGCATGAGGCCTGTTCGGACGGCTATTCCGTGGGCATCGACGCTTCAGGCCAGATTCCGCGGATTTATATGGTATCTTCCGGTTTGGAGAGCACGGACAACAGCCGGGCGGCTTACGCAGTGTCATTGCTTTCTTCTACAGACCCAACAAAAGCTGAAATTATAGGATCTCATGACAAAGAGATGAAAAGCCGGCGGGAGATCACCTGCGAGTTTCTCTTTTTTGAATTGTCCGCTGTAGGTTTTCTTGGTCTTGCCTCAACACTTTACAAAGAAAAACAGATGGGTGTGATCCGGGTACACAGTACACTGCCGGTAAGCCGGGCAGCCTTTATTCTCACAAAACTGACACTCTTCGTTCTGGCAGACTTAATCTTCTCCGTTTTACTCACACTGATAAACCTGGGACCTTTGGAGGGATTTTCTGTACTGCCTGCAGTTATGGTCCAGGCAGGTATTCTTTCGGCTGTCATGGCACTTACAGGCTTCTTCTCCGCTATATGCCTGCAGGGTTTCCGACAATTTTCTCTTCTGTATCTTGTATTCGCCGTATTTATCACAACGCCTGTATTTCTCGCAGGACAGACGGGTATTTCCTGGGACTGGATCGTGTACCATCCTATGTATCACTTGTTTATGGCTATGAAATACGCATACTTCGGTGTAAAACCGGCGGGAATTCTTTACTATACTGCCTGTACAGCTGCCATTATCCTATTGTTTACAGCCGTTCGCCAGGCACTGGTTCGGGAAATGGCAAAGGAGGGATGACATTGCTTGGAATAAAATTTCAGTTAAAAAACATTCGCCGGGACAAAATGTGTATTCTGACCTTTCTCCTTCCTATCCTGGCCGGATCAGCTATCAACCTGCTGTCAGGCATTGGCTTTACCTCTGTCAGTGAAACTGCTTTCGCTGCCGTCAAAGGAAATCTCAGACCTGATACTGCCTCTTGGCTTCAGAGCATAGGCCGGGTGGAAACTTTTGAGAACATGGGGGATCTGAGGATTGCAGTCAATGAACCCTCCACACAGCTTATTGGAGTAATACAAAAAGGAAAAGACATTACAGCTATTCTTTCCGGTGACGAACTGGAAGTAAATACTGTTATAGGAAATACCCTCCCACAGCTATATAAGGAGCGCATAAAACTGTCCTCTTATGAAAGGGATATTCAGCCGGGCAAAAGCAATGATAGTTTAAAATCACTTTTGACCGCCATTACATTGGTAACTGCACTGTTCATGGGGTGTACGTTCAATGCTATGAATATGATCAGTGAAAAAGAAGAAGGAATTGGATTTGTTAATGAAGTGATACCTATGACTAAGATGAACTATATGGTTCAGAAAATTTCTCTTGGGTATATGGGTGCCGTGCTGTCCGCTGTTCTCACAGTATTAATCTGTACACATATACAATCCAACATGATGCTCCCCTTGGTCTTGATCATTATTTTGTCCGCTTTCTTAGCTGCTCTTGTGGGATTATTCATTGGACACTTTTCAGATGGGCTTATGTCCGGGATTGTGTGTATCAAGATAATTATGATACTGTTTCTCGCACCTCCGGTGCTGTTTTATTTGATTCTTTCAAAAAACAGCGTTCTGTATACCTTAACGTATCTGCTGCCATCCAGTGCGGCTTTTTACGGAATTCTGGATCTCATAACCGGGTCTGCCAGACAAATACCAAAATACATCTGTGTGCTTCTGTTTCACTGCATTGTCTGGCTGACCGTATATCTTTTTATAAATCACCGCAAAAGTTCCTAGACAGGAAAACTTATATGCTTTACAGCGGCCGGGACAATCCCCGGCCGTTTCTTTTATCTGAAAATATCTTTTCTTAATTTATCTACTATTTCCTGGATACACCCATCCTCAAAGGGGGAACGCAGACCGGCTTTCTGAAGAAGATTTTCAAAATAATCTGAGGCTGATAGTCTGCAGAGCTTTAAATAACTCTTCCAAGCCTCCTCATAATTTTCCTGCATTTTATTTTTATATTCAAAGGCACAGAGCTGTGCGATCACATAGTCGATATAGTAGAGAGGAAAACTGTATATATGATGCTGTCTCTGCCAGTAACCTCCATCCGCATAGAACTGCAGGCTGCCGTAATCCAAATGAGGCTTATAGACATGTTCCAGTTCCTTCCAGACGGATTTTCTTTCAGCCGGCGTCATATCCGGTTTGTCATAAATCCGGTGCTGGAATTCATCCACCATGCATCCGTACGGGATAAATAGAACCGCATCCTCCAGATGCATTTCCTGATATGCCTTTGCCTCTTCTCCTGCAAAAAACAGTGAATACCAGGGCTCTGCAAAGAATTCCATAGACATGGAATGGATCTCTGCAGTCTCCATGCCGATATCTGCGTGTTCACGAATGAGGTCTTCGGATGCCAGATATCCCTGAAACGCATGACCACACTCATGGGTGATCACATTCACATCATCACTGGTTCCGTTAAAGTTGGCAAAAATGAACGGAGACTTATAGTCCGGTATATATGTCATATATCCGCCTACTGCTTTTGTCTTTCTTCCAAACACATCCAGCAATTCATTCTCTATCATAAAATCAAAGAATTCTCTGGTCTCTTTGGAAAGCTCCCCGTACATTTTCTGTCCGGCTTCCAGAATCTCTTCCGGTGTACCAAAAGGCTGGGGATTCCCTTCCGTTCCATACACCTGCTCATCTGAAAAATACATCTTTGTAAGCCCCAGACGCTTTCTCCTCTGCTCATACAGGCTTTCCGCGAACGGAACAAATACTTCCTTTACCTGCCGCCTTAAATTCTCCACCTGTTCTCTCTGGTAACTGTTCCTCTGCATGCGCAGATATCCCAGTTCTGTATAGGTTTCAAATCCCAGCTCTTTTGCCTGAAGCGCCCTGTTCTTTACCAGCTTATCATACAGTTCATCCAACCGGTCCCCAATACTCATAAAAAATGCATTCTGCTTTTCATAGGCCTTTCTGCGGACTTTGGGGTCTTTGTGCTTGAGGTAAGGACCTAACAGAGACAGATTTAAAGTCTCCCCATCCCAGTCTATTTTTGCACCGGCCAGCAGTTTTTCATATTCTGTCACCAGGGCATTTTCCTCCTGCATGAGGGGAATCACCGATTCACTCACAGAGCGGAAGGAAAGTTCCATATTTTTAAAAGCCACAGGCCCGATTATCTGCTCCAGTTCCTCCCGGTACAAAGAATGATACAACAGTTTCAAATATTCCACAGACAAGTTGCTGTAGGCAGGAACCTGCTCATCATAATAAGCCTTTTCTTTTTCATAAAAAGCATCTGTGGTATCCATACTGTGCCGGATGGATGCCAGGGTCACTTGTGTGGACACTTTATCTGAGAGCCGATAATACTTTTTATGGATTTCAAACTGTTCCTGTGCGCTTTTCGCCATTTTAAAGGCCTCCATCAGTCCCAGCAGTTCCTCTTTTACCTTATCAAAGTCAATTCTCTCATAGGGCATGTCACAAAATTTCATATTGGTCTCCTCGCTTTTCACTGGATTTATTACTATGCGGTTCTTACAGGTTCTTTACTTTGAATTCCCGCTCAGCTTCTCTTTTCTGGTCCTTCTTGGCAATATCCTGTCTCTTATCGTACAGCTTCTTACCTTTTGCGATTCCGATCTCCACTTTCACAAGGCTGCCTTTAAAGTAAACTTTAAGCGGTACCAGAGTATATCCTTTCTCTGCTATTTTTCCCGCGATCTTGCGTATTTCATACTGATGCAGCAAAAGTTTTCTGGTTCTGAGAGGGTCTTTATTAAAAATATTTCCCTTCTCATAAGGACTGATATGCATGCCATAAACAAAGACCTCACCCCGGTCAATCTGGATAAAAGATTCCTTGATGCTGCATTTTCCCATGCGCATGGACTTTACCTCTGTGCCTGCAAGCTCGATCCCCGCCTCATAGGTATCCTCTATAAAATAATCATGATAAGCTTTTTTGTTGTTTGCGATCAGACGAATCCCTGATTCTTTTCCCATAATTTTATTCCTTTCCTCTCACCATTTCTTCACTCTCCCCGGTTACTGGCGAAAAATCCACCGTCTTTGTGACAATATCCGCATTCTCTACCCGTATCTTTATCTTTTGTCCCATAACATATTGTCTCTTGGTGGTTTCACCGGTCAGACTGTAATGTTCCCTGTCAAAGACATAATAGTCATCTGTCAGGGTGTTGACATGTACCAGCCCTTCCACAGTATTGGAAAGCTCCACATATAGTCCCCACTCCATAACACCGGATATGGTCCCCTCAAAGATCTCTCCCAGATGGGCTGCCATATATTCTGCCTTCTTCATTTTCACCGTTTCCCGTTCCACTTCCTCTGCCCTGCGCTCCAGGGTACTGGACTGGTTGGCCACTGCATCCAAAAAATCAGCATAATGCTTTTTCTTCTCCTGGGTCATCCTTCCGTGAATGGTCTCTTTGATGATCCGGTGTATCTGCAGGTCAGGATATCTCCTGATAGGGGAGGTGAAATGGCAGTAATATCTGGCCGCCAGTCCAAAATGCCCGCTGCAGTCTGTGGTGTATTTGGCTTGTTTCATAGAGCGCAGAAGGAGTCTGGAAAAGAACGGCTCACAGTCCCTCCCCTCAATCTCATCCAGAATACGCTGTACTTCTTTTGGGTGTATCTCCTGTTTTGCCTTTTTCACTTTAATTCCCGTTCCGCGTACCATGCTAAGCACTGCTTCCATCCTTTCAGGGTCCGGATCATCATGTGTTCTGTATACAAACGGAATATCCCTGAAATAATACTCTTCCGCAACCGTCTCGTTTGCCAGCAGCATAAAATCTTCGATGATCTCCGTGGCCACGTTCTGTTCATAAGAATATATCTCCGTGGGCCTGCCATTCTCATCCAGTTTGATCTTGCTTTCCGGAAAATCAAAATCAATGGCTCCCCGCTTTCCTCTTCTCTTTCTCAAAATTCCTGACAGTTCCTGCATGAGAAAGAACATGGGCGCCAGCTCCGCGTATTCCCTGGTAACCTCCTCATCTTCATGAAGAAGGATCTTTTTCACATTTGTATACGTCATACGCCTGTCCACATGGATGACTGTCTCGGCGATCTTATGGCCGATCACATTGCCCTTTTTATCAATATCCATCAGACAGCTCAGTGCCAGGCGGTCTTCACCGGCATTCAGGGAACAGATACCATTGGACAGTTTCTTTGGCAGCATGGGAATGACCCTGTCAACCAGGTAGACACTAGTGCCTCTTTTCAATGCCTCTCTGTCAATCGCGCTGTTGTACTGCACATAATTACTTACATCTGCAATATGCACTCCCAGATGGTAAAACTCCCCTTCCTTGGTAACAGAGACCGCGTCATCCAGGTCTTTTGCATCTTCACCGTCAATGGTCACCATGGTCCAGTCTCTCAAATCCATGCGTCCGTAATAGTCCCCCTCATTGAGGATTTCTTTGATTCTCTCCGCCTGGTTCAATACCTTTTCCGGAAATTCCATGGGCAGGTCATAACTTCTGGCCACTGACATAACATCCACGCCTTTTTCGCCCTGATGTCCCAGGATCTCTTTTACTTTCCCTTCCGGATTCCTGCTTCTGGTGCCATAATTACGGATAGACACAATCACCTTATCACCGCTGACAGCCCCCATAGAATGTTCCATGGGAATAAAGATATCCCTGGAGAATTTTCTGTTGTCAGGAACCAGAAAGCCGAAGCTGTCACTTTTCTCATATGTGCCCACAACCTCTTTCATTCCACGTTCCAAAACCTTGACCACTGCGCCTTCCCTGCGGCGTCCGTCACGCTCCTCTTTTAAGATACGCACCTGCACGGTGTCCTTGTGGAGCGCGTCGCCAGTGTGTTCCTCCGGAATATAAATATCTTCCGCCTCACCTTCCACTTCCACAAAGCCAAACCCCTTGGCATTGCCCACAAAAGTTCCAGTCAGATAGAATTCCCGTTTTCCTCTATTCTTTTTTTCATATTCACGGGTAGGTTCTTTTTCTTTCTTCACGCTTTCTTTTCTCACCGCCTCATAGCGGCCCCGCTTGTTGATGCTTATTTTGCCTTCCTCCAGCAGCATGTCCAGGGTTTTATGAAGCTCATCCCTTTTTCCTGCCGGAATCTGCAGAAGCACTGCCAGGTCCTTTGCCCGCATGGGCGTATACTCTTTGCAGCACATGATCTCATACAGCATCTTTCTGCGTTTTTTTACTTGTGCATTTTTTTTCAAATATTTACTCCTAACTTAAGGCGTGTTCCGCCTATAAAAATATGACACCCTTGCGTGACTGCAAGAGTGCCATCTCTTAAAATTTCAGATTCAAAACCAGTGCCAGAACGAAGAACAAAATCCCCATGATTTTTGTGGCTTTTACCAGTGCCCCTTCCATGGAACGGCCCTTGTTTTTACCCCAATAGGTATCAGCCATACCAGCAATTGTGCCCAGTCCCTGAGATTTTCCTTCCTGCATCAGAATAATAACGGTCAACCCAATACAATCAATAACGAACAAAATCGTCAGTACAATTCTCAAAATTTCCATGATTACACCTCCTAATCGTCAAACAAAATTAGTGTATCACAGTATTTCCGAGATTTCAACTGTTTTTCGGCGATTCCGACCTGTTTCTGGAAATATTTTGTTACGGTTCACAAGCATCTGCCACGGGAAAGGTTTTCTCCGGGGTGAACTGCCTCTTATCTCTCAAATGGTGTCTCGTAGCAGGCCTGTGCGTCGAGAGAATCCTCAATTCTAAGAAGCCTGTTATATTTTGCTGTACGTTCTGAGCGGCACGGGGCCCCTGTTTTGATCTGTCCTGCATTCACTGCTACCGCCAAATCAGCGATAAACGTATCTTCACTCTCACCGGAACGGTGTGAGATCACTGCTCTGTACCCTGCTTTCTGTGCCATCTCCACAGCATCCATGGCCTCTGTCAGTGTACCGATCTGATTTACCTTGACAAGTATGGCATTTCCCGCATTTAGCTTTATACCGCATTTAAGCCTTTTAACATTTGTGACAAACAGATCGTCTCCCACAAGCTGTACTTTTTCACCCAGTTCCTGGGTCATGAGCTGCCATCCATCCCAGTCATCTTCATTTAAACCGTCTTCGATCGAAACAATGGGAAACTGATCCAGCAGTTCCCTGTAGTATTCCACCATCTCCCTGGAACTTCTCTGTACTTCACTGCCGCTCATCTGGGATTCTCCAGGGAAATAATAACTGTCTTTTTCCTGGTCATACAGTTCGCTTGCTGCAGCATCCATGGCATAACAGATTTGTTCTCCCGGTGCATATCCGCACTTTTCCACAGCCTGATTCAGGATTTCAAAAACTTCCTGGGCACTGCTTAAATTTGGTGCAAAACCACCCTCATCGCCTACACCTGTAGACAGATCTTTATCTTTCAGTATTTTTTTCAATGCCTGATAAATCTCAGTACACATGCGCAGCCCTTCATGAAAACTTTCTGTTCCCACGGGCATGATCATAAATTCCTGAAAATCTACCGTATTATCTGCATGTTTTCCACCATTTAAAATGTTCATCATAGGTACTGGCATTCTTTTTGCATGGCAGCCTCCCAGATATTGATAGAGAGGAAGCTTCAGCGCTTTGGCAGCCGCCTTTGCTACAGCCAGTGATACGCCCAGAACCGCATTGGCGCCTATATGCTCTTTGTTGTCTGTTCCGTCTGCCTCCAGAAGAAGGCTGTCAATATGGCACTGCCTCAAAGCATTTTCTCCCAGAACCGCATCTGCCAGTTTTACATTGACATTGTTCACGGCCTTCTGGACACCCAGGCCTCGGTACCTCTTTTCTCCGTCTCTCAGCTCCACAGCTTCAAATCTTCCCGTGGATGCACCGGAAGGAACGATTGCCCTGCCTGTCACCCCGTCTTTTCCCACTATTCCTTCACCGACTGTCACTTCAACTTCCACGGTCGGATTTCCTCTGGAGTCTAATACTTCTCTGGCGTATACCTTTCGTATTGGTAAATAACGATACATGGCATTACCTCCTGCAATTTCTTCATACAAAACTAGTATTGTCTGGCTGAAGTAAAAATATGCCTTGACAAATTACTTTACGTTGTCAGGTTTTATTCTGTGTTTCAAAAATTTTCCATACATTTGCCGGGTCTGTCACATCCTTTTCCGTAAGATCTGTGGTCTGGATCGCAAAAGCCTTCAGATCAATATCCGTCTCCGCCTCCTCCATGGAAGTTCCGTCCGGCATCTTTTCACCTTCAATCACATTGGCAAATGTCACAGAACTGAATAGCTCCGGTGTTGTTACTCCTTTTGCCAGTGCAGTACAGACTGACTCTGTTCCATATACATATTTATACTCATGAGCCACAACTAAATTACTCTCATTTTTTACGTCTGCAGCAATTCCCATTTTTGTCCAGCCGCTGTTGACAGTCCAGGAATAGAGTTCCGTAAGTGCCTTTGGGTTTCTGCTGCCATCCTGATTTGCAGTGATAACATTGGCAACAGGCACCTGGACTGTGACAAAGACAAAGGCGTCATTTATTCCTACGTTTGTCACTTTTGGGTCCTTTATCAGTTTTTTATTGGGAGTAATATCCTGTTTTTCTTTGTCCGGTACTGCGTCCCACTTGGGTTCTGTCAGTGTGATATCCACTTTACCGATTGTGAGATGATTTTTCACCTGTTCTGTATCCGTAAAATATGCTGCTGCACTTCCAATCAGAAATATAGCTGCCAGTGCCAGGCATAAGATCACTGCTTGTTTCTTATTTTTCATTGTTATATTTCTCATGGTATTTTCCTCCTGAAAATTTCCCTGTTTTTAGTAATATAAATAAAACCACACTGCCCACTGTAAAAAATACGGCAAACTCTCCTGCATTTCTCATAAATGCTTTTCCCACATACGGAACCGTAAACAAAACCCGGCCTTTTATCTGGTGTTCTCTCACCAAAGCCGGATCCGGCGTTTGATTGGCATCCCCCTTAGTCACCATTCCTGCTTCTGTCTTTCGGACGATCCGATGCAGGACTAATTCCCCGTCATTTCTCTTAAAAGCCAGAATATCCCCCTGTTCCATGCAGCTTGCATCTGCATGGAGATTTACCCAGGATATACTTCCTGTTTTTATAGCCGGTTCCATGGAACCGCTGACCACGACAAAAGGGCGTATCCCCATAATGCATAATAGAAGGTTAAGTATCAATACCAGGCATAGTGCCCAGTAAACGATCTCCCCAGCCAGATAACATGCCCTTTTCATGGCTTTCTCCATTTCCAGGCTGCAAAAGCTCCGGCTAAAGCCCCCAGACACAGAACTGCTGCCAGAATGACCGGTGCATCATCCCCTGTTTTCGGAGCATGTACAGTCTGTACCTCTTTTGACCAGTCCCCGTCTCCCACAGCCTCCACCGTCACTACGATATCCAGACTGTTTTCCGTATAATATTTTCTGATATTCCCTTTATCGTCATATTTTGTATTCCATTCCGGAGGGATCGTGAAAGAACGGAAGATATCTGTCTTCTCACCTTTTTTTAATTTTTTCTCATAGTAATACCAGCCGTCCTCACGCTTTTTCCAGCCTTTTGGCATTCCCTTTATCATATCCTCCGTGACAGGAATCTTCACTTTCTTACCCATGGAAACTTCAATCTTAGCTCTGATCTCACATGTATTCTGCAGATTGGTAACTCTGGGGATCTTCACGATCTCCTGTCCCGGCATCACAGCCTCCAAGTCTTGCCATGGCACCTCCCGGCCTTTTTTATCCAGGGTAAACTCTTCAAGCCTAATGTCCACTTTTCCCTTTGCCTTCTCCAATCCTGTCTGCCCGGCAAAGACAAGGCGGGGCAGGCTTAATCCCAAAAGCAGAAGGAAGAAACAAGATGTCTGAAAATATCTCTTTCTTCTCATACAATCCCCTCCTCTTTTCCCGCCTTCTGATTCTTTTCAAAATGTTTCCACGCTTCCTGCCAGGCCTCTTTTAAAAACTGCCCCTGCTGGTAGGATTCCGCATAGACATTCAGGGAGAAACCACGCTTTAGAAGTTCTTCCGGGGCATCTTTTGCCACTTCAATTTGTTTCAGCAGTTCTGTTGTGATCTCACCTATCTCCAGCGCACTTTTATAATAATAATATCCATCTTCCGCTTTTACCCAGTTTTCTGTGTCCGGTCCCAGGTTCAGATAGGGCAGGATTCCCTCATCATCCAGAAGAAGCCTGCACCGCACAAAGCAGCTTGATTTACCTTTATTGGTGATCTGCACACTTTTTGCTATGACCTCACCGGGCTTCAGTTCATCCGGTGGATGGAATTCCTCCGTTATCTCCAGATTGCTGTCTCCTGGCTTGATCCGGTTGCTGCGCGCGTCCTGGTCACTGAAATAGGCACTCCCCACGCCCACAGCTAACCCGGCTGCTGTCAGCAGAAGGATCAGCAGCAGCAGTGCCGCAGCTTCTCTCAGCATCTCTCTTTTCCTGACTTCACTCATTTTCTACCTTTTCCCTCTTCAAAATAATATTTTCACAGACAGATGTATCGGACCAATCCTGCCATTCATCTTTCTGGTTGATAAAGACTGCGTGACCAGCATCGTTTTGGATCAGATCAAATTCCACGGTATCCAGTGTTCTGACACCTCCTGATATTTCTGTAATATCTTTCAGTGAATACCGCATAACTTTCATCTCATGGGCAGTATATGTGCCGGCTGGCAGTTCCAAAAATGTGATGGTTCTGCGGACTTTGTTATCATTGTTTTTCTCCTGTTCCACATATTCTTCCGTAAATTCCGTAATGCCGTGAAGAATATGGGAGTTTCCTTCCAAATCCACCCCTTCTACTTCAAACAGAAAAATAGGATTGCCGTTTGCAAAATTTATTTCATCGGCATTTATCTCCTTCTCCAATACGATCTTTACTGTCCTAGGCGTATTTTCTGCGGTAAGCTCCACTGTTTTGCCTAAGGATTCCTTATTTATGGCAAACTCAATTTTTTTGTCAGACAGCTCATACCCATCCGGTGCCGTCTGTTCAATAAAGAAGTAACTGTTCCAGGGTAAATTCTTGACGGTAATACACCCCTCCTCGTCCGTGGTATACTCTCCTACTTTTTGGTTTTTGCCTGTATACAGATAAAAAACCGCCCCTTTTAAGGTTTTGCCAGACTCTGAAGATATTTTTTTCAGCGTCACACTTCCCTTTTTCACAGGCTCCTCTGAGCGGACGCTTTTACGGTACACACTCTGATTCAAATCTGTATTTGTAAAGGTCACTGTGTAGGTTTTTTTATCCAGTTCATACCCTTTTGGGGCAGTGATCTCCTTTACCGTATAGGTTCCTGTGGCAAGGGGAACACTGGTCGCTTTTCCTGAAGAATTTGTGGTCATTTTATCTACCACGGTGCCGGCCTTATTTTTCACCTCATATACCGCACCGGCAAACTCAGCATTTCCCTGCGGTTTTGTCTCACCGGTTTCCTTGTCCGCTTTTTGAAGATCTATGTAGCAGCTCACCGCCTTTTTGGGGATCTGTGCCGTAACTGTTTTTTTATGGGCTGCAGACCCCCCGCCGCCCTCCAGCATGGTCACCATCTGGTATTTGGAATTATTGCTTTTATAGACCCAGCCCGCCAGATACAGAGAATGACCGCCTGATATGGAAGCTGTGACCTTAGCACCTTTTTCCTGCAGCAGCAGATATTGTGATTTTGGAATCCAGATTCTGAACGCTGACGCGTCACCGCTGTCTTTCCAGATAACTGTAGCACCGTTGTCCACGGTTCCTTTTTTGGAAGTGATATACTCACTGCAGTCTGTGAGCCCGTCTGACAGATTCTGGTTTATCCATTTTGTTATAAATCCCTCTTTGCCATTATAAGCCTGCGCGGTCCATGTAACACTTGTCTCGGACAAGGTATAGTCAAAGCTGCGCCAGCCATCGGCAAAAGGTGTATAATAGGGGGGATGATCTGCATCGTTCACCATCTTGTTTATGGTGTTATAGAATTGCTCTTTTTTTGATCCTTTGAGATGATTGTACAGAGTGTTCAGGGAGAATTCCCCGTTGACTATATGAATCGCATACTGAGTGGCCAGCGCATCGTATTTCCAGCCGTATCCTGTCCTGTAATTCGGCCACAGACTCTCTTTTCCCCAGTATCGGCAGCCCCAGTACATAAGATATGCAATAGAAGGTGAGACACGCCCTGCCCCATCCCAGGTGATCTGCCCTTCCGGCGCATTATGCTGATACTGCACACAGTATAAAAGACGCCATTTTCCCCGCATATCCGGGTTGTCGGTATCGCTGGAGTCCACATACTTGATAGATACGTTATAAGGATCATCCAGACTTAAAAGTCCGGGATCTATAGAACCCAGGGATTCCTTCCAGCCAACCTGTATGGTGCTGGTCACTGCACTCCTCATGTGCATATCGGAAATTCTGGAATACTGGCCCGGTGCCGGTTCCTCCAGTGCCTTTTCCGGTGTATCCTGTTCCTCCTTATACTCTTCCTCCTTCTGGTTTTCTTCCTCCGTGTTCTTTTCCTCTGTGTTTTCTTCCTCCTGCTCGTTTCCCTGGCTTTCTTCCGTATTGCCGCTTCCGAAAGACTTATCGCCCTCCTCGGACTGTTTTGCCCCAGTGCCAGTTTCCGCACTTTCCGAACGATCCGGCTCCTTTGGCCTGCCTGGGTCTTCTGGACTTTCCACATCAACATGAGGCTCTGAATCTGCTGTTCCATTTAAATCATCCGGATTCTGCTCTGCCTTTTGCTCTTCTGCCTTCCCCTGTATCTGCGCAGACCTTACTTCTTCTGTCTTTCTCCGTATCTGTGCAGACCTTTCTTTTTCTGTCTTTCTCCGTATCTGCACAGACCTTCCTTCTTCTGTCTTTCTCCATATCTGTGCAGTCATCAGATCGACCTTGGCTTTCGCACAAATATTTTCCCTGTTTTTCTGTTTATATTTGGATTCCACGACAGGATTTTGGACGATTGCTCTCTTTTGTACAGTCTCCTGACCGGATATACAGAGCGCCCCCGATCGCAGCACTCCTGACCGACCGGAAATCTTCTGCATTCCGCCTGCCGCCAAACCTGAATGACAGGACACTTTTTGTGATCCTGCAGATGTACTTGGGACAGACTTTTCCCTTCCCCCTGTCTCCAGACCGGAATTCTGGCCTGTTCCTGACATCTGCCCGGATTCCATGTCTTTTTCATAACCTGGCGTTCTCTTATCACCTGTCTTGATACCGGAACTATATTCTGCTTCTTTCCCTGTGGCGCTGCACAATCTCCTTCTCTGACTGTTAACATGCTCTGCATCCTCCTTATGATATGCGATTTTCTCCCTTTCTACGGACTGCAGTCCGCGTTCCTGTACTCTGCCTTCCCTGAATGGAGGGCCTTTTCCCTCCGAAGCGGTCCGGATAGCCTGCCCCATTGCATCTGTATACAGAATCCCCCCGCCTTTTTCGACAGAAATCGCCTGTCTACAGACAGCATTGGAAAAAAGGACCGCAAGAAGCCCTGCTGCCAGAACCTTCTTCCAATTTCTCATAAAATAACGCCCCTTTCCGCATCAGGGCATAAAATCCCCTGTAAAGGCATTTTTACCCCTTCTGCTTTTTCTTTACATTTGGAAATTTCGGCCGAATGGCCTTTTCAGATTTTCGGAATCATTCCGAGATTTGAAATGTAGATAAATCATAGCACAGGAAATTGGCAAAAACAAGACGGAAACTTTCACAAATTCCCGCCTTGTTTTACCCTGCAATTTTGTACAAATATTTTTACTTATCCCCGTTAAACTCTTTTACCGCATCAATCATAGCAGCTATATTTTCAATGGGTGTGTTGGCCTGAATATTATGTATGGTGTTGAAAACATATCCTCCGTCCTTAGAGAATATCTCCAGCCGCTCCAGGACCTGCCTGCGCACTTCCTCCGGGCTGCCAAAGGGCAATACCTGCTGTGTATCCACACCGCCGCCCCAGAACACAATATCTTTGCCGTATGTATCCTTCAGCGTTTTGGGGTCCATTCCCTCCGCCGAACATTGTACCGGATTGATTCCGTCAAATCCGCCCTCGATCATGTAGGGCAGGATCGGGAAAATACCGCCGCAGCAGTGTTTCAGTGTTTTCCATGTTGTATGCTCATGCACCCAGTCATTCATCTTTTTATAATAAGGCATATACAGGTCCCGGAACACTTCCGGACTCATAAAAGGCCCTCTCTGGGTTCCAAAATCCGTACCGCAGATAAACAGGATATCAATATCTGAACCGAATGCTTCCCAGTATTTCCTGAAACTTTCAATGGCAATCTCTGTTCCCTTCTCAAAAACCTCCTCCACATATTCAGGATAGAGAAGGGGGGCCATATACCACTCCTGAATGCTTCTGATCCCCCTGGGATTCTTCAGGTTCGGTCCCGGTATATTATTAGCGTCACCCAGTCCAAAATAGCCAGGCCCCACCTGAATGGCTCTCTGTGACCCTCTCACTTCTGCCAGAACTTTTTTGTGGTAGGCGATCTGTTCATCTGTCACATGGGTATAATCTTCCACATTGTCGTCGGGATTGGCCTCGTCCTCATCAAATTCCGGTGTACGTGTCAGATTGTCAAAATAAAATCCATTAGCCGGCATATGACCGGACGGCAACAGGGTGTCATCCCCTTCCGGATATACAAAATAACCACCCTTTCCGTCATCCTTTACAACTGCGTTGGAAGGGATCAGAACCGTCTCACCGCGGTATTTCCACTCTTTCCAGTCTGTATTAATATGTCCGTAAGTATCTCCATAATTATAAAGCTGCTGCACATCACATCCCAGACAGTCTGCCAGATCAGGTTCCACAAAAGCTGTCATGGTGGACATGTCATTGATTTTCGGCGGACAGTACTCCAGCCCATAATATGCCCGCAGATCCTTCAGCACAATGGCATTGATCATGGAACAGCACATACCCCCAAAATCTACCGGCACCTTATCCGGCTGCCTGTGTTCAAACGCCGCACGGACTCTTTCTCTTGATGTCATAACACTTCTCCTTTCTCACAGTATAGAAAGCAAACCAAAAAATCAAAGTCCTCCTGCGCAGATACCAAAAACACTTCGCAAAACCATAACTGTTGACAACAGTTATAAGCTTTCTATTACTGTACACCCATCATCAAAATACTTTACCCTATTTTACTGTACATCCTAAGCGCACAATGTCCTCATTATAAACAAAACGTGCGCAGATAATAGTTGCCTGCAAGTCTCTGCATTTCCGTCTTGCTTGTTTCTAATTCCTAATATATACTATTCTTATAGCTTTTTCACTACTTATTCATGCTCATTAATATACATTTCATGCTATAAGGAGGCTGTCTATGATACTGGAAAAAATACACGAGGAAGGTATGATCCCGGGAGAGCGGGGAATCATGAGAAAAAAAGGTATTTACTTCCACTCTCCCTCCCCCTTTGCCAAGGAACATCTCTTCTGCGTCTACTGGGGAGCTGAATATCTCTGCGCGCCGCCCTACCAGGTCCGGCGGAGCGGTCTGCACTCTTACCTTTTCTTCTGCATCCTATCAGGAGAGCTGCACTTTACATACAGAGATCACTCCTTCACAGCCGCAACAGGGGATATTGTCCTTCTGGACTGTATGCACCCGCACCACTATTATACCTCAAGACAGGTCAGGTTCCAGTTCTTTCACTTTGACGGGAACATCACCCCGGATTACTGTGAACACCTCTACCAGAAAAACGGTGCCTTATTCCGGAATAAATCCGAGGCTGCCTTAACATTCCAGCAGATTTTGGACCAGCTCCGCCTTTCCCAGCCTGATGACCACCGTCTGTCTTCCATGGTCCACACTTTATTTGGATTCCTTGCTGCCAAGATCCGGAAGCCTCCCAGCCCATCCATCCAAAAAGCCTGCCGCTATCTGGAAACACACTTTCAGGAACCCGTGACCGTGGAGGACGCAGCACGCCAAACAGCCCTGAGCAAATATCACTTTTCACGGGTTTTTAAGGCCGAGACCGGCGCCTCCCCTCATGAGTACCTGTCTACCCTCCGCCTGCGGCATGCAAGGGAGCTGGTCATGGAAACCACCCTTTCCATAGACTCCATAGCGGCGGAATGCGGCTTTTCCGGCACCTCACACTTTATCCGGGCATTTAAAAAAGACCTGGATTTCACCCCTGCTGTTTACCGCAAATTTTTCGACCCCTCCGGATTTAAGAAGTCTCCCTGATTTGCATCCTGCTGCATAAGAAAGTTTGAAAGAACTTTCCCGCAGCACAAAAAAGAGCGCTGTTCCCCGCCGGCTGCTGTAAACCGGCTGCAAGAACAGCGCTCTTTAACCTTCAGTTGTATTTAGCGGATCATTTCTTGATCAGCAGGGATTTTCCGGTCATTTCTTTCGGCTGTTCCATCCCCATCATTTCAATCAATGTAGGTGCAATATCTGCCAGGCATCCACCCTCTCTCAGACCATAACCCAGCTCTGCATTGACCAAAATAAACGGCACCGGATTTGTTGTGTGAGCAGTAAAGGTTTCGCCCGTCACATAGTCTTTCAGCTGCTCCGCATTTCCATGGTCCGCGCAGATGAACATCTGTCCGCCCACTTCCTTCACAGCATCCACGGCTTTGCCCACACACGCATCCACTGCCTCCACAGCTTTGATAGCCGCATCTTCCACACCTGTATGGCCTACCATATCCGGATTTGCAAAATTGATGATGATCACATCGTATTTGCCGGAACGAATGGCCTCTGTCAGCTTGTCGCAAACTTCGTATGCGCTCATCTCCGGTTTCAGGTCATATGTGGCAACCTTGGGGGATTTCACCAGGATTCTGTCCTCCCCTTTGTTTGGCTCCTCCACACCGCCGTTAAAGAAGAATGTAACGTGTGCATATTTCTCCGTCTCCGCGATACGTGCCTGCGTCATGCCATTGGCAGCTAGGAATTCACCGAACGTATTGCTGATAGCTACCTTGTGGAAGGCCACGTCTTTATTTTGGATGGTGGGATCATACTCTGTGAAGCATACATATGTCAGATCCAGCCTCTTATCTCTTGCAAATCCGGTAAACCCGTCATCACAGAAAGCTCTTGTGATCTCACGGGCTCTGTCAGGACGGAAATTAAAGAAGATCACAGAATCTTTGTCCTTGATGATTCCAACCGGCTGGCCGTCCTTTACAATGGCTGTCGGCTCTACAAATTCATCTGTCTTCTCTGCCGCATAGGAATCTTTTACCGCGCAAACCGGGCACTCTGCCTGATTTCCTTCCCCTTTTGTCATAACATTGTATGCTCTCTCCACACGATCCCAGCGGTTGTCACGGTCCATGGCATAGTAGCGTCCCATAACAGATGCCACCTGTCCTACACCAAGCTCTTTCATCTTGTCATTCAGCTCTTTGATATATTCTTTGCCCGCTGTGGTGGGAGTGTCACGTCCGTCCAGGAAGCAGTGTACAAATACTTTGGAAAGCCCTTCTCTCTTAGCCAGCTCCAGAATACCATATACATGAGTATTATGGCTGTGCACACCACCGTCAGAAAGAAGTCCGAATAAATGCAGTGCGGAATCATTTGCCTTTGCATTGCGTACCGCTTTCAGCAGCGCTTCGTTCTGAAAGAAATCTCCGTCTTCAATCTCTTTTGAGATCCTCGTCAGTTCCTGGTAAACAATACGGCCTGCACCCATATTCAGATGTCCCACCTCAGAGTTTCCCATCTGTCCTTCCGGAAGGCCTACTGCCATTCCGCTTGCATTGCCTTTTACAAAGGGGCACTGGGATATTAACTGGTCCATAATAGGGGTCTTCGCCTCGCATACGGCGTTCGCATCACAATTGTCGTTCAGGCCATATCCATCGAGAATCATTAATACGGTTGGTTTTTTACTCATATTTTCTCTCCTTTATATGTCAAATTCCATTTCTGCGTCTTATACCTTTTTTATTTTAACAGAAATCCAGAATTTTTCAATCCTAATTACAAGATTTGGACGGATTTTGTTAAAAAAATGACAGATATCATATTGCATTTTGGTCCCACTGCACAGTGGACAATATCAAAAAAACGGGGCCTAAACAACAAAGGACAGGAAGATCTTAAATCCATCTCTCCTGTCCTGTCTCCAGTCATTATAATACTTTTGATAAAAATTCTCTTAATCTGGGATTTTTCGGGGTTTCAAAAAATTCCTTTGGATGGTTTTCCTCCTGGATTTTTCCCTCATCAATGAAGATCACCCTGGATGCCACCTCTTTGGCGAATCCCATCTCATGGGTGACAACCACCATGGTCATTCCGGACTCTGCCAGTTCTTTCATAAGCTCCAGCACTTCCCCCACCATTTCAGGGTCCAGGGCGGAAGTGGGTTCGTCAAACAGCATAACATCCGGGTTCATAGCCAGTGCTCTTGCGATAGCAATTCTCTGTTTCTGGCCGCCTGAGAGCATGTCCGGGTATGTGTCCGCTTTTTCCGGGAGTCCGACTCTTGCCAAAAGCTCATCCGCTTTCTGTGACGCTTCGCTCTGTGTCATGAGTTTTAACTTCACAGGGGCCAGCATAATATTTTCCTTTACTGTCATATTCGGAAAAAGATTAAACTGCTGGAATACCATGCCGATCTTCTGGCGGTGACGGTTGATATCAACCTTTGGGTCCGTAATATCTGTACCCTCAAACAAAATCCTGCCGCCTGTGGGCACTTCCAGCAGGTTCAGGGAACGAAGAAATGTGGATTTACCGGAACCGGAAGGTCCAATGACTGCAACCACTTCACCCTGACGGATATCCGTTGTTATGCCGTCCAGCACGTTATTCTCTCCAAAGGCTTTCTTAAGTCCCTGTACTTCCAGTAAAATGTTGTTATCGCTCATTGGTTCTCAACTTCCTTTCCAGCTTATTCATACATGCTGTTAAAATCATAACCAGTACCAGATAGATCAGCGCGGCTGCGAGCAGGGGCAGGTACGCATTGTAAGTACGGCTCTGGATCAGCATAGCGCCCTTTGTCAGATCCATCATACCGATGTAGCCCACAATAGAAGTCTCTTTTAATAGCACGATCATCTCATTGACCAGTGCAGGAAGTACATTTTTAAATGCCTGGGGCATAACAATGGACTTCATGGTCTGGGAATAGTTAAGCCCCAGAGAACGCCCGGCTTCAAACTGCCCCTGGTCTACTGACATAATACCGGAACGGACAATCTCCGCCACATAAGCTCCTGAGTTAATACCAAAAGCAAGGCCGCCCACCAGCACAGGGTTGATGGAAAAGCTGCCAAAAATAACAAAATTCATGATCAATAACTGGATCATGGTTGGCGTACCGCGGATAACCGTCAGATAAACTTTAAATACCCCGTTCAGAATCTTAAAAGAACCGTTTTTGTCATGGCTGGATCGCACAATGGCTACCAAAAATCCGATGATAATACCTATGATCACTGCCAGAAGAGTGATGAGCAGTGTATTTTTCAAACCTTCCAGCAGCCACATATACCGGTCATCTTTTATAAAGTTGTTATAAAGCTGTTGTGATATCCCTAATACACACATTTTTCCACCTGTCTTACTTTCTCCCGCAAGGAAAGCTGCCGGCAGGATTGTCAGCAGCTTTTCTTTTCAAGGGTCCTCTTTATTTCTTTACTATGATCACCTGGCTTGCATTTGCATAAGTATCTGTAAAATCAACACTTTCCAGACGTTCTTCATTTACAGTCATACCGGCTGCACCAAAATCTGCTTTTCCGGACTGTACTGCAGGAAGTATCGCGTCAAATTCCATATCGGAAACTTCCAGCTCATATCCCAGTTTGTCACAGATAGCCTGGGCAATATCCACGTCGATACCCACAATAGATTCACCGTCATGGTATTCCCACGGCTCAAATTCCGCGTTGGTCGCCATCACCAGTTTGCCCTTGGAACGGTCAGCATCCGCAGGTGATTCATATGGATTCTTGCCCGCCTCATCGCCAATGTAATTGTTTACAATATTGGAAAGAACACCTTCCTCTTCCAGTTCTCCCAGAGCTTTGTTGAAGGCATCTTTCAGCTCTGTATTTCCCTTTTTCATACTGATGGCATACTGCTCATCATCAAACTGATTCTCGATCATTTTCAGGTCGTCATTCAGCTCAACAAATTTCTTAGCCGGCTCTGTATCTATCACCACACAGTCAATCTGGCCTTTTTTCAACGCCTGGATCGCCTGAGCGCCTTTGTTATAGCGCTTTACTTCTTTTGCTCCAACAGAAGGTTCTGATACCGTAGTATCACCTGTTGTTCCAAGCTGTACGCCGATAACGGCATCCTTCAGATCATCTTTTGACTCAATTTTCTTTGTGCTGCTGCCGCATCCTGCCAGAGACAGTACCATGGCAGCTACCAAAGCTGCTGCTGCTAATTTTTTCATATTCCTCTCTCCTTATGCATTCATTTTTATGCATTTTTAATGTATATTATGTATTTTTATTCAACTGATTAGCATTATATCAGTTTTGCACGCAAATTTCAACAGAAAACCGCAAAAACAATATATGCGTTTACACCTTCCCGCGTCACAGCACTGCTGTTTCTTGTATATAAAGGCAAAATCCTGATTTCCGGACATAGTTACAGCCGGAGCATATAAACTCCGGCTGTTTTCTTAATACACTACGATCGGTGTATTCACCTCAATATTATTGTAAATCATTTGTACCGCATCAAACGGCGTGTTGACACAGCCATGAGAACCATTGCTCAGATAAATATCACCGCCGAAAGCATCCCTCTTCACCAGGTCATGGATTCCCACGCCGCCGTTGAATGGCAGCCAATAGGTAACCGGCTCTTCATAGTCAATACTTCCGTCCGGCTTTTTACCCACAAGAGTGAAAGGACTCTTTTTATCTTTCAGATTCCAGGCACCTCCTGCCGGTGTTGCATGTCCTGTGTTTGGATTACCCGTCACTACCGGAGTATCAACAACAAGGCTGCCGTTTTTGTAGAACCACATATGCTGCTGGGAAATGGATATCTCCACATAAGTGCCGTCAATCTCATTGCCGTCATGTTTCTGTGCCTTGTACAGCCAGGTCACTTCCAGAGTTGTACTCTGTCCGGCATTGAGCGTGTTCATCAGGGACTCTGTGGTCTTATCCTGCCACAACTGCCAGCCATAGTCGCCTCCGGTAAGATGAACCGTACTTCCGCCTGTAGTAACAAAGTCTCTTGCTTTTCCTTTTGTGTTGTATACTGTGGAAAGATCAATAATATATTGCTTCACAGTAGGCTCGTCAAAATAATAATTGCCAGCGTCGTCTTTTTTCAGCCAGGATTTCAAAAGGTCTCTGGTGATCGTTTCCTGTCCATGTCCAAAATCCAGAACGATCTGCATGGTGGTCAATGCATTCAGCTTATCTCTTTCCTGGGTCAGAGCCGCGTCATCCTGCCGTACAGCAGGTGCCTGATAACAGCCCGACTCCTCCAGGGAGACTTCCTCTTTCCGTCCGTTCACAGCATCCTTGACCGCCTTCACTGTCTTTTCCTGATCCAGGGTATTGCCTTCCACCTCTGGGACAATCTGATATGCTTCCCCGGTATCCTCCAGATAAGCATCCTGCGGCGCTGTCATATTTTCCGGCTTGAGACAGGCCAGGCTGCTGATAACCGTATCCAGACTTGCCTCGTCATAAGAATTATCCAGGCTCACCTCATAATTCTTATTTTTTGCCAGGCTGAATATCCACAGCCAGGAATTCTGGTCCTTCAAAAGCTGTTCTAATTCTCCGTCATCCTTATAAGTCAGCTTAATGTCAGCAGCCTGTACCACATCCTGCTTGTCATCCCGCTCTTTGATGGTCAGTGCATATGTTTCCGCTTCCTTTTTGATGATCTCCTTGATGTAGTCCACTGATTTTTCACTACAGTCATATCCATTGATGGTAGTTCCGCTGTAGAATTTGTCCCTGTAATAATACCCTACCGCACAGTAAATCCCTACCACTGCCAGCATCAGCACGATCAGCAATGCTATCAGTATTCTTTTGACAACCTTGCTTTTTCCCTTATTCTTTTTTTCCGTTTTTTTGTTTTCTTTTGTTTTTTTACTCATTTTCACACCCTTTTAATTATTAGACGCATTTCTCCCCTAAAAAGTTTCACACGGATTATTTTAACGCAAAATACGACAAAAAGGAAGAGGTTTCAGGCATACACTTGAAATTTTAGGAAATTTTCATTATGATGTTAATAAAACGAAACAGTTTTGGTAAAGAAATGAAATGTTTGGAGGAAAATCGCTGATGAACCAGACGGACGAATATAAAAATTGTTCACTCTGCCCAAGAAACTGCCATGTTGACCGTCACTTGCGCAAAGGTTACTGTCAATGTACCGACAAACTGATGGCGGCCAGAGCTGCCCTGCACCATTGGGAGGAGCCGTGTATCAGCGGTACAAAAGGCAGCGGCACTATTTTCTTCACGGGCTGTACGCTCCGCTGCTGCTTCTGCCAAAATTATTCCATAAGCAGCCAGGGATTTGGAAAAGAAATCTCTCCAGACAGACTGTCTGAAATTTTCCTGGAGCTGCAGGATGCCGGAGCCCACAATATTAATCTGGTAACACCCACTCAATATCTTCCCACCATCCTCCCTGCCCTTGACCGGGTAAAAAGCCGTCTTCATATACCGGTTGTCTACAACTGCGGAGGATACGAAAAGCAGGAAACCCTTGCACTTCTGGATAGCTATGTGGATATCTATCTGCCGGATTTAAAATATTATGACAGTGGACTGTCCGCGCGTTACTCCGGGGCATCCGATTATTTTTCCGTAGCTTCCAAAGCCATTCAAATTATGATAGATCAGAAGGGGGCACCTGTCTTTGACAAAGACGGCCTTTTGAGAAGTGGTGTCATCATCCGGCATATGGTTCTTCCCGGCAGCCGGAAAGACTCCCTCCGTCTGCTGCACTGGATAAAGGAAACGCTTCCGGATGACCGCTATCTCATCAGCCTGCTGAGCCAGTTTACTCCTTTCTATAAAAGCAGTGAGCATCCAAAGATCAACCGCAGAATTACCACATATGAATATGAAAGTGTACTGAACGAAGCCATCCGCCTTGGCCTCACCGACGGATATATGCAGGAAAAGAGCAGTGCCAAAGAGGAATATACCCCGCCCTTTGACCTTGAGGGAATCCAGGCCCCGGCTCTTCTCTGAAAAAAAGCCCTCCCTTTTACAGGGAAGGCTTTTCTAATGCTGCAATAGATTATTTGTAGTTGACGATCTGTCCAAAATCCGGTTTGAGGGAAGCGCCGCCTACCAAACCGCCGTCAATATCGTTCTGAGCGAACAGTTCCGGAGCTGTCTTAGCATTTACAGATCCGCCGTACTGGATACGGATAGCTTCTGCAGTTGCCTGGTCATAAACTTCAGCGATACATGCGCGGATGTCTGCACAAACTTCCTGTGCCTGCTCTGTAGTCGCTGTTTTTCCTGTTCCGATAGCCCAGATTGGTTCATAAGCGATAACCGCTGTCTTAGCCTGGTCTGCTGTCACACCCTGAAATCCAACTTTAACCTGCTGACGGATAAAGTCCATGGTCACGCCCTGTTCTCTCTGCTCCAGAGTCTCCCCGCAGCACATGATCGGAGTGATTCCGTGTTCAAATGCTTTCAGCATTTTTTTGTTTACCGTCTCATTTGTCTCTGCGAAGTATTCTCTTCTCTCAGAATGACCTAAAACGACATATTTTACACCTGCGTCTGTGAGCATGTTGGGAGCGATCTCGCCTGTGTAGGCACCTTTCTCCTCATAGTACATGTTCTCAGCGCCAACCTGGATGTTTGTGCCTTTGCAAGCCTCCACCACCGGGATGATATCAATTGCAGGCACGCAGAATACTACGTCCACTTCTTCGTTTGCTACCAGAGGTTTTAATGTGTTTACTAATTCAACTGCCTCGCTGGGAGTCATGTTCATCTTCCAGTTACCAGCAACAATTTTTCTTCTTGCCATGATCCGATTTCCTTCTTTCTATATTCCCGCAAGCTGCGGGATATTTTATTTATCGTTAGCTGCTGCCACACCCGGCAGTTCTTTGCCTTCCAAGAATTCCAGGGAAGCACCGCCTCCTGTGGAGATATGTGTCATCTTGTCCCCATATCCCAGGATATTGACAGCTGCTGCTGAATCACCGCCGCCGATAATGGTGGTAGCGTCTGTATCAGCCAGTGCTTTTGCAACTTCCTCTGTTCCATGAGCAAAATTGGGCATCTCAAAACATCCCATTGGTCCGTTCCATACTACAGTCTTGGCATCTTTCACAGCTTCACAGAAAATTTTCTCTGTCTCAGGTCCGATATCCATGCCTTCCCATCCGTCCGGGATCTCACCGCGTTTTGCCACCTGGATGTTGCAGTCATTTGAGAAGTCATCACCAATACGGTTGTCCACCGGCAGTAAAAGTTTTACGCCTTTTTCTTCTGCTTTTTTCATCATATCCAGTGCATACTGCAGATAGTCATCCTCACAGAGAGAGATACCAATGTGTCCGCCCATAGCCTTTGAGAACGTGTAGGACATTCCGCCGCCGATGATCAGGGTGTCCACTTTGTCAAGCAGGTTGTTGATAACAGAAATCTTGCTGGAAACTTTAGCGCCGCCTAAGATTGCCACAAAAGGTCTCTTAGGATTGTCCACTGCATTTCCCAGGAAGTCGATTTCTTTCTGCATCAGATATCCGACAACTGCGGTATCTACAAACTGTGTCACACCAACATTGGAGCAGTGTGCTCTGTGGGCAGTACCAAATGCATCATTTACAAATACATCGCACAGAGATGCCAGCTCTTTGCTGAATGCCTCTCCGTTCTTCGTCTCTTCTGCACGGTAACGTGTATTTTCCAGTAAAATAACATCTCCGTCTTTCATTGCCTGGGCAGCAGCCTTTGCATTTGGTCCGACTACTTCCGGGTCAGCGGCAAATTTTACTTCCTGTCCCAGTAATTCTGACATTCTCTTTGCAACAGGTGCTAAAGATAATTCCGGTTTTGCTTCTCCCTTGGGTTTGCCCAGGTGAGAGCACAGGATCACTTTTCCGCCATCAGCGATCAGCTTCTTGATAGTTGGAAGAGCTGCTACCAGACGGTTTTCATCTGTGATCTTACCATCCTGAAGGGGAACGTTGAAATCACAGCGGACTAAAACTTTTTTACCTTTTACGTTGATGTCATCAACTGATTTTTTGTTGAGCATTGGATGATGCCTCCTTTAATATTTGTTCTTGTAACAGTTCAGTATCCCCACAGTTGCAGGCAAAGATCCATGCATAATTGCCTTTTGCCATGGAATTTTGCTAGGCTGCGGAATGTTTCCTTACGGTCAACGCAGTGAATGGGCAGACCTGCTGAATCGTTACTTGTTCTTATCAAATAATACTTCCCATTTCTCGAATGGACGAAAGAAGCCCGGTCCAAAATAGACCGGACCCCTTAATGAGTCATTATTCATAACTATTCCATCAATGGTGTAGTTACGAGTATCCGCCCACTAAAACCGCTTTGCGATGGAGCGAGTACCTGCTGCCGCCACTCTTATGCACGGTCTGCGCAGTAAATACACAGGCCCGGCTGAATGGTTATCTTTATTCTTAATGATTATTTCTCTAATAATTTTCCGAAGTATTTGATTGTTCTCACCATCTGGCTTGTGTAAGAATTCTCATTGTCATACCAGGAGATAACCTGTACTTCTGTTGTGCCATTGTCTAACGGCATAACCATTGTCTGAGTTGCATCAAACAGAGAACCATATCTCATACCGATAACATCGCTGGATACGATTTCATCTGTGTTGTATCCGAAGGACTCTGTAGCCTGCTCTTTCATGATCGCATTTACCTGATCTACAGTTACTGTTCCGTCAACAACTGCTGTCAGAATTGTAGTAGAACCTGTTGGGGTCGGAACACGCTGAGCAGATCCGATCAATTTGCCGTTCAGTTCCGGGATAACCAGACCGATGGCTTTTGCAGCACCTGTGCTGTTCGGAACGATATTAACTGCTGCTGCACGGGATCTTCTTAAATCACCTTTTCTCTGCGGTCCGTCCAGTGTCATCTGATCGCCTGTGTAAGCATGGATCGTGCACATGATACCGGATTTGATCGGAGCCAGGTCATTTAATGCTTTTGCCATTGGAGCCAGGCAGTTTGTTGTACAGGAAGCAGCTGAGATGATGTTGTCATCTTTTGTCAGTGTCTCATGGTTTACATTGTAAACGATGGTCGGAAGGTCGTTTCCTGCCGGAGCGGAGATAACAACTTTCTTAGCACCTGCTTTGATATGTGCTTCTGCTTTATCTTTGGATGTATAGAAACCTGTACATTCCAGAACTACATCTACACCAATCTCTCCCCAAGGAAGTTCTTCAGCTTTTGCTTTTGCATAGATCTTGATCTCTTTTCCATCAACTGTGATGGAGTCTTCACCTGCTGTTACTGTATCGCCAAGTGCATATCTTCCCTGTGTAGAGTCATATTTCAGTAAGTGAGCTAACATTGTCGGAGATGTTAAATCATTAATCGCTACGATTTCAAATCCTTCTGCTCCAAACATCTGTCTGAAAGCCAGACGTCCAATACGTCCAAATCCATTGATTGCTACTTTTACTGCCATGTTATTCATTCCTCCTAAAAGTGTTTGTATTCCGTGAGGTTTCTATTAAGATTGTTAAAGAAACATCAACCTATTTGATATTGTACCTAATCTGAGACAAAAATTCAAGCATAAAATGAAAAATCGTTCCAGTTTTACATTCTCTTTATGTACAATTCCCTTTCTTTCCTATATAATTAGAGCAGCAAAAGAAAAGGAGATGTCATCTATGTACGCAGATCATCACATGCACACATCATTTTCCAGTGACAGTGAAGCCCCTATGGAACATATGGTTCTTGGGGCTATTCACAGAAATATGCCCAGCATTTGCTTCACGGAACATATGGATTTTGATTTTCCTCCCGGAGAGTTTGATTTTTTGGTGGATATGCCGGCCTACCAGGAAAAACTAATGGAACTCAAAAAGAAGTATGAGGATAAAATAGAGATATATTTCGGCATGGAGCTGGGACTTCAGCCCCATCTGACCGGAAAGCTGCCCGCCTTTACAGCCAGCTTCCCCTTTGACTTTATCATCGGCTCTGTACATGTTGCGGACGGATGTGACCCCTATGACAGGATATTCTTTGAAAACCGCAGTGAGGAGGAGGCTTACCGCAGCTACTTTACCTGTCTTCTTCATAACCTGAAAGTCCATTCCTGCTTTGATGTATGCGGCCATATTGACTATGTGGTGCGCTATGGCCCCAACCGCAACCTGTACTACTCCTACGAAAAATACAGAGATATCCTGGACGAAATCCTTCGTGTGCTGGTGCAGAAAGGCATTGGTCTGGAGTGCAATACAGCGGGCTTCAAATACGGCCTGGGCCACCCCAATCCCACAGAGAACATACTGATCCGCTACCGGGAACTGGGCGGCGAAATCCTGACCCTTGGCTCCGACGCCCACGCACCGGAACATATCGCCTATGATTTTGAACGTGCAGGAGCGCTTTTAAAGGAATGCGGATTCAATTATTATACTGTTTTTAAAAACAGAAAACCGGAATTTCTTCCTTTATAAGTATAATTCCGTTTCCAAAAAGCAGCAGTCCGGCAGTTGTGCAGGCCCGAAAACAGCTCCTCCCTTGGATCTTCCCTGTGCGGCTGCCGCATTGGCGCTTTATTATGGCAGCCATTTCAACTGACTGCCATATACGATTTTAGGTATCACAGTGCAGTAAATACTGTCCAGCTCTTCCCTGCAGCGCATTTGCCTATGCTCTTTTTCCATACAGTCCGCCTTTCCCAAAATCCTGTATTCCACGCCAAACAGGCGGCATATATTCCGGGAATCATAAAAACCATTCTTTACATAAAAACTATTCTTCTTCTGCGAACCTGTTTTTCCGTCTCCCGGGCTGCAAAAGATGGTTCTTCAGACTCTACCATGACCAGATTCACACCAAATACATCCTGAAGTGCCCGAAGACACGCGCTTCCATATCCTCTGTCTCTCAGGGACGGCAGCACAGCCAGATGATCAATGAGATCTGTTCTGCTCTATGAGCGTCAAGATACTTTTCAGCGGTTTGAGCTCTGCCCTTGCGTCCCCAGCATGTCCCGCCTTTTAAACTGATAGCAAACTTTAAGGAGACGAATCTAAAACCTGCCCGGAAAACAGAAAGCTAAAAAATCTGTTTCCCAGGCAGGTTCACCATATAGATCATTATAAAATAATACCGCCCCCGGCAACATATTCTCCGTCATAGAAAACAACTGCCTGCCCGGGCGTAACGGCTCTCTGAGGTTCATCAAAGATCACCCGGATCCTATCCTCATCCTCTCTGTGAATGACAGCGGGAGCACCTCTGTGATTATATCTTATTTTTGCCATAACACGCATATCCTCCCGCAGATCGGGAATGGACATAAAATTGATCCTGTCACAGACAAGTTCTCTTTGAAACAGATCCTCATTTTCTCCGATCACCACCTCATTGCTCTCAGGGCGTATCTCTGTCACAAAGACAGGATGTCCCATTGCAAGGCCCAGGCCTTTCCGCTGTCCAATGGTATAATGGGTAATCCCCTTATGGCGGCCGACCACCGTACCGTCTGCCAGCACATAATTGCCTTCTTCGATCTTATTCTGGGTATTTTCTTCTATAAACCCGGCATAATCCTTATCCGGCACAAAGCAGATTTCCTGGCTGTCCTTTTTTTTCGCCACAGGAAGGCCAATTTGTTCTGCGATCTTTCTGATTTCATCTTTTTCATAGACACCCACAGGCATCAGCGTGTGGGAGAGCTGGAACTGGGTCAGATTGTACAGGGCATATGTCTGGTCCTTCCCTGTGGCATCTGACATTTTCAGGGAGTATCTGCCGCTGTCCGTCTGCACGATTTTAGCGTAATGGCCTGTGGCGATATAGTCTGCGCCGATTTCCATACTCCTTTTCAGAAGGGATTCCCACTTCACATAGCGGTTGCAGGCAATACAGGGGTTGGGCGTCCGGCCGTCCAGATATTCCCCTATGAAATAGTCAATGACGTTTTCCTTAAACTCATTCTTAAAATTCATCACGTAGTAGGGAATCTCCAGCATATTCGCCACTCTTCTGGCATCATCCACTGCGCTTAAACCGCAGCAGCCGCCGTTCTCCTCCTGGACTGCATTGTCCTCATCCTGCCAAATCTGCATGGTGACTCCAATGACATCATATCCCTGTTCTTTCAGCAGATAGGCCGCCACCGAGGAGTCCACACCGCCGGACATCCCCACAACTACCTTCTTTTTTTTCATTAATACTCTTCCTCTACTTCCTCTTCGGAGATATCACTCTTGGGCTTATCCAGGCCCTCAATCTTAATTCCATGCTTTTCCGCATAATCCCAGAGAGCTGCGTGGATAGCCTCCTCCGCAAGCAGGGAACAGTGTACTTTTACGGGAGGAAGTCCGTCCAGGGCTTCCATGACCGCTTTGTTTGTCACCTGCAGGGCTTCCTGAATGGTTTTTCCCTTCACAAGTTCTGTAGCCATACTGCTGGTTGCCACTGCGGCGCCGCAGCCGAAGGTTTTGAATTTGCAGTCGTGGATAATGCCGTTCTCGTCAATATCCAGATACATTCTCATGATATCTCCGCACTTGGCATTGCCTACGGTTCCCACACCGCTGGCGCCTTCAATCTCTCCCACATTTCTCGGATTCTGAAAATGGTCCATTACTTTTTCACTGTACATAATATATTTCCTCCATAATTTGTCTGTTTTATTATTTTCTCAGGCCCTGCTCTGTTTTTGTTTCTGTTTTTTTACGAAATCCTCAAACAGCGGAGAAAGTTCACGCAGACGGTTTACAATCTCCTTTATCTGATCCAGTGTATAATCCAGATCTTCTTTTGTTGTCTCCTCGCTGATGGTCATTCTGAGAGAACCGTGGGCGATCTCATGAGGCAGGCCAATGGCAAGCAGTACATGGGACGGGTCCAGGGACCCTGAGGTACATGCAGAACCGCTTGATGCTGCGATCCCCTTCATATCCAGCATGATCAGAAGGGATTCTCCCTCAATAAACTGGAAGCTGACATTAATGTTATTTGGCAGACGCCTTTTTGCATCGCCGTTCAGGCGCACATAAGGAATCTCATTTAAAATTCTGCCGATAAAATAATCCCTGAGCTCTATCTCTTTCTTTGTGCGCTCCTCCATAGTCCTGGTTGCGCGCTCTGCTGCTACACCGTATCCCACAATAGCCGGCACATTCTCTGTTCCTGCCCTTCTCTTCCTCTCCTGGGCACCGCCATGTACAAAGCTGCGGATTTTCACGCCCTTGCGGATATATAGGAAACCAATTCCCTTTGGTCCGTTGATTTTATGGCCGCTGGAACTCAGCATGTCGATATTCATCTCATCCACGTGGATCGGAACCTGTCCGAATGCCTGTACCGCATCTGTGTGGAATAAAATATCGTGTTCTTTTGCGATCATACCAATCTCCTTGATTGGCTGGATGGCGCCGATCTCATTGTTGGCAAACATAATAGAGATTAAGATCGTCTCCGGTGTGATGGCTTTTAACAGATCATCCATTTTTACGATACCATTCTCATCCACATCCAGATATGTCACCTTTGCACCGCGTTTCTCCAGATATTCACAGGTGTGCAGAATGGCGTGATGCTCAATCTTTGTGGTGATAATATGGTTTCCTTTATTTTTATATGCCTCAAATGCCGCTTTCAGCGCCCAGTTATCTGCTTCGCTGCCGCCTGCGGTAAAATAAATCTCTTCTGCTTTTGCGCCCAGCACTTCTGCGATCTGTCCTCTCGCTTTGGTGATGGCCTCTTTACTCCTCTGTCCGATCTCATAGATGCTGGATGGATTTCCATAGCTTTCTGTGAAGTACGGAAGCATGGCATCTACAACCTCCTGTGCTGTCTTTGTTGTTGCTGCATTATCCAGATATATTGTTGTCTTCATATTTCCTCTCTCCTAATTGTCACATTTTTGCACCTGAATCTGCCCCTTATCCCGCATAATGCGGCTTTCCTCTACGAGCTGGTCCAGCATGATGGAATCTACGGTTTCTTTTATACTATTATTGATACGCTGCCATACATATCGGGTGACACATAAGTCAGCACCCTGACAGCTATGTTTTTCTCCTCCATTACAGGTAACGGCATCCAGACTGCCTTCCAGTGCCCGAAGGACATCCCCTACGGAGATTTCACCGGCAGGTCTGGCAAGCTTATATCCGCCCTGCGCACCGCGGACACTTACTACCAACCCGGCACTCTTCAACTTGCGCACCAGCTGTTCCAGATAACTGTCAGAAATATTCTGGCGGGTTGCAATGCTCTGTATGGAAACAGCCTCTGATTCACTGTACAAAGCCAAATCAATCAGGGCCCTCAAGCCGTACCTACCTTTGGTTGATAATTTCAAATCATCACCATCCTTTTCAAATTCCGACTGTTTTACTCGGATTTAACTGTAGAATATCATTCTTATCCTGTTCTGTCAAGATGCTTTTTGGAATATATTGTGAAAAAGGCTATAAAAGTTACTGTTGCTTTCTCTGCGGCTAGTAACTATAAAGGACTTCTTATGGATAACAAACATATTTTGCTGAAAGGAACACTTATCCTGACTCTGGCCGGTTTTCTGACAAAAATCCTTGGGTTTCTCTATAGAATATTCCTGTCGCAGACAATTGGTGCACAGGGGATGGGTATCTACCAGCTTATCTTTCCCATCCACACCCTCTGTTTTGCACTGACAGTAGGAGGGATCCAGACGGCGATCTCCCGCTTCGTGGCCGCCAGGGTTGCTCTGAAGGATGAACAGGGCGCCCGGGATATTTTTCTGATCGCCACTTCCCTGTCCATGGCTATATCCTTTGCCGTCACCTTTTTGCTGTACCGCCATGCCTCCTGGTTTGCCGTACATATCCTGCTGGAGGAGCAGTGTACAGATCTGCTGCGCGTCTCCTCCCTGTCCATTCCTATGGGCACCTTCCATTCCTGCGCCTACGGTTATTATATTGCCAGGAAGAAGACCGGGATTCCCGCATGGTCCCAGCTTGTGGAACAGACTGCCCGCATGAGTGCCACTTATCTTCTCTATTTAGTATGGACCGGGGAAGGCCACCCGCTCACACCTATGCTGGCAGTTGTGGGGCTTTTTGCAGGAGAACTGGTCTCCATGCTTTTTTCCCTGCTTTTTATTCTTTGGGATTACAGAAAGTATCATTACCAGATCAGCAATATCCATGCGCCCGGAAAAGATTTAAAAGACATTGTGTCCCTGTCCCTGCCGCTAACAGGCAACAGGCTGTTTATCAATATCCTTCACAGCATGGAATCTGTACTGATCCCCGGCCATCTGCGGCTTTTCGGCATGGACAGCGCCTCGGCACTCTCTGTCTATGGTGTACTGAATGGTATGGCGCTGCCGCTTATACTTTTCCCCTCTGCCATCACCAATGCCGTCTCAGCCATGCTCCTGCCCTCCGTGGCAGAAAACCAGGCAATAGGAAATTATAAAAAAATACGGAGTCTTATCTTCACTACCACACGTTACTGCCTGCTTCTGGGCTTTCTCTCCACAGCCGTTTTTTATTTTACCGGAGATTTTATGGGGCTGTTTTTATTTAAAAATGAGTTTGCGGGAACCTTTATCAAGACGCTCTCCTTTATCTGTCCCTGCCTGTATCTCTCCAGCACGCTCAGCGGGATCCTGAACGGATTGGGGGAGACAGGAAAATATTTTGCCCAGAACCTTCTTGGCCTTTCCATCCGTCTGCTTTTTGTATTCTTCATTATTCCCAAATTTGGCATTCTGGGATATCTGTGGGGCCTGCTGGTCAGTGAACTGGCAATCACCCTTCTCACTCTGTATTTCTTAAAGGATTACATGAAAACAGCGCCGGGTGAATAAACCCAGCGCTGTTTTAACAACTACTTTATCTGGTATGGGATAGCAATCACTTTACAGATTTCCCTGTACCTGAGCGGTGAAATTTTTACGCCCTCTCTGGCGTTGCTGGCATGCACCACTTTGCCGTCTCCCAAACTGATCGCCACGTGTTCCGGTACTTGATCCTTTCCGTAAAATACAATACTGCCCGGTCCCGGGGTTTCCCCGTCTGCTTCCTGCCCCTGTCCGGCCATGTCCTTCATATGGTCCGGAAGAGATATTCCAAACTCCTGATAAACAGCTTTCACAAATCCCGTACAGTCCGTTCCGCCTAAAAGATTCTTTCCATTATACATATACGGTTTGCCCACAAGTGATCTGGCATAAACTGCGGCCTGTTCCCCCAGCGTAAATTTATCTTCCACTTTCAGGTGAACTTTCAAACCTTCTGCCTTTATACCGGTGCCTGTAAAAAACAGCACTACAGGCACTCCAATGAGAAGGGCTGCCGCAAACGCACTGCCGGCGGTCCATTTTCTCACCTTCATGACAGCTCTCAGTCTGCCGGCCATCCATTTTTCAGAAAACCGTACTCCTGATATCTTCCCCCATTCCCTTTGTTCTCCCAGTCCCAGAAGAAGCATGGCATATTTCTCCCTCTGGTTCGGCCACCCGGTCTTTACCACCTTTTCATCACAGGCCAGCTCCATGTCACGCTGGGCCAGGAAAAAAAGGATCCACACCACAGGATTAATCCAGTGCACACAAAGGGCTGCTGCCAGAAGGTACTTTAACCCCACATCCATTCTTCTGATATGGATCCACTCATGTTCCAGCACATAGGCCAAAGCTTCCGGATCTAAAAAATGAAATCGGGAGGGCAGAAGAATGACCGGGCGAAGGATACCATAAGTCATGGGGGAGGAGATGGTATCCAGGGTTCTGATGCGGACCTGCCGCCTGCATATATGCTTTTTCTGCCAAGATCGTACCTCTTTGCTCCCTGTCGGCAGGGAAGTTTTCGCGTGTAGTACAAAGCGGATATGTACCAGAAGAAAAAAACAGGCCATCGCCACGGCACCTGTTATCCAAACACAAAATCCCACAGAAACCCCGCCTGCTTTGCCTGCTGCGGCTGCCTGCAAAACATCATGCCCCATTTGAACTGCCCCTGTGTCCTCTCCCGCCACAATCCCATGGCCTGAAAATATTTTATTGGACCGGATACTACAGCCGGTCCTTTGCCATAAGCTGTAGATATTCCATTTTGTCTCCACAGAAAAGGGAATCAAAAGCCTAAAAGCTGCCGCCCACCATAAAAAAACAAAGGTGCGCTTAGGAATCCGGTAGAGCAAAAGCATTCTGAGAAAAACTGCCGTCAAAACCAGCAGAGATGCCTGTGTACCCATTATCCCAATGTGCATAATACACCTCGCTCACCTTAAATCTTCAACCAGCTTTTTCAGCCTCTCAATGTCTTCACGTTTCAGCTTTCTGCTTCCCAGTATGGATGCAACCAACAAATCCGGGGAACCATCATACATCTTATCTATCAGTTCCTGCGTCTCAAACTCCCTGGTCTCCTCGATGGTGACCAAAGGCCTGCAGATAAAATTAGGTTCTATTCGTTCTATGGCCCCCTTGTCGATACACTTTTTGATCACTGTGTATGTTGTCGTCTTGCTCCATCCAACCTGTTCTTTCAGACACATGGCTATTTCCCTGGCGCTGATCTCTCCCTTTTCCCACAGCAAATCCATTACTTTCAGTTCCGAATCAAATAACTTTACTGTCATGGCAAAGCTTCCTTCCTGATATGTTTGTTACCTCTATTTTAACCTATCAGGCGTCTCACTGCAACTATTGGCATATAAGCGGCATTGTCACTGACTTTGATCCCTCCCTTTGGATAAGGCTGGCTGTTGGCAGCATGTACGATCTGACCACCGCCCATATAGATCGCCACATGACCTGAATAGAGGATCAGGTCCCCCGGCTGTGCCTCCGCGTAGGATACCCCTCTGCCGCACTGCTCCTGATCTCCGGTATAGTGTGGAAGACTGATTCCGAAATGTTCATATACCTTCATAGTAAACCCGGAGCAGTCCACACCGTCTGTCAGGCTCTCACCGCCCCACACATAGCGTCTGCCCACAAACTGCAGTGCATAATTGACAACATCCTCACCGCTGATTCTTCCGCTTTCGGAGGTGTTATCCTCCTTAGTATCCGGAGAAGTGTCTGTATCAGATATCTCCGTGTTCTCAGACGTATCTGTACTTTCAGGCCCAGCCGAAGAATCCGGCTCATTTAAAACCGGCCCGCTTTCTTTGTTGCTGTTTGTACCAGAATCCATCAGCTTTGGACCGGAGGACTGTTCCTCTGTGCTGCTTCTGGAATTCTCTGCTGCCTGTGATCTTGCTGCCTCCTGCGCCTGTTTTTCTGCCTCTTTCTTTCTGGCCTCCTCCAGACGCCTAAGTTCCTGGTTCTGCTCCTCTATCAGGACTTTATACTGGGATGCCTGGGCCTGCACTGCCTCAAGCTGTGTTTCATAGTCATCGGCCGCCGCCTTTTTCTCATCCAGGGATGTCTCTAAAGACGCCTTCTGCAGTTCCTGCTCATTTTTCATTACTTCCAGTTCCGCTTTCTCTGCAGTCAGCTTTTCAGATAATTCCTTAACCTGTCTGATCGTCTCTGCATATTCCTCCAGGCTTTTTCTGTCGTAGCCATACAGCTTCTCCGTATATTCCGCCTTGTTTAGAAAATCCGATAAATCCCCCGCTTCCAGAATGGAGAGCATCCATGCGGTTTGTCCGCCCTTTTCGTATATGTACTGGATTCTCTTTTTCATGGCCTTATACTGCTTCTGTTCTGCTTCTTCTGCCTCTCCAAGTCTGGTATGGGTCCCCTCTATCTCCGTCTCTTTTCCCGTGATCTGCTCCTTTAACAGGTCAATCTGCGCAAGGACCCTGACAAGCCTTTGATCCAGCTCGTCAACGGCAGAGAGTATCTGCTGTTTCCGGTATTCCAGATCATCTATCTTTTGATTTGCATCCGAAAGTTTTCTGGCATTCTCTTCTTTCTCTGCCTGAATCTCCTCTTCCCGGGCCGCCGATACAGACAACACCTGGCTGCCGCACAAGGTCAGAGCCAATAAAATGCAGACGAGTCTTTTTCTCATAATCCTGTTATTCCCTTCCATATTATTTATTCTACTGCAATAGAATACATTTTCATTCTATTACAATAGAACAAATATGTCAAGATTTTTTAATATGTCTGTAACATTTTTCTTTCCTTCCGGCTCCGCCTGACAAAAACGCTCCTGTTCATCACCTCCCAGTCCATAGAGTTTTACTCCTTGCAGTTCTAATCTTCACCGCTTAAACGCTTTAAAGCAAAAAATTACTCAAAACTGTCGACAACTGGAAGGTTTTGTATTATAATAGTCAACTAGAAAGTCAAACAAAGGAGATAACTATGAGCTTCAAATTTGTAAAACAACTGCCCTCTCCGGATGAAATCAAGGCACAGGCCCCTGTATCCGAAGAGCTGAAACAGATAAAAGCTAAAAGAGACAAAATGATCTGTGATGTCATCACAGGCGCTTCCGACAAATTCCTTGTCATCGTTGGCCCCTGTTCCGCAGACAATGAAGATTCTGTATGCGACTATACCAACCGTCTCGCAAAGATCCAGAACAAAGTAGAAGACCGCCTGGTACTGGTTCCCCGTATTTACACCAACAAACCCCGTACTACGGGAGAGGGCTACAAGGGTATGCTGCACCAGCCGGACCCGGAGGCAAAACCGGACGTACTGGCAGGCATTCTTGCCATCCGCCATATGCATATCCGCTCCCTGCAGGAGACAGGACTCAGCTCCGCGGACGAGATGCTATACCCGGACAACTATCACTATCTGTCTGACCTGCTCTCCTACGTGGCAATCGGCGCCCGTTCTGTGGAAAACCAGGAACACCGTCTTATGGTAAGCGGCCTGGATGTTCCTGTTGGTATGAAGAACCCCACCAGCGGGGATTTCTCTGTTATGCTCAACTCCGTAGTTGCCGCACAGCAGGGCCATGACTTTATCTCCAGAGGATGGGAAGTCAAGACAGAAGGGAATCCGCTCACCCACACCATTCTGCGTGGTGCGGTGAACAAACACGGCAACACTCTTCCCAACTACCATTATGAAGATCTGCAGCTTCTTCTGGAAATGTACAATGACCGTGACCTGGAAAATCCCGCTGTCATTATTGATGCCAACCATGCCAACTCCGGCAAGAAATACGAACAGCAAGTCCGCATTATAAAAGAAGTGCTGCACAGCCGCCTGGTATCCCGTGATATCCGCCACCTGGTGAAAGGTGTCATGCTTGAAAGCTATCTGGTATCCGGCTGCCAGAAAATCGGTCCTGACCATATTTATGGAAAATCCATCACAGACCCCTGCCTTGGCTGGGAGGAAACAGAAAAACTTCTCTATACCATTGCAGAGCTGTGCTAAACCATAGAATGCAGGCTCCGTGAACGTTCTTCGGTAGAGTAGGCGAGTGATATTTTCACTCGCCCCTCATCAAACCGTGCATGA
>ERZ778496.67-NODE-67-length-120894-cov-16.709258_pt1 | contig 120894 bp, 114 predicted proteins | sample MGYA00433099_ERZ778496 | MGnify/ENA primary metagenome ERZ778496 (study PRJEB29527, sample SAMN07138962) | mouse gut metagenome | material: feces | host: mouse | place: China:Nanjing | collected 2016-01-25 ...
GCAATTCATTCAAAGAACTTTCATTTTAGACTTGACTTTTAATAGTTAGTCTTTCATTAAATTATTGTCCCTTTTCGTGACATTCTAAATCAAAAAAAATTGATTCAACTGATTTACCGTAATAATTTGATAATTTGACTTTTATCTCATCCCTCGGAATTCTATGGCCATTCTCATACATAGTTAAAGCTGAAATAGAAATACCAAGGTCAGAAGCTACTTCCTTTAGGGTCTTCTCCCCTCTTAAAGTAGCTAAATTATCACCTATCTTTTTTTTATCCATCTTCTCACATCCTCTCTGTCCTCTTTTGTGACAATTACGATATTAGCACTTATCACGCATCGTGTCAACACCTTTTGTGACATTTCTATTGATTTTTTCCACATTACGTGATATTCTTTATTTAACAGAAATAATGTGGAGGTTCAAATAGAATGGGAGATTTTTCAGTGAGATTAAAAAAGCTTCGCTTACAACGTCGCCTAACACAGGAAGAACTTGCTCCTGAACTTGGAATAAGCCGGAGCACTTTAGGTATGTATGAAACAGGCAAAAGAGAACCCGATTTTGAAACTCTCGAAACTATAGCTGATTACTTTAACGTTGATATGAATTATTTAATAGGGTTTTCCAACGATCCTTTAGATTATGAAAAAATAGGAAACGAAGAAGGGATCTCTCCTCCTGAAGATTATGAGGGAAGCTATGAAGATTGGGTTAGATATAAGTTACAGGAAAATCCTGAGTATGTAAGTGACAATATTGACTATATCGCAAAAAATACTGAGGTAAATCCTAACCTATCCCTAACTGCGCGAGATAAGCGTGACATAAAAAAGGATTTAGATTCCATAATGAAAAAACTAACTTCTGGAGAAGAAGGGCCTGCTGCCTACGATGGTGAACCTCTTGATCCAGAAGCGGCCGAGCTATTTAAAGATGAATTAGAAATTGCGCTCCGCCGTCTAAAACTAATAAATAAGGAGAAATATACTCCCAAGAAATATAAAAAGTAGGTGAAATTTATGGGAGATATCGAACAGATAAAGCGCTTGGTATCGCGCTACATTAAAAAGTTTGATACAAGAAACCCTTTTGAAATTGCGGATTGCCTAGGAATATTATATCAAATAGGAAACTGCAAACATGATGGATATTATATGTTCATGAAGAAGCATAGATATATTTTCCTCAGTAATAAGCTCAATTCGACAGATTTAAAACTTGTAATGGCTCATGAATTAGCGCATGCAGTATATGATAGCAAGCAAAATTGTTATTTTATACGGAATAAAACCTTATTACTAAACTCCAGGATAGAACGACGTGCTAATCTATTCGCCGCCCATTTGTTAATAAGCGACGACATTCTAAAGGACTATTCTGGGTATACTAAGGAACAATTTTGCCAAAGTACGGGATATCCGGAGGAACTTATTGAATTACGTCTGAAATAGGTTAATCCGCTTCGGCGTTTTAATAAAAATATAAAGATTGGGGGAATTATATGAAAAAGATTAACGTATTCATATGTCTTTTGTTTTCTGTATCAATGCTTACTTCATGCTCATCAGACGGTGCGGTCGAGACATCAGACGGTGCAAATACAAAGAAAGTCGATGACTGTTTGGTAACGTACACTGAAAACATTCCTTGTACTATAGAATATAATGAAAACGATATTTCTCTAATATATGCAGGAATATATGAATCACAAGAAAATTACGAATATGGGCTTCATTGTATGGCAGTCCTAGACATTGGTGATTTAACTGAAAAAGAAATACACTACATCGAAGAAGATTTGTCCTTTTCACCTATGTTGGAATTTGACTCTGAGAAATATGACTATACGAATTTGAATAAAGATATTAGTAAAATTTACGGAAGGTATTATATTTTCAATTGGTCTTTAGCTGATAGTAAGGGATTAATTACTTCGAGAGACCCTTATGAGAATGGGAATATTAGCTTTGCATTAAATGTTCCTTATCAAACAGATGACGATCCAGAAATAAAATCCCGAAGTCTTCATTACAGCATGGATCTTTCTGCCAAAAAAGAGTACGATACAATGCTAACTGATAAAGAGAAATATATGATTGATAATTAAGTCAAAAAAAACCGCCCCAGTGTTACCAGCACCAGGACGGCTCATATCTCCTGAGAGATACTTCATTAACTTCGCACCTAATATTGTATCATCTCCGGAGCAGCCACGCAAGCGGAACAAAAGTTCGCTGGCTGTTATTTTTATACCCCAAAATCCGGCCATTGCGCCGGCGCAACACAGAAAGGAGATATGCAATATGGCAAGTGTATCAAAAAGAGGTAATTCCTATCGCATAACTGTTTCCAATGGTTATCACTCAGACGGCAGTAAAATAGTTGAAACTATGACCTATACTCCAGATCCAGGTATGACAAAACGGCAGATTGAGAAAAAGCTGGAAGAAGTAAAAGTGGATTTTGAAAGAGAAGTTCGTTCCGGCCAGAACATCAAAGGCAAACGCATGACGCTGAAAGAATTATCAGAACTATATATGGAGGATATGAAGCCCACTGGGAATGAAGATAAGGACTTCATGTCTATCACCACCTGGGCAAATTATAAGACCACTCTCCGCCTCCGTGTCGTTCCCAGACTGGGCCATCTGAAAATAGGCAATATCATACAGAAAACACTGAACGACTATGCAAAGGAGCTTCGCAAGGACGGTGTAAGGAAGGACGGTAAGCCAGGCGGCCTATCCGAAACCACCATACACAAAGACTGCTGCCTGGTCAGTTCTATGCTGTCCTATGCAGTCGGAGAAGGCCTGCTGGAGATAAATCCTATCCTATATGCCGGCAAGCAGAAACACTCCAGAAAGCCCCGCAAAGAGTATAAGGTGGACTATTTTACCATCGAGCAGACGAAAGCCTTCCTGTGGGCGCTGGACAACCCTATCGGCATAAAACACAAGGCTCATGACCGGGTACACAAGAACGGGAAAACTTATCACGTCCCGGAATATCTGCAGGAGTGGCAGCTCCCTCTCCAGTGGCGCGCCTACTTTTATATGGCCCTCTTTATTGGGGACCGGCGGGGAGAAAACATATCGTTTACCTGGGAGGATATTGATTTTGAAACAGGTGAGGTTATGATCAATAAATCAACCGCATACGCCGAACGCCAGATACATCACAAAAGCACGAAGACCTATCAATCCAGGGTACCGGTAATACCGGATATTGTCGTGAATATCCTGAAGCAATGGAAATCCGAACAGCAGCGCATGTGCCTGGAGCAGGGCTCCCACTGGCAGGGATACCGAGGAAAAGATTTTGACAAGAACTATGTCTTTGTCCAGAATAACGGAAAACAAATGCATCCATCAAGCCCTTATCACATGTTTAAGAAGATTATCCGGATATATAATGAAAATGCAGCCACAGACGAGGAACACATGATACCTCCGGATGCCACTCAGCACGATCTCCGCCACACCGCTGCATCCATCCTTATCTCAAATAACATGGATCCCCGCTCCGTAGCCGGAGTCCTCGGACATTCCAACCCATCCACCACTCTGAACATCTACTCCTATTTCTTCAAAACAAAGAATCAGGAGGCAGCAGATATCATGAAAAACTCCCTTTTAAGCATAAAATAACCGTAGTAACCAAATAGTAACCAAATCACAAAAACCGCCCATTCCGGACGGTTTTCATTTTCCCGCAAATAACAAAAAACCCTTGAAAATTCAAGGGTTTCCATCGAGCTGCCTAGCGGATTTGAACCGCCGACCTCCGCCTTACCAAGGCGACGCTCTACCAACTGAGCCAAGGCAGCATTCCTTGTGATGCGCTGTGTAACTCGTCATCACAATTAAGAATTTTATCAAAAGTTGTGTCAAATGTCAAGATATTTTTGAAAACTTTTTAATTTTTTTGTCGTATCCAGTTACTGCTTCAGGAACCGGCCGCGGCGGCATAGGTTTCACCTGTCCCGCCGCCGATACTTCTTCCATAGTCATACCAGAGACGAGAAAAGGATTAATGACCATTTTCATATCTTCTCCAACCTCTATGGTATGTCTAATGCTGATAGATCATAACTTTAACATGCTCAAAACAAGGAATTTTTTTTGTATTCTATGGCAAAACCGACTCCGCTTTATTTTTTATTTCCGCTGCAGTATCCCGCCTGGAAATCCATGACATTCCTGAGTCTCTGTCCCTGCATATACCGCTTCAGATTCTCAGTGCAGATATTCACCACCTTATCCAGGGTTTCCGGAAGATGATAAAAGCCGGATACATGAGGTGTTATAAATACATTGGGATAATCCCAAAGCCTGTGGTCTGCAGGAAGAGGCTCCGGCTTTGTCACATCCAGGGCCACGCCGGCCAGACGTCCCTCATCCAGCACATCACAGAGTTCCTCCGTACAGACTGCATCACCGCGCCCCCCGTTCAAAAAGAACGCATCCGGTTTCATGAGATGAAACATCTCTTTATTGAACAGACCTCTCGTCTCTGATGTACTTGGCAGAAAAGAAACCACCACATCCGCATGGGGAAGCAGTTCCCTGCAGTCCTTCATCAGATGCGGCTCATCAATATACTCCGGACAATTTCCGGGATTCTTCTTAACACCGATCACATAAGCTCCCAGGGCATGTGCCATCTTGGCGAAATGACGGCCGATATCCCCCATTCCAAAGATAAGCACTGTGGAATCCGCAATGGATGTCACAGTTCCGTGTTCGTCCCAGATATGCTTGTTCTGGCTGTCACGGTAGAGATGCAGCTTCTTCTGCATGGCCAGCAGCATGGTGAACATATGCTCTGATACTGTTTTTCCGTAGGCTCCATTGGATGTTGTGACAACTGTATTCTTATCCAGAATCCCTTCTCCGGCATAGGCATCAGCTCCCGCAGAGTTCAGCTGCAGCCACTCCAGTTTTTTGGAAGCCCCGATTATATCTGCCGGGACATTCCCCAGAATGATATCTGCTTCCTGCACCTGCTCCCTGCTCACCTCTTTGATGGAGGAATACACAAAACGGTTTCCCGGTGCCGCCTCCTCCAAAAGCTCTCTATGATCTTCTCTCACAGGTATTACTACCAGAATTGTTCTTTCCTTCATGTTGCTACCTCCCGTCTTTTCTGCTGTAACACTTTACTTCCCTCTATTTTAACAGGGCAGAGGATTTTCGTCAATCAGATGGAGTGTGGTATTGCCGATTCTATGGTTTTCCACAGAGTGCACCTTGACCCGTACGCCTGAAAATTCGCACTCAAACCGCTCGCCGTTCTTTGGTACCCTTCCGATAATACTGCAGATAAATCCGTTAAAGGTGTCGTAAGTGTCTATGGGAAGGTGGATCCCTAACGCTTCGGCAACGTCATCCAACGGTGCACAGCCCTGTATCTTCCACTCTTTCTCACCGATTTTCTCAATTTCCTTCGGCCGCAGCGGCTCCTCCGCTTCATAAAGCTCTCCCACAAGAGCTTCCATCAGGTCGTGAAGCGTAGCAATACCTGAAACACCGCCGTATTCATCAACCAGTACAGCAAAATATGTCCTGTTCTTTTTCATATTGGAAAAGAGCACATCTGCTTTCATTCCATCCGGCACAAACCACGCCTTATCCACAGCCTGCTCCATGACAGCCTCACGTGACCTGTCCTTCATGCGGAAATAGTCCCTGGTATCCAGGATTCCCACAATATCGTCACAGCTCTCACCGCACACCGGATAAAAAGAATGACGGCTGCGGCATATGGTGTCCTCCCATTCCTGCATATCATCCTCCAGATACAGGGCATCCACATCAATGCGGTGGGTACAGATCTGCTCCGCATCCATATCGTCAAAATCAAAAATATTCTGGATCATCTCATTTTCCTGGGTATCAATGGTTCCCTGGGCATTTCCTTCCATGAGAAGCATACGGATTTCCTCCTCAGAGACCTTCTCCTCCTCTTCCTCCGGATTGATACCCATAAGTTTCAAAATCAAGTTTGTGGAGACCGTCAGCAGAAATACCAGGGGCGCAAATGCTCTGGACACTGTATAAAGCATGCCCGACATGGACAGCGCCATGGAATCGGCCTTTTTCATGGCGATCCTTTTGGGTACCAGCTCACCAAATACCAGATTGAAATAAGCCAGTATCAGTGTGATCAGAAATACAGCTATGGATTTCAGCACTGATTCCGGTATGGACACCCCTGCGGCTATAAGCTTTCCTACCAATGGCCCGGCAAAATTTTCCGCAGCAAACGCACTTCCCAGCAGTCCGGCCAGCGTAATGGCAACCTGGATGGTGGCCAAAAACCTGGCGGGCTGTTCTGTCAGGGCGGATAGCCTCACAGCCCTTTTATCGCCTTCTGTTGTCAGCTTGCGCAGCCGTGTCTCATTCATGGAGATCACTGCGATCTCCGCACTGGCAAATGTAGCATTCAAAAAAATCAAAATAACTTGTAAAAGTATTGCTCCTATCATAACTCATATACCTCCTAAAATCGTACTATGGAATTTCCCCTCATGGCAGCGGGGTTTAAAAAAACACAAAAAGGCACAGTCTGTATCCGGATTTCTCCGTATACAGACCACGCCTTACTTATCCATAATACGACATGGGGCAGCTAATCTGCTATATGCACTATCACTATCGCCGCTATCCTCCATGTGCGCGATCACATCCTTTCACCTTATTGTATATTAAAATACCACCAAAATGAGCGCCTGTCAATGCTGTTTTTATAACCGTTCAGGACAAACACATGAGTGACTGTCTCTCCGATTCAGGTCTATCTGTTACCAGACAGCTCCTTGATGTAAAAGTCCATCAGTTACTCCCTTTGTTTTATATCTCCAAAAACCTCAAATTTTCATCCCTGGTAAATACCGGAATCTTATCTATAGGAGCTTCTGCTGTCACCCACCGGCCCCCCTCATACACCTTACCATCCAAAAGGGAATACCATGTTTCATCTTTTGGCAGGTATACTTTTCGGCTGTAAGTATCTTCATAGAGAACGGGGGCGACCAGCAAAGCGCCTCCATACATATACTGTTCTTTCAGTTCCCAGCAGACCGTATCCTGAGGGAATTCATAAAACATGGTTCTTATCACAGGTCTGCCCAGTGTATGTGCCTCTTCCATAAGATTCCTGGTGTATGAGCGAAGAGATTCCCGCAGTTTGATATAATGTTCAAATATGGGAGTATTCTCCTCACCAAAGCTCCATATTTCATTGTCTCCTCCGGTAAATAATGCCTCTGTACCATCCTTGTGGTATACATGCCTGTCTTCACATTCCCTGTCGCCGTGAAGGCGCATGACCGGACAGAAGGTCCCCCATTCAAACCATCGGATCAAAAGCTGTCTGAATGCCGGATCCTCTGGTCTTCCTCCTGAAAATCCACCGATATCCGTAGTCCACCAAGATATACCTGCAATTCCCATGTTAAGCCCTGCACATACCTGTCTGCGAAGTGTCTCCCAGTCACTGTGTATATCGCCGGACCATACAAGTGCACCATATCTCTGACTTCCGGCCCAGGCGCAGCGTACCAGATTTACTGTTTTTTCCTGCCCTTCTGCTCTCTGTCCCTCCCAGAATGTACGGGAGAACATCTGTGGGTAGATATTTCCTATACGCACGTTTGGTCCCATGTGATACCTGTAGTTATCAAAATCATAAACTGTATACTCCGGTTCCGCTTCATCAAGCCAAAACAGCCGTATGCCATGTTCATAGTAATTCTGTCTGCACTTTTCCCATACATAATCTCTCGCTTCCGGGTTCGTTGCATCAAAGAAAGTACTCTCACCTCCAAAACGCATAGCAATGGGCACACCTCTGTCCGTTTTTACCAGCAGCCCTTTCTCCTTCATCTCCTCATAATTCTCACTGTCCAGGGCAACCTGAGGCCACACAGAAACCATCAGCTCCATACCATAAGATTTTAATTCTTCCACCATGGCCTTCGGATCTGGGAAGAATTCTTCTTCAAATCGAAAGTCTCCCATCTTGGGCCAGTGGAAGAAATCGCACACCATCACATCTACAGGTATCTGTCTTCTGTGATATTCACGTGCCACAGACAAGAGCTGTTCCTGATTCCAGTACCGCAATTTACACTGCCAGAATCCCAGCCCGTACTCCGGCATCATAGGCACAGTTCCTGTAACCTTCGCATAAGACTGTTCCATCTCATCCGGAGAATCCCCTGCTGTGATCCAGTAATCCATCTGACGGGTACACTCCGCTGTCCAGCGTGTCTCATTTTTTGCAAATGTGACACGGCCCACTGCCGGGTTATGCCAGAGAAATCCATAACCCTGATCAGACAGAAGAAAAGGAACACTTGCCTGGGAATTTCTATGTGCTAATTCCAATGTACAGTTTTTAATATTAAGTACATCCTGTTGGTACTGCCCCATGCCATAGATCTTCTCCTGTTCTTTGGACGCAAAGCGGACTGTCAGCTTATAATCCCCTCCCAGTACAGGTTTGAATTCCCTGGCGTCCAGATTTAACGATCCCCCATCTTCCGCCTCTTCAAGGAGAAGTCTGCCATTCTGGTTGTAAAAACGTACCCGGCACCTCTATGACCAATCTGATACTTGGAGACATGCAGTAATTTTTCCATTCGTAATACTTCCCGTCCATTCATCTGCCTCTATTTCCGGCTGTATACTTTTCCCGCATAATAAAGCATAGTCTGTGTCTTCCAGATTCCCCATCATAGTACTACGCACCCGCAGGGAGTTCTCCCCCCACGGTTCAATCTGCAGCAATTCCCCGTTCTGACGATACTGCAGTATATTTCCCTGTCTGTAAATATATCTCATTCTGTTTCTACTCCTGAAAAATCAACCCTTTACAGCGCCAATCATGACACCCTTTTCAAAATATTTCTGAATAAACGGATAAATGCACAATATTGGAATAGTAGATACAATAATCACACCAAATTTAATCTGGTCTGCATATTGCTGGGCATAACTTCCGGCACCCGCCACCGAACCTCCGCCTCCCTGAAACGCCTGATTGGACAGCAGAATATTTCTCAGTACCATCTGGAGAGGCTGCAGATAATCCTTGTTCAAGTATAACAGGGCAGTAAAGAAGTCATTCCAGTGCGCCACCATATAATAGAGAAACAAAACAGATATCACTGCTTTTGACAGAGGCAGCACAATGGTAGAAAAATACCTGAAATGCGAGCATCCGTCCAGCCGCGCCGCCTCATAGAGATCCTCCGGAATGGATGTCTCCATAAATGTTCTGGCAATGATCAGGTTATAGACACTCAGTGCAGTAGGCAGGATCATAGCCCAGGGAGTATCAATTAAATGCAGCGTTTTAACCATAAGATAGGTAGGAATCATTCCCCCGCTGAAATACATGGTAAAAACAAAAAGCGGCATAATAACTTTCCTGGGCTTAAAACTTGTTCTTGACAATACATATGCCGCAGGCAGTGTGATCAGCATGTTGACAACCGTTCCGCCGATAGAGTAGACAATAGTATTCAAATACCCTTTCCAGATACGGCTGTCACCGAAGATCTGTTCATATCCATAAAAATTTATCTTTTTAGGCAGCAAAAGTACTTTTCCCATATTCACCATTGTTGAATCACTGACAGAAGCAATAATGATAAAATATAAAGGATAGGCAACTGTGGCAAAAGCCAAAACCGCAATAAAAATCACAGTTATTTCAAATAATTTATCAGATACCGTTTTCTCTTTCCATTTTAAACGTTTGGTTTGTTTTGTATGCATTATAATCCACTCCTTTCTTACATCAAACTGATATCTGATTTTTTCCTGGCAATGCCATTCACAACCATAAGAACTACAAAATTGACCATAGTATTAAAGAGTCCTACCGCAGCGCCAAAACTAAACTGGCTGGATTTAATACCCACGTTGAACACATAAGTGGATATAACCTCCGAAATCCCTTTATTCAAACTGTTTTGCATCAAAAATGTTTTCTCGAACCCAACACTTAGAATATTACCCATATTCATTATCAGCAGAATAATAATAGTAGGTGCAATGGCCGGAAGTTCCACATAACGGACCAGCTGCCAGCGGTTTGCCCCGTCAATTTTTGCCGCATCATACAACTGCGTGTCTACAGAAGACAGAGCTGCTATGTAAATGATGCTGTTCCATCCGCTGGACTGCCAGATTCCCGACAGCACATAGAGAGGAATAAATTTGCCCGGATCCCCCAATATATTCGCATCCGGCCCAATAAGGTGCAATGCCTGCAAGGCATGGCTGATAAGTCCGGTTGTAGGGGAACAGAGAATATTCATCAGGGCAACCAACACAACTGTAGATATGAAATAGGGCATATAAATGGTTGTCTGTACTAATTTTTTACATTTGTTATTTTTAATCTGATTGATGACCAGTGCCAGCAAAATCGGAATGGGAAATCCGAAGACGATACTGGTCACTGCCAACAGAAACGTATTGCGGATTGTAGGCCAGAACATAGGGCTTTGAAAATACTGCTGGAAATATTTAAGTCCCGCCCAATCTCCCCCTGTTAATCCTTTTTGAAAATTAAAATCCCTGAATGCAAGCTGTATTCCATACATGGGGCCATAACAGAAAATGGCAATAAACAGGATTGCCGGCAAAATCATAACCCAAAGCTGCCAGTTTTTTTTCCATCCCCTTTGTAAACTATTCTTTGTTTTTTCCATCTATATCTCCTTTCCCGTCCATCTGGTTTTAGACAGCAAAATATTCTGCTGTCATGAAATTCAGCAGTGATACGCACATCAGGGCACGCATCACTGCTGTAAAAACCTTTCTGCTTATTTGAGTGATTTCAGATAATCATCATAAGCTTTCTGCCTGATTTCCAAATTCTGAATCATTCCTGCGCTGTTCAGGGATTCCACATAGGTCCCCCATTCTTTATCAATATCCCCTTTTCCCGTTACCCATCCTGCTGTCTGCTGTTCAAATATATTGATAATATTTGCCTGGTTCATGGCCAGAGTATTGGTATCCTCTTCACTGTATTTCATAAAAGTCTGGGGATACTCATTACTCTTTGAATCCACCTTGTCCCAATATTCTTCATAAACCTGTTTTTCCTCTGTGACGGTACGCATGTCTTCCCCCAGAGTAATATTCATTCCGTCTTTGATATAGTAAGGACCATTATCTGCAAAGGTTTTCGTCCATTTCCAGGAACCGGGATCCAGAGAGGAATCAGCCGGCGGAAGTACCTCATAAGAGCCGTCATCCTTTTTCTTGATTCCTTTATCTGTGTCGTTCATTCCTCCCCAAAGCACTTGAATACTCTCTTCCGGGTTATAGAAAGCATCAATAAATTTCATTGCTGCCTCTTTATTTTTACAGTCAGCACTCATAGCAACTGCATTCGGCTGATAATTCTGATAGTATTTGTCATTGATATACTTCACGTCATAGTCAGAATCTGCTGAATATGCCAGTGGTTTCATGGTGATATACTGGTCTTTTATTTCGTTGCCAAACCTGTCTCCGCTTTCCCAGCCCCAGGTAAATCCTACCTTCGCTTCTGTTCCGCTGCCTCTGGCTACGGACTGATACTTGGAATAATCCTGTGTAAATGCCTCCTTGCTGATCAATCCTTCATTATTCAGCTTCTGTAGATATTTCAGCAAGATCTTAAACCTGTCATCTGTAAAGTAACTTTTAATTCTGCCATCTTCTGCAAAATATCCGTCTGTTGCGTTGTTGGTAAGCTGTATCCCCAAACTTCCCAGAAGGATTTTTGGACTATACTCCCAGTTAAAGATATTGAAATCCATAGGAATTTCATCTGTGGTATCTCCATTGCCATTAGCATCTTCATTTTTAAACGCTAAGAGAACCTGCTCCAGTTCATCCCAGTTGGTAGGTACTTCCAATCCCAGATTATCCAGCCATTGCTTGTTAATAAACATACTGGCTGTGGAATAAGGCCATACACTCTTATAGGACGGTATTCCATAGATTTCTCCAGAAGTGGTGGTGGCAAGCTGTTTGATTTCAGGATGATCACTAAACATGTCCTGAATATTCGGAGCATGCTCTTCTATCAGTGGGGACATATCTTCAAATAACCCTTTATATTGTACATAATCGGAATCTGCAGTTCCTTTGAAAATCAAATCAGGGATATTTCCACTGGCGAACATTGCACTTTTCTTCTGATCCCAGTCTGCAGATATTTGTTCCCACTCAATCTCCACATTGCATTTTTCTTCCAACTCTTTCAGCCACTGCATGTCATTGACATCCTGGGTCAGTGAGTGTTTGCTGAACAACGCCGTCAGTTTCACCTTTCCATCAGCAGTTGTTTTTCCGGATTCCCCGTTGTCGCCTCCGCATCCTGCCAGCATTCCTGCTGCCATTGTTCCTGCCAGAAGCAGGGCTGCACACTGTCTTACCTTCATTCTAGTTCCTCCTTCTTGCCTGTCTGTAACTTCTTTCTTTTCTCACAGGCCGTTATATCATTTGTGATGCACTGCCTTTTGGCTTTGGCACCGAATTTATAAGTATATTATAGGAAAATGTGAATGGTTCTTCTATGTGTGCATTTTTTTATTTTGGTGTTATTTTTTATATAGGAAAATGGGTTCCAGCTGTACCAGCTGAAACCCATCTTTTATAATATATTCTGCAGTTATTGCTTCTTTATGTAATTTCTTCTATATTTGCTTGGGCTTAGTCCCACTGTCTTTGTAAACAGTTTTGTGAAATAAAAGTAATCACTGTATCCCACGGCTTCTGCAATTTCATTAACAGACATATTTCCTTTTTCCAGAAGCACCTTGGCCTTCTGAATCCTGCGCCTGATAATATGTTCTGTATAAGTCTGCCCTGTTTCTCTTTTTATAAGACTGCTGAGATGTCCTGTACTAATGTTATACTTTTCAGATAGTTCCTGCAAAGAGATATCCGAATCGTATTTCTCATCTATGTTTTCCAGTACATAGTGAATCAGACCGCTTACTTTATCAACAGCCTGTTCTTCCCTAATCCCCAGCTGAGATTCCAGGTTTTTCTTTAATTCTGCCCAATTGTGGTATTCTGTGATCATTTGTTCTGTGGTCATAAAGTTCAGCTCAACATCTGTCATATAAGTTTTGAAGAATTTATGGGACATTGCTATCAGCTGATTATAGATAACAGCCAATTGATTTATATACAGCCTGCCTCCCCGTACCATTCTGTCCAGATTATCTATGATCAAACTCATACCGCTTTTCTGCTTTTCTCCCAGTATTCTTTCACATTCCAGCAGAAAATCAAGAACGCATCTGTTATTATCCTCTATCCTATACTGACAGCACCCTGGCTCCGCTGTAAAAAGCTGTGTTTTTAATGCCAGATCAGCCTCCTGATACATCTGTGCAAGCCAGGCACTGCTGCTGTTTCTTCTGCTGTAACCGGCTGTACTGCTCTCCCGGATATACCTACCGGGAAATTCATCACCGCACAGCAATAATATCCTGCTTTCCCCCACTAAATATGCCAATGATAATTTGCCAGCAGAAAATTTCATAAAATGTTCTGCCGCCTGTGAAGTTCCCATATCTATACAGGCAAGCGTAACAGTATCACCCAAATGCCTTCCTGCAGCCTCTGCCAGAAGAGACTCTGCAGATATTCTTTCTTCTACACTGATGGCCTCCATCAGGCGTTCCAGTCCCTCATCCTGTTTCTTCTTCTCATTTTTTGCGTCAAGCTCCTGCTTCAGCCGGATTAATACTGCTTTTAAATCCTCGGCCTTGACTTTTTTCAGCAGATATTCAAAAACCCCGTACTTAATAGCCTTCTGAGCATATTCAAATTCTCCGTAACCGCTGATAAGGACTACTTTTGTCTCCAGATTTCCCATAGCAACTTCTTCTGTCAGCCTCAGCCCGTCCATACCAGGCATACGGATGTCAGAAAATACAACATCCAGCTTTTCATTTTGCAGGATGTCCAAAGCTTCAAGTCCATTGACGGCCTCTGCAGCAATTTCAAATCCATATTCTTCCCAGGACAGCATCATCTTCAGTCCATAGATCACCCAAGGTTCATCGTCCACAAGCATTACCCTATACATTTTTAACCTCCTGCTCCAGTCTGGCCGGAAATCTCATAGTGATCACTGTTCCAATATCCAACTTGCTTTTCATGGAAAATTCAGCCTTCTCATTATAGAAAAGATGAAGGCGGTGATAGACATTATGCATTCCAATGCCCCTGCCCGGCTGGGACGCGGGCCATTTCTTTTCTGAATGTTCAAGGGAATCCATCAAACTCCCCAGTTCCTGAGGCGATATGCCAATACCATTATCTTTGACCTCAACCTGGATCCTATCTCCATCACCCATGGTAATCCTAATATCCACCTGTCCATCTCCTACTTTTCTCTCCAGGCCATGAAAAACTGCATTTTCTACCAGGGGCTGAAGAAGCATTTTGATCATGTCAGAGCATAGTGTATTTCTCTCTGCATCCACACAGATTTTTATCTTTCCCATAAAGCGGTAGTCTATGATTTTCGCATATTCCATAATGTAGTCAATCTCATCCTTTACCATAACAAAAGGTTCCCCTTTTACGGCATACCGATAAAGATAGGAGAGAGATTCCGCAATTTCAGCTATCCGGGGTGCCTGATAATAGGATGCCATACCTCCAATGCATTCCAGAGTATTGTATAAAAAATGAGGATTGATCTGATTGCGATAAGAAATAATTTCTGCCTGCTTTTTATCCAGCCGCATTTCGTACATACGTTTCTGGGATTCCCGGATATGTGATTCCTGCTTCTCAATCTCATCCAGCATTTGATTCAGGCTATTTGCCAGATCTCCCATCTCATTTTCATAATCTACAGATAATCTGTCAGCGTCCTTTTCCTTGGGAAACTTCTTGGCAAACTGTGTAATCTTCCAGACAGGCTCAAGAATACCTTTGCTGATACTGACTGCAAAAACTGCCAAAAATAAGGCTGTCAGCAAGTATGCCACGACACTGTACTTTTGGATAGTATTTATCTCCGGAAGAAGTTCGTTTTGCGGCACCACATTCAGCAATGTCCAGCCTGTGGCAGGAATCTTTAATTTGGTAATCTGGTATTTTTTATTGTCAAAAAGACTGCTGTCAAGTTTTGCACTCTCTTCAACCCCTTCTCCTGCCAAAACATTTCCCTCCTGATCCAGCAACGCCATCCTGGCATTCTTTGTCACGAGAGAGTTGCTGAGAAAAGGTTTCAGACCTTTACATTGCATGGTAAAAATACCAACCCCAAGATATTTTCCCTTCTGACGGCTTTGTGTATCCCAGATTGGAAACGCAATCTGATACAACTGCCTTTTGTTGACAACTGATAATTCTTTTCCTGAATATACCGGCCCCTCAAACTTTCCAGGCAGCTTTTCTGGTCTCAGGTATTCTCCCACATCACCATAGTATTCCATATTTTTGCCAAGAAGCACTATGCCCACGATTCCTTCCTGCAAAGACATGGTATTTGCGCAGACATTCTTAACTCTGCTGTACTCCCCTATTCTTTCTCCTAAATCCTCAGTCTGAAGAAAATCAAGTATTGTGGGACTATAAAAGAGAGAATCCGCAATTTTTCCGATATCCTTGTTAAATACAGATATGCTGTTCTCTACCTGCTCAACCAATTTTCTGTTGGCTTCTGCTGTTTTCTGACGAATAACCTGTTTTGCGGAAAGAGCGGTAATCATATAGGAAACCAGCAACAAGACCATTATGATCCCTGCAAGCACAGCCACCTGCCGCCGGATACTCAATTTTTTCATCGGCATATTACTCCTTTCTACCTGAAGATAATAGGCAAACATGACTGCAGCCGCCTGCCTCTGTTCTTTTTCTTTTACAACATCCGATCCGGCAGTTCATTTATAGGTAAGGGGCTGTCTATTACCCGACAGCCCCTTGTTCATAATTATTTTCTCATGTGTTTACCCTGTATCACCATTTCGTAACTGTTCCGTCCCCTTACAGTTACCGCTAAAATCCATGCATGATCACCTTTTTCCATATTTTTATTCTAAGAATTCTCTGATCTTCCCTCTGATTCTCTGCAGGGCATTGTCAATGGATTTTGGGCTTTTCTCCATGGCCTCCGCAATCTGGGTATACGTCATGCCCTTGAGATAAGAATCCAGCACCTGGGTTTCAAAGGGGCTTAAATGCTGTCTGATCTTCTCCTGTATGACATTTACATTCTCCCTGTCAATGACAATGGCCTCCGGATCCTGCTGCTCAAAGACCAGGCTGTCCAAGATAGGGTTTTCCTCCTCGCTGAGGGAAATGTAAGAATTCAGGGGTTTATTTTTAAGCCTTCCCGACATTTCAATGGCCTTATAGAGCTGCCGTTCCACACACAGGTTGGCAAAGGTTGCAAATGTGGCGCTTTTCCCCGGCTGGTAATCTCTCAGCGCCCTAAACAGGCCGATCATTCCCTCCTGGATCAAATCCTCCCTCTCGCCGCCCACAATGAACATGGCATGGGCTTTTTTCAGGACCATCCCCTTGTATTTTTCCATGAGATAATCTTCCAGCTCCTGCTCGCCGCTTCTCAGCCGTTCAATCAATTCTTCGTCCGTAAATCGTTCGTAATTATCCATATTTTATCCTAAAAGCCGCTGTCTCACAATTTCATAAGCCAATACTCCTGCAGCCACAGAAGCATTCAGGGAGTCAATATCCCCTTTCATGGGGATGGAGGCCACAAAATCGCATTTTTCCTTTACCATCCTGGATACGCCTTCCCCTTCGTTTCCGATCACAAGACCAATAGGGCCTTTTAGATCAAGCTGGTACATGCCGGTGCCGCCCATATCCGCACAGACGAACCACAGGCCTTCCTTCTTCAGCTCCTCAATGGTCCTGGCAATATTGGTCACTCTTGCCACCGGCGTGTAATTCAGGGCGCCTGCCGAGGTACGGGCCACAGTGGCCGTAAGCCCTACCGCCCTGTTTTTTGGTATGACAACCCCGTGGGCACCTGCCAGGTTGGCAGTACGGATGATGGCCCCCAGGTTGTGAGGGTCTTCAATGTTGTCGAGGATCACCACAAAAGGCGGTTCCCCTTTCTCTCTTGCCTTATTCAGAATATCTTCCACCTCAGCGTAATCATAGGCTGCCGTCATGGCAATGACTCCCTGATGTTTTCCTGTCTCTGACATCTGGTCCAGGCGCTCCTTTTTCACGAACCGTACCATGGTATCATGTTTTTTCGCCTCTCTCAGAATGGTGCGGACAGGGCCGTCCTCGCATCGCTCCAGCACGAACAGCTTGTCCACTACCCGGCCGGAACGAAATGCCTCCAGCACCGCGTTGCGGCCTTCCACTTTACTCTCCTGGAATTTCTCTTCCATCTGTTTCTCCTTCTTCCATACCTGTTTTTATCAGCCCCAGCATCCGTTCCCACTGCTCCGTAAGATACAGATATCCCATCAGCGCCTCAAAACCGGTTGCCCTTCTGTAATCTGACATGCTGGCATTCTTGGCCATGGTATAAGATTTTGCGTTTCTGCCCCGCTTGAATACCGCTGTCTCCTCCTCTGTGAGATGAGGTTTCAGCTTCTCTATCATGGCGGACTGTGCAGACGCCTTCACAAGCCTGCTTGCCCGGTTATGCAGCTTATTTACCTGCGTGTTACCCTTTTCCACCAAAATGGTGCGGATGACCAGCTCATAGATGGCATCCCCGATATAAGCCAGGGTCAGAGGAGAATACGTTCTGATATCCGTATCCTCCAGGCCAAACATGTCTTTCAGCATTTTTAAGCTCTCTTCCATTGTACACCTTCTCTTGTATCTTTCAGAATGATGCCCATGGAGGCAAGCTGGTCACGGATCTCATCCGCACGTGCAAAATCCTTTGCCTTTCTGGCTGCCTGGCGTTCTTCGATGAGGCGCTCCACATCAGAGTCCAGAACTTCTTCTTTTTTATTTACGAGCAGTCCCAGTACATCACACAAACCTGTGATCTTATCAAAGAGCAGTTTTACAAATGCCTTTGTGCTGCCGCTTCCCGCCTGGGTGTTGGTGAATTTCACAAGCTCAAAAACAGCTGCAATGGCATCCGCTGTGTTGAAATCATCCTCCATGGACTCCTCGTATTTTTTCACAAAACCTTCGATTTCCGGAAGCAGTGCCCTCTCTGCCTCTGAAACCTCCCCATCTTGGGCATTTTCAAGCAGATGTTTTAACTGGTCCACACATGTCACAATACGGTCCAGTGCGTTCTTGGAAGCCTCCATCAGCTCCGCACTGAAATTGAGAGGGCTTCTGTAATGGGCGTTCAGCATAAAGAAGCGGAGCACCTGCAGGTGGTATTTCCCGCCAATCTCACGTACTGTAAAGAAATTGCCCAGAGATTTTGACATCTTTCTGTTGTCAATATTCAGAAATGCATTGTGCATCCAGTATTTTGCAAAAATCCTGCCATTGCAGCACTCAGACTGGGCGATCTCATTCTCGTGGTGAGGGAATACCAAGTCCTCACCGCCTGCATGGATATCAATCTCCTCACCCAGATATTTTTTTGACATGACAGAGCACTCAATATGCCAGCCCGGCCTTCCCTCACTCCAGGGGGATACCCAGTAAGGCTCCCCTTCTTTTTTCGGCTTCCAAAGTACAAAGTCTAAGGGGTCTTCCTTCTGATCTTCCCCTGACACCTGGATGGAGCGGAATCCTGACTGCAGATCATCCAGATTCTTGTGCGACAGCTTTCCGTACTCACTGAAATTCTTCACTCGGAAGTATACCGTACCGTTTACCGCATAGGCAAACCCTTTGTCAATAAGGGTCTGGATCATATCTATCATACCGTCGATCTCCTGGGTTGCCAGGGGATGGGTGGTGGCAGGCTTTACATTCATGTCCGCCATATCCTTTTTACATTCTTTGATATAGCGCTGGGAAATCTCTTCCGCGGGAACGCCCTCCTCAATGGCTTTTGCAATGATCTTGTCATCCACATCCGTGAAATTGGACACATAATTTACATCATATCCTTTGTACTCCATATATCTTCTCACGGTATCAAATACGATCATGGGCCTTGCGTTTCCAATGTGGATAAAATTGTACACGGTGGGGCCGCACACGTACATTTTCACTTTTCCTTCCTCCAGGGGAACGAAATCTTCTTTTCTCTTTGTCAGGGTATTATAAATCTTCATGTCTTTACTCCTTTTCTTCTATTACTTCCTGAAGCGCGTATTCCAGCTTTTGCAGCTTGGACTTCAGGTGTTCATTCTCACTCTGCAGTTTTCTGATGTCCTCCAGTACCGGGTCAGGCAGATGCACCTGGTCCATATCACTTCTGGGTACCTTCTGGTTTTCCCGCTTCACAATACGGCCCGGCACGCCCACTACGGTACAGTTTGGCGGTATTTCCTCCAGCACCACGCTTCCGGCACCGATCTTGGAATTTTCCCCTATGGTAAAGGAGCCGAGTATTTTCGCTCCGGCACTTACCATCACATTGTCCTTCAGGGTGGGATGGCGCTTGCCGGTCTCTTTGCCCGTACCGCCCAGTGTCACACCCTGATAGAGGGTGACATTATTCCCAATGACTGTGGTCTCACCGATGATAACACCGGTTCCGTGGTCAATAAACAGTCCCTTTCCTATTTTTGCCCCGGGATGGATTTCAATACCTGTTTTTCTGGCTGCCCTCTGGGAAATCCATCTGGCAAGGAAATAATGGCCTTTTTCATAGAGCTTATGAGCCTTTCGATACTGGATCATGACTCGAAAACTGGGATACAGAAGGACTTCCAGCGGCGTTTTGATCGCCGGGTCCCTTTCCTGGATAACCTGAAATTCTTCTTTTATATGCTTGACAAATCCCATGGTTTATTTCCTTTCTATATTATAACAAAAAACGTCTCTATATGGCTGTTAAAGCCATATAGAGACGAAGATATCACTCCGCGGTTCCACTCTATTTGAGGACAATTGTCCCCCGCTCACACCCTTAACGCGGGCTTACGGACCTTCCTGCAAAAGGCTGGTCAGCTCCCGGACGCACTTTCACCCTTTCCTTTTTGGACAGCTCTCAGCCGGTGACTGTCCTTCTCTGTAAAAATTCCCGGAGTTACTCTTTCCGTTCACAGCTTTTTCCATATCTTTTTATAGTTTATGCATAAATGCACTGTTTGTCAATGGATTTTTCACCTGCTGATGCAAAAACCGTCTTTATCCGACTTTTTTACCCGGTACATGGCCGTGTCCGCGGCCCGGTAAAGCTGGGAAAAGGTGCGGCCGTCCCTGGGGCTTATGGCAATGCCGATACTGGCAGATACCAGACTCCCGGCGCCTTGGATCTGAATATCCCTTATGGCCTCCAGGACCAGGGCCGCTTTCTTTTTTGCCATTTCAAAATCCACATTTCCCTGCAGGAACACTGCGAATTCATCCCCGCCCATACGCACCACCAGATCGTCCGAACGAAAGGTTTTGTTTAAAACCTCACCGACTTTTTTCAGGACAATGTCCCCCACCTCGTGCCCCCATTTGTCGTTGATGCTTTTAAAATCATCCAGATCTATCATAAAAAGGACGCCTGCGGTATTCTCTTTTAATCTCTGTGATATTTTCCCCACTGCGGATTTGTTGTAGGTGTTGGTGAGCACGTCTCTTTCACTGATCTCCATCAATCTCTGCTCCCTGTGTTTGACCTCTGTAATATCCTGCAGTTTGCCAACCACCACGCTGGCGCTTGCTTTTTTGTCAAATATGGCCTTCAAGTGACAGGAATACCAGTTATACCGGCCCTCCTTTCCCTTTACCCTGAGCTGTATGCTGCGGGTATCCAGAGAATGGGGCATTTCCTTTAACATTCTGTACACGATTTCCCTGTCATCAGGGTGTACCCTTCCATTGTCAAGCTTATGGGAAAACTTTTCAAAGCGCAGGCTATCAAGGCCCAGCATGTCCCTTGCGTTGTTGGTAAATTCCAGTACATCCTGCCCGCAGAAATACTCAAACAGTACCGTATCGGAAAACTGGGAAAGCGCTGCGAAGCGTTTCTGTTCCATCACCCGCGCTCTCTGCTGCTTTCTCAAAACCACAAAGACTACACTGACAACAGCTATTGTGAGAAAAATGAGGAGCATTCCCGTGAGAAGCACATTCCGGTAAACTGTATGGGAACTGACCAGCACATTGTCCTCACTGACGAAGTTGGCAATATACCAGCCATTATAATCCATTTTTTCCACAGATACATAATAGCCTATTTGGTCCAGGGAGATCTTATCCGTAATTTCCGTATTTCTGCTCTTTTCCAGCATATCCCTGACTTTGTTCTCATCTTCCTTTGATATCCCTCTCTCCTTCAGGATCCCGAACAGACTGCTGTCCGTGGCAAAATCAGGAACTTTTGAGTAGACGATCTCCCCGTCCCTGGCCGTTATAAAGGTGCTGACCTCTTTATACATCCTGCTTTCCTGTGTCACAGATGTGAGGATCGTAGCCGGAATTTCCGTCTGCAGGATCCCGGTAACTCTTCCCCCCTTGGATACGGGAATACCCACCGCAAAATAATAATTTCCCTCCTCGTCCACACGAAAATGGTCTGAGACGGTGGAACCGTTTTGAAGAAGCTGCTGATAAACTTTCTGTTCTGTGAACCAGCGGCCCCCCTTCTCCAGTTCCTTTCTTATTTCATCCATATCCAGATACTCCAGATGATACCCTTTATTCTTATCCCCAATACGGTTGAGAAACGGCCCGAACCAGTCTTCCTTGGCCGACAGCCCGTTGGTATCCATCACAGCCGCCACGGCGCCCATGGTACTCAGAATGTCTGATATTTTTCCATTGAGCTGCCTCTTCTGGTTTTTTGTGTAGGCAGAGAGGTTATTCCCGATCAGAGTGTCATACTCTTCATTGAGTTTGTTCTGCTGCACTGCAAAAATGGCGGAGACCAGAATAATAAATATGAGACAGCAGGTCCCCAGCACGCCCAGCAGCTTCCCTGTTCTTTCCGGATGTTCCTTCATAGCCATCAGCCCTTTACATTTTCTCTTGCCATCAGCAGACCGGTAAACGCGTCTGCCGGCATGGGTCTTGCATAGTAGTAACCCTGCCCGTATTCACATCCAATGGAGCGCAGAAACTCTCCCTGTTCTTTTGTCTCGATCCCCTCCGCAATGGTGCGCATACCGAGTTTTTTCGCCATCCGCACCAGGGAAGCCAAAATCTCAGGCCCCCTGCCGGAAATACCCTGATTCTCTAAAAACTTCATATCTAATTTCAGGATGTCCACCGGCACGTCCTTCAGCATATTCAGGGAGGAGTATCCGCTTCCGAAATCATCCATCAATACCTGGAATCCATAGCTCTGAAGCTCTTTCATGGCTGCCAGAAGCTGCTGGGGATTGTCCGTGTAGGCACTCTCTGTGATCTCCAGGCGCATCATGCCCGGCTTCAGCCTGTAGCGTTCCGTCAGGTCAATGATGCTTCTGCAGAGATTGGGGTCATAAAATTCCAGTCTGGAGACATTGACGGAGACAGGAATACTGCTTAAGCCTCTGCGCCTCAGTTCCAGCATATTTCTGCAGACTTCCTCCCTTATATAGGCATCCAGTTTGATGATAAAACCATTGTGTTCAAAAAACGGAATGAAAAATCCGGGCGATACCATCCCCTTTTCCGGATGGTTCCACCGCACCAGCGCCTCCGCGCTCACCACTTCCCCTGTCTTCAAATCCACAACAGGCTGGTAATACACCTCAAACTGCCGCTGGAGAAGCGCGTCCTCCATGGAATTGGTAAGCTGCTGTTCGCTGAGGACCACCTGGTGGAGTTCGTCATTATATACCGCGTAGGAACGGTTTGAATTTCCCTTGACTGTGCGCAGCGCCAGGTTTGCCCTGTCACACATCAGATCCACGGACATACCTCTGTCCTCTATGGTATAGACACCATAATAGAGATTGATCTTCTGTTCTATCTTTACAGAGGACAGACTTTTATCCATCTGCTCCCGTACATACAGCAGTTCCTCCGTCCCCGCAGGCAGACACACGGCAAAATGGTCCGCCTCCAGCCTGCCGTAGGTGCCTTTTCTCTTCAGGCATTTCTGAAGCCCCTCGGCTATGAGGAGTAATATCCTGTCTCCCATAAAATTGCCGTACAGTTCATTGATCACTTTAAAACGTTCAATATCAAACTGTACCATATTGTAGGTGCCTTCCGGATTCTGTTTCAGGAAATCGGCTGTCTTCCTGCAGAAAGTGGAACGGTTATAAAGTCCGGTGAGGGCATCATGCTCCAGCAGGTATCGCAGCTCCTCATTTTTCTGCTCTATGAGGAGTTCGTTCTCCCGGCTCTCCGTCACGTCAATATTTACAATACGGTAAATAGGTACTCCGTCCTCCTCCTTGTATTTCAGTGCATTCAGACTCAGCCATCTGAGGCTTTTGTCCTTTCTTCTCACCTGATGGACCACGGAGATCCTTTCATTACTGTCCTTATTTTCCCTGAGCCGCCCAAGGATATATTCCGTATCCCCGCCAACCCACAAAGTGGTCAGATCTCTGCTGAAGCTTTCCTGAAATTCCTCCCTGTCATAGCCGAACTGACGGCAGAATCCATCATTAAAATACTCTACCTGTACTTTATCTGTCACCTTCCAGACACCAATACCGCCGGGAACAGAATCAATCAGGGAATTCAGCTCATTTCTGGTCTCAAAAAGGGCATTCTCAAGTCTTTTCCGCTCCAGGATATGCTTAACCACAATATTTTCCACACGTTTTTTCACCACCATGGCCCGGTACGGCTTATTGATAAAATCGTCCGCTCCCAGTATCAGCGCGTGTTCCTCTGATTTCTCCTTCTCTGAGGTTGCCATGATGACCGGAATACCGGAAAGGGCCTCATCCTCTTTCATGGTTCTCAGAACCTCAAACCCGTCCATACGCGGCATGACAATATCCAATAGGACAACATCAACCGGCCGGCTGCGCAGGATCTCCATGGCTTCCGCTCCGTCTGCAGCCTGAAGAATACTGTATTCATCATCAAATATATTCTCCAGGAGCGCCCTGTTCAATTCTACGTCATCTGCAATCAGCATGGTTTTTTCTCTCTGCATCTATTTACAACCCTTCCTCGTTTTTCTCCTGTCTCTTCCCGGAAGCATCCGGCATCCCGCAGAATCTTCCGTCATATCCTGCAATCTTCACATTTTTTATTATAGCTCACTGTACGCCTTCAAACAAGAATTTTCCAGACAAAAACGGATGCAAAATCCTGTGATTCTGCATCCGTTTCTTACAAGAGGCTGATTTCTATCTATTTTATTTCTATTTTCAAGGAAGGCTGCTCAAATCACAAAAACTTAGCAGATGCCCTGTGCAAGCATTGCTTCTGCAACTTTTTCAAATCCGGCCACATTGGCGCCCACTACATAGTTGCCCTCATTGCCGTATTTTTTCGCTGCATCCGCCATATTGTGGCAGATGTTGACCATAATACCCTGTAATTTTGCGTCTACTTCTTCAAAGCTCCAGCTCAGTCGCTCACTGTTCTGTGACATTTCCAGTGCGGATGTGGCAACACCGCCTGCATTGGCAGCTTTGCCCGGCGCAAAGATAACCCCGTTCTCCTGCAGATATTCGGTGGCCTCCAGTGTGGTAGGCATGTTGGCGCCTTCGCATACTGCAAAGCATCCGTTGGCGACTAACTGTTTTGCATCTTCTAACTGCAGCTCATTCTGTGTCGCACATGGAAGGGCAACGTCCGCTTTCACGCTCCATACCCCTTTGCCCTCATGATATTCTGCGTTTGGTCTGTAATTTTTGTACTCTGTCAGACGGGCACGTTTTACTTCTTTGATCTCTTTTAAAGCTGCCAGGTCAATGCCTTCCGGATCATAGATCCAGCCTGCGGAGTCGGAGCAGGTCACCGGTTTGGCACCTAACTGGTAAGCTTTCTCAATGGCATAGATAGCAACATTACCTGCGCCGGATACTGCCACTGTCTTGCCGGCAAGTTCTTTGCCGTTTAATTTCAGCAGCTCCTCTGTCAGGTATAACAGACCGTATCCTGTAGCCTGTGTTCTCACCAGAGAACCGCCGTATGTGAGGCCCTTGCCTGTGAGAACGCCTTCGTAAGCGTCGCGGATCCTCTTATACTGTCCGAACATAAAGCCGATCTCTCTTGCGCCAACACCGATATCACCGGCAGGTACATCTGTGTCCGCACCGATATGTCTGTACAGTTCTGTCATAAAGCTCTGGCAGAATGCCATAACCTCTCTGTCGGATTTTCCTTTCGGGTCAAAGTCAGAGCCGCCTTTGCCGCCGCCGATGGGAAGCCCGGTGAGAGAGTTTTTGAAGATCTGCTCAAATCCCAGGAACTTGATGATCCCCAGATATACGGAGGGATGGAAGCGGAGTCCTCCTTTGTACGGTCCGATCGCACTGTTGAACTGTACACGGTAGCCTTTATTCACCTGCACATTGCCATTGTCATCCACCCACGGTACGCGGAACATAATAACGCGTTCCGGCTCTACCAGACGCTCCAGCAGTGCTTCTTTGCGGTATTTTTCTTCGTTTGCATCAACCACCGGTTTCAAAGACTCCAGGACCTCTCTGACAGCCTGATGAAATTCCGGTTCACCTGGATTTTTCTTAACTACTGATTCAATTACCTCATCTACATATGACATGACGATCCTCCTATAGTGATATGTGTAAACTAATGTAACGATTCAACGGAACAGTTACAAACTTATGTAGGTTATTATAAAACCTGATGCCAGTTTTTGCAAGTTTTATTTTTTGTTCCTGCATAATTTTTTATAAAATTTACTTTTTCCAGACTTTTTTAAAGAAAAGTGAATCTTTCTTTTGTGAAAGTTTCATATACTTCTCCCGTTTAAAGTGCTTTATTTGTAGCGTATTGACAATAGCGTTTTCCCGTCAGATCCTTGTTGTCCACTCCGAACAGTCCCACACCTTGGATACCAGGCCGTTGTAGAACTCCGGTTCATGGCAGACCATCAGGATGGTCCCTTTATATTCCTGCAGGGCACGCTTTAACTCCGCCTTGGCATCCGCGTCCAAATGGTTGGTTGGCTCATCCAGTAAAAGCAGGTTGCTCTCCCGGTTCAGGATCTTGCAGAGTCTGACTTTTGCCTGCTCCCCGCCGCTCAATACGCGCACCAGGCTCTCAATATGCTTGGTGGTCAGGCCGCATTTTGCCAGGGCAGCCCTCACCTCATACTGGGTGTAAGCGGGAAACTCTTCCCATATTTCTTCAATACATGACCGCTTGTTGCCCTGGGGCATTTCTTGTTCAAAGTAGCCGATCTCCAGGTAATCCCCCAGACGGACCGTACCGGACAAGGCAGGGATCAGTCCCAGGATACTTTTCAAAAGAGTCGTCTTGCCGATGCCGTTAGCACCCACAAGCGCGATCTTCTCCCCCCGCTCCACGGTCAGGGTCAGGGGTTTTGATAACGGCTCCTCATAGCCTATCACCAGTTCTTTTGTCTCCACCACAAAACGGCTGGGGGTTCTGGCTGTGAGGAAATGGAATTCCGGCTTTGGTTTTTCCTTCGCCAGCTCGATCATATCCATCTTGTCCAGCTTCTTCTGTCTGGACATTGCCATATTCCTGGTAGCCACCCGGGCTTTATTGCGGGCAACAAAGTCCTTCAGCTCGCTGATCTCCTGCTGCTGCCTCTGGTACGCAGCCTCAAGCTGTGCTTTCTTCACTGCGTAGACCTCCTGGAAATGGTCATAGTCCCCCACATACCGGTTCAACTGCTGGCTGTCCATGTGGTAGATCAGATTTACTACCTGGTTCAGGAAGGGGATGTCATGGGAAATCAGTATAAAAGCATTTTCATATTCCTGCAGATACCGTTTCAGCCATTCAATGTGCACCTCGTCCAGATAGTTGGTAGGCTCATCCAAAAGCAGGATATCCGGTTTCTCCAGAAGCAGTTTTCCCAGTAAGACCTTGGTTCTCTGCCCCCCGCTCAGATCCGTCACGTCCTTGTCAAGGCCGATATCCGTAAGGCCCAGTGCCCTTCCCACCTCCTCCACCTTGGAGTCTATAATGTAGAAATCGTGCATGGTGAGCAGATCCTGAATGGTGCCCAGTTCCTCCATCATCCGGTTCAGCTCCTCCTCGGAAGCCTCCCCCATGCGGTCGCAGATGGTATTCATGTTCTCCTCCATCTCAAAAAGCCAGGCAAATGCAGATTTCATCACGTCCCGGATGGTCATTCCCTTTTCCAGGGCGGTATGCTGGTCCAGGTATCCCACACGGACATTTTTGGCCCACTCGATCTTCCCCTCATCCGGCATCAGCTTGTTGGTGATAATATTCATGAAGGTGGATTTTCCCTCACCGTTGGCCCCCACAAGGCCGATATGCTCGCCTTTTAAAAGGCGGAAAGATACATCCTGAAAAATAGCCCTGTCACCGAAGCCGTGGGACAAATGTTCTACGTTTAATATACTCATGTTTCCTGTTCCTCTCCTGTTGTTCTTACTTTGTAACGGCTGCTTTCCTTCACAACCGCTTTTTTCTTTGGGGGCTGCCGAAACGTCACGTTACTTTTTCTGGCAGCAGCCGCCGCAGCCGCTTTGCATGCGGTCATCCATCATCAGATCCCTGGCGTCTGTGAGCGCGCAGATGGCCTGGGCGGAAATCCCCTCCCCTGCCCCTGTAAAGCCAAGGCCTTCCTCTGTGGTGGCCTTTATATTGACCTGGTTTTCCTCCAGATGCAGGACCTCTGCTATATTTTTCCTCATAGTATCAATGTGTGGCAGCATCTTTGGTTTCTGGGCAATAATGGTCGCGTCTATATTATTGACCACATACATATTTTTTTCCAGAAGGGTTCCCACATGGGCAAGCAGCTTCATACTGGATATGCCCTTGTATTTTGGGTCTGTGTCCGGAAAATGCCTGCCGATATCATGAAGCGCCGCAGCGCCTAAAAGTGCGTCCATAATGGCATGCAGAAGCACATCCGCATCAGAATGTCCCAGAAGGCCTTTCTCCCAGGGGATATTCACGCCTCCCAGTATCAGATCCCTTCCCTCTGTCAGTTTGTGTACATCATACCCCATACCTACACGTATCATAATATCTCTCCTTTCCCGCCGTTCTTTTATCTATTACGCGGGTCTGCCGCCGGGATTTTTCCGGGGTTTCCCACTTTCTTCATGTTTCATTTTTTCGGCCATACGCAAAGTATAACAGATAATCCGTCTGCGTGACAAGGCCGTCCTGTGCGCTATCGGCAGCAAAAGGCAGAACACCCCTTTTTAATGGACGTTCTGCCTCTTTTAAACCTTTTCTTTTTACAGGTAATGCGCCGGCTATTCCGTTCCTTCACAGCCGCGGGCAAAAATCCATGCAAGGCCCCTTTGAGCCATGGGTTTTTTGCCTGGCTGCTGAACGCTTTCTTACGGTCAGCGCAGCAAATGCAAAGACCTGCTAAACAGTTATTTCCGTCACTTCATATCCCGCATCCACAACCGCTTTTTTCAGCGCGTCCCCGGATACGTCCCCGCCGGCTTCCACATAGGCGGCCTTATCCTCCAGGCTTACGTCTGTCTTTGTCACACCCTCCACTGCGTTCAGGGCTTTTGTCACTGCTGCCTGGCAGTGCGCGCACATCATTCCTTCGATCTTCATAGTGATCATATTTGTTTCCTCCTTATTCTCCGGCAGTGTTCTGCCTTGCTTTCCATTGTCAACGGTTTCTGTCTGCTCCTTTTTGGCAGGTTTCTTCAGTACATGGAAGAAGCGAAGCCGCAGGGCATTGGTCACAACAAAAAAGCTGCTGAGACTCATGGCTGCCGCGCCGAACATGGGGCTTAACTTTAAGCCGAACATGGGATAAAGAAGCCCTGCCGCCAGCGGGATTCCGCAGGCGTTATAGAAAAATGCCCAGAACAGATTCTGTTTAATATTGCGGATAACCGCTTTGCTCAGGCCCACTGCTGTCACCACATCCAGAAGATCACTCTTCATGAGCACAATATCCGCGCTCTCGATGGCAACATCTGTACCTGCGCCGATGGCGATCCCCACATCAGCTCTGGCAAGTGCGGGGGCGTCATTGATGCCGTCGCCAACCATGGCTACGGTTCTTCCGCCCTCCTGAAGCCTTGCCACTTCCCGCTCTTTGTCCTGAGGTAGCACCTCGGCAATGACAGTGTCTATAGCAAGCTGCCGTTTGATCGCCTCGGCAGTTCTTCGGTTGTCTCCTGTGAGCATGATGACCTCAATACCCAGTTTCTTCATCTCCCGGATCGCCTGGGCACTTGTTTCCTTCACCACATCCGCTGCGGCAATGATCCCGAGGATCTCATTCTCGTCAAAGAACAGAAGGGGTGTCTTACCCTCCTTTGCCAGACGTATCATGTCCTGATCCCGGCTTTCTGCAGCAAGCCCCTTCTCCTTGGCAAACTTCTGATTGCCTGCAAAGAACCGTTTACCGTTTATCTCCGCCTGCACACCCCGTCCGGACACAGCAAGGAAATTCTCCGCTTTGGCAGGTTTTATGCCCTCCGCTCCTGCTTTCTCCAGAATGGCTTCCGCCAGGGGATGTTCACTTTTTTCCTCCAGGGCGGCAGCCACTGTGAGCAGCTCTTTTTCCGAGCGTTTAAACGCAAGGATATCCGTTACCTGGGGTTTGCCCTGGGTGATGGTACCTGTTTTGTCCAATACAACACTTTTTATGTTGTGGGTGATCTCCAGTGCCTCACCGGATTTGATGAGAATACCGTTTTCCGCGCCCTTTCCTGTTCCCACCATAATGGCCACCGGTGTGGCAAGCCCCAGTGCGCAGGGGCATGAGATAACCAGCACCGCAATGGCACAGGAGAGCGCAAATTCAAAGGTGGCTCCCGCAATGAGCCAGGCCGCTGCCGTGATCAATGCGATCCCCATGACAATGGGTACAAAAATACCTGCGATCTTATCCGCGATCTTGGCAATGGGCGCTTTGCTGGAACTGGCTTCCTCCACCAGGCGTATGATCTGGGAAAATGTGGTGTCATTTCCCACCTTTGTTCCCCGGAAACGGATGAATCCTGCCTTGTTCATGGTAGCCGCAATTACCGTATCTCCCACACGCTTCTCCACAGGTATGCTCTCCCCGGTAATGGCAGCCTCATCCACACTGGTGCTTCCCTCGATGATAATACCGTCTGCGGGAATGCTGCTGCCGGGCTTCACAAGAAAGATATCTCCCACCATGGCTTCCTCCGCGGGGATCTCCATCTGGCGTCCATTCCGCTCCACAACAGCCGTTTTTGGTGCCATATCCATCAGTTTCCGGATGGCCTCACTGGTCTTGCCTTTGGAACGTGCTTCCAGATATTTTCCTACATTAATGAATGCCAGTATCATCACAGCAGACTCAAAATACAAATCATGCCTGTACTGGTCCACAAGAGCAATATCCTGCACACCCAGCCCGTAACCTATCCGGTAAACAGCAAATACACCATAGACAAGGGATGCCGCGGAACCAATGGCGATCAGGGTATCCATATTAGGTGCCCCGTGCATTAAGGTGGAAAATCCTTTGGAATAATAGGAACGGTTTACAATCACCACCGGAAGGCAGAGCAAAAACTGGGTCATGGCAAAACCCACTGCGTTCTCCGGGCCGCTTAAAAATCCCGGAAGAGGCAGCCCTGCCATATGCCCCATGGAGACATACATGAGGGGAATCAGAAACAGGAAAGAAAGGATCATCCGGTTCCTCATCTCATGCATATGTTTTTCCACAGGAGATCCTCCGGGCTTTGCTGCTGCCTGCGAGGCTTTCCCGGCCCCGGAAGTCTTCCCGGCGGTTTCCGCATTCTCGTGTTCACCTGCAGCCGCGGCACCGTAGCCGGCGTGTTCCACTGCATTTTCTATATCCTGCACAGACAGGGCGGACTCATCAAAATCCACCTGCATGCTGTTCGTCAGCAGGTTTACGCTGACATCCTTGGTGCCGGGCAGCTTTCTGACACATTTTTCCACCCGGGAAGAGCAGGCGGAACAGGTCATGCCTGTCACATCAAATTTCTGCTTCATAATATTTCGCTCCCTTCAGCGTGCTCGTGATTATTTTAATATTTTACCCAGCATAGTCACAAGTTCATCCACCTTTTCTTCTCTTTCTTCATCTGTATCCGCATTTTTGATGCAGTTTTTCAGATGGGCTGTGAGAATCTCCTTGTTTGCCTTGTTCAAAATGGCTTCTGTTGCCATAAGCTGCTGGGAAACGTCAATACAATACCTGTCTTCCTCCACCATCTTCAGAATACCGTCTATCTGCCCGCGGGCTGTTTTCAGAAGACGGCTGATTTTTGCTTTATCTGCCTGCATGTACACAGCTCCTTTCCTGTACGCATCTCACTGTCTATCACTACACCCCTGGGGGGTATCATTTCTTACAAAACAACAATAACAAAAAATGGAGCAAAAGTCAACACTTTTACTCCATTTTCTTTCTCACCATTTATTTCTTACTTTTTCCGCAAATCCCAGCATGTGGCGAATCTCCAGTTTTTTCCCGTCATCTAACACCGCGGTGCCGTCAAAATGTCCGAACACCTGATGCTGGTCGCTCAAAATGATTCCTGCAGAAGTATACGCTTTGCGGTCCAGCACTGGGGTAAAGGTCAAATCCAGCCGGTCGTCCGACGATGTAAAATACCAGGGTTTCAGATATTGTTCCTTATGCTCCTTCTCACCAGGAATATGAAATCTCACCTGGTTCAGCTTATGGGCATGGCCGTCATAGAACAGCATATTTTCAGAGGCCGCAGAGGTATCCCCAAACCCGCAGCCAAGATTAAATCCGAAAACTTTTCCGTCTATCTGCCCCTGCATGGCGCTCCAGTACCAGGTGTTGCTGTACGTCCACACGCCCCGCCCCCAGTCCAGCAGCCCGAAGCTGTCTTCGCGGCGGAAGTAATGGCGCCGGCCCTTGTACTCCACCACACCTTTTGCCCGCATACCGATGATTTTCTGATTATAGTAAAATGCCTTTTCCTTTTCAAAAGGTGTGGCGATCACCATACTGTCCTTTGGCTCCTCATCCAGTATGATCTTCATCCGTATGGGCTTATGATCATCAAAGTCTCTCATCCATGCTCTGAGTACCCGTCTGCCCTCTTCCACCCGGAATGAAAAATAGCATTTCCTATCCCGGTATCTTGTCTCTCCATACCCGGAATCCGGCGGCAGATCTGTCTTTCCCATGGGAAAAACCGTCATTGGACTCACTGTCCGCTCTGTCCTGTTGTCAAAATCCAGAAAGGAGATGCTCATAAGCCCCATATAGCTGTTGTCATCCACGGTCAGCGCCACCCCGAAATGCGGATCATAAATCAAATAATAATCCCATTCCTTAATTCTGAGAGGGTTGGCCTGGATCTTTTCCCTGTCATATTTTTTCACCAGTGACATGGCATATCCGGCCTGGGCCAGATTGCCCTGTTCATCCAGCAGTTCCCCAGGTTCCAGTTTTTTCTGCATGTAAATCCCCCTTTCACAGACGCCTGCATGCTGCCGTTTTGCTTCCCGGTGTGAACCGGACAGCCGCCGCACATGATTTATCCAAGTGTCACATCTAATATCATCATTATCACAAACCCAACGGCAAAGCCGATGGTGGCCATATTTGAGTGATCTCCCTCACTAGCTTCCGGTATCAGTTCTTCCACCACCACATACACCATAGCACCCGCTGCAAAAGACAGCAGATACGGAAGAACGGGGGTGATATAAGATGCCAGAAGGATGGTAACCATCGCTCCTATAGGCTCCACGACCCCGGACATCGTTCCCATACCAAAAGCGTGAAGCCTTGAATTCCCCTCGCTTTTCAGGGGAAGGGAAATAATGGCTCCCTCCGGGAAGTTCTGGATGGCAATGCCAATGGAAAGGGCAAATGCACCCATCATGCTGATATCCGAATTTTTCGCCAGCATTCCTGCAAACACCACACCGACTGCCATACCTTCCGGTATATTATGAAGGGTGACAGCCAGCACCAGCATGGTATTCTTTTTCAGGCTGCATTTTTTTCCCTCCGGTTCACTGCCCCCCAGATGCAGATGGGGAATCAGCCGGTCCATTGAAAGTAAAAACAAGATTCCCAGTCCAAACCCCACCGCTGCCGGGATGAAGGCCAATTTTCCCATATGCTCCGACATATCCATGGATGGAATGAGGAGCGACCACACAGAGGCTGCTATCATAACCCCTGATGCAAATCCCAGAAGCATTTTCTGCACCAGTGGTTTAATCTCGTTTTTCAGGAAAAACACACAGGCTGCCCCCAGTGTCGTTCCCGCAAAGGGAATTAAAATTCCCAAAAATATATTCATAATTGTTCACCTGCTTTTCATTTTATAAGTTTACCGCATCTTTGCCCGGCAGCAAAAGAAGCCCGGACATCCGCTCTGCATCCCGCTTCACTGCCTGCTTGATGGAGCTAAAATTATTGTAGCATAATGCCGGGCAATTTGCACTATTTTTGTTAAGTTTTCTGTTGGCTGGAATCAATTTCCGTTACCCCACAATGCGGAGTGTGTTGCCGGGCACAGAGTGAACCGTTATCAATCTCCGTGTCACGGACAAAAAAGCCCTGTAAAAGAAACAGCCGCAAAACCGCTTCTTTTACAGGGTCCGTATATGTATCAACTTAATTACTGAGCCAGCGCTTTTCCCAGTTTTCTGCAGGCCTCTTTCTCCTCATCTCCGGGTTCTTCGTTGCAGATGACACTGTCGCAGACAAGCTCCGCTTTGTCCTTCCTGCAAGTTTCCTCCCAAGAACGCATCCATTCACCGTCTCCCCAGCCATAAGAACCCGTGCCTTCCCGTTTCCTCACAACCGAAAGAGAAATTCCTTTTTCTGTAAACTGCTGTGTCAGGCTTTCAAGCTGGCTTGCCAGCCCCTCCCAGGAATCATAGGGCATATTAAACAAGTTCGCCGTCTTAATGGATGCCAGTGTCGGAGAACAATGTTCTACCAGATAGCGTTCCAGCATAGTCACTCATTCCTTTCCTGCATATTCTTCTAAAACACTGTGCAGGGCCGCGGCACTGCTTGTGTGCACCCTGGCTACCGGAATCTGATTCTTCTTTGCCTCCTGGAGGGCACTTACCACCATCTTATGAGAAACCGTGTTGGTGAATAGGATCATTAAATCCGGGCAGCCCAGTTTTTTCTTCATGGCGCCTTTCTCCTTTGCAAAAACCTTTGCCTTACAGCCATGGCATTTACAGATATTCTGATACTGACAGACCATTCTCTCATTTCCGCCTACAATGACAATACTCATGGGCAAATTCTCCTTTATAAAAGTTAGCCTTAGCTAACTCATATTTTTTATTAGAGCGGATGTAAGGAAATACATCCGCTGATTGGGTTGTGTATATTTATATGGAGTGGTATCTCAGTTAGCTTTAACTAACTTATGTCGTATACTATACACACTTTTATGGCATGTGTCAAGATGTTTCTTAAAAAACAGCAGAATAATCTGCCCTCGCCGCATAGTACAGAGGCAAGGAACGTAATCGAGTGTGATCAAACCTTCTCTACAGGTATCCAAATTTCGTTATAATCATCCTCGGTGGACTCACACGGCGGTGTATACATCTCAATATTGTAGTTCCCTGCAAGCTTGTATGCTCTGCAGGACGGCATCCACTCGCTCCATATCTTTGTGTTCACATCCTGCAAAGCTTTCGGCAATGCACCATGACAAGGAAATATAGCCCAGGTACCTGCCGGGATCACTTTGGTTTCATAGCCTTCCGGAACCTCATTCCATGGAATATAATTATCGGCAATGAGGTAATCCAGGTTTTTACCATCATTGTCCATACATATTCCATACATACCACACACAACTCTGCTTCCCCCACTTTTCATATGCTCCTGCCAAAACATGGGGATTTCACTGTAAGCAGTTTCTGTTTTGATCTTGCGGGACTTTCCCATAACGGTAAACTGTGACTTTTCAACAATCTTATACTCTAACATTGTACTGCCCTCCAATATAAGTTTAATTTTCAGCGGTGCAAAAGAATTCAGTTTACTCCCCTGTTTCCTCGCTGCTGAGGGGCTTATCCCATGAAATTTAGTGAATGCCCTTGCAAAACTATCCGGTGAATCGTAACCGTATTTCAGCGCAGCATCAATCACTTTTATAGGTGTAGAGCAAAGCTCCTGTGCCGCAAGTGACAAACGGCGGTTTCTTATATACTCACCAACCGTAAACCCGCATAACACATGAAATATTTTTTGAAAGTAAAAGCTCGACACATACGCTTTTTCAGCTATTTTATTTATATCAATATCTCCCGTCAAATTTTCTTCAATATATGCGATCGCATTGGTAATGCCTTCATTCCATCCTTTCATAAGACACCCTCCTTCCTTGTTTCGCTGTGATCATATTGTACCGTTACGCGTATCTCTGTTCCCGACTTTGACTGCTCTTTTATGTCGGACTGTAACAATCCGCTCTCCCGCTCCTTACAGCTCAAAGCATTCCAAATCTTCCGGTACAAAAAGATTTCCTCTGTAGTATCCTTTGCCTTCCTCTGTATAAAGGCGTTTTCTCTCTTCCAGGTTTTTGTCCTCTGTATGATACAGGATAAGATTTGATACACCCAGTTCTTCCGCCATCATACAGGCATCCTTTACGGTACTGTGATGCTTTTCATATGGTTTAAATGTCTCTCTCTGGGAATAGAGGCAAAAAGCTTCATGCATCAGCCAGTCACTGCCCTTTATAAACCCTTCATCTTTTGCATTATACGGTTCATCTCCCGCACAGGTCAGTCTGACCCCCTCTTTTGTTTTCAAAGTGAAGCCAAACTGCTTCGCTTTTGTGGAAAATATATCAAAAAATATTGTCTCACAGCCCAGAATCTCTGCGCGGCTTCCGTGTTCCACTGTGATAAAACGGATGCGTTCCCCCAGGTGTTTTGTCACCTTCTTCTGTATGGTCAGTGTAGTGATCGTAGTTAATATATTTTTCAGTTCTTCATGGCAGTAGATCCGCAGCTCACCCCGGTACTTTTCCTGTTCTATTGCAGTACCGATCATGCGGATCATCCAGACAACCCCCAGGAGATGGTCCACATGTTCATGGGTCACAAATATATCATGGATATCCTGTATGGGGATCTCCGCCTCATTGAGCCTTCCCAGGATTCCGTTCCCGCCTCCCGCATCTACCAGAAAATGCTGGTTTCCCTCTGTCAAGGCAAAACAGGTATTGTAACATTTTGTCACCGCAGCGTTACCGGTGCCAAGTATCGTAAGTTTCATAGATATCCTCCTTCAGCAGATGACTTTCTGCCCAATATTCTCTTTCAGCCGGCATAATAAATACACAAACCTTTTGAATTGTTCCATAAAGTATCATAGACAGTTTTGTACTGAAAATCAATTTCTTTCTTTGTTTTTTTCTTCTGATCTTTATTTTCTGTCTTTTATGCCGCCTTTCTTGACTTTTGGTTCTCTATTGGCTATATTGGCTGTAATGAAGGATTTCCGGCAGCCATGCCGCAGGTCTGCGCACTTACCTGGCTGCCTGTAAGAAGGAGGAGGCCTTATGAAGATCAAATTACCTGTTACACTTTACCAGCGCATTCTTAGTATCCTGTCTTTTCTGCTGCTGATCGGGCAGCTGCTGTGTCTTATTTTGCGCTGGAACTCTCTGCCCGATGAAATCCCCACCCACTTCGGGCTGAATGGACAGGCGGACGCCTACGGCCCCAAAGGATCACTGGTCATACTGCCGGTTATCACCATTCTTATCTATCTGCTGATGATATTTGTAGAAAAATTTCCTGAACTCTGGAATGTACCCGGCCATGTAACACCCCGGAACATAGGCTGGATCTATGGAAATACGAAAAGTATGCTTGTCACCCTGCGTTTTGCCGTCACCTTTATATTCTTTTATATAAACTACTGTTCCGTATTCTGCCGGGATCTGGGGGCATGGTTCACACCTGTCTTTCTTCTCCTCACCGCAGGACCTATGGTCTTCTTTATCTGGAGAGCTGTGCATTTTAATAAATAAGAAAAAAGAGACACGCAGCCACGTGTGTCTCTTTTATAATTCATGATAATAGAAAACCCGCCATGCGCAGTTTCTATTATTTCATATTATCAACGGCTGCCCGTTCAATCGCCAGCCCTTCTTTGTATCTCCTGATAAATTTGTCATATCCTGCCACATCTGCCGGATCGGGAGCCATCTCACTGCCGGTTTCGCCTGCAAATACTTTATTTGTCAGATAATCATCCAGCGTTTCCTTCTCATCTTTGTTTACCATGTAGGATGCCAGCAGTGCAATTCCCCAGGCTCCGCCTTCTCCTGCCGTCTCCATAACAGACACCGGCACGTCAATGGCACCTGCCATGATTTTCTGTCCCACACCTTTTGTCTTAAAGAGGCCGCCGTGGCCCAGAATCTTATCCAGCTTCACACCCTCATCCTTTAAAAGAATATCAAGGCCAGTCTTCAAGGCCCCCAGTGCTGTGAACAGGTGTACCCGCATGAAATTCGCCAGATTAAATCTGCTCTCCGGCATACGTGCAAACAGAGGACGTCCCTCCTCAAACCCGGTGATATGCTCTCCTGAGAAATAGTTGTACGCCAGCAGGCCGCCGCAGTCGTCATCTCCCTCCAGCGCTTTGTTGTACAGAGTTCCGAACAGTTTATTCATATCCACTTCCACACCGAATGCCTCTGCGAATTCTTTGAACAGAAATACCCATGCGTTCAGATCAGATGTACAGTTGTTACAGTGCACCATTGCCACCAGGTTTCCGGTGGGTGTTGTGACCATATCAATCTCTTTATATACTCTGGAAAGCTCTTTCTCCAAAACTACCATGGCAAATACGGAAGTTCCGGCAGAGACATTGCCTGTACGTCTTGCAATGCTGTTTGTTGCAGTCATGCCTGTACCTGCATCCCCCTCCGGCGGGCATACGGGAATGCCTGCCTGCAGGTTTCCGCTTACATCCAGAAGTTTTACGCCTTCCTCTGTCAAGACACCTGCATCCTCACCGGCACCCAGGACTTTTGGCAGGATCTCTCCCAGTTTCCAGGGATACTTTTTGCCGGCTACAAGTTCATCAAACTGCTCCATCATGCGGGCATTGTAGTCTCCTGTGTTCATATCAATAGGGAACATACCGGATGCTTCGCCCACGCCCAGAACCTTCTGTCCGGTCAGTTTCCAGTGGATATATCCGGCCAGTGTTGTCTGGAATTTGATTTTTGAAACATGCTCCTCATGATTCAGGACAGCCTGATACAGGTGGGCAATGCTCCATCTCTGAGGGATATTAAAGCGGAACACTTCTGTCAGTTTGTCAGAAGCCTCCTCTGTCATGGTATTTCTCCAAGTGCGGAAGGGTACCAGCAGTTCATCCTTTTCATCGAATACCATGTAGCCGTGCATCATGGCACTGAATCCCACGGCCCCCAGTTTTGTGATGACAGCACCATATTTTTCTTTTACATCCTCTGCCATCTTCGCATAGCTGTCCTGCAGTCCCGTCCAGATATCCTCCAGGGAGTATGTCCAGATATTATGTTCCAGACGGTTTTCCCAGTCGTGGCTGCCGGACGCGATGGGCGCGTTATCTTCCCCAATGAGCACTGCTTTGATACGGGTGGAGCCGAATTCGATACCCAGCACTGCCTTTCCGCTTTCAATCACATTTTTTGCCTTTTCCAAATCTAAACCCATGAAATCTTACCTCCGTGATTTTTTATTTCTGTCCGTAGTAGGCATCTGCCCCGTGTTTTCTGTAATAATGTTTGTCCTGCAGTTCCTGGGGAGCGGGTTTTACCTGCGGGTTGATGGTCTCACAGCGCGCCGCCATTTTGGCAACCTCCTCCAGAACTACCGCATTGTGAACTGCTTCATGGCCATCTCTGCCCCAGGTAAATGGTCCGTGGTTCTTGCAGAGAACTGCCGGGACTGCTTCATAGTCATTCTCCTTAAAATATTCCGCAATAAGAAGGCCTGTATTCTTCTCATACGCACCGTCAATCTCCTCTTTTGTCAGACATCTGACACAGGGGATCTCCCCGTACATATAGTCTGCGTGGGTGGTGCCGTAGCAGGGAATGCCTCTTCCTGCCTGTGCCCAGCTTGTGGCCCACGGGGAATGTGTATGGACGATCCCGCCGATGTTTGGAAATGCCTTGTAAAGCTCAAGGTGTGTGGGCGTATCGGAGGATGGATTGTATTTCCCTTCGATCTTATTTCCGTCCAGGTCCATGAGGACCATATCTTCCGGGGTCAGCTTGTCGTAGTCAACACCGCTGGGTTTGATGGCAAAATAACCTGTTTCCCGGTCAATCTGGCTTACATTTCCCCAGGTGAAAGTTACCAGTCCGTACTTTGGCAGCAGCATATTTGCTTCGTATACCGCTTTTTTCAGTTCTTCCAACATGATTTATCTCCTCGCTTCTGCTTTTATTTTTTTCAGTCTCTTCATAACATCATTGCCGCCCCGCCCGAAGTAGTCGTGCAGGGTTTTAAATTCCCGGTAAAGCCTGTCATATACCGCTGTATGCCCGGGGTTTGGTCTGTAGGTCCTCTCCTCCACCCGTCCCATGGCTTTTGCCGCCTCAAAAATGGTGTCGTAACCGCCCATTTCCTTCCCTGCTGCCACAGCGCCGAACATGGCGGAGCCAAGTGCAGGGGACTGGTCCGAGGCACCGATGAAAATCTCACGGTTTGTCACATCTGCATAAATCTGCATCATCATGGCATTTTTCTTGGAGATGCCTCCGCAGGCGTAGAGTTCTTCCACCGGCACTCCTGCCTGCTCAAAATTGTCAATAATGGTACGCATTCCGTAGGCTGTGGCCTCGATCAAAGCCCTGTAGATCTCCTCCGGTTTGGTGGTCAGTGTCAGGCCCAGTACCATCCCTGTCAAATCCGCATCCACCAGCACAGAACGGTTGCCGTTCCACCAGTCCAGAGCAAGGAGTCCGCTCTCCCCTATTTTCAGGCGGGACGCCTTCCCGGTGAGAAGCTCATGGATGGATATGTTCTGACTGTCTGCCTCCTGATAATAGGATGCGGGCACACAGTTTTTTACAAACCATTCAAAGTGGTCGCCCACACAGGGCTGTCCCGCTTCATATCCATAGAGGCCGGGAAGAACCCCATCCTCCACCACGCCGCAGATGCCGGGAACCATCTTCTCCTCCCTGCTGCACATAATGCCGCAGGTGGAGGTTCCCATGATCATCAAGAGCTTGTTTGGCTCTGTGATCCCCACCGCGGGAAGGGATACGTGGGCATCCACATTGGCCACTCCAACTGCCATGCCCGCACGCAGCCCCAGGCGGTCTGCTGCCTCATTAGTCAGTTCCCCGGCTTTTGCTCCCTGGGGACAGACTTCTCCGCCAAGTTTTTCCTCTGCCACATGTTCCAGACGTGTATCAAGAGCTTTGAAAAAATCAGAGGATGGGTAACCTTCCCTCTTATTCCAAAAAGCCTTGTATCCGGCCGCACATCCGCTGCGCTTCTCCTGACCCGTCAGCTTAAAAATCACCCAGTCCGCAGCCTCCACAAACCGGTCTGCCTGTTCATAGACTTCAGGAGCCTCTTTCAGGATCTCCATCAGTTTTGGAATCATCCATTCGGAAGAAACTCTCCCCCCGTATCTTGAAAGGAATGTCTCCCCCCGCTCCCCTGCAGCCCTGGTACAGATATTGGCCTCTTCCTGGGCTGCATGGTGTTTCCACAGTTTCAGCCATGCATGGGGAACGTGTTCCCACTCCTCACGCAGACAGAGAGGCGTACCTTCCCTGTCCACAGGCATTACCGTACATGCCGTAAAATCAATGGACAGGCCTATGATGTCCTCAGGATCCACACCGCTGTCCCTCAGAACAGCAGGTATGGTAATATCCAGCACCTCCAGATAATCCAATGGGTGTTCCAGAGCCCAATCCGGGGGCAGTCTGGTTCCGTCCGGCAGGTATTCCTCCATCACTCCGTGGGTGTAGGATTTGGTGCTCTGGGCAGCTACAGTTCCGTGGGACACATCTACCAGGACTGCCCGTCCGGACTGAGTGCCGTAATCCACACCGATAGCATATTTTTTCTTCATCTGCCTTAAATCTCCTATCCGTTCTCCGTATTTCTGCTTTTGGTGGATCCCCGCACCACCAGCTCCGGCTGGATCAGGCGCGAGATCCGGCTCTTCTCCTCCGGTACTTTACGGATTTTTTCCAAAAGCAGTTCGGCGGCCATCTCTCCCAGTTTTTCCTGGGGATGGGCAATAGTTGTCAGCCCCACGGTCCCCTCCGCGATGACAGAGTTGTCATACCCTGTCACAGAAATATCCTCCGGCACTCTCTTTCCGTTTTTCTGCAGAGAACGGATGACCTCCAGTGCGATCTGGTCGTTGTAGCATACAACTGCATCCATCTCCAACTGCTGCTGCAGCAGAAGATCTATCATCTGCGCCGGTTTCATCTTACGGTCCTCTGTGTGAAACCAAACCACCATATCCGGATCATAGGAAAATCCGGCCTCCTGGAGTGCTTTCACATATCCCTTGTGCCGTTCCCTTCCCTGAAAATCATCCGCCTTGAAAATACCCAGTATTTTGCTGTGCCCGCTGTCCAGCAGATGTTTTGTGACCAGGTAACCGCCTTTGCAGTCATCCATAAGAATATGGGGCTTCTCCATCATCTGAGGATATACTCCCTGGATAAATACATAGGGGATCTCATACTGGTCCAGCATTGCATACAAGTTTGTATGCCTGCAGAAAATCTGGCTTTTGCTGGGTTCGATGATCAGCCCCTCTATGTCCTTAGTCAGGATATCCTCCAGGACCCGCTCCTCTTTTGTCCGGCTGTTGGCTGTATTTTTCAGGATGATGCTGTATCCATTGGCCGTCATCACCTTATCCATGCCCTGTATCAGGCGGGGAAAAATATAGTCGGATATGTAGGTTGTCACAACTGCGATATTCCTTGAATTTTTCATGTGCCCCATGCGCTGGGAACAAAAGGTTCCGCGGCCGTGTTCCGCTTCAATATACCCTTCATTAATGAGAATCGACAGGGCTTTGCGCACCGTATGGCGGCTGATCTGATAGCGGGCAGACAGTTCGTTTTCCGAGGGCAGCTTTTCTCCCGGCTTGATTTCACCGCTCAGGATTGACTGCTTCAGTTCCTCCATGAGCGCATAATATTTTGTCTTTCCGTTTTCGTTTGTCATATGCCCCTCCTTATGGTTCTTATTTTACAACTTGTATGGTCCTCTTCACAAGTTGTTTCCGAATAAAGAGTTCTATTGCCCGGTCTGCTGTAAATTGGCAATCGAAAAGAGCCCGGCTTAACCGGACTCTGCCTCATCTTTTAGAAATTTTCAAACATGTGCTCTCTGATTTCAGAGATGATCTGATCCATCTCTTCCAATTCATCTTTTTCAAGCTGGATGCCGCACTCCCCGCAGATGTCCTGAAGGGCTGCAAATACCCACGGATTTCTGGCCTTGAGGCGCAGCATTCTTCCGTTTTTCTGCAGGTAATCCACAAAAAAATCCAGCACTACATCAATTTCCGAATCCTCCGGATTCACCATCTTCATATCCAGGACCATACCTGACGCGTGGTCCAGGGTCACAAACAGAAGGGGGCTGATGGGACGTTCATATTCTTCCAGCTCGATGCTGGCATGGACATAGGCAAAATCCACAGATATCTCTGTTCCCACTTTCGGCCTTTTTTTCAGACGTCTTCTCAGCACCTCGTCCTGCAGCACAATAAGCGGATATTCCCGTTCTACCATGGGAATAGACTCTGCAAACATATTCCACAGCCCTGTTTTTTCATTATAAGCTCTCCAGAGTATCTCACCCTTATCCCAGTCCACAAAAATCCGCTCCTCTATCACAGCCCTGACTGCCATGAACAGGTTCTGGAACGTCTCTGTGAGCACTTCCACCTCCCGCGCATCCGGTGTACAGGGTACGAATCTGGGCATACAGGACTGGTAAAAAGGCCATTCCCCCCGGCCTCTGAACTTATATCCCAATTCCTTTATGATTTTTTTCTGGTCCGGCGGTACCTCTTCCCGGTCTCCAAAATAGCAGGTAAGAGAACTTTGCTCCAGCATTGCATAATCGGGAGGAATCCCCGTTTCCTCGGTGGAGGCAATCATATCAAAGTCCCTCAGACCTTCCAGCCCTTCATAGACACTGATCCCATAACAGTTTCCGCCGCATCCCATAATGCTGGCGAAAACAGGTTCCTCGCTGTCTTTTAAAAAGATAGCTATGAGCTGGGTATCCCAAAAATATTTCCATGGCTCCAGGGCCTTCAGATTACAGGTGACTTCATATAATTTCTCCCACTGTTTAGACGATGCCTCTTCTCTCATACACAATCCTCCTCTTAGCCTTTTGGCTGTCTTCCCGGTCAGACCCGCAGCCGCATCTCACTTACAGGAAATCAGTCATGGGATGGGATGTACTGGCGGATCCTGCCGCAGAATTCCCCGAAGTTCTGGGTCTGCAGGATCACCTTTCCCGGTCCGGTAAGTTTTGTGAGAAACAGGCCCTCACCGCCCAAAAACATATTCATACCGCCTTTTACCATCTCAATTTCATACTGCACGCTGCCCTCAAAGGCCACCACATTTCCGGTATCTACTTTGATCACTTCTCCCGGCAGAAGTTCTTTCTCCACTTTATTGCCGTCCACTTCCAGAAAGACCATACCATTGCCCTGCATTTCCTGAAGGATGAACCCCTCACCCCCGAAGAAACCAGAAGACACTTTTTTTGTAAATGCCACTTTCGTCTCCACTGCACTTTCCGCACAGAGAAAAGACCCCTTCTGGCAGTAAAAGCCTCTGTACGCCCTGAGGTCAACCGGAACAATCTCCCCGGGAACCGTGGAGGAAAACGCGATCATAGCCCCATCCATTTCAGCCTGATAGCTTGTCATAAAAAAAGATTCCCCGGAAAACATTCGGCCTAAGCCCCGCATAAGGCCGCCTCTTGCATTGGTGCTCATGCTGATGCCGTCACTCATCCAGCACATTCCCCCGGTCTGGGTATAGATACTTTCCCCTCTGTTCAGCAGCATTTCCACTGCCGGCATAACAGTGCCTTCCAGTTTGTATCTCATAATACATGCGCCTCCTTTTCTTTCATTACCCTATCCACCAGTTTTGGCTGTATCTCCGGATAAGTCAAAGCCTCCGGCAGCCGGTTTCCTTTTGTCCTCAGATCTTATACCATAATACATGATCATCCATATAAAATCCATTGCCTATATCATTTTTTTCCTCCCTCAGCAGCTGAAATCCCATATGCCTGTAAATCTCAACTGCAGGGTTATTCTTATTTACATTCAAGAAAATAGATTTCACATCCATCTCCAATGCCTTTTCTCTCACAAAATCAAACATAAGACTTGCATACCCTCTGCCTCTTGTGCTGCTTGTCAGATAAAATTTACTCAGATACAGCATTCCTTCCCTGGGATAAAAGGCCAAAAACCCCACATCCCCTGACGCATCTTTTACTATATAATAGGTATATCCGTTATCCAGCTGCTCTTTTATAGCAGGAACGGTCTGAAATAACTGTATCATATAGTCATTTTGTGCGGGTCCGATAATGGGGTCGAAGACTTCCTTTACAATGGAGGACGCCAAATATGACAATTCTCCCAGCCGTCTTCCATCCTGCCCGGATATCTGCTCAAATTCCAGTTTCCTGTGTTCTGTGTATCTCATAATGTATTCTATTTCTCCGGTTTCCGAATCTGTCTCTGAACTTTGTATGGCAAAACCGGATTTTTTATAAAAGCGGACGGCATTTACATTTTTTGCATATACTCTGAGGGACAGATCACGGTAACGACTGCAGGCCTGTTTCAGAAGTGCTGTACCGATGCCCCGTCCCTGATTTTCTGTCCGCACAAAAAGTCCGGCAATATAATGATCCTGTATCCCTATAAAACCTTCTGTCTTATGCTCCGTCATATAGACAAGGATCTCTGCCCCCGGAAGTTCCTGCCTGACATATTCATAATTGCCCTCCCAATAAGAAGAGGGAATAAAACTGTGTGCCTGACAGTTGGCTTCCAGCCAGATTTCCATTACATCCTCTATATCACCGGAAGTAAATTCTCTGATTTCATATTTCATATGGTTACCCAGCCCTTTTTCCTTATCAGGAAACCCCCAACACATTTTCCCTGCTTACCGTCCCGCCCGGCAGTTTCTGCCCAGATAGCGGAAAACTCGTCTTCTGTACTCCTTGTATTCTATGCCAAACGCATGCTCCAGATATTTTTCCTCCTGCAGGATCTGCAGATGCAGCATAAGAATTGCAAAACCGGTAAATACAAGAAGCGGAATATTAAAATACATAAGTAAAATTCCGATATAAGTCAGGTCAAATCCGCAAAACGCCGGATTTCGGCTGATGGAATAGATTCCGTCAGATACCATTTTCGTCCTGTCCCGCTCCGGAATGCCGGCACGCCAGCTGTCACGCATGGTATAAACAGAAAGTCCGAATACCATCACCCCAACTGTGGCGATGATCAGTCCTGCGATCCGCATGTTCTCAGATGCCTGATTGATTCCCCATAAGATAGATACCAACTCATAAACAGGTACGCCGATCGTGGCTATTTTCATGATGAACTCTATGTACATGAGTTCATCCGCCTTTTCCCCCTTTGCAATCTGGTTCGTCCTGATCCCTTTCTTTTTCTGACCCAGCATTTTGCCGAAATAGATGCCATAAAATACAAGCAATAATACAAGGCTGCTCGTCTGAAACTTGTCCATTTGTGGTATCACCTCTGTTATGTTATTGTCCGAATCCACTTTCTGTCCTTTAAAAGGCAGTGCCGAATTCTTTCAATACAGTATACCCTACCTGCCCCGGGATTGCAAATGTTAAAATACCAGGGCAGTTTTTAACTTTCCCTGGTATTTTATTCCCGCGGGCAACGAGCCAAGCGGGCATACTTGTATGAACATTTGGGGACTGCCGCCAGGGTCAACACCCTGTTGCCTGGGGGGGTGTTGACTTACATGGGCATAAAATCAAAAAGGTTCATCTGGCTGGCACTAAGTTTCTCCTCAAACTTGTGCAGATAAGAAAAAATCCTGTCCATACTGCTCTCCAGACCATTCTTTCTGCAGATCTCATAAAAAACGGACATGAGTTTTTTCTCATTGGGGCTGCCAACCTCATAAGCATTTCCGTAATTCTCAATATACTTTCTGCGAAGTCCCGGAAAATGCTCTTCCAGTTTTTCATAGAAATACTGCCTGTCACCGTCCCGCAGCGTGACCCCCATACCAAAATGCAGTACACCATATGCTTTCGCTCTGACTGCATAGTCCATGATCCCTCTCACATTTTCTTCCGTATCGTTGATAAACGGCAGAGCAGGGCAGAACCACACAACTGTGGGAATCCCTTCTTCCCGAAGAATATTAAGCACCTCTGCCCTCTTTTTTGTAGTACACACATGAGGTTCCAGAATACGGCACAGTTCCTCATCCGCGGTTGTCAGGGTCATCTGCACGACGCACTTTGTCCTTTCATTGATTTTTTTCAGCAAATCCAAATCCCGCAGAACCAAATCAGATTTTGTCTGCAGCGCTGCTCCAAACCCGTAATATTCTATAAGTTCCAGGCATTTTCTGGTAAGGCCAAGCTTGTTCTCCAAAGGCAGATAAGGATCGCTCATAGCACCTGTGCCTATCATACATTTCTTCCGCTTGCTTCTCAGCGCGGCTTCCAGTAACTGGGGGGCATTTATCTTAACTTCTATATCTTCAAAATCATGTTTCATCCCATAACAGGTACTCCTGGAATCACAGTAAATACAGCCGTGGCTGCAGCCCCGGTACAGATTCATGCCGTTTTGGGCGGACAAGATGGATTTTGCATTTACCTCGTGCATATTTTGCTCTGCCTCCTATGATGCGGCGAACCGGTAGCCGGCCTTTTTCAGGCACTCTACAGCCTTTGGGAAATTCTCTTCTTTTGTAAGAATGTAATCCGTATTATAAGTGGACACAGCGAAAATCCCGATCTTGTTCTCCGCTAATACAGCAGAGATCGCAGACAAGATTCCTATCAAAGAAAAATCCAGAACACCCTGGATCCTGAACGCTCTCCAGCCGTCATCACGCTCCAGTGCATCTTCCGGTACCTGTTTGGCTGCACATACAAGCGATAGTTCCTCATCCGTTTGCCCTACAAAACAGAAGCCGTCTTTCAAAAGCTCCGGTGAAAATTCCTTTATCTTACATACGGAAAAATCCTGGTCAATAATTTTAAGTTCCATCTTTCCTCCTATCATAAGCTGCCTGCAAGGGGCTTATCTCATACAGTTCCTTACAAGCCGTTCCGGCACGCCCATTCTCTCAGCCGTTTCCCCCACACTCATGCCGCTGTCCAGAAAACGTCTGCACACAAGTTTCAGACTCTCTCCCACTTCAAGCACATGACCATCCGGATCATAAAACCGTACCACCCTCTGTCCCCAGCTATGCTCATACACCGGGTGCACAAGCTTTACATCTGCCCTTTTCTCCAGTTTGGAGACAAAACGGTCGAAATCATCCTCCTCAAAATAGACCTCACTGTTCTTCCCGCCGTAAGTGATATCCCCCTTCTCACAACCAATGAATTCCAGCCAGCTCTCCTCTGTCTGCAGGGACAGTCCCCCGGTCAGTACGGCATTTGCGCCCAGATCAGTGACCGTACGCAGTCCCAGTACCTCTCTGTAAAACGTTTTTGACTTATCCATATCCTGAACTATCAGCATGGGATTTTTTAATTTCATTTCCCGTCCTCCTTCAACTTACATTCTCGTCCAGTCGTAACTGTTCAGTACCCTTACAATTACAGATCAATAATATACCAATCAAAACATGACAGCAGTGTGTCATGTTAATCATTTTCTTTCCTACCACCACTCCTATTTCCTGCAGCATTCCTACATGCCAAACATATTTCCCTTTAGCTCCACACCGGCCAGCTCCGCCAGCCTTATGATCCCCTCCTCAGCCAGCGTTACGGTAGACTCCACGTGGATAAAATCCGTCACACTATGATCAAAAAGAATATTTCCCTGTGCCGGAAACTCCTCATCGCCATCCCAGAACAAATACTGCATAGGGATACAAGAAAACGCATTTAAAATATATCCCGCATCCCCCTGCCGCACCGGCTTTCCCCCCATTTTTTCCGCTGCTGACCTAAGCTCTTTCGTTTTCCCAGCAAAAGTCAAAGCAAAAGGCCTCAAAATATTCCTTTCAAAAGCCGGTGCAAAAGGCCCGGCATTCCTCACATCCCTGAAAGGCACCCACCGCCCCGCAACCCCCGCATTCTCCTTAGAATACCAAAACAGGTTATAAATATTCATCCTTGTCCCATTACTGATAGGGCGGCTATCCTCCATAGCCTTTATAAATCCCTCTTCTCTATGGATCCCATACTTTCTCCCAAAATGTAAAACCGTCAGATATTCTCCCTCCACTTTGATCTCCGGCAGTTTCTTCCTCAATGCCTCCTGGTCCATCTCCAAAAATTTCCCCCTCCAGGTTTCACTGAGCTTATCATAATTAGACTGCTGCGGTTTCCGAATATCCATTCCTCATTCTCCTCTCTTCCCTGCCTGCCAAACCTTCAAATAAATCATCTCATTACCTAGTTTAATTCCCAGTAAATGACCGTACAGTTATTTACTTTGAGTTAAACTAGATTATACAGGATTCCATTCCTGATTACAACGAAATCCCCCGCCCACATCAACATTCAGCAGCCAATCCCCCAAGTCAAGCCCCCAAAAAGCCAAAAAGACGCATACCCCTACAAGATACACGCCTTTTACACCTTTAAACCAATTCAATCTCTAAAAGTTCCGCCGCCGGAAGCTTTTTACTAGACCCCGCCTTATATTTCTTCAATTCCACCGCAGCCTCTTTCAGCGGCACATTCGTCCCTGCCCCAGCCATACATCCGCCCGGACAGCCCATACCTTCTATCAGGCACCCGTTCATCTTCCCGGCCTTTGCAAGGGTAAGCACCTTTTTACACTCTGCCAGCCCTTCCGCATGTTCAATATGTACCGGAATTTCCGGATGATATTCCTGCAGACATTCCTCAATGGCCTGCGCCACACCGCCGGCAACTGCATACCCTCTCCCTGCCGCAGTGGCATTATGAAGGCTTCCCTTCTCCTCCATTTGGGATGGCACTATCCCCTTGGCATCAAACATCCCCTGCAGTTCCTCAAAAGTAATAACAAAATCCACATCACTGCGGACATCCGTTCTGGATGCCTCCAGTTTTTTCGCCGCACAGGGACCTATGAAAACCACACCGCAGTCCGGGTATTTCTGCTTAATACTTCTGGCTGATGCGACCATGGGTGTCAGCTCCTGGGACACACTGTCAATCAAATCCGGAAACTGTTTCTTAGCCAGCATTGACCATGAAGGACAACAGGACGTGAGCAGAAACGGCAGTTCCCCGGTGCTCACTTTTTCCGCATAGTGATGGGCCTCCGCAATTGCCCCTATATCGGCACCCAGCGCTACCTCGTATACTTCCTTAAACCCAAGCTTTATCAGTGCAGCCTTAAATTTTGCCGCGGTTACATCCTTTCCAAACTGTCCTACAAATGCAGGCGCCACCTCAGCAATGATCTCTTTCCCTTCCCGCAGTGCCCTGGAAAGCTGGAATATCTGGGATTTGTCTGAAATAGCCCCAAACGGACAGCTCACCATACACATCCCGCAGGACACACATTTTTCCGGGTCAATGGCAGCTCTCCCCAGATTGTCACTGCCGATAGCTTTTACACCGCAGGCCCTGGCACAGGGGCGTTCCATTTTTGAAATGGCATCATAGGGACAGATGGCTTTACATTTTCCGCATTTGATACATTTTTCCTGGTCGATCACAGATTTGCCTCTGACTATTGATATGGCATTCTTTGGACATACCTGCTTACAGGGATGAGCCACACAGCCTCTGCACATATTGCTGACCTGGTACTTATTCGGTTCACAGGCATCGCAGGCAGACGGGATGACCTGCATAAGGGGCGGCTCATAATATTTCTCATCAATATTACTATTTTCCATTCCTGCGGTGATATGAACGGCTTCGTTTTCAGGTCGCAGAGACATACCCATAGCAAGACGTACCCGCTCACTGGCAACTGCTCTTTCTCTGTAAATACTCTCCCTGTATGAAGCCCGCTCCTTTACAATATGGTACGGTATGGCTTCTATTTCACCATTAAAATTGTCCTTTGTGGATTCAAAAGCAACCTTGCAGATTTCTGTAAATACTTCACGCCTGATTTTCTTTACCGGGGTTTCTACACTTCTCATTTTAAAATCTCCTGTTCTCAATCGCGTTGCTGCGTGTCCGAAAATAATTCAGACACACGCTGCTGCTATCCCATCTATCCGCACATAAAATGGTTAGAATCTATAGTTTCATACATATTTTATTCTATGGAATATCAGGAGAATTGCAAGTTTTTTATTTCATACACAACAATGACTTAATTCGGTTATTCTTTTTTCTTCATCTTGTAAGTCACACAGACAGGCTTCCCTGTCCACGGGTCCTGGCTGATGCAGGCATCCAGGGAAAATACGTCTGCCAGGGTTTTATTTGTCATGATCTCTTTTGGCGTCCCTTCATACAGTATTTTGCCGGAGCGCATGGCGATCATCCAGTCTGAAAACCTGGCGGCCAGGTTCAGGTCATGGATGACCATGGCAATGGTCTTCCCCTGCCTTTTATTCAAGTCCTCCAACAATTCCAGTATTTCAAGCTGATGTGCCATATCCAGATATGTGGTAGGCTCATCCAGAAGGATCAGAGGGGTGTCCTGAGCCAGAGCCATGGCGATCCACACCCTCTGCCGCTGCCCTCCGGACAGTGCGTCCATGTCCCGGTCAGCCAGTTCATCCGTGTTGGTAATGGACAGCGCCCATTTGACTGCCTCATGGTCCTCATTTTTCAGACGCCCGAATCCCTTTTGATGGGGATATCTGCCGTAGGACACCAGTTCTTTTACCGTAAGTCCCCCGGGCGCCTGGGGCGCCTGAGGCAGAATAGCCATATTCCGTGCCACCTCCACTGTGGACATATGGGTAAGCTCCCTGCCGTCCAGAAGCACATGGCCTTCCCGATTGGGCGTCATACGGGAGAGGGCTTTTAAAAGAGTGGATTTTCCACAGCCGTTCGGACCGATAACAGAGGTAATGCGGCCCCTGGGAATCTGCACATCCATTGCCGGGATGACCGTGTTTTGATGGTATGCAACGGAAATGCTTTTTCCTGTAAGTACAGCATCCATATTAAAATCTCCTTTACGTTTTGATCAACAAATATAGAAAATACGGCGCTCCGATCACCGCTGCCACGATCCCCACCGGAATCTCATTGGGGGACAGCAGCGTCCGGGATATCATATCTGCGTATGTCATCAGCACGGCACCTGTCAGTACGGTGGCCGGAACCAGGATCCTGTAATTTGGCCCCACCAGGCGGCGGGCCAGATGAGGGCAGACAAGTCCTACAAAACTCAGGCCTCCGCCTACTGCACAGCAAAGGCTGGACATGGCAATGGCGGCACCGAGAAGGAGTACCGACTGACCGGACACTTCCGCCCCCAGGCCTGTGGCCGTCTGATACCCCAGAGACAGCACATTCAGGGTACGGGTTTTGTAAAAAATAAAGGCTCCCAGAATCAGAAAGCAGAAAGAAAGCAGCCGTACATTTTTCCAGTCAGCTCCCCAGATACTGCCTGACAGCCAGTTCTGTACAAATGCATAATCACTGTCCGGCAGCCGGAGCATCAATATGGTGGTCACGCTGGACACAGCCGTGGAGACTGCCACGCCCATCAGCAGCAGTCTGCGCGGGGAAATACCCTGTTTTGTAAGGGCAAGCCTGTAATCCACTGCGGCTGCTGCCATGGAACCCGTGAAGGCCAGTATGGGAAGCAGGATCGTCAGGCTGACGGAGCCTTTGGGAACGAACACAAAAAACGCTGCCACAAAAAGCCCGGCGCCTGCATTGATCCCCAGAATCCCAGGTTCCGCCATTTCATTTTTGGATACTCCCTGGATCACACAGCCGGAAACAGCCAGACCTACGCCCACCAACAAGCTGGTGAAGACCCTCGGAAGCCGTAAGTTAAGAAGTGTATAGCGGACACTTTTTCCGCCGCCGCCCCGAAAAATCTCCCACATTTCTTCCAGGCTTATTTTCCGGTATCCTGCATTTATCTCCAGCCAGATACCGGTAAGCAGCAGTAAGATCAACAAGGTAAATACCGTACCCGTACGGATCTTGCGTCTTCTCTCACTCAAAAGTCCTCTCCTCCTTCCGGGCTGTAAAGATAAAGAACGGCACGCCGATCACAGCAAAAACCAATCCGATAGGCACCTCCCCCGGTGCATTGATGATCCTGGAAATAATATCTGCTGCCAGCATGAAGAAAGCCCCCGCCACCATGGAACAGGGGATAACCGATCTGTAATCAGCGCCTGTAAAATACCGTACAACGTGAGGTACCATCAGCCCCACAAAAGCCACCGGTCCGGCAAGGGCCACAGCGCCTCCCGCAAGCAGGAGCACTACCAAAAGGCTGGCTGTACGTGAGCGCTCCACGGCAAGACCAAGCCCTCTTGCAGCCTCCTCCCCCAGACTCAGCAGGGAAACCCGCCCGGAAAGAAATGCCGCGGCGGCAAGTCCGAAAAGGATCACCGGCCCTGCAAAAACCAGCTGTTTTGCGCGTATTCCCGCCACGCCGCCTGCGGTCCAGAAAGTAAGATCATATCCAATTTTGCACAGGATCGCCACTGCCTGACTCAGAGAGGATAGGAAAATACTCACAGCACTTCCCGCAAGTACAAGTCTCACCGGATCCAGTCTGCGCCGTTTCAGGCTCATGAGTCCATATACAAACAGCATAGCTGCTGCCGCTCCCAAAAATGAGAAAAACACAACCCCGGAAAAATTCAGCCCCGGAAGAAAAGCAAGGCAGAGTGCCAGAGCAAATGAGGCCCCCGCGTTGATACCCAGCAGTCCGGAATCAGCCAGAGGATTTCCAGTCACCCCCTGCATCATGGCTCCCGCAGCGGAAAATGCTGCTCCCACCAAAATGCAGCCCACTGTCCTGGGTATTCTCAATTCTCGTATGACCAGATGCTGCTGGTCCGTAAAATCCGGTTTTATCACAGCCCGCACCACCTGTCCAAAAGGTATACCGGTACTTCCGTACAATACGGAAAGGACTGCGGCCAGTAAAACTGCCGCAGCTCCTGCTGTCAAAAACCATGCTGTCTTCTTTTTTGCATCTGTGCCCATTATTTCCCCTCAAATCCTCTGAAGAAATCAATAAAGATATCAAGCTGTGCGCTGTAGGTGATGGGGTCCCTGTGCATAAAAGAAACCTGCTCATAGGGAAGCACCCTTCCTTCTTTTACAGCATCCAGGCTGTTCCAAAGCTGCGACTCTTCCACAAAAGAGCTGTCTGTATCTGCCAGCACGCCATAGAAAATAAAATCACCGGTATATTCGGGCAGTGCTTCCAGGGAAACCACCTGATACTGGGTGTCACCATCCACCATATGGGTCTGCACTGCCTCCGGTGCTTTCAGCTCCCACATATCATAGAGAATGGAACCGCCCCTTGCAAAATGACTGCCCATGGTGTAAATCTGCTGGGGCCAGACTTCCACGATAGAAACTGTCCTGTCCCCCACAATACCCCGGATCTCATCTTTGACGCTCATGACACGCTGGTTGAAATCGGCAATGTAAGCCTCCGCCTCCTCCCTTTTCCCTACCAGGTCTGCAATATAGCCGAATACATCCTCATCACTGCGCTTTCCGTCCTGAATATATACCGTGGGAGCGATCTGTGAATATTTCTCATAATCTGCCTCCGTGATCGTCACGATCAGATCCGGTTCCTGGGCTGCTATCATTTCCAGGGAAGTCTCCGCACTGGTAATGTCCATCTCCTTGATCCCATCCACTTTATCAGACAAAAACGGATTGGATAGGGAGTAAGGAGACGCTATGACAGGTTTCACATCCACAGCCAAAAACTCACCCAGATAATAATCAGAAACTATGGTCCGGGGATCTTCCGGAATTTCAACCTCTCCTTTATCCGTCTCCACAATGCGCATTCCCTCTTTGGCAGCCGATGTGGATGACTGCTTCTTGGGACTTTCCGCATTCTGGGAGGTACTTTCATTTTCTGTATCCACGTTATTTTTTCCTGTTCCCTGTGCAGAGCAGCCTGCTAACAGGCTCACAGCAGCCAGCACCGCAAAAGCCGGCACCAGTTTTCTTGTCAAATTCATCATAATGTCTACCCTTTCTCTATTGCGTTTTATTCTTTAGTTAGTTATACCTAATTGACAGCAGTCATTCTAGCATACTATACTATTTAAGGCAACATTTTTTCTTAATTGTACCTGATGGGAATATATCTGTCACCGCATAAGCAAACAGACATTTCTGTGGTAAACCTGTAAAATTGAGACATAATAAGAAAAAGGAGGACCGAAATGAGTATACACAGCCATCGTGAGTTTCAAAACGTGATTCTGCAGAACCTGGGTTTTCACCCCATCAAAGGAAAGCACTGCACCCGGTTTACCAACAATAACCGCCCTGAGGACGGCACTTTTGTTTTATACGAACGGCCCGGTCTGTATTCGCTGGCAGCCGCAGACTATACGGCTGCAGCCCCTTTCTCTCTTAAATTTGAATGCCGGGAAACCCTGCTTCGCTTCGGCAGTTTCTATTATGGAAAAACCAGTTTTGATATCGAAGGGATCACTGCACATACTTCCTCCCCCGCGTCTTTTCTGGTACGCGAGGAGAAAATGAAAGGCCGGCAGTTTTGGAATGCAGGACAGAAATGCGGGGGAATTGAATTTGCTTTACATCCTGCCTTCCTGAAACAATTGAACACCATTGACCCTCTTACTTCTGTACTGGACAGTCTCTCCAAAAACCGCACATACCATTCATTACCTCCTGCAGTTGTCACAACGCTGCACCAGTTGTTTCGCATGATACAGAAGGACAGCCTCACGCCTCTCATGCTGGAAGGCAGTCTTTTTCAGTGCATGGGAATGATAACAGAATCCATGGAACAGGGTGCGCTCCGTATCCCGGAAGCGATGCCCGCTGTGTATTTGGGAAAGAAAAAGATAACCTTTGATGAATTTGACCTGCTGGCAATCCAGCAGGCAAAACAGATACTCACGGAAAACCTGGCCAATGCCCCCACGATCGCGCAGCTTGGCAAACAGGTTTTTCTTAATGAGCAGAAATTGAAAGCCGGTTTTTCCATGTGTTTTCACATGACGATCGGCTGTTATCTGAAAGAATGCCGTATGGCCAAAGCTGCCGCCCTGCTCACAGCCACCAACTTAAGTGTCAGGGAAATTGGGCAGGCTGTGGGCTATGCAAGCTGTGCAAGTTTTATCAAGGCCTTCCGCAGCCATTACAAAAAAACGCCGCAGGCATTCCGCTTTACAGATGCGGACAGCAGTCATGAAAAGTAATCTTCTGCCAGTATGGCATAACCTGATGCGTCGCAGATTCCCTGGTTATTTAAGTCCGCCTGCCTCCTGGTGCCTTCGTACTTCATTCCGCACTTCTGCATCACTTTTCCCGAATTGACATTACGGGGATCATGGCGGGATTCCACACGATTCACCTGTACTTCCTCCATAAAATAGCGGATCACCTCTTTCAGTGCCTCAGAGGTAACGCCTTTGTGCCACCAATTCTTTCCGATACAGTAGCCAATGTGGACCATTTTTATAGAATCATCTTTTGATACAACGGAAATGCTGCCCACCGGCTCCTCTCCATTTTCCTTCACTGTGATGGCCCACTGATAAAAGTCTTTCTCTCCATAATGGAAGATCCAGTCTTCCAAAACCTCCCTGGAAACTTCCGGGCTCTTGTGGGCAGGCCACATAAGGTACTTTGTCACCTGCTCATCCTTTGCCCAGTTGTGAAACATTGCCGCTGCATCATGAATGGTAAAACGGCGCAGAAGTAATCTGTCCGTCTCCAGCACTTCCGTTCCTTTGTGCTTCATGGATTCCGCCTCCTCTTCTAATTTTATAAGCCTAAAACAGTTCATCCAACAAGATATAATATCTGATCTTCTCCCAGTCCGGAGCGATTTCCAGTTCCTCAAACAACTGCTTTACGCAGCCTTCATTTTTTCCTATATTATACTGCAGGCTTCTGACACACAGTGCAATATCCTGCCAAAAATCCGCAATACCGGCTCTTCCCAGATCTATAAATCCACTGATATCCTCATTTTCAGCAAAAATATTTGGCAGACAGTAGTCTCCATGGGAAAAAACCATCTCCTCCCTGGGCTTATGTTCTCTCAGCCATAAAAGAAGTCCTTCCGGGCTGTGAAACTCTTCTGTTCCGTATAGATCCGGCTCTGTACCTGTTTCCAATTCCAGCCCATCTGCCACATTGACAGACGCCTGCTGCAATTTAAAATCCAGGTTCCGTTTTGCCGGACACCCGCTGATATCCACCTTCCGCAGCATTTTTAACCCCTCCGCAAGGAGATGGACCAGAAGCCCCGGATTTTCCAAATACTGTGCATCACAAAGCATGGCACCCTTTACCTTTGTCATCAGCAAAAATCTTGTACCCCCCATTTTCTCTGCACAGATGATCTTTGGTACCGGAAGTCTGCCCTGCAGCCAGCTTAGGATTTCATGTTCATTTCTGGATTCTTCCCTATCCCTCTCCGCTTTCAGAACCATGTCTGAAAAACAAAGTATCTGGGAACCGGACCTGCCGATGGTATCCCTGCTGTAGTCCTTGTTTTCTATCTGTTTTTTTATACTTTCAGGAATTTTTCTTTCCATTCCCACCCTCATTCTGATCCTATTTAGCGCATTTTTTCATAAAGATCAAATCTTTATCTGTCTCAAATCCATTCTTTTCATAAAAATGTTCCGTGGCATTTCCCCTAAGAGTCATAAGCTGAATCTTGTTAATGCCTTTTTCCTGCAGTCTTCCCTCAAATTCATGGTAAATAGCAGAACCAAGTCCGTTTCCACGGCTGGCATTTCTTACACAAAACTCTTTTATCTCAAACAAAACGCCATCATAAAACTGTTCGGAAAATCCTAAGACCATGCCGCAGAGAACATTCTCCTCAAAAGCACAAATCCCGTAGAAAGTTTCAGACTCCGCCATCTGCCTCAGTCTCTTTCCCGCAGTCTCCTCTGTCCAGGCATCGTTCCACGGCGGAGCATTAAAGGTCTCCACATACATGGCTGCAAGAAGCGGCAGATCCTCTCTCTCAATTTCTTTATATGTAAGCATTTATGAAACCTCCTCTATGAAAATAACAGAATCCAAAAGTTTGTCTCAGCACATTTCTATTTTAATCAAACTGTGTTTTCCAGTGCTCCGCTTTTGACGCCTCAAAACACATGACAATCTGCTCTTTTGTATTTTTATCCTCCGCAAGCGGCGGAAGCTCATCCATGGAAAAATAGCCGCTGTCCATAGTTTCCAGATTCTTTTCAAAATGACCGCTGATCGCTGTTCTCCTTTACCGACAGATCCACGTCCACCCATCCGCCCGGCATAGACCATCTGCCGTCATTTTCTTTTACAAGAAGGATCTTATCTCCTTCTATTATGGCTGCCCTGCAGTCCATCTTCGGTGTCTGGTATCCCACCTCACAGCAAAACAGATCTTTGACTTTTTCAAAAGGCATCTCCGCCTGTTCACTGATGATCTCCGCGGAAATTTCCCGGATACGCTCAAAACGTTCTATATCATATTTGTCTTTGCAGTAATACAGCGCGCTCTGCGCAAGACTCTGAAGCTCCACTGCCCAGTCCAGCCATTTCTTACTTTCATTCTTCATTTGAATTTTAACAGGTATCCCGCCTTACCTTCTCCGGCAGGAATGCTTCGGCTTGTTGCCGGCCTGCTGCTCCTTTCGTAATTCTCACATCTATTTCCGATTCCTGTATGATCCCCATAGCTTTTCCTTATTATAACAGAAACGGGAGGAGAAATACTATTCACAGTATACTAAAAGTACAGTTCTTTGTACAGTAATACTCACGAAAAGCAGGCAAAATACACGGTCCTATGCTCAGATTTCCGGAGAAAACGAACAGACCGGCTCCAAAAGAAAGAGACAGTATTCCGCATCATATTTGATTTATTTTGTGGAATGTAAATAGAAATATTCAGACAGGCGGATAGTTTTCATCCGCCAAAATTCATGAGAATAGAAAGTTCACGGAATGTGCTTTCTATTGTAGATTTGTAGTAACGTTACAATATGTAATAATAAATGATTTAAGCCCGAGATGGCTGAGAACTGTATTGATAGGCAGTGAGTACAGGATCATAATTTATATTCCTCATATAAAGCATTCAGCAGATGTGTGTCAGAAGCAGCTTTCACAATCAGGTCACTTCGTCCGTCTTTCGCCAATTGAAGAATCAGACCGCTGTAGCGATTCTGCTCTTCGCGCCTTCCCTTAGAGATGCCTTCAGCACCGGCCTTTTTCTCGGCCTTTTTTTCGGCATTCTTGATCAGTTCTTCCAGCAGCATAAACTTCGCCCCCATTTCCCTATTCCTTTTCAATTCTTTGATCCTATTGTGGATTTTATGAACAGTTTCACTTTGGGTTTTCTCTGCACAAGAGTCCGTACTGTCCTCGACATATGCAAGAAATGCAAGCAGTTCTTCTGAAACCTCCTCTGGATTGATGCCCTTTGTATTAAAGAAGATTTTCATCGTCTTATCTCCAAGAGGCATGTCTGTTTCCAGGCAGCGGTTTTCAAAAGTATACTTGTACAGACCTTTGCCAAATGGGTCAAACGTACAAATGAAAATAATATAGCCCGGTTTCATATCATTGTAATCTTCTCCAGGTTTTAAGGCGGCTATGTCCAGTTCGCTCTGGTAATACCGCGACCGCATGGGCAGATTGTTTTCCTTCTCGTTTTGCATTTCCATGTTATAGCCAACGGCTAACTCGTCACTGGCATAGATATCCAGCCGGACGCTTTTGAAATCAGAACTGAGCAAAATACTGTGTTCCGCGTGTACGGTGATCTTTGCTATGGGATACCCTAGAAACAACTCCAGTATCAGCCGGCACGTCTCCGGATCTTCAAGTGCAGCAGAAAAGAGAAAAGCATCCTTTAGATTCAGCTGTTCAAATTTTTTCCTTGCCATATGGTTTCCTCCTGGAAATATGACACGGAAACTCTGTCTGTGCGTTTATTATAACCTATATTATGCAAAGTTACAATTGCTATTTTTAATAAATTTATATAATATTGCAACTCTATAATGTAGCATTTGGTTTACAAATATTTCACTCTACTTTATACTTCCAATTGCTGCTCCCAGCGCAATCCCCACGGCAATACCTGTACCCAGATTTCCAAATACGGTTTTACCCAAAGCCACTCCCAAAGCCAGGCCTAAGCAAATACATAAAGACAGCCTGTTTCCTCTTTCACTCTTTTCCTCCGATATTTCTTCCGCAGAATCTTTCATTTTCTCTTCGGTTTCACCGGTCTGTTCCTCGGCACTTTCCTGTCCTATGGCCTCTTCTGGCAAATTGGATTTTGTCCCTTTATGTTCCTCTTTCATATTCCTCCCCAGCCAACTGTTTATCATTTTTTATTTTCTCTCTTTTATCCATTCCATCCGGCGTCCCCTGCCGGTCTATCATAAGTTTTTCTTCTATACAATTCTTCCCCTTTTCCATCTTTCTGCATATGCTGCCGCATGTTCTGATTATACAATATTCTATATCCGATTACAACAAACCTATAAATTCCCCTCATATCCGGCACATGAAAAGTTACTGTTCACTCCGTGCCCAGCAACACGCTTCGCCATGTAGCTATTGCAGAAATGCGGTTTTACAGAATACATACGGAATGCCTCCGTATGGTGGCGTCTGTAAACTTTTCAGTCTGAACAATAGATTTGCTGACAGGACCACACATCAAATAAAGACAGCCGGGGCAGCATTTTTTATTACCGCTGCCCGGCTGTCTTTATTGTCAGAGAACACAAAGCTAGAGAAAGCGCCCTCTGTTTATAATTCTTTCTGCAGCCAATTCCTGTACCTTTCAAGCTGCTTTTTCGTATGAAAATAGTGCTCGCCCCGTTCCACCACTTCCAGACTGCACGCGAACTGCTCTGTGAATCTTTTTATTCTGTCATATTCACACAGATCATCTTCATTACCATATAAAATATAGGTGGGGACATTCCATTTCTCAATGGGATGTTCCCTGGTATAGCAGTAATAATCCCAGTAAAGCTTCTGTCCTATAGGAGTATCCAGTTCGCCGCTGGCTTCTAACTGCTCAGGCGTAACGTGAAACCAGGTCATCATATTTTCTATCAGCCTCCCCATATCCACCACAGGCGACAGAAACAAGCATTTTTCAATCTTCTCATCTCTGTAGGCAAGAAGACTGAAATATGCACCCATACTACAGGCAAACAATCCTGCTGATTTCCATTTTCCTTTTACATATTCCATAACGGTTTTCAGTTCTTCCACACAATTCTGCACCTTACAAGGAATCTGCCTGCCTTTACGTTCCCCGTGCTCCGGCAGATCAAAGCTCAGAACCTGATATCCTTTGGCCTGCGCAGTTTCTGCCAAAATCCGTATGGGTACATCGGTCTTACTGGACTGGTTTCCGTGTACTGCCAATATTACTTTGTCCGCCTGCGCTCCATAGAGAACAGACGGTATGTTATCTATTTGAAATATCTGCATCTTCATTTCCTTCTACACCTCACATTCTCTCTTCCAAATCCCACAGATGCCTGTCTTTTCTAAAAAATAGGCAGATAAGAACGCCTGTTACTCCCAGAAAGAAAAACAGCATGGCCGCCCCGGAACCTTTTCCGCTTCCAAAAGCACCCACCAGATAACTTCCCGCTGCCTGTCTGTCCATGATCGGTTCAAAAATCTTATCCACAAACAGCCCGCCTAAAAGATATCCCACCGGAATTGTAAAAAACTGCAGGGTATTGCGCACAGAATACACACGCCCCTGTATTTCCAGGGGAGTATGGAAACGGATCAGTACATCCATATTGGCAGACATAAAGGGAATAAACAGCCATCCCAGCACGGCCCCAAAACACCATACCGGCGCACTTCTTCCGAAGGCCAGGAAAAAATTCTCCGTACTCATGGAAAACAGAAGGGAATTGCAGATCACCCCCATTCTGCTCTTTGGAGGCGCGGACATGGAGACCCAAATACTGCCTGCCACATTTGCAAGCCCTCCGCAGGCATTCACCCATCCAAGTGCCATCTTACTGCCCCCGTTTCTGGACAGAAGCATGGCCGGCAGTGCCGCGTTGTACATGGATGCCACCAGATTGATTGCTGCCAGAAAAAGGATCAGATCCAGGATTCCCCTGTTTTTCCTCATATAGCCAAGGCCTTCCCCAGCTGCTTTTAGGAGGGAACCCGTCTGCTCCCCGGATGCCAGCTTTTCCTCCGGAATCCGGATAAAGAAGGCAAGGGTGAGAAACGCCACGGCGAAGGTTGCCAGATCAATGGCTATTACTGCCCCAATCCCCCAAAAAGACATGACTGTCATAGCCGCAATGGGATTCAACACAGTCACAAGTGAGTTTGAGAACGAACGCATACCACTCACTCTCTGGTATTGTTTTTCAGGCGTAAGCAGGCTGACCGCCACATCGGAGGCAGGCTGCTGAATGGTATTCATCAGGCCGTTCAACCCATTGATAAAATACAGATGCCAGATTTCCAGGCGGCCTGCTGACAGCAGACAAAATACCGCAGCCGTGCTGACTGCCGCAATAGTGTCACACACAAGCATGGTGTGCTTTTTATTCCAACGGTCGCTCAAAGCCCCCGCGAAAATACTCAGAAGCACATAAGGCGCATAGGAACAAATCGACAGAAGTGAAGTGGACAGTGCCGAACCTGTCTGCTGATACGACCAGATGACTAATGCATAGCTGGTCATGGAACTGCCCAGTGTGGAAAATGCCTGTGTTGCCCACAGAAGGATAAAAGTATGCAGTCCTTCAAATAGTGATTTTACGTTATTCAATTTTTTCATTTTGACTTTGCCCTTTCTTTTATAAACTTGGTTTATTCAAAGAACGCAAAGTCTGACGGACGAAAAGGCATTACGCCGATAAATTCGTCTCCATACAAGTCCGTCCGTGTCTCAGACTTTGCATGGAGCTTTTAAAATGCAAAGTATCACCATACTCACCTCCTTCTTCGTTTTTTGATATTAACATTAACTATTTCATTTGTAAAGCGTTTGTAACTGCAGACACAGGGTTGTTTCTTTATACCAGCCCCTTTCATTACGGTCCCCGTTTTTTTCCACACAGTACACCTCTTCATACCCTGCAATTCCTGTTTTGCCATATGCCGCTGTACCCGTAGTGCAGGAGCAAAGATCATCAATCTCCCTGAAATATCTGTAGTTTATCCTGCAGCATCTCCGTATGAAATCATATTTATTCCACTACAATATCGTCTATATCATGGTCCTTGGCTGGCAGTATGACAGCATATCCCTCCGCCCATAAAAACAGCCAAGAGAGGCTGCATCCGGTCAAAGCGGATACAGCCTCCCTTGGCTGTCATGCGTGAATTTAAATTCATTTGGAGCCGCAGTTTGCGGAGGAAGCGGCTATACTTATAGCATAGCCAATCCGGTACCGCTTTACAAGCCACCCCAGGGGATATTTTTTCTTTCCCCTATGTTTCTGTTCCTTTTGTTTCAGAAGAAGCTGCTGTCTCCAAAGGCTCACATGCCTGGGCGTTTTCCGGCTTATGTTCCAAAGCCGCCCCGCTCTTTTTTCTTTTACCATCCCCGGTAAGCATTTTCTTTACTGAAATGATCAACAAAATCAATACCGCGATCAACGGCAGTCCTGTGAGTACGGAAATGGTCTTGACTGCCTCCAGTCCGCCGATCAGCATAAGGCCGATTGACAGAAGACAGAACAGGATCGCCCAGAATATCCGGTTCCACCTGGCTGGCTCCTCATCTCCTTTCAATCTTTTCATTGTAGTCCCTGCCAGAACATAAGCGCAGGAATCAATGGTTGTCGCAAGATATACAAAACAGACAATGCACAGGAATATCATCATAAGCTTCGGCATAGGCAGAGTCTGAAGAATCGCCACTATGGCAGCGCTCTGCCCCTCACTCTGCAGAATGGATGCAAGATCCACCCTGCCTGTCTCCTGCAAAAACAAAGAGTATCCGCCGAATATCATAAAGCTTACACAGCAGCCCAGGCTTCCCCATATCAGTTGTCCCCACACCACATTCCGTATGGTCCGCCCTCTGGAAATCCTTCCCACAAACATTCCCATCATAGGCATAAAGGCCAGCCACCAGCCCCAGTAGAAAACTGTCCATTCCTGCGTAAACTTTCCACTCCCGAATGGGTCCGTGTATGTACTCATCTTCACAAAATCGGAAGCATAGAGACCCAGGGAATTTATTTCCATTTTAAAGATATCTGTTGTCGGCCCTACAAAAAGCACAATTGCCATAAAGACAAAGGCCAGCACCACATTTATGTTGCTGAGTTTTTGGATTCCCTTGTCCAGCCCCAGGTACACAGAGGTTCCGAAAATACAGACCCAAATGATCAATACTACAATCCGCACAACAAAATCATAACTCTGGGGAATCCCGAATACTTCCCGGATAATAACAGAAAGTACAGGTGCCCCGATTCCCAGGGATGTGGAAATGGAGCCTACAATGCCGAAAATAACAAGCATGTCGATCACATTTCCGAGAAATCCCCTGGAACGCTTCTTAAGCACCGGCTCACAGGCAATACTCAGGCGCATTCCCGGCATTTTGCGGACGAACATCATATAAGCTGTGGCAATGATGGCCGGATTATAGAATGCCCAGGCGCTCAGGCCCCAATGGAACTGCCCGTACATATGCGCATATTCATACGCTGGTTTGCTGAATGGCTCCAGATCAAAAGGAGGGCCGCTCACATAATAGATCGGCTCCAGGAAACCCAGGATCACAATGCTGGTTCCCACACCGGCAGTAAAAAGCATGGCGATCCAGGAGAGATTAGAATACTGCGGTTTATCCTCGGCAGTACCCAGCTTCACATTTCCGTGCTTACTCACTGTCAGCCAGATAAGAAAACCAAAAGACACAAGACAGGCCAACAGGTACAGAAATCCCAGTCTTCCTGTACAAAATTCAAATACACTGGAAATGATCTCGTTGGAAACCTCCGGTGCCAGATACAATGGAATAATTATGACTGCCAGGATTATCACAGCCGGAAAAAAAACTTTCTTCTCAATCTTCTCAAACAGTTTCACATCGTGTCCCTCCTTCATGGATGCCAATTATTCCGTCAGGCATAGTGCCCGGCTGCCAAAATGCACCCCTGCCGGTCAAAGAGTGTTTGAGACCTGCCAAAAGCAATTCTCAAACGCCCTCCAAAGCGGGGTGCACTGGCTGCGTTCTTATAACCTGCTTTCTTCTCTGCTGCCGTATTTGACAACAAGAGCGTCAGCGACACCTACTCCCTCCCCTTCCGGGTATACAAACAGAGGATTGATATCCAATTCTTTCAAGGTATCCCTGTTTGCACTGGCGAAATCAGCAATACTTACAATGGTATCACACAGGGCATCTATATCACATTTTTTCCCGCCGCGATAACCGTTCAACAGTTTAAATGATTTCAGTGATCTAAGCATATCTAATGCTTCCGCCTTGCTGATGGGGGCCGGGTACAATGCTACATCCTTGAACAGCTCAACAAACACACCGCCCATGCCCACCATGACCATGGGACCGAACTGGGGGTCATTGTTTACACCGATGATCATCTCTACTCCTGATTTTAGCATAGGAACCGTTAATATTCCATTGATCTTTGCATTAGGACGTTTGGATGTAACACTTTCCATAATATCATTGTATGCCCGGACCGCCTCACAAGAACCATGAATGTTCAGCTTCACGCCCCCCACATCGCTTTTATGCAGAATATCAGCGGATTCCACTTTCATGACCAGAGCTTCCTCTGTATCCTTCGCAAACTCTGCTGCTTCCTCCGCGGATGTAACAATAACTTCCTTCGGAACCGGAACCCCGTAGGCACCCAGTTCTTTCTTACTGTCATGCTCGGACAGCGCATAGGTCTCACCGCTCTTCTTCTGTCCCACTGCCAGGCTCAGGCTCTTATTTTCCGGTGTATAGGAAATAAAGTCAGCCAGGCGGCGCAGGATCTTGAATGCATAGACCGTAGGCGGAAGCACCGGCACCCCCATATTGAACAGCTTTTCCTGGTACTCCGCATTCCTGGTATTTTCAGCAAAAGGTATCATGGCGATGGGCTTGCAGTTTTCCCCTTTTTCTTTCACCACTTTCTCGATCCCTTCATACATATAGTGGATGGCCGGGTCTGCGATCTCCAGAAGCAGTGTGTAGCCAATGAGCACCATACCGATATTGGGGTCATCCATCACAGTCCGCAGGGCGCCCGCGTACAGATCCGCATCATAGGAGAGGCTTGCCGTCATATCCAACGGATTGTTGGGTGATGCATAAGAGGGGAGCTGCACTTTCAGGGAAGCCAGGGTCTCCTCTGTAAAATCCGGATATTCAATGCCGTTTAAGCTGCCCACATCCGCGCAGATCCCTGTCTCCCCGCCGGAGAGGTTCATGGATGCAAATGTGGCCTGTTTGGGCATCTGTTTTAAGGTGGAGAGCATAAGGGACATAGCCATCAGCTCTTCCAGGTCATCCACACGAATGGCCCCGAATTTTTTCAGGACCGCGTCAAAGGAGGCGTCCGAGCCGGAAAGACTTCCTGTGTGGGAAGCCGCAATGGCTCCGCCTTTGGCGCTCCTTCCCGCTTTTAAAATCACCACCGGTTTTCTCTTATCCGCGGCTTTTTTAAGGACTGCCGCGAATTTGTCCGCATTTTTGACACCCTCGATATAAATACTGACTACCTTGGTATTTTCATCCTCAACCAGGAAATCCATGTAGTCTTCCATCTGTACGATCTTGCCGTTTCCGGCGGATATACTGTAAGAAAAGCGCATGCCCGGACAGTCCATCAGGGACAGGCAGAGCTGACCGCTCTGGGAAACCACACCCACGCTGCCTTTTCTGTCTCTCTTGTCAGAGATAAAGGCAAAGGCCTGCACATTGTCCACATAATTGACAAAGCCCGCACAGTTTGGGCCCATGACCGCGATCCCAAGCTCTTTGGCTGTCTCCATCAGTTCTTTTTCGTTGGCTCTGCCCTGGTCGGTTCCCACTTCACCGTAACCGCTGGCAAATACCACGGCACCGCCGCATCCCTTTGCCGCCCCTTCCCGCAGAAGCGGGATAACCGTTTTCTGTGAGGTACAGATCACCATCAGATCCACAGATTCCGGCACATCTGTCACACTCTTGTAGCAGGGAACCCCAAATACCTGGTCGCGCTTTGGATGTATAAAGTATACATGGCTTCTGTCTTCCATATAGGAAAGGATGTTGCGGCACACATCCCCGCCGAATCCTTCCTTCTCACTGGCACCGATGACTGCTACAGACTTCGGCTTCAGCAGTTTTGTCAAATCCATCGTTTTCTACCTCCTGTGACAGGGCGTTCCTCCGCTGCTGTCTCATCAGACCAGCAGCGTCCCTTCCGCCCTGTTACTCATTCCCCATTTTTATTTACCTTCCACTCCCCTGCGGTAGCAGGCCACATTCTTCTCGTTGAACCTGTCTTTTCCCTTTTTCTCAAAAAAGGATACAATGGCGTTTTCCATATATTCAACAGTAAATAAATCGCTGTGGGCAGCCAGTGCACCCAGCATTACCAGGTTGGCACCCTTAGGATTTTTCACCTCAGCGGCAATATCTGTTGCAGGAATTTTCACTACCTTGATGTCCTCCCGGTAGGTTCTGTCCTCCGGCACGATGGAGGAGTTTACCAGCAGAAGTCCGCCGGGTTTTAAACGGTCCTCAAATTTGTCAACAGCCGGTGTGTTCATGGTGAACAGAATATCCGGCTGTTTGGAAACCGGGCTGGCGATAAGCTTATCGCTGATCTTCACCGTACAGTTGGCGGTACCGCCCCGCATCTCTGAACCATAGGAGGGGTAGAATAAAACATTTTTGTCCTGTTCCATGCCGGCATTGATGAGGAGCATTCCGGCTGTCAGCACTCCCTGTCCGCCGAATCCGGCACAAATAATCTCTTTTGCCATGTCTATTCCTCCTCCTTTTTGTCTTTAAATTCACCCAGAGGGAAGTATTTCTCCATCTCGTTTTTCAGGTGTTCCATGCTCTTTACGGGAGTCATGTTTAAGTTTGTGGGACATGGGGAGAGCAGTTCGACCAGGCAGAATCCCTCGCCCTTCATATGTTTTTCAAAAGCTTTTTTCACATATTTTTTACACCGGATCATTCCCTTGGCATCAGCCATGGTACCTCTTGCCAGGTATGCAATGTCAAATCCGCTGAAGGCCTGCTCTACCCGAAACGGCATCCCCATCTTCTCCGGGTCTTTACCTCTCGGTGTGGAGGTCGTGACCTGTCCAGGAAGGGATGTGGGCGCGCACTGTCCTCCGGTCATGCCGTATAAGCTGTTGTTAATGACTACAGTCACTACATTATCATTACGAAGTGCCGTGTGCATAGTCTCTGCCATACCGATGGAGTAAGCAGCGCCGTCCCCTATGTAAGCCAGCACCGGATTTTCCGGGCGCACCTTTTTGATGCCCACTGCAGTGGCTATGGGACGTCCGTGTGCTGCCATGACAGTATCAAATCTCCAGGAGTCAATATTCAAAGAACCGCAGGCCACGTCAACCACAGCCAGAAGTTTTTCACTCAGACCCATCTCTTCCATTACTTCGGCAATCAGACGGACTGCCAGGCCGTGTCCGCATCCGGGACAGAAGCCGCTAGTCGTAAATGTTACGGTTTCAGGAGCTACCAGTCTCATATCATACGCCCTCCTTTTCAAGCATTTCTTTTGCTTTTGCAATGATTCCATCAGATTCAGGAATCTCGAATATAGAACCAAAGTGGTCAACCGGATATTTGCCGCCGGCAGCCAGGCGCACATCGTCTGTCATCTGTCCTAAGATATTCATCTCCACTGTGAGGAATGCTTTCGCGCACTTTGCCTCCTCAAAAGCCTTGACCGGGAAAGGCCACAGGGTGATCGGACGGATCAGTCCCAGCTTCAGCCCCTCTTCTCTTGCCAGCTCTACAGTCTCGCGGCAGACTCTTGAGCTGATCCCATAAGCCACAAGCACCAGATCCGCATCCTCCACCCGGATATTTTCATAGCGCTGTTCTTCGCGCTCCATATCCTCATATTTTTCTCTCAGATAATTCTCATAATCCGGATGTGTATAATACACGTTCTGGATCTTGCGCTGCTCACAGCCTTTTTTACATCCCTTGATGCTCCAGTCAAATTTGTCGATATCATGATCCTTAAATTCCGGGATTTCCACTGCTTCGATCATCTGTCCGATCGCCGCGTCGGAAGCGATGAGCACCGGATGACGGTATTTTTCCGCCAGATCAAAAGCATCCACCATCAGGTCTGCATTCTCCTGCACAGAAGCAGGTGCCAGTACCAGAGTATGGTAATCACCGTGTCCGCCGCCTCTTGTGAGCTGCCAGTAGTCGCCCTGCCCCTGGGCAATGTCTCCAAGGCCGGTTCCGATACGCATGACATCCACAATAACAGCCGGAAGGTCCGCTGCCACCAGATAGGAGATTCCCTCCTGTTTCAGTGAAAATCCGGGGCCTGCAGATGTGGTCAGTGCTCTGGCACCTGCCGCGGATGCTCCCAATACCATATTTATGCCTGCCAGTTCTGATTCTGCCTGGATGAACACACCGCCCACATCTTCCATTCTCCAGGAGAGATATTCCAGGATCTCTGTCTGCGGAGTGATGGGATATCCGCTGTAGAAGCGGCATCCGGCTGCCAGTGCGGCCTCCGCCAGAGCCTCATTTCCTTTAAATAATACTTTTCCCATAACAAACCTCCCTCATCGTATTTCAAATACATAGTCCGGGCATACGCGGTAACACATGCCGCATACCACACATTTTTCTGCATCCACTTCCACCGTATTGTATCCCTTGGCGTTTACATGGCCGGATTCCCTGATGGCATCCTGGGGACATGCATTGATACAATAACCGCAGCCTTTACAGCGGACGGGATTGGTGTAAACTTTTTCTTTTCCCATAATTTCATTTTCCTTTCTATGTCAAATATCAGGAGACCTCTCCCAGTTTTGCTTTTTTACCGAGTCTGTGGATCAACATGGCAAGCGCGGAGCCTACCAGGCCTGAAACTGCCAGGAAGCCAAAGATAAAATTGTAACCGGAACCGCCGAAGGAATCCAGCCACTTTCCAAAGAGCACGGAGTATATGGAATCCGGCAGATATCCGATGATGGACGCAATGCCGATCACGGTCCCTGTCATTACCCTTGGTATTCCGGCCTCACTGACTGTGGAGAACACAACGCCGTACATCATCATGGCAAATGCTCCCGGGATCAGCGTGTACAGGCTGGCTGCCATTGGGCTGATACCGGACGGCAGAATGAGAACTGCCCCGAAAAGTGCTGCCAGTATGATAAATGCAGTGGAAAGCCATTTACAGGTGGATTTAAATACTTTATCTGCAATGATGCCGCCCACAGGAGCCAGAAGCAGAAGCAGATAGTTACGGACAATGGAGATAAATCCTGAGCTTTCCGGGGAAATACCTCTTACTTCCGTCAGATAAGGATTGAAATAAGAGATACTGGTATAAAATCCATAGCCGCAGAAGATTGTGAAGGATACGATCCAGACAACCGGATTTTTCAGCAGTTTTCCCACATCCCCCATACGGAATTTGGGTTCTCCGTCATCAACGGTTTTCTCCTTATCGCTGCCCTGCATAAGGAAGAACAACAAAATGGCTGCAGCGATAGCCACAGAACCGCCTGCCAGGACTGCCCGGAAAAATCCCAGTTCCATATCGCCGCCGGCTGTCTTGTAAATATTCAGTGCCAGTGTATTGGTCAGGGCTGCCGTGATCCCGTTGCAGGCATAGTAAAGGCCATACATGAATCCCTGCTCTTCCTCTGTGCCGATAATGCGGACTGCCTTCATGAGTGCGGACCAAAATACAAATGCCGTACTGAAGGAAAGTCCCATCCAGATAAACATGGCGATCTTAAAGTCCATGGTAAACGCGTACAAAAATGCCAGGGCCGATGTACTCAGAAGGGAGATGATCAATGCTTTTTTCGGTGATACTTTGTCTGCAATGATACCGCCCGGTATGTAGAGGATCATATTTCCCACCGTGTACATGGTGAGCAGCAGGCCGGACTGGGTGTTGCTCATATGCATGGCTGCAAGCTGTGCGTCATAAAAAATGTATTTCACGTAGGGCAGGAAATAGATGGAACCTCCTGCCAGGCCAAGTGTTATGACCGTAAGGTATTTTCTCACTTTAGAATTCATAAAAACCTCCATATGCATAGAATGGGGATGCTTTTTTCGCATCCCCACCCTATCTAGCAGAATAACGGACTACATATCCGGAGTGTCGGATTTGTCCGGTGTGAACAGCCTTCTGGCTACATCACGGGTGAATTCACCTGTCTTTTTAGACTCTTCAAATACCCGGCGTGTCTGTTTGCGGATCAAGTCTGTCGTGTCATTTACAATGGCTGCTGCCGCATCCTCATCGCTCATGTTCTCAATCTTTACAAGACGGAAGATGACCGCTTCGTAGATACGGATACCGCCCAGGTTAGAGATAAAGTCAACGGCAACGTCAACGCCGTTTTTGCGGAGGATCTCATCTGCTTCCGAAGTAGTGGGGATATTGGCAGCTTCCACTAACAGGGATGCTTTGATCTTGTCAGCATTGTCTTTATTGATAACATCTTCCAGCGCTGCGGGAATCAGGATATCGCATTCTTTTTCCAGCCACTGGCTGTTTGGATAGATCTCATAATTGTCTTCAAATGATTCTTTATTCAGCTCACCTTTCGGAAGTCTGGTAGCTACCAGTTTGGGAATATCCAGTCCGTCCTTACAGTAAACAAGCCCGTTCACATCAGCGATACCGATCACCTTATAGCCCATGTTGTTCAGGGAGTTCACGCAGCTTGCGCCCACACAGCCAAATCCCTGGATGATAACAGATGCGCCTTCTTTGCCGCCTTTCATTTTCCATGCTTCGTCGGCTGCTGCCGCAACGCCGTAGCCTGTGATCATGTCATACATTTTAAAGCCGTCATATGTAAGTTCTTTTTCTGCTCTGTCATGGTTCACAATACCCTGATGGATATCCGGATCTTCTTTCATGGCCTTTGTCTGGGGAATGCCGATTCCCAGGTCATCTAAGATCCTTAACACATCGGAGTAGTCAACACCCAAATCTCCGCCGATGGAAACGCCTGCATTGATGACCGGTGCGGTGGCTGTCAGGAAACGTCTTAAAACGTCCAGTGCGTCCGGTGCTTTATAATCATATGCAATACCGGCCTTACATCCGCCTGTGGTGAGGGACTCACATGCCTTGTATTTGTATCCCATTGTTGTGGCAAGACGGATAACCTCTTCCTTTGTCACTGTGGGGTGCATTCTTGTTCCGCCTCCGCAGTAATGATTCACAAAGTTGTATGCGCACATCCAACCTTTTGCGTCTGTCTCTGTGTCGTTCCATTCCACTACTAAATACGGTTTGTTTGCCATTTTAAAAATCCTCCCATTTTATGCTGTTCTCTATTACAGAACTTTGTTCTTTAATAGTTTTATTTTTTTACTCGGCATTTCGCCGAGTAAATAATCCTATAGTCTTAAATTTTTGTTCTGTATGTAAGAATTTCGTTCTTCATTTTATGATATGAGCATATCACACCTTGTTTGTTTTTTCAATATCTTCCCTGGATCTTTTTCCTTTTTGTGCAAACTATCCAATTTTGACCTCTTATTTTCTATAGGCGTTTTTGAATCTCATTTGCATACCTTTTTAAGATCTGTACAAATATGTCCCGCTTCTCGTCATCCATGCGCAGAGACGGGGTGCTGATACTGATGGCGCCCTCCACTTTACCCATGTGATTCATGAGGGGTACTCCCACACATTTGACTCCGAACGTATTTTCCATATTGTCAACAGCGTAGCCGTCTCTGCGGGCATTTTTCACTTCTTCCCACAGCTTTTCCTTGTCTGTTATGGTATAATCCGTGTATGGTATCTTCTCACGGCTCAATATCTCTTCCACTTCCTCATCCGGCATCTGGGAGAGGATCACTTTGCCTACACTTGTACAATACATTTTGGAACGCTCTCCCGTTACAGACCTTCCTGGAAGCATCTGGCCTTCCGGATATACGGCTTCCAGATAGACCACCTCATCCTCGTGGGGAATGGCCAGATAGATCAGTTCTCCCGCTTCCTTTGCGATCTGATGCATGTAAGGTAGCACCACCTTGGTAATGGTAAGACTTTCCTTCAATGCACGGCTTAAGGTGAAAACAGCGGTCCCCAGAGAAAACTTACCCGTCTCCGGGTCCTGCTCCAGATAGTCCATGGCTTTGAAGGTCATTAAAATATTATGCACGTTACTTTTGTATAATCCCATCTTCTCACTGATCTCTGTCACACCCAGAGGTTGTTTTTCCACGAAACATCCCAGAATCTCCAGGGCCTTCTGCAGACTTTTTACCTTGATCTCTTTCTCTTCACTCATAGTGGTTTTCCCTCCTAATCATTCATGCAGGTCTTATTGTTCCGTATTCAAGAACTCTGTTCAGCATTTTATCTTACTAAAATATTAACATTTCTCCATGTATAATACAAGTGGGTGTTTAAAAATGTCTCCGTCAGGTATGCAGGCAATAGTTCATTGCATTCTATAAAAAAGGATATTTTCATTTTCGTCTCATTTTCAGAATTTAACAGTCCTTCAAATGGTTCATATGGTATTTCCCCACCGCTGTTCACAGTTGTATAATGTATAGCTCCTTGTGCAGTAATCTTCTTTGCGATACACACAAAAAGCCGCATCCCGGCGTAGGATACGGCTTTTTGAACTTGGAGTGTCTGTGAATTCAAATCAGGCTTCACGTGCTGTTTATAAGCGGAGGGAACAGCGCGAAAGCTAATACTGTAATTTTTTCCGGTCAACTTTTGGAGGAAGATCAACCGTGATATAATCATATAACACCGGCCTCCATCCCGCAAGCCGCCCCCAGGGATAAAAATCAAAAAAAGTTTTTTCCTTTTTTAACCTGCCAAAGATGGCCTTTTCCTTGCATGGCTGACCCCATCCCGGGGTTCTTTATTTCAGGAAAGAATCCAGTGCCTTGTTCAGGCGTCTCAGGCTCTCTGTATCTCCCTTTTCCAATGCCTCCTCAATGCACTCATCTACATACTGCTTCAGCACTTCCTTCCCCGCACCATTGACGGCGGACCGCACAGCGGCAAGCTGGATCAGGACTTCACTGCAGTCGCGCCCTTCCTCCACCATACCACGTATGGACCTCAGATGTCCGGTGGCCCTGGCAAGACGGTTGACCATGCTTTTATCATACTTTGCCTCTGTATTTTTTTCTTCTTCTCTCATCGCACAGTTCCTTTCTCACTCCTGCTGCCCTTGATCAGCAATAGATCTCCTCACCGCCACATGAGTCCCAGGGATATCCTGTCTGCCGGGCTGCTTCTTGGGCCACATCAATATCAATCTGGTCGGCCACCATCCACAAAGTCATATCCAGGCCTGATGCCGTGCTGCTGCAGGAATAATACTTTCCATCCGCAACGACCCTGGCTCCCTCAATCCTCTCGAAGCCCGCTGTAAACATCCTGTTCCAATTTTTGTCAAGAGGACAGTCGGCCAGCTTCCTCCTGTACAGAAGTCCTGTCTGTGCCAGGACCGCCGAGCCGCTGCCTACCATCAGACAGGTATCCGCGTTCTCTGCCGCCCTTTTTACCAGATTCAGGGTCCGCTCATCCTGCCAGAGCAGACGCCGTGCCCCTTTGCCTCCTGGGATCAGAAGAACTCCTTCTATCTCCCCGGGTATCAGAAAATCCGTCCATATTTTGGCTCCCTGGACGCTGTTTATCACATCTCCGGATACGGAGAGATAGCGGATGTGGTAATATTTCTGCAGTTTTCCCAGTATCTCTGCCGGCCCAAATACATCCATTCCCTCAAAGTCATCAAACAGTACCATATTCACATCCATCTTTACACCCGCTTTCCTCCGCACGTTTTATATGATTGACCAAGGCCAGGTTTACGGTCCTGGTACACACCTGTTCTGCAAGAGCCATATTGTGTGTGACCGTCAGCAGGCCTATGTTTCTCTTTTCCACCTCACCGAGCATCAGATTCCAGATCTGTGCCTGGGTGATCACATCCAGCATGGTGCTCATCTCATCGGCCAGCAGAAAATGCGTACCCTCAAACAGGGATCGGGCCACACAGAAGCGCTGCAGTTCTCCGCCGGAGAGCTCCCGCGGATAGCGTTCCAGCCATTCCTTCTCGATCCCAAGGGCATCCAGCACCTCCTCCCGGTACATGCCTGATTCCTCCAGAACCTTTTTCATCCTCCAGCGGGGATTGATGGCCTTCTCCGGATGCTGGTAGATCAGCTGCACCGGGCAGACCCCTTTCTTTACCATAGGCTTTTTATCCAGCAGGACCTCCCCCTCACAGGGTGCCAGATACCCTGCCAGCAGCTTTACCAGGGTGCTTTTGCCATAACCGCTCGGTCCCACCAGGCCGACGCGCTCCCCTTCCTCCATGGAAAAGTTCACATCTCTCAGTATCCACGGCCCGTTTCCATAGCGGAATCCTAAGTTCTTTGCTTCAAGTCGCATGTATACACCTCACATATCCTTCCCGGATTTTGCGCATGGGAATATCATTTTCACATTCTTTTGTTTTATGGGGACATCTGGGAGAGAAAAGACATCCCTTCGGCAGATATTTGGCATAGGGCTGAAAACCCGGAATCGGCTTGAAACCATTCTGGGGAAGCGCCTGCCACAGTGCCTTGGAATAGGGATGGCGCAGCTCCTCCATGCCTTTTTGGAAATCCTCCGCTTTTGCCATCTCCACCGTAGTGCCCGCATAAAATACAGCGATCCTGTCCGCAATATGGAAGGCCAGGTCAATGTCATGGGTGATGAGCACCACTGCTTTCCCCTCATCCGCCAGCTCACGGAATATTTTCAGCGCCTCCAGCGCCATCTCCAGATCCAGGCCCGGTGTGGGTTCGTCCGCAATGATCAGGGATGCATTGCTGATAACAGCCGTAGACACCAGTACCCTCCTCGCCATACCTCCTGACAACTGAAAAGGATAGCATCTCTCTATCTTTTCGTCCAGATGAAATCTCTTGAAAATCTCTTTCTGGGATTTCTCCTTTTCTTTTTTACTGTCCCTTCCTGTTACCTGCTTTCCCACTTTCATAAGCGGGTCAAGATAGGCTATAGACTGCGGCACCAGGGCAATCTCTGTTCCCCTGAGGGTTTCCTTTTTCTTCTGGTCCAATATCCGGCCTTTATATGTGATCTTTCCTGTGATCTTTGCATTCTCCGGCAGGATTCCCATGACTGCATGGGCTAAAAGACTTTTGCCGGAACCACTGGAGCCTGCAATTGCCACGATCTCCCCCGGTTTTACATTCAGGCTCAGATTGGATATTACTTTTAAATCAGATTGTTCCAGCCCTTTGTCGTACATGTGGAAGGTCACAGACAAATCCTCCACTTCCAGAATGGGCTTCTTTTCTATATATTCCTCTTTCATGATACACTCCTATTCTTGTACGCTGCATAATGCTCTCATTTCTTCATACCACGCCTCTATTCCTGTAAGCTGTATAATACTTTAATCTCTTCATACCACGCCTCTATTCCTGTAAGCTGTATAACACTTTAATCTCCTCATACCCCGGGTCTATTCCTGTGCGCTGTACGGATCCAGGATCTTCTTCATATTTTCCCCCAGCCGGTCAAACAGCAGCACAATGATCACAAGCATAAGCCCCGGAAAAAAGGCCAGCCACCACATTCCGGATGACAGGTATTTCATGGATTCCGACAGTATGATCCCTATAGCCGGCTGCTCCGGTGACAGCCCAAACCCCAAAAAGGTAAGTCCTGACTCATGCATGATAGCGTGGGGAAACAGAAGGATCAGGCCAATGATAAACTGCGGCACCATATGGGGCAGTATGTGATGCACTGTGATCCACCAGCTGGAATGCCCCAGCCGTTTTGACACACCTATGTACTGCTGGGAGCGTATCTGGAGCACCTCACTCCTGATAATACGGGCAAGCCCTGTCCAGTGGGTGACCGCCACACCGATCAGTACGCCTTTCAGACCTTTTCCGCAGGCAAAAGAGATGAGGATCAGCAGGACTGTATGTGGGATCCCCATGACCAGGTCAATGAGCCAGTTGATAAAATGATCCAGCCAGGAGCGCCCCGTTGCCGCTGCCACGCCCACAAACAAGGCGATCACTGCACTGACACAGGAAGCGGTCATACCCACGGAAATACTCACAGAGAGACCTTTGATGGTGCGCACCAGCATATCTCTCCCCAAAAGGTCTGTGCCGAAAGGATGGGCAAGGGATGGTTTCAGTGCTTTCTTTGTAAAATCCGCCCGGATCAGGTCATCACTTAAAAAGGCTCCCGACAGATACACGCCCAGGATCACCATAAAAATCAGGGCTGCAAAAATAATGGTCTTGGATCTCCGGTTCACCACAATTTTCCTGCCCTGGGCCTTGGATGCTGCTGCAGTCATATCACTCATTTTTGTATCCCTCCCTTATCTGCGGGTCCACGACCCCATAAATAATATTTGCCAGCATATTTCCCACAAAGACAAAGAGTGCCGAGAACAGGGTGATCCCCAAAAGCAGGGGCACATCAGACCCCATGCCTGCCGCTGAAGCCGCAGCTCCCAGACCCGGATAGGAAAATACATTTTCCGCCAGCACAGAACCTCCGAACAGCTCAGAAAAAGAGCCGAACTGCATGGTCACAGCAGGCAGCATAATATTGCGCAGCCCATGCCGTTTTAAGATACTCCATCCGGATTCCCCTCTGGCTCTGGCAAACATGACGTACTCACTCTCCAGCACATCCACCAGCTTTTCCCTGGTGTGGAGTGCCACATTGGCAAAAGAGAGGAAGCTCAATGTGAGGGCCGGCAGGATCAGGTGATGGATTCTCTGTAAGACAGTCACCTGGTCTGTGGGGACACCTTTGGGCACACTCATTCCCATGGGAAACCATCCCAGCTTCACGGAAAATAGCATGAGGAAAACAATTCCGATCCAGAAGGTAGGAATGGAACACATGATCAGACAGAGCTTTTTCAGGACTTTATCCGGCCCTTTTCCGTGAAACGCGCCCATGACACAGCCCACGGTAAATCCTATGATCCCGGAAAACAGCCATGCCGCCGCCATGAGCGCCAGGGAAGTGACAAATTTCTCTTTTATGATATCCAGCACAGGCCTTCTGTAGATCAATGACACGCCGAAGTCACCATGCAGGACTGACTTTGCCCATGTAAAAAAGCGCTCCACCGGCGGGTCATTAAGGCCCCAGTATTCCGCTATTTTTGCTCTCTGTTCCATGCTCACATTAGGCACTGCTCCCACATACTGCTGCACCGGGTCCACCGGGGACATATTTACCAGAAGAAAGCTTATGATGCTGACTGCTATGAGAAGTGTTACCATGCGGAGCAGATATTTCCCGGTGATTTTCAGATAATACTTATTTTTCATCCTGTCTCTCCATTCGATTTTCTCTTGTAATTGAATTTCCATATAAAGCACGAACAGCCCCGGATGTAAAATCCGTATTTTCAGGATTTTTCATCCGGAGCAGTATTTCAAAATATTATTACTTCCAGGTCCACTCTGCTAGATTTGCGACCAGAGGCCATGCAGCGCCGTGTGCGTGGATCCTCTGTTTTCCTATGTCCAGTCCGTCTTTCACATAGTAGAGATGTGACATATTGACATAGAATGCCCAGGGAGCCTCTCCTCTCATGGAAGTACCTGTCTCCCCGTCCCACTGGGCTTTCTGCCACCACGCATAGGAGTCTTCTATGGAGACAGAGTTCATGGCTTTATCCAGATATTCGTCCGTCTTTTCGCTGGTATAAAACTCAGGATTGTAGAAATCTGTCTTACCCGCATTGCTGCTGTGATACAGCATGTAGGAGGTCATAGGACTGTCGGAGCCCCATCCCATGATCATAGGCTCTGAGAACATCCTTTTCACGGTATCATCCGCACTGACACCCTCCACGGTGATGTCAAACCCCATGTTTTCTTTTGCCTGGTTTGCCACTGACATGGCAACTGCCTGGCGCATGGAATCTCCTGCAAAATACATCAGGTTAAAGGCCAGCTTGGTACCGTCTTTCTCCCGGATCCCGTCGTTGTCCTCATCTTTCCAGCCGGCTTCCTCCAAAAGCTGTTTTGCCAGGTCCACATCAGTTTCAATGACGGTCTCCTCATTCCACCAGGGCATGCCGTCACACTCTGTATAAGCAGGTTTGGCGAATCCGTTTAAAGCCTCCGTAATGATTTTTTCCCGGTCAATACCGTAACACAGCGCCTTTCTGACATTCACATCCGAGGTGATATTATTTCCGATCTTGTAGCCATCCTCTGTTGTCCTTCCTTCATCCGGTACGGTGGGAAGGGTGATCCCCCTGTTGTCTACCGATTCCACTTCCTGTACATGCATGCCTTCTATCTCATTGGCAGCTATGGTGGCGGAGGTCAGGGCAATATCCACATCCCCTGCTTTGGCGGATACAAACCTGGCATCCTCCTCCTGTACCAGGAACACTGCCTTTTTGATGGCGGGCTGTTCTCCATAGTAATTTTCATTGGCTTCCATGATGAACTGCTGTCCTTTATCCCACTGTGTCAGCTTATAGGGACCGGAACCCACAGTCTCCTCCGCCGAGAGTCCGAATTTATCACTGTAGGATTTTTCAGGGACAATACCAATCTGGGCAGCCGTATAGATAAAGGTCACACACGGCTTGTTCAGCTGAAATTCCACTGTGGTGTCATCCTTTGCAGTACAGTTTTCCAGCATGGTCAGGTCCATGTAGGTTGCCTTCTCTTTTGTGGTGTTGAATGTAAAGGCCACGTCCGATGCCTTCAGCGGCTCTTTGTTGGAAAACACCACATCATCCCGGATCTTAAAGGTCCATGTCAGCGCATCCTCACTCACACTGTACTCTGTAGCCAGGTCATTCTCCAGTTTGTCATCCCCGTTCACTTTCACCAGCGAGGAATACAGCGGTGAACCTGTATAACCGAACCCTGTGCAGGGGTCCCAGCTGTCCGTATCATTTGAAAAACCGATGGTGACCTCAGACTTTCCGGATGCTTCAGACCCCTTCGTCTCCGAAGCATCTGCCCCTGCGGATACTTCCTTCCCCTCCTGTTTTGTCTCTTTGGCGGAATCCGTACCGGAAGCCCCGCCGCTTGTGCAGCCGGCCAGCAAGGACATAGTCATTGCCAGACAGCAGAGAACTGCTGCAATCTTTCTCTTCATGTGTTCTGCTCCTTTTTCTGTTTCGTGTTCAGCCTTTGCCTTCCCGGAATATATTCCCGCTTCCGGGCTGTCATGAATGGAGTATAGCAGAGGGTAAAATAGCCCGCAAGCCGCCCCCGGGGTTTTTGGGGAAAGGTTTTTGAAAAGAAAAAAAGCCTGCAACTGGCAGGATTTATGCCAATTACAGACCTTGATCCTATATGCATTAACCCCATCCCGGGGTTCAGGAATCCGAAAACAGGCTTAACAAAATAATAAACGACGTAATCTGGCATACCTGGGAATAACAAAGGTAAACACTTTGCTGCCGTGGATATAAGACGGATGGTTCAGTCAAATACTGCCCCATTCGATGCAAAGCTAAATTAACATCGTATACTTTTCAAAATGCATATTAAATACTATGAATACTCAGTCATTTTTCCGGTTTCTACATAAAACAAATGTGCAAGATGTCGTAAAGATTTTAGTGCTTTTTGGGTACGGGATGAAATCCGATTTTCGTGATAAAAAGAACCTGATAGTATGGAAAAACTAATCAGGTATTAAAAGAGGCCTCTAAGGCACAGAATCAAGTCAAAAAACAGACAGTCATCAATAAAAAGTGGTTGTCTGTAATTCAAAAGCACTTGGGGAATAAATTCCACAAGTACTTATCTATAGTAGCGAGAGGGGGACTTGAACCCTCGACACTACGGGTATGAACCGTATGCTCTAGCCAGCTGAGCTATCTCGCCATCTGTATATATCCTCTGCTTTTGGCAAAAGAATGGGACCTATAGGGCTCGAACCTATGACCCTCTGCTTGTAAGGCAGATGCTCTCCCAGCTGAGCTAAGATCCCATAAATTTCATTTGATTGTCTGCTGCTTGTACAGCAAGTAGCGAGAGGGGGACTTGAACCCTCGACACTACGGGTATGAACCGTATGCTCTAGCCAGCTGAGCTATCTCGCCATCTGTATATATCCTCTGCTTTTGGCAAAAGAATGGGACCTATAGGGCTCGAACCTATGACCCTCTGCTTGTAAGGCAGATGCTCTCCCAGCTGAGCTAAGATCCCATTTCATTTAGCAGTCTCTGCTACTGCTTGACTGCTTTGCTATTATAACCTTAAATTGTGTCAATTGTCAATACCTTTTTCTCAAAAAAATACAAAAAATAACAATTAATAGAATAACAGGCAATCTGCCGGTCACCGCTTATAATCTTCTCTGAATTTTTCTCTGTATTTTATGGGCGACAAACCAGTCTGTTTTTTAAATGCCAGGGAAAAGTAATTGATCTCATGGTATCCCACAGCCTGACCCACTTCCCCGGCCTTTAAATTGGTACTCTCTAAAAGCTGTTTGGCTTTTTCCATTCGGCAAAAAACAATATACTCATTACACCCTTTACCTGTAAACTTTTTAAACAATTTAGAAAAATAATTGGGGGAAAGATATACCTGCGCCGCTAAACCGCCCACCGACAGGTCTTCCTCCAAATGGTTTCTAATATAGGTTTCGGCCCTTTTCACAATCTGATGGCCGCCCTCCTCCTGATAAAACAATTTCTCAATATAATCTTTTGTATAAGTAAAAACTTCTTTTCTCTGACTACGGAGAATCATATAAGAAAATGCATCCAGATTCCCCTTCTTCTCTTCCCCGCCGTTACTGACAACAGCAAAATACAGGGCAGATACCAGTTCAAAACAACATCTGCGCACGACTGAATCAGCTACATTGTAAGAATCCGAGGCGATCTCAAAGATATCCATGATCCGGGCTGTCTCCTCTGCATTTCCCAACTCTATAAGCATCCTGTTTTTCAACTCTGTAAAAGTATCCGCGAAAAGCTGCCGCCTGTTTTTGGCTTTGACCGTTTGTGTGATCTGCCGAAAGGGCAGTGCTGACTCTAAAAGATATTCCGCATTATTGTAAGAAATATAAAGTTCCTCCGGCTCTGTGACAACACTGCCCAAAACCGCCCTGACTCGAATATCCAGTTCCTCCCGCAGGACATTGACAATCTCCTCTGTCTTTTCAACCGCTTCTATATTATTACTGTTATCCCCGAAAAGCAGAAGTAAAACCCTGTCCTGCCTGTCAAAAAATGTAATCCCTTCCTGATGCGTATCCAGAAGTCCCATACAGATATTGCGGATCGTCATATTTAAAAGCCCTTCTGCAATACCATCCTTTTCCTCAACCTGTATTTCACATATCAATATCACTAACTGCATGATCTTTCCACGTTCAATACCGTACGCACTTGCAGCAAGTGCCAGTTCTTTTGAATTTTGATCATAGATCAGCCCTCTCATTATGTTCTCCAGAATTTCCTGCTGGCGGCTTCCGGCAGTGCGCAGGACTGCTACCTGTTCCTTCTGTTTTCTCTTCTCACCATCCAGCTGTTCAGTCAGTTTACAGATTTCCTGTTCAAGAGTCTTTTCGTCTACTGGTTTTAAAAGAAATTCCTGCACTTTCAGCCTGAGACATTTTCTTGCATATTCAAATTCATCATATCCGGTAAGCACCAGTACCTTCATTTCAGGAAGAAATTCCCTTGCCTGCCCAATCAGTTCTATCCCTGTCATTCCTCTCATATTGATATCCGTAATCATGATCTCAGGCCGTTTTTCGGCTATAATATCCAGTGCCTTCCTCCCACTCGCCGCAGTATAGACCTCCTCTATACCAACCTGATCCCACCGGATCGTATCCCGTATTCCATCGCGTATCATTTTCTCATCATCTACAACAATAGCTCTATACATGATCTTCCCCCTCTTTTTTCTGCGTACCCGCAGGAAGTGTGATCTCCACCGTAACCCCTGCCTCTTCATTCATTTTATAAAACAACCCATACCCTTTTCCAAAAAACAGCTCAATCCTCTTATGCACATTGCGTACTCCATATCCGAAATTCTCATCAAATTCTGACACCGAAGCATTCATTTTTGCCATTTCTTCGGCTGTCATACCACTGCCGCTGTCAGAAACAGAGATCACGGCTCTTTCCCCTCTTACTTCTGCACTTATGACTAATTTCCCTCTTGTTTCATCTTCTATCCTGATTCCGTGATATATGGCATTTTCCACAAGCGGCTGCAAGGTAAGTTTCGGTATCTGAAGTGAATACATATCCGGCTCAATCCTGAACTCACTCTCGATAATAGAGCCATATCTTAAATTTTGGATAGTCAGATAGTTTTCAATATGAGAGATTTCCTGTTTCAGAGATATAATGTCCTTCCCTCTGCTCAAACAGAGCCTGTAGTAGTTAGCCAGCGCTTTTACCATGGTCGAAACCTGTTCATTCCCTTTTGAAGTTGCCTGCCAATGGATACATTCCAGTGTATTATACAAAAAATGCGGTTTTATTTGATCCTGGAGGGCATTGAAACGTATCTGCTCAGCCTGATGCTGCTCAAACTTCACCCTGTCCACAAGCTCTGTCATCCGCTCCATCATATAATTAAATCCCTGTTCCATCTGTTTAAAATCTTCACCTGTATTGTCAAGAGTGATCCTATGTTCCAAGTCTCCTTCTGAAACACGATTCATACCGTTTACCACTTTTTCCACAACCCTGTAAGAGTAACGCACCAGACGGCTGCCTGCAGATATTCCAGCTATGACCATCATTACTATACAGGCACACAAAATAGCCATTGTTCTAAAACTGTCAATATATAAAGCTTTATACGGTATCTTTCCTACCAGATAATAATTCCATACTCCCATTTTCCGGTACACAAACAGAGAATTATCTTTTTTAAATTCCCCTTTTTCCCCTCTCAGATTCTCCAGGCAGGAAAATCCGGTGCCAAGCAGGGATTTATCGCCTGCCGAAAAAATCTCACCACTGCTGTGTACCATCATGATCTTCAAAGGCATCTGTGCATTATCTGTATCCCCCATATGCTCCAAAAGATTTCCCCTGATATTGATGCAAACCATTCCCAAAGTATCCTTTACGTGATTTACATCATAGAGAGGGGAATATAAAGTCATGGAATACTCTTCCCCGTTATTGTACCGGTCTGCGTAACTTAGGATGACATCTCCTTGTTTTGCCAGTGTTCCTGCCCGATGATCCTCCTGTATCTTACTTTCCAAACCTGCATATGCCAGGGAAGTTTTCCCTTTATACGCATACTCCTGTGTCCTTACATTTATAATTGCTATAAAATTAATGTTTGACTGGACATTCAAATTATTGTGGATCGTCTGTCCCACCTGTTTTAAAAGCTCCGGCTCTGTCCTGTCTTTCTGCTTGAGAAACAATTTCACATGTTCATCCATCATAAGGCCTTTTGCCATATCATAATACCCGGAAAGATTCATCTGGTAATCATTTGCAAGGGTTTCCATCTGTATCTTGGCCAGAGAGCCTGATTTTTCCGTAACGATCTTCACAGAAGAAAAAGTAGATATCCCCAATACACACAAGGTAGTAACGGTAATGGCCAGTGAAATGAATATTTTTACTTTTTTATCAAAGTTATATGACATATATTTTTTAAACATTTTTTTCCTATTCGTATCCGTTTTACGTCAAAAAGGCATGAGATTTCCCATGCCCTTTAAACTTGTTTCCTTTATTCTTTATTTTCCTTCAAATATGACTGCATAGCCTCCTGCAGTTCTGCATTGGCCTCTTCCGGTGTAACAGCAAGACCGAAGATCTGCTGGCAGGTATCCTTGTGTACCTCAGCCACTGTGGGTGGCATATACTGGTCGTAGAAAATCTGCATATTGCTGGCTTTATTTGCGGCTTCCAAAATCTGTTTTACTACAGGATCCTTGATAAGCTCCTCAGCATTCTTTACCGGAGGTATTTTATTTTCTGATACCATCTTCTCAATGATCTCATCATCATAATAATACTCACACATGTCAAAAGCAGCTTTTAATTTTTCACCCTCACAATTAAAGGACAGGAAATAACCGCTGGTACCGATTTGTATTGAGGCATCCGCATCCGATCCGTCTACAGCCGGGAATGAAAACCATCCTAATTTTTTATAAAATTCTTCATCATCACTTTGGAATGTTCCCGTATACCAGGAACCACCCAAAAGCATAGCTGCAGATTCCTGATAGATCAATTGTTTTGCCTGCCCGTCATCTTCGCTGAGGCTGTTAACCCCTTCCGGGAAATATCCTTTTTTCACCCATTCCTGAATCTTTTCTCCTGCATATACAAAGCTCTCATCCTCAAAAGTACCGCTTCCATCCACGGCTTTCTGGATCGGCTCCAAACCGCCCTTTCTTGTAGCCAGGCTCATAAAATACATGGAACCAGTCCATTTTGATGCATTTGCAAGGGCAAATGGCGTAATTCCGTTGGCGGCCAGAGTATCACAAACGGTTTCAAGTTCAGAAACCGTCTCTGGTACCTGCAGATCATATTTTTCAAATATTTCTTTGTTATAAAACACGCCGCTGATGGTCAGCTGCATAAATGGAAATGCGTACAGCTCTCCATTATAACTTGACTGTTCCATTGCGCTGTCAATGATTCTGTCTTTTACCGGGCTTGCATCCATAAGTTCCTGAATAGGCTGCGCATAGCCTGCCTCAATATACTCTTTCATGGGGCCGCCAACCCAGGTAACATATACATCGGGACATTCATCTGCGCTCATGGAGATCACAAGTTTTTCTTTATATGTATCGTTCTGGATCGCCTCACTGGTGACATGAAATCCGGTATCCGTATTGTCATTAAACTTATCCACAGCATATTTAAGTATATCTTTATCGGGGTTTTCCGTCCCAATGTTCCAATATACGATTTCTTCTTTTCCGTTGTCATCTGCCGAAGCAGATTCTTCTTTGCCGGAACATCCCGTACAAAGTGACATCACCATAGATACCGTTATTACTAATGCTGCCATTTTCTTTTTCATTTCTTTCCTCCCTGATATGTATTTGGTGCTTCCTGTTACTAAGGCTTATTATATCAGGGCTGTTTTGAAAAATATCTTAAATAAATACGCAACAATCTATAATAATCAACTATATTACCGCAGCAAAACCAGCTGTCGGGCTCCTGTATCCAATGTGTATACCATCCTTTTATTTGGCATCATGACAAATTCCTGTATTTCCTATGATCCTCTTTAATCCTTGCCCTCACTTCCGGTTCTGCTGCCAGCTTGTACCCCAAACCGGCTATAATATCCGCCCCGTCTCTCAAGACTTTTCCCGCTGCTTCTGTGTGCAGAAGCCTTTCAAACGCTCTGTCGTGGATCACAATATCCTTCCGGTCTCCGGTAATGTCAATCATAGGGTGAAAGACCGGTATTCTCAGATTCACATTTCCCAGATCCGTGGAACCTCCAGGCCCCTTGGATTTAACGGTCTTTCTTCCTGTATCCATAAACAATTCCTGCATTATTGCATCCATATAGTCATTCCAGTAAATTTCCCCGTAATCCGGATACCGCTGGGTCCACTCCACAGTGGTCCCCGTGGCCATGGCAGCTCCTTGGGCGCAGGTTTCGGATATCTTATTGAGTCTCCACAGGTTCTCAATGGTGGCTGCCCTGTAATAATAATCCAGGCAAACCTCCTCCGGAACAATATTCGGCGCTGCCCCTCCTTTTGCCACAATGCCATGGAACTGACAGTCCTTTGTCAAATGCTGGCGCCACATATCCATGGCGTCCATAAAGAGCCTGGCAGCATTCAGGGCATTCAGCCCCTCCTCCGGGCACGCGGAGGCATGGGCCGCTTTTCCGTGGAATGTAAAATATCTGTCATTGGATGCCAGCACCTGGAAATAGGTCACATTCTCGTTATTTAAATGCACCATGGCCGCATATTCGCAGCCGTCAAAGCCTCCGTTCCCGGTCATATAGCATTTTCCGCCTACGAATTCCTCCCCGGGTGTGCCTATCAGATCAATTCGCACAGGCAGATCCGGATACGCCTCCCGCAGCGCCAGCGCCCCTAATATGCTGATCGCGCAGCTATACGAATGCCCACATGCGTGCCCTACATCGGGCAGTGCGTCATATTCACATAAAAATGCAGCCTTTGGTCCCTTAAAGTCCTTTCTCTCTCTGTCCACAGCCAGGAATGAGTGAGGCATCCCTGCATAGGGAGCTGTTATTTCATACCCCAGTCCCCCCAGAAAATCCGTGATGTATGCACAGGACTCCTTTTCCTCTCCGCTGATTTCCGGGTGATCTGTCAGATGATCCGCCAACACTTTTACTTTATCAAAATATTTTTCAACCTTGTCTTTAATTGCTTCCTGCAGCATATCCCTCTCCTATCCGCCCCGCTTACCTGATGCGGTGGCCAAAACGCGCCAGACAGCCGGCATACAAGTCGTATCCGCCGTCCATATCATGATAATAAATCTGGCACACTTCCACATTCGGATATATTTTGACCGGATGGATACAAAATATCTCTAAAGTCCAGTGTCCCGCAAAGCCAATATCCCCAAAACCTGCGCTCACGCTGTTGGGATTGATCCGTTTTTCGTCAAACGGCTCAATTATGATCTCCCTGCCCATATGCTTCCTGATTTCTTTGCCTGATAATATCATTGTTTTTGTCCCCCAATAGGTAATATCATTGGTAACTGTTCCGTACCTCTGTAGTTACAATTATTGTGTCTGAAAGTCTGTCCTGATTATAGCATTTCTTTCACAAGATTGACAAGAAAATGCTGTCCGGAACGGAAAGCATACCGGACAGCATATATGATTAAGAATAAAACAAATTGGGCAGCCACGTGGACAAGGCTGGACAGAATATAATAAGCAGCAGGACCAGGAACATGACCGGAAGATATTTGGCGCACTCCTTTGTCACTGTGGATACAGGCAGTCCTGACACATCCGACATGACGAACAGGCATATCCCAAACGGCGGTGTGACAATGCCTGAGATCAGGGCAACCGTCATCATCACCCCGAAATGCACGGGATCCAGGCCCAGTTTATTGATGATAGGCATAAAAATAGGTGTGATCAGCAAAATAGCTGCCGTGGTATCCATAAAGCATCCCACGATCACTAAGATAACGGCCAGCACCAGCAATACAAACACCGGACCTGCCGAATACAGGGGAGAGAGCATATTCTGCAGCACGATAGCCAGCCCTTCCTTGGTGATGATCCATGTAAAGAATCCCGCAATGGCAATGATCAGCATGAAAGTACCCGATGTCTCCACTGCATCCTTAAGTGCCTGCATAAAGCTTTTAAAGGTAAGCTCCTTATAAACAATACCCAGGATGATCGAATAGTCGATGGCAACGATCGCCGCCTCTGTAGGGGTAAAGATCCCTGTGGTGATCCCACCGATGATGATGACCGGGGACATAAGGGCTGGAACTGCTTTCAGCAGTTTGACGGGAATCTCTTTGGCGGGTATTTTGGTGACCGGCCAATTTTTCCCGTCCCTGGTTGTTCTGGACTGTACAAAGATAGATATCATCAGAGCCAGCCCCATGATGATACCGGGTATAAGGCCTCCCAAAAATAGTTTTCCGGTGGAAATTCCCCCGGAGGCTCCCAGAACCACCATAGCGACAGACGGAGGGATCAGCGGACCTATCACACTGGATGAGGCTGTGATACCCGCGGAAAAGGATTTTTTGTAGCCTGCCTTATCCATCATTTCCATTTCAATCGCTCCCAGGCCCCCGGTATCTCCTACTGCGGTTCCTGACATGGAAGCAAACATCATGCTTGCCACAACATTTGCATAGGCCAGTCCGCCTTTAAAGCGCCCTACAATGGCAAGTGCCGCGTCAAACAGCCTGGTTGTGACTCCGGCGGAGTTCATCATACGTCCGGAGAGGAGAAAGGCCGGTAGCGCGATCAGCACATAGGAAAACAAAGGTGTTGTCATGGAATGAGGAAGATTGACAATAGACACTGAACCTCCCTGCATCAGAAGATATACCAGCCCGGGCAGTCCCAAAGCAAAGGCTATGGGCATTCCGATAAAAAGTAAAATTAAAAATGTAAGAAGTAATATAGTTATGTTTAATCCCATTTACGCTCTCCTCCCTCAACCCGGTTCGGTTGTATAGGTGCCTTTTACCATCTCGATCAATTCCACCGCATAGACACATATCATATAAAAAGAGCTGAACAGTATGGGAATATAATAGAGATTTTTCGGCAGATCCAGATTTGTGCTGGAGTGGCCCATCATTTTGGGCTGTAAGATAATGGCCCCAAAAAACATGACCGCCAAAAGCAGGATCATAAGGCCTCTCTGGCTCATCAGCAAAATCTTATTCGCCTTTGGTGACAGTTTCGTTGTCAGAAAATCCGCGCTCACATGCTTCTTATTCATGGCAGCCACACTGGCTCCGCAAAAGGCCAGATAGATAAAGAGAAAGGTACATAATTCTTCCACCCAGTTCAGGGGACTGTTGAAGAATTTCCTGCAGATAACACCTGCTGTCACGGATATCATGATCGCCAGCATGCAGACCACACCCATATACCACTGGACCGTCCCGGCTATTTTTATAAACTTTTTCACAAACTTCAAATCTTCCCACCTCCCAATTGATACACTGCCGCGGCCATACGGGCAGCGGCAGTAAAATTCCGGTTTTTATTACTCGGCAAGGGCTTTAATATCTTCAAAAAGTCCCTTTTTCCAGGCACCGTTTTCCTCTAATTCAGCGGCTTTTTGAGCGATCACATCTGACATTTCCTGTATTGCCTCATCTGACGGCGTGGTAAAATCGGTCCCTTCCTCCTCCATGGTCTTCTTATATTCCTCGGAAACCTTTTTTACTTCCTCTGTGTACCAGTCACCTGCATTTTTAGCAGCCTCCGTCAGTACCTTTCTCTGGGCATCACTGAGTTCCCCGTACAGTTCATCGTTCATATAAACTGCCGCGTTATCACGGATATGTTCGGTCAGTGTGACCTGCTTTGTAGGCTCGTAAAATTTCATGGTATAGATAGAATCCAGCGGAGACTCACAGGCATCCACAACTCCCTGCTGAAGGGCAAGATAGGTCTCTCCCCAGGCCACCTGTGCGGTTCCCAGGCCAAGCGCTGTAGCAGATTCCATATAGGATTTAATATCCGGCACGCGCATCTTTAAACCCTTCAAATCCCCTAACTCTGTGATCTCTTTCTTACATGCAATAGACCTGGGTGACCTGAGCCAATTGTTGGCTACCACCCGAATCCCCTGTTGGTCAATAAGCTGCTGCTCCATATCTGCGTTGATACCGCTCTCCAGAAACTTTCTGTAATGGTCTTCATCATGAAAAAGGAAGAACATGGAAGTGACCTGTGCATCATCCACAAAGGTAGAGAGCCAGGAGCCGGCATCCACGAACACCTCCTGGGTCCCCAGGGACACTGCCTCCATCTGGCTGGTGGCATCCCCCAGCTGTGCTGCCGGAGAAACGGAAATGGTAATGGTTCCGCCTGATTTTTCTTTTACCTCATCTGCCATCTTCTGCATTGCCAGAGTGACGGTATCCTCTGCGGCCTGGATCCCCCCTGCCGTAATATCAAAAGATTTGTCCTGACTGAAATCATAAGCTTCCGCATCCACATCCGCCCCGCTGTCCCCTGTATCCTTTTTACTCTTATCTTCCCCGCAGCCCGACAACAGCATACTAAACACAGCCATACCGAAACACATACAAACCAGTTTTCTTTTCATTTTGCTTCCCTCCATTTTGAGATTCCTTGTATCTTTCGTTTACGGTTTTACCCTTGTCTGATTATCTGTTTCCGCACCCCGCATAAAGCAGAATTTTTTAGCATTTTCACTCAGTTTACAGGTAATTTGTTTAAAGGTATTGTACATTATTGCCAATTCCTTTGCTATAACACCTCAGCATAAAAATATATTTGATTTTTGTGTTATCAGCATAAACCGTGGTTTGTGTTTATGGCCTGTTGTTTTTTATAAAATAATGCAGGTACTCTAAAAATTCCCGGTCAGCTACCTGCTGCATGGGATTCACGCCCAACAATTCTCTTATTTTATTAAAACGGAAGACCAGGGTGTTTTTATGTATATACAATTCTTTGCTGCTGGCATTAAAGTTATAATTATTTCTTTGAAGGGAATCCACAACTTCCAGTATATTCTCCTTTCCCTTTTCATCCAAAAGCTGCCCGTAAACACCGTAAATATCCCGGTATTCCACCATGGCGACCAATGCCTTCATATACTCGTTGACATGCTCGTAAAAAAAACCGACCTGTTCTCTCACACGGTCTCTCATCCACATACAGTGCTGATAACCGACTCTGTATTTTTCAAAACGATCCTGAAAGGTCCCTATAAGATACTGATAGCTGCAGCCTGCCATATCCAGATAATTCTTGCAGGAAGCAATGGACTCCGCAATGGTTTCTTTATAATGGCAGAGGCTGTTTGTATCTGCCTTAAAGCTCTTAAATATGATCACATTCTTATCCTGGACCACGGATATGATATCCTGACGGCTGTACAGCGCGCTTTCTTTTAATTTTCTCAGCACAGTGGGCATATCCGCCATCTCATCCAAAAAAAGGAGGATCGGCAGCCTTATACAGGATTCCTTCCATCCCAAGGTCTCTGCATCCTCCTTCAGCTTCTCAATATCCGCAACCTCATTTGATAAAATGCCGTAAATAAACCTGTCCTTCATGCTTTTCCGCTTTGCGCTCAGCTCATGCTGGGATTCAAATTCATACATGGTCTCAATGGCAAATTTCATTACCTTTGCGATATCACGTACCTCATCCGGTTCACCGGTAACACCTATAGCGCCTGTCCGCTTTCCTCTGTGCTCAATGGGAAGCATGACGCCCGGCCTGACCCCCAGATATTTCCCCCCATCCGGGACATCTATAATCTCCTCATCCCCGTGGATGATCCAATACGCCACCTCATGAAAATTTCCCACCCGCTCCGCGTCCTTGCTGGCTATGATCACCCCTTTTTCGTCCATGATATTGATATTATATTCTGTGGACTCCCCCGCTTTTTTTATGAATTTTTCCGCCAAAAAATTATCCAGCAACCTGATTCCTCCTGTCCGCTTCCGTTTTTCTGTCTGTTTTAGTACAAATGATTCCAGCGCTATTGCGCATCCGTCTGCAGCCTGACAACGCTTAAAATTTAACAGAATTTATCTGTATTTTATGATAACATTCCGAAAATATATTGTCCAGAGCTAAAAGTGCGCTGGAATATTTTTACATGTTTTGTGTTTTCCCGACACAAATTCCTGCTCCCTTTTTGTTTTCCTGCCCCATGGGAAACCTGTTTTTTTTGTGCTATACTCAACAGAAATCAAGCACAAATATCCATCTACCCCGCAGTGGATAAAAGCAAAGGAGGACTTTATGACACCAAAAGAACGTATACTGGCTACGCTGAACGGGCAGCCAACGGATACTCTGCCTTTCATTCCACGCCTGGATATCTGGTACAATGCAAATTCCGGAAACGGTACACTCCCTGCTCCCTATCAGCATGCAACCTTGAGGGAAATGGTGGACGACCTGGGATTGGGCTATCATGCGATTATTCCGGATTTCAAAGATTTTATAGACCCGGAACTGGGAGATTTGGACGTGGGACTTGGTATTTATCATTTAAAAAACCACCCTTACCGGATAAAGCTACACAATGTCAGGCGCACCTATGAGCGCACCGGTGATGGGATCCTGAAAGTGAAATATGAGACGCCAAAGGGAAATATCACCACCACTGTGGTCCATAACCGGGATATGAAAAAGAGCGGCATAACCCTGTATGTCATAAAGGAGCATGCCATTAAATCCATGGACGATTATCCGGCAATGAAGTATATTTTCGACAATATGGAAGTGATTCCGGACTATGAAAATTATACCCGTTTCCAACAGGAATTTGTCGGAGAGCGGGGCGTAGCCGTGACCCTCTCCGCCATGTGGGCCTCACCCGGTCATTACCTGATCAAAGAACTGATGGCGTTTGATACCTATTATTATGAACAATATGATAACCCTGATGAGATGAATGAATTCATTGAGCAGATCACGCCATTTTGCAGCAGATTATTTGAGGCTGCTTTGAACAGCCCTGCAGAGGTGATACTTTCAGGTGCCAATTATGATACCTCATTTACCGCGCCGTCCATGTTTGAAGAATATATTGTGCCTGCATTGAAGGAACAGTCCGAAAGGGCACACGCCCGCGGCAAATATCTGGCCACACACACAGACGGGGAAAATACCGGACTGATGGAACTCTACTTAAAAACCGGATTTGACATAGCGGATTCCATATGTCCTGCCCCTATGACGAAAATCTCCCTTGAGGATACCCGGCGCATGTTCGGGGATACCTGTACGGTGTGGGGCGGTATTCCTTCTATCTCCGTTCTGGAAGAATCCATGAATGACCTGACATTTAAACGGTTTGTGGAGGAAAAATTCGATAACCTGGGAAAAGGGGACCATCTTATAATGTCCGTGGCCGATACGGTGCCTCCTGCCGCCAAATTTGACAGGATTTTGTATCTGAAGAAAAAGGCAGAGGAGTTCGGGCCGGTAAGGCCATAGAAAGTATGTCGGCAAGCACCCTATATCCATAAAGAAAAACAGAGAAAACCGCGGGACATCGTTTTTATATCCCACGGTTTCCTCCGTCATCTGCGTTTTATAATTAATACCGGGGCAGCCAGCGCGATAGGAAGCAGACTGCTTCCTATCCGTGCATCACGCAGCGTGTTACTTGCTGTTCGCGGAGCTGCATTTTTTGCAGGGCTGCCAATAGTTAAAATTATTTGAAATATTCCACACCGGATTCAAAAATCTGAATATCCTGCTCACCATAAATATTCATGGCTACACCACTGTCACGGCGCTCGCTGTGAGCCATCTTGCCAAGGATACGTCCATCCGGGCTGGTGATCCCCTCAATGGCAGCGTAAGAGCCATTTACATTCCACTCTTCATCCATAGTCACATTGCCGTCCAGATCACAATACTGGGTAGCTACCTGGCCGTTTGCAAAGAGCTTCTGTATCCACGCATCATTTGCCACAAAACGTCCCTCGCCATGGGATGCCGGGTTTGCGTAAACATTACCCGGCACGGCTTTCTGCAGCCAAGGGGATTTGTTGGAAACCACTCTTGTGTAAACCATCTTGGAAATGTGGCGTCCCACCGTGTTGTATGTCAAAGTCGGTGAATCTGCAGTCTGTCCGGTGATCTCACCGTTTGGTACAAGCCCCAGCTTAACCAGCGCCTGGAATCCGTTGCAGATACCAAGTACAAGTCCGTCTCTCTCACTTACCAGCTTCATAACCGCATCTTTGATCTTTGCATTCTGGAATGCGGTTGCAAAGAATTTTGCGGAGCCGTCCGGTTCATCACCTGCTGAAAATCCGCCCGGGAACATAATGATCTGTGCCTGGTCAATAGATTTTTCAAATGCATCAACAGAATCACGGATATCCGCTGCATCCAGATTCTTGAATACCTTTGTGATAACCTTCGCACCGGCTCTCTCGAAGGCATTTCTGCTGTCATATTCACAGTTGGTACCCGGGAATACCGGAATAAATACAGTGGGCTGTGCGATCTTATGCGCACAGATATGAATGCTGTCCGCCTTGTACAGACCTCTGTCCTCGTCTTTTGTAATATCATCGGTCTCGGAACCGGAACGTGTCTTGAACACTTTTTCAAGAGGTGTCTTCCAGGTTTCCAGCGCTTCCGCCATGGAAATATTCATATCTTTATATTCAATGGCTGCCTTATCCGTCACTTCACCGATCACTGTGTATGTGACTGCCAGCTCACCCACTTTGTCTTTTTTCACTTCACAGATAATATCGCCGAAGCCCGCGCTGAACAGATCTCTTTCATCCACGTTATGCTCCATTTTCACACCCATCTGGTTACCGAATGCCATTTTGCTCACCGCCGGAGCGATACCGTGACGGTCAAGAGCATATGCGGACACAACTCTGCCTGCCTGAATATCCTCATGCAGCTTACTATACTGCTCTTTCAGCGCCTCAAAATCCGGAAGGTCGTATTCTGCTTTTGGAGCACGCAGCCAAACCAGCTTGTTACCGGGTGTTTTCAGCTCCGGTGTGATGATATCTTTCTGCTTTGCAACATCCACAGCAAAGGATACCAGTGTAGGCGGAACATCAATATCATTGAAGGTACCGGACATGGAATCCTTGCCGCCGATAGAAGGAAGCCCGAATCCAAGCTGTGCCGCATAAGCGCCCAAAAGAGCTGCAAAAGGCTGGCTCCAGCGGTGGGGATCTTCTGTCATCCTGCGGAAATACTCCTGGAAGGTAAAGCGGATCCTGCTGTAGTCACCACCTGCTGCAACGATCCTTGCAACGGATTCCGTCACTGCATAGACAGCTCCGTGATATGGGCTCCAGCTTGACAGATACGGATCAAAGCCGTAGCTCATCATAGTAACTGTCTCTGTCTTACCGTTCAATACAGGAACCTTGGCAACCATGGCCTGTGTCTCTGTGAGCTGGTATTTTCCGCCGTATGGCATAAATACACTGGCTGCTCCGATGGAGCTGTCGAACATTTCCACAAGGCCCTTCTGGGAACAGGTATTTAAATCGGCAAGTGTATCCATCCAGCGTTTTTTCACATCAGCAGATTCTTCTGCCCGGTCCAGGACATTTCCTTCTCTGTTCGGAACATCTACAAATACATCTGTTTCCTGATGCGCACCGTTGGTATCCAGAAATGCCCTGGATAAATCCACAATGGTATTGCCTCTCCAGTTCATGACCAGACGGGGGCTTTCGGTCACAACAGCCACCGGAATTGCTTCCAGGTTCTCCTCTTTGGCGTAATCCAGGAACTGTTCCACGTCTTTTGGGTCAACCACAACCGCCATACGCTCCTGGGATTCAGAGATGGCGATCTCTGTTCCATCCAGTCCGGCATATTTTTTCGGAACCTTGTCCAGGTCGATCTGCAGCCCTGCTGCCAGCTCTCCGATGGCAACGGAGACACCGCCTGCGCCGAAATCGTTGCATTTTTTAATGATCCTGCTGACTTCTTCTCTTCTGAAAAGTCTCTGGATCTTCCGCTCCGTAGGTGCATTTCCCTTCTGCACCTCAGCACCGCAGGTCTCGATAGACTCTTCTGTATGCACTTTTGAGGAACCTGTAGCACCGCCGCAGCCGTCACGTCCGGTACGTCCGCCCAAAAGGATGATGATATCATCAGGGTCGGAGTTCTCACGGATAACCGCCCGTCTCGGAGCCGCACCTAAAACGGCACCGATCTCCATACGTTTCGCCACATAATTTGGATGATACACTTCCTTCACATATCCCGTAGCCAGACCGATCTGGTTTCCATAGGATGAGTAGCCATGGGCCGCACTTCTGACCAGCTTCTTCTGAGGCAGTTTTCCCTTCATGGTATCTCTTACAGACACGGTTGGGTCAGCCGCACCGGTCACACGCATAGCCTGATAAACATAGGTACGTCCTGACAGCGGGTCACGGATCGCGCCGCCCAGACAGGTAGCCGCGCCACCGAAAGGCTCGATCTCTGTAGGATGGTTATGGGTCTCATTTTTAAAGTTGATCAGCCATTCCTCTTCCTTACCGTCCACATCAACCGGTACAATAATACTGCAGGCATTGATCTCGTCAGACTCTTCCTGGTCCTGAAGTTTTCCTTCTGCCTTTAATTTTTTCATAGCTATCAAAGCCAGATCCATAAGGCATACAAACTTGTCATCCCTGTCTTTGTATATCACCTGACGGTCAGCCAGATATTTTTCGTATGTTTTTACAAGAGGCTCTTTGTAATCGCCCTCGCCGAATTCCACGTTCTTCAGCTCTGTGGAAAAAGTGGTATGACGGCAGTGATCAGACCAGTAAGTATCCAGTACACGGATCTCTGTCATGGACGGATCACGTTTTTCTTCCTTTATAAAATAGTTCTGGATGTGCTGGAAATCCTTAAACGTCATAGCCAGATTCAGGGAACCATACAGCTCTTTAAGCTCTGCTTCCGGCATCTTCTGGAACCCTTCAAAAATCTTTACATCTTCCGGGTCATCAAAATTTGTAACCAGTGTTTCCGGTTTTACAGCCTCTGCCTCTCTGGAATCCACCGGGTTAATACAGTGTTCCTTAACAGCCTCAAACTCCTGGTCAGAAATATTTCCTTCTATTACATAAGTAGTCGCAGAGCGGATGATAGGCTCCTCGTCCGCTTTTAAAAACTGTATACACTGCACCGCAGAATCGGCTCTCTGATCAAACTGTCCCGGAAGAAACTCTACGGAAAATACCTTATCCCCTTCCTTCCTCTCAAAATCCTCCTGATATAATACATCCACCGGAGGCTCAGAAAATACACAGTCACATGCTTTCTCAAATGCCTCATCGGAAATATTTTCTACATCGTAGCGAATCAGAACGCGCACTCCCCCCACGTCCTTAATCCCCAGATAACTGCTGATCTCATGGGCAAGCTCCTTTGCCTGTACAGCAAAAGCCGGCTTCTTCTCTACATAAACACGTCTTACACTGCTCATGTTGGCTCCTTTCTGCCTCTTTCTTCGGCACACCAAAACCCGCATTGCGGTTTCTTAATGATTTGTGTTATCAGGCGGCCCTTGGAAGGATCTCCTTTTGCCGCTTTCGTACTTATCATAACATGGATCTCTTCATTAATAAAATTAATATATCTTATATTTTTTATAACTACAGCTAATATATTCACAAAATTTTATTCTGGCCGTGCCTTACTATTCTGCCGTATACAAGTTAGACGATACTTTCCGGCACTATCCGGCGCAGTTACGGCACTCTCTGATATGTTACCGGCATAATAACCATGCCAACAGCCAAGAACAGGCATAGGGCTCCCCAGCCCCTCTCCCAGACACTTCCGCCCACTTTGGTTTTTTCACAAAACCCATTGACTTGCCCCACCCCCTTTGCTAAACTCAAATAAGCCATCAATTTCACTAAGGAGACACACACATGAACCTAACTGCAAAACACACCATTTACGGCTGCTACCTAGGCTACATCACCCAGGCCATTGTCAACAACCTTCCGCCCCTTTTATTCCTCACCTTCCATAACCAATTCGGCATCTCCCTGGAGAAGATCAGCCTGCTGATCACCGTAAACTTCTGCATTCAGATCCTCATAGATTTCCTGGCGCCGGGGATCATAAAAAAGGTGGGCTACCGGGCAGTAGGCATCACTTCTTTTCTCGTAACAACCCTGGGACTCACAGGATTTTCCTGGCTTCCCTTTGTCCTTCCAAACGCCTACGCAGGCATTTTGATCTGCATGACCCTCAATGCCATCGGCGGCGGTATCCTGGAAGTCATCGTAAGTCCTATCGTGGAAGCCTGCCCCAGTGAAAATAAAGAATCCGCCATGAGCCTTCTTCACTCCTTCTACTGCTGGGGGCACATGGGCGTGGTGATCCTTTCTACCGTGTTCTTCGTGGCGATCGGCATTGATTCCTGGCGGTATCTCCCCTCTCTTTGGGCGTTGGTCCCGCTGTTCACCTGCATGATGTTTTTAAAAATCCCTATCTACAGCATTGAGGGAGACGACGAGGAGACCCAGCTACCCGGAGGTATTTTCAAAAGCAGGATTTTCTGGGTTCTCTTTCTGCTGATGATATGTGCCGGTGCCTCGGAACAGGCCGTAAGCCAGTGGTCCTCCCTGTTCGCCGAGGATGGACTTGGTGTCAGCAAAACCGTGGGTGACCTTCTCGGCCCCTGCGCCTTTGCCTTCTTCATGGGACTTTCAAGGCTTCTTTACGGGATCAAAGGTGACAAGCTGAATATCCGCCACGGTCTGCTGGGAACCAGCGCACTGTGTATCGTGGGATATCTCATCACCAGCCTTTCCCCGATCCCCCTTCTCTCCCTGGCAGGCTGCGCACTGTGCGGCTTTTCCGTTGGACTGATGTGGCCCGGACTATTCTCCCTGGGCGCCGTTCTCTGCCGTGGGGGCGGCACTATGATGTACGCCATGTTTGCCCTGGCCGGTGATGTGGGATGCTCCGCAGGCCCTACCGTTGTTGGGTTTGTCACAGACGCCGTGGGCTCCATGAAGACAGGGATCATGGCGGCCCTTGTATTCCCGGCCCTTTTATTTATAGTCATGCTGGGTCTGCAGAAAAACTCTGCAAAAGAAAAGACAACAGATACAACGGCAGCCGGAGATTTGAGAAGTCAGGAATAAGGAAAGAACCGGAGGTGTTTTATGGATATCAGTTTTGAACTATATAAAGTATTTTACCACGTAGCCTCCACCCTGAGTTTTTCGGAGGCTTCAAGACAGCTTTTTATCTCACAGTCTGCTGTCAGCCAGTCTGTAAAATCCCTGGAACAAAAACTTGGCCACCCCCTCTTTGTGCGCAACACCAAAAAAGTGGAGCTGACGCCAGAGGGGGAAACCCTTTTCCGCCATGTGCAGCCTGCTGTCTCCCTGCTCCTTCAGGGCGAAAACCAGCTTATGCACACAGCGTCCGCGGAAGCGCCTCTCAGGATCGGCGCCAGCGACACCATCTGCCGGTATTTTCTGGTGCCCTATCTGCGGCGTTTCCACCAGGAATTCCCGGATATCCACATCAAAGTCACCAATGCCACCTCCATCGGCTGCGTGGAGCTGCTGGAAAACAGACAGGTGGATTTTATCGTCTGCAATTACCCCAACTCCAGGTTAAAGATAAAGGAACACTACAAAACCATTCTGACCTTCCGGGATGTGTTCGCTGCCAACAGGCACTACTTTGATCTTACGGACCAAAAACTTTCCCTGACAGAACTGCATCAGTACCCGCTTCTCATGCTCAGTAAAAAAAGCACGACCAGCGAATTTCTCCACAGCCTGTTTCTGCAAAAAGGTCTGAACCTGACCCCTGAAGTGGAATTGTCCAGCAATGACCTTCTGCTGGATCTGGCATATATCGGCCTTGGGATTGCCTTTGTCCCTGATTTTGTCCTGGACCAGCGAAAAAAAGGCCTGTACCAGCTTCAGATAAAAGAAGAGCTGCCCAAAAGGCATCTGGTTCTGGCTTACACCGAACAGCAGAGCACCTCCGCGGCAGCGAATAAATTTCTGGCTTATTTCAACGATTAAATACTCCCTTCGTTGATTTTCTATTACCATGGATCCGTGCAGGCCCCGCAATGAAAGAACCGGGGCTTCCCGCCTGTTTCCCTTAGAATAACAACATACAGCGAAAAGAAACCGTCCCATTTTTACAAAACAGAGTCGATCAATAATTTGGTATAGTCCTGTTTCGGACGCATGATCACCTCATCCGGTGTCCCTTCCTCCACAATTTTCCCCTGGTACATCACCAGCACATAATCACAGAAATTCTGGACCAGCGCCAGATCATGACAGATCAGCAGTACGGAAAGTCCCATTTCCTTTCTCAGCTTTTGAAGCAGGGTGATGATCTGAGACTGCACAGTCACATCAAGGGCACTGGTTGCTTCATCACAGATGAGCAGCCGGGGATTGACGGCAAGTGCTCTCGCAATAGCCGCCCGCTGGCATTGCCCTCCGCTGACCTCATGGGGATAGCGGGCCGCATATTTCTCCTCCAGCCCCACCATGGAAAGAAGCTCCTTCATCCTTTTCCCTGCTTCTTTTCTCTTCATCCCGTAATTCCGCATCCCCTCCATAATACCGTCCCCCAGGCTGCGTCTCGGATCAAAAGAATCCTCAGGTGTCTGAAATACCATCTGTACATTTCGGTACAAATCCATCTGCTGCTTTCTCCCCGCCCCCACCATTTCCCGTCCGTCCAGAAGTACACTCCCGGCATCCGGTCTTGTAAAGCAGGTGATCATTCTGGCAATGGTACTTTTTCCGCATCCGCTCTCTCCCACAATGCCCACACAGGAACCTTCCTTCACAGAAAAACTCACATCATCCACAGCCGGACAGACATGCTTTGCTTTATAAAACGTTTTTTTCAAGTTCTTTACTTCCAGTATCTTATCCATAACCTAACCTCTGTGGATCCGCAGCACGGCACGGACTAATTTTTGAGTATATTCCTCCTTGGGATGTTGTATCACTTCTTTTGTATCCCCATATTCCACCAGCCTGCCCCGGTACATGACAGCCACTTTATCCGCCATATACTCTACCACGCCGATATTGTGGGTGACAATGACAATGGTTGTGCCGAACAGTTCTCTCATCTTCATCATTTCCCGCACCACCTGCGCCTGGACCGTAACGTCCAGAGCACTGGTAGGCTCATCCGCAAAGAGAAGGGCAGGCTTAAGGATCATAGCCATCATGATCCCCACCCTCTGGTTCATGCCCCCTGAAAGTTCAAAAGGGTAGCTCTTTAATATCCTCTCCCCATCCAAAAGCTTCATCTTATCAAACAGGTCCATGGCCCGTTCCCTGATCTCCCTTCTGGGTATTTTCTCATGCTGGAGAACTGACTCGTAAAGCTGGTCTTCTATTGTGCGGATCGGGCAGAGGGATGCCCCTGTGTTCTGGAAGATCATCCCCATCTGGGGGCCTCGCAGCTTACGCAGTTCCTCCCCTTTCAGCTCTGTGACATTCTTATCCCTGTAAAGGATACGGCCCCCCGTCACTGCCCCGTCACTGCCTAACAGACCCATGGCAGCTCTGATCAATGTGCTTTTTCCGCTGCCGCTCTCCCCCACGATCCCAAGGATCCGGCCAGGTTCCAGAGTCAGGTTTACATCTTCCAATACAGACTGTCCCGTATAACATATCTGCAGATGCTCCACCGCTAAAATAGACTGTCCCACGTTTTCCGTCCTTTCTGATCCCGTTGTTAATTTTTATCCAGGTCTACTGTGATCTCATAGTAATCACAGGGATGCGCTTCCAGACCTGTCACGCCTTCTCCGGAGACAATGGACATTTTCAGATGAGAGGCAAAAACAAACCCATTGTCATCCAGGATGGTCTGCGTCATCTGTGTGGCCAGCTTTGCCCTCTCATCCGTATCAAACGCTGCCTTCATCTGCCCCTCCAGTTCCTGCAGTTTATCGCTGTGATAACCGCCTCTGTTTTTGGAGGATTCGTCCAGGCAGTGTGTAGTGAAAAAATATTCCGGATCGCCGGTAGGTGCGCAGACAAATGCCCCTGCATAGATATCCCAGTCTCCGCTGTCCAGAAAGCTCTGGAAATCCGCGGAACAATTGACCTCCACTTTGATCCCAACCTCCTTAAGGGTAGCCTGCACCGTTTCTGCCAGCAGGGGAAGCTCCTGGCGGCTTGGATACGTCACCCAGCGTATGGTAAGATTTTCTCCGTCCTTATCCACATATCCGTCTTTATCACTGTCCGACCATCCTGCTTCTGCCAGTAATTTTTTTGCTTCCTCAGGCTGATACCCGGGAGCTGTCACCGTATCATCGCCAAAAGCAAAATTGGCGGGGAAAGGCCCTGCTGCCGCTGTCCCGTTTCCGTCTAAAAGTGTTTTGGTAAAGTTTTCTTTATCAATCGACATGGCAATGGCCTTCCTTACTTTTTCATCCTGAAGCGCCGACGTGTCATAATTCATCTGTCCGAAGAAAGAACGGGAGGTTTCTACCGATGATATGGTATATGGCTCCTGTGAAAACAGCGGGAGGCTTGCATAGGGAAGGCCATAAGCCGCATCCAGTTCACCGGACTGCATAGCCATGGTCATGGTATCACCATCAGAAATGGTCTTCACATGGATGGTATCCAGTTTCGGCTCTCCGTCCCAGTAATTTTTATTTTTTACTAAAGTAAGGCCAACGTCTGTCTTTACTTCTGTGGCAATATAAGGGCCGGTTCCTGTCACATTTCCATCCTCCGTAACACCGGCTTCCATGTCAACCATACACCCATAAGGGTCGGACAAATAGTTTATCAATGCCGGTACCGGTTCTTTTGTGACAATGTTCAATATCTGTCCGTCCGCGGATATTTCCTTTATTTTTAAATCTCCCTTCGCCCTCTCATGGACGCTCACCAGATCATCCAGACATTCCTTAACTGCCTGCGCGTCCAGCATGCGCCCGCTGGTAAAGGATACATCCTCTCTCAGCGTGATCTTCCAGGTATTCTCATCCACCAGTTCATACTCTGTGGCAAGCCATGGCTCCAGTTCCATTTTATCGGAATATTTAAACAATGTCTCCCCTATACCGTAGCGGATACACGCCCATCCGGAATACCCGTTGTGAGGGTTCACATCCGATTCATCGTTCTCTGCATTGAATGTGGTATCTCCATAAGTGAACACCTTCTCCCCGTTTTCTTTTACCGTACTGTCTTCCTTAGCTTCTGCTTTGGCATCCCCACAGCCGGATAAAAGTGCTGCAGTCAGGCAAAATGCTAGTACCGCGGCACCCGCCTTTTTATGGAATAAGCTTGTTTTGTTCATGTCTAATCTCCCTTTCTCTGATGTCTTTGATATTTTCGGTTTCTCCGGGGATCCATAACATCCCGCACCGCATCACCTAATAAATTAAACAGCATCACCGTAAGAAATATGGCAAACCCCGGCGCCAGGATCACCCACGGGGATGTCTGAAGCATACTTCTGCCGTTACTCATCATGGAACCCCACTCCGCAATGGGAGGGACTGCCCCAAGCCCCAGAAAAGATAAGCCCGCAATCTCCATCATCATGGTACCGATATCCAGGACGCCGGTGATGAGGATTGGTCCTGCAATATTAGGAAGCATATGCTTCACAATGATTTTCCCTGTGCCAGACCCGGAAAGCCTGGCCGCTGCAATAAAAGGTTCTTCTTTCATGGTCATAACCTGACTCCTGGCAATTCTGGCGAATTTCGGCCAGGATATACATGCCAGAGCCACCACTGCGTTCATGACTCCGCCCCCTGTGACACCTGCAACCGCTATGGCAAAAACCATGCCCGGAAAAGCCAGGAAAACATCGGATATCCTCATAAGCACCGTATCCGTCTTACCCCCGTGATAACCGCAAAACACTCCGATCACAGTGCCCGCAGTCATGGTGATCACCACCAGCAGCAGAGATGAGAATATGGTTGTCTGTCCCCCCATGATCACCCTGGACAGCATATCCCTTCCATAACGGTCTGTCCCCAGCAGATGTGCCCCTCCGGGCGGCTTGAGGGCATTTCCCAGATCCTGGGCATAAGGGTCATAAGGAACAAGATATTTTGCAAACACTGCCGCCAAAAGCACTGCCCCCACCAATACGGACAAAAGGATGCATTTTAGTTTTATATCATCTTTCTTTATCATCCGTGGGCCTCCTGTCCTATGCGGATTCTCGGGTCCAGGAAGCAATAGATCAGGTCCGTGACAAGATTCACCAGCACGTAGATAACTGCCATCCAGATCACATATGCCTGGATCACCGGATAGTCACGCATGGTAATTGCGTCGACGGCCATTTTCCCCACGCCGTCCCACATAAATATAGACTCAACAATGGCAGTGCCTCCAAGAAGAGAACCGACAGATAATGCCAGCAGCGTTACAATGGTCAGCATGGATGCTTTCAGCACACTGAAAGAAAGGATCTTCTTCTCCTGAACCCCGCGCGCCCTGGCCCCCTGCACATACTCTTTGTTCAGCTCCTCCAGCACTGTGGCCCGCACCTGTCTGGTATATTTTGCCGCCATTGCCAGAGCCAGGGTAAGAGTTGGCAGAATGATACTTTTCCACCCCTGGGCATTTCCCATCACAGGGAACCAGCCAAGCTTTAGGGCGAAAATATAGATCAGCAGCAAAGACACGAAAAAATTCGGAAGGGAGTTACCGATAAAACTGAGAAAACGTATCAGATAATCCCAAAAATGATTTTGTTTTACAGCCGCTAAGATCCCAAGGGGAATGGAGATCAATACGGTCAGCAAAACGGACGTGGCTGCCAATGCAACGGTGGCTGGAAGTTTTGACACAAACGTGGTAAATACCGGTTGTCCGGAAACAAAAGACTTTCCCATATCTCCCGTGAGTACGCCCTTTAGCCACACCGCATACTGTTGGGGAAGAGGCTTGTCCAGTCCAAGTTCTTCCCTTGCAGCCGCTTTCTCGGCATCAGACATGGAACCTCCCGTATTTTGTTCCATCACATCAACTGCGTCCATGGCAGATGCCTGCATCAGAACAAAGGACAAAAGCGTGATCCCGATCAAAATAGGTATCAGCTGCAGAAGCCTTTTTATTATGTACTTTTTCATCTCCTCATTCCTTTTTGTAACTCACACTTTTTTCCGCAGATCATGAAAATGGGTGTGGGGTTATAGAACTCATCTTTTTCTATATAAATACGCCTGCTGATCCCCAGGTCTATGGAAATTTCTTCTATTTCCATCTGCCCCAGGGTTTCCACATCCCAGGCCGGGCGGACGCGGGAACTGATGGGGAGCTGGCGCTTGATCTCCTCACACGCCTGCATCATGTCCTCACCCAGCGTATGGTGGGCATGGCTGTCCGGCAGTTCGGAAGTATCCGCGAAATTACTGGCACCGTAATTGGCGTCAAAATTCAAAAGGATTCCCTCCGCCTTCAGCACTCTTATCCACTCCCCATAAGCTTCCTTCACATGGGGAAGGGTCCAGGTCAGGTTTCTGGAGATGACAACATCAAAACTTCCATCCTCAAACTCCAGCTTCTCCGCATCCATGACCAGAAAACGGCAGGAGACATTTTCTTCCTTTGCAAGCTGTTTGGAATTGACGATCATCTCCGGGGTCAAATCAGTTCCCGTCACCTCATGTCCCAGTTTAGCCAGAAGAATGGAAAAGAATCCGGAACCGCATCCCACATCCAGGATTTTTAATTTCTTTCCTGCCGGAAGCTTCTGCCGGATCTCCCCCAGCCAGCGTTCTGCCAGAGGGCTTTTCAGTTCTCTTCTCCTCTGCTCCATAAAACTCTCACTGCGCTTTGCCCAGTATTCCGTGATCCTCTCTTTTCTGTCATCAAAATTTTTGACAATCCTTCCGTAAGCGATCATTGGGCCGTTTTCCAGGACCTGGAGACTGCCTGTCTGACAGAGGATGACGCCGTCGCATTCCGCGCGGCAGACCTCCGTCACATTCCCTTCATAGTCCTTTACCGTACCCAGAACCTCCCCGCCCTGAATCATATCCCCCGGCATCTTATAGGGATACCAGCATCCGTTGGCAGAGGCGGCCTGATATCTGATATCCACCACATCAAGAGGATAATAGACCCGGTAGTCCCTCTGTCCCTCATAAATACCCAGCGAGCAGAGAATATTCCGCACATCTCTTCTGGTAGAGCGGACTTCCTCCATGGTCCAGCCTCCCATACCGCCTCTCTCCATAAGAATACCCGGAATACCGGTATGCGCCGCATAATTATAGGCACCGCCTGTGGCAACCGTGGACCGCACCATATAGGGCACATCCACCTGCTCCGCCATTTTTCTCGACATAGCCACCACCCGCTCCTCCGCCTTGCCCGCATAATACACATAAGGGGTGAGCTGTTCGTAATCGTCGCCGCTGTGCAGGTCAATGCAGAAATCAACCGCCGGAAATACTTCCTGTGTCATGGCCCAGGCAAGCTGCTGCGTCCAAGTTCCCTTTGGGTCCCCGGGAAACTCCCGGTTGAGATTCTTGCCATCCTCCAATCCCAGGCTGCCGCCTCTGCACGCAAAAGCCTCTCTGCATACTGCCTTCAAAATGACCACTGTTCCGCTAATCTTCCTGATCTTTAATTTTTCCGATAATTCAATGGCAGCCTGGATGCCCACATATTCTCCTGCGTGAACACCAGCCATAATAAGAACCGTTTTTCCCGGCTTCTCACCGTTTAAAATGGCTGCGGGAAGTTTGAATTTCCCCTCTGCCAGCTCCAGAAACCCGCTGCAGATTTCTCCCGGCTCTGCTTTCATATTTACAAGCGTGAATGTCTTCGTATTAAGCATAGACTTTGCTGTCCCCTTTCCGTCCATTTATCATAAACATGGGTGTGGAGCCATAGTTCAGCTTTTCCTCTTTGCTCCATACCCGCTCCCAGACTGATGTGTCTGTGTGTATTTCCGCAAATCCTGTCCGCTTCAGTATTTCCATATCCCAGCCCGGACGCATTTTTGAGGAGAGGGGCATCTGCAGGGCGATCTGCTCCATAGCGTCAATATCTGTGCACAGGTAATGGTCATCCAGGCTTAACTGCTCCACGTTTTTCCGGTCCTGCTCATAAGCGTTCCGCTTCTGTTCATCGTAGAGATATCCATACCAATTGGCATCAAAATTCAGAAGCTTTCCGCCCGGCTTCAACACCCGGTACCAATCCCGGTAAGCCTGCTCCGGTTTTTCCAGGTTCCAGGTCAGGTTTCTGGAGATCACCACATCAAAGGTGTTATCCTCAAATCCAAGATTCTGGGCATCCATACGGTAAAAATCTATTTTTTTACACAGGTTTCCCGCATTCTCCATAGCCTTCTCCAGCATCTCCCGGGTGTAATCCACGGCTGTGACCGGATATCCGGCTTCTGCCAGGATTATGGAAAAAAAGCCGGGGCCTGTGCCAATGTCCAGTATTTTCATTTCCTCCCTGGGCATGGCCGGAAATTCCGCCTCCAGCACTTCCAGCCAGGCCTCCTTCTGCATCCCTTCCAGTTCCTTATGGTTCACTTCCGAATACCCTTCTGTGCGGGTACTCCAGTATTTCTCTATTTTCTCCAGCAGTCTTTCCATAATTTCATCCTTTTCGCTATAATATCTGTTTTTTTCTTATTTTATTACTTTATCAGAACAGAAAAAATGCCACAAGCCCCATGGGGGGATTATGGCATTCATTCAAACATAATAATTTGTTATATTATTTTTACGGCCAGCGCAGCAGATACGCTTAAATTTCAGCGATAGCTTCCACTTCGCACAGCACATTTTTAGGCAGTGTCTTTACTGCCACGCAGGAACGTGCAGGTTTGCCGGTGAAGTATTTTCCGTATACTTCATTAAAGGCGGCAAAATCACCCATATCTGACAGAAAACAGGTTGTCTTAACCGTTTTCTCATAGCTGCTTCCCGCCTCTTTTAACACTTCGCCCAGGTTCTTCATTACCTGTTCTGCCTGCTCCTCAATGGTTTTTGCTGTAATTTCACCTGTAGCCGGATCAATGGGAATCTGACCGGAAGTGAATACCAATCCGTTTACGATCATTGCCTGTGAATATGGTCCGATCGCTGCCGGAGCCTTGTCAGTGCTTACTACCTTCATAAAAAATCTCCCTTCTGAAATACAAATCCTCCCCCTCGAACCTGATTGGAACATCCGGGGGAATGTATATATTATACGTTTCTAAAAGGGAACGGTCAAGTCTTACTATTCACAGGCTGCCATCCCGGAGGGATTATATATCAAAGCAGTGCCGTTTCCTCTGTATGACCCCAAAATCCCTTCCCTATATAGCCCTCAGGGAGAAGACCCGGAACGGTAAATGTAGTTTTCATGGTATCTCCTTTTGTCAGTAAGTAAGCATAACCTGTATGACCTGTCCTGGCTCCCGGTCAATGATCCTGTACGCTTTGGCAATGTCTTCATATACTACAAACAGGTCCATAACAGGTGGCTCTGCTGCCACCTCACTCCCAAAATCGCTCCACCCTCCCCCTCTCATCCTCCAACGAACAAATCTCATACCCTCCCCATTCCTCCGGAAACAACTCCCTATAAGCCCTCTGCAAAAACCTTTCATCCAAAAGCAGCACCACCCCTTTATCCTCTTTCGTCCGAATCACCCTTCCTGCAGACTGCAGCACTTTATTCATTCCCGGATACCGATACGCGTACTCAAACCCGGCCCTGTTCTTCTCATCGTAATAATTCTTCAATATCTCCCTCTCATATCCCACCTGCGGCAGTCCGGTTCCCACCAGAATTGCCCCGATCAACTTCTCCCCTGTCAGATCTATCCCTTCCGAAAAAATCCCACCCATCACACAAAATCCCACCAGCGTCCCATCCGGTTCCCCCTCAAACCGTTCCAGAAACTCTTCCTTCTCCCCCTCAGTCATATTCCCGGACTGCAGCATACACTGCAGCTCCATCCCTGAACTCTTCTCCTCAAAAATCTCATACACATCCCGCAGCATCCTGTAAGAAGGAAAAAACACCATATAATTTCCCTGCTTGACAGTCACCGTCTGCAGAATATACTGTGCCAGCTTCCCATACTCCTCCTCCCCGCGTCTGGTATATTTACTGCTCACATCCCTTGCGATCATAAGCTTCAGATTCTCCCTGGGAAACGGGGATTTGGCACAGATGGCATAATCATCCTCCCTTGTGCTGAAAAGCGACCTGTAATATCCCAAAGGCAGAAGCGTGGCCGAAAAAAATACGGTCCCTCTCCCTTTGTTCAGGCATTCCTGAAGATTCACCCTTGGATTTACGCAAAACAGAGTCAGATAAAACCTCCCCTCTGCCCCATGATGCGTATAAATTACATAATTCTCATCCAGCAGATCAAACATATTCAAAAAATGACGCACTGCAAAAGAAAATTCCAGCACAGTACTGCGCACCTTTTCCACCTGCTCCCTCTCCAGGAAGTTTTCCATCTCCCCTAAAAGATTCATAAGCTGCAGTGCCAGTACCCCTATATTCTCCATCACCCGGTACTCATCCTGACACTCCCTCTTATATCCCAGCAAAACCTTATTACACTTTTCCAGGATCTTTTCCAGTTTCCTGCTGTGCTCCTTCACCACCTTCTTAACTTCCAGAAAATCCTCTTTACACAGAACAGCGCTGTACATATTCCGCCCTCTGTCCACCAGGTTATGTGCCTCATCAATCAAAAACAGATAATCCCCCTTCACCCCGTCCCCAAAAAACCGCTTCAGATACACATTCGGATCAAACACATAATTATAATCACAGATCACTGCATCCACCCAGGTAGAGGTATCCAGACACATTTCAAAAGGACACACCTGCCACTTCCGGGCCTGTTTAAGCAGTTCCTCTCTCTGATAAGTATCCTGTTCTGTCAGCAATTCATACACAGCATCATTTACCCTGTCAAAATGCCCCTTAGCATAAGGACACTTTTCCGGATTACACTCCACCTCATCCATGAGACACATCTTCTCCTTAGAGGTGACCGTAAGGGTTTTATAGGACAATCCCTTGCCCTTCAAAATAGAAAACGCCTCCTCCGCCACAGTCCTGGTGATCGTCTTAGCCGTCAGATAAAAAATCTTATCCCCATGTCCCTCCCCCACAGCCCGCACTGCTGGAAAAAGGGCCGCCATAGTCTTTCCGATCCCTGTAGGCGCCTGAATAAACAACTGTTTCCCATTCCTGAGCGTATGGTAAACCCCAGCAGTCAGTTCCTTCTGCCCCTCCCGATATTCATAAGGAAACTCCAATCCCTGCATAGATTCCCTGCGCTCAATCCTTCTTCTATACTGAAAATAAGCCCACTTATAATACTGCGCCATCAAATCCGAGAACCACTTTTTCAGCGCAGACATGGACAACTCTTCCCGAAACCGTTTCACCTGTTCTGACTCCAGCTGACAATACGTCATCTGCACCCCAATCCGTTCCAATTCCTTCTGCGTCCCATAAATATAAGCATAACACATAGCCTGTGCCCGATGAACCGGCACAGGCTCTTCCAAAAATTCAAGGTCTCGATAAACACCCTTAATCTCGTCAATCGTAACCCCATCCTTTTCCTCTATAATACCATCCGCCCTGCCTTCCAGCCGGACAACAAACTCCTCAAATTCTTCTTCCCACAAAAGCGGAACCTCCGCCCGATAAGACAACCCCATCTGCTTCTGAATCTTCCGGTGCACCTTACTTCCTTTCCTCATAGCCTCCCGGTCCGCAGACACTGTCCTCCGGTTATCCAAATTCCCGCTGCGCAGTATAAACTCCACCAAATACCTAACCGATATCCGAATCACTTCCTTCATCTCACTCATACCCACATTCTAACACAGAACCTATGTTCCTGTACATCCCCAACCCCATTTCACACCATTTTCCTTCCTTTATCACATCTCTTCCACAACCACTTTTTCCCCATACTACATCTTTTTACTTCCATAGACACGTTTCTCCTCCCATACCACATCTTTTTGTTCTACAGCCAACCCCAGGGGAGTGCATCGCTCACAGGCAATCCCTTCCCCCTCCCGCATCCGTCATGCTTTCCCGTCCGCACTCCCCACCAACGCCAAAAAAAGCGGAAGCCCACAATCCGTGTCTTCCGCCCCAAAATAACATATAAAATTATCAGTCCCCGAGAAATCCCCCTCTAAGCAATCGCATATCTGTCCAGAAATCTATCGAATCTCTCATCATGCCCATTACATCTCACAGTGAGCACACGTGTCAAATCCATACTTAAAACTCCAAGGATCGACTTCGCATCAATGATAACTCTGTTGTAAAAAACATCAATATCAAATTCGCATTTACTGGCTTCAGTGACAAATTCCTTAACATCGCCTGTCTCATTCAACCTAATCTGGCGTTGTACCATATTTACCATCCTTTCTTTTAAGAAACAACACGCCAACTGATATTATAGTTATGTCTTGATTCTTTATTGTTAGGACGTATTATGACAGCTCTGCCTATATTTGTCAAGAATTTGACAAGATTTTCCCTCTTGTACTAAAAACCGCCATTTTATCACGCTTTTTAGTAAAATAAACAGGAAATATTTTGTCGAAACTTGTCTGCTCTGTGCAGTTTGACGTCTCCGTTTAACCATGATATACCAGTTATCATTTTACTCAGAGAAATATCCCCAAATCAGAGACCCAAATTTTGTCACTGTATCAGCCGCCGCTCAGGCTTTCGGCAGATATTTTAGGGAATCCTTCAGATATTCGTTGATCACATCCGCATATCCGCCGGCGTCCACAGTTGCTGCCAGCTCAGGTTCCAGAGGCATCTTGGCAATTACCGGCACACCCAGCTCTGCTCCGATGGCATCTACTTTGCTCTCCCCAAACACATGGATCTCTTTTCCACAGTCAGGACATTTGACAAAGCTGTAGTTCTCCACCAAACCAATCACCGGAACCTTCATCATCTTGGCCATGTTGTAAGCTTTTTTCACAATCATATGCACCAAATCCTGCGGAGATGACACAATGACAATTCCATCTACCGGAAGAGACTGGAATACAGTCAGCGGGACATCTCCGGTTCCCGGAGGCATGTCCACGAACAGATAGTCCAGTTCGCCCCATATAACATCCGTCCAGAACTGCTTTACCATATTCGCAAGAATCGGGCCTCTCCAGATAACCGGAGCCTCCTCCTGAGGCAAAAGCAGATTGATGGACATGATCTTAATATCATTCTTTGCCAGAATCGGATATATGCCATTGTCATCTGCGGTAGCGGAACCTTTGATCCCGTACATTCTCGGGATGGAAGGCCCTGTGATATCTGCATCCAGAATACCTACACGGTATCCCTTGGATGCCATCTCATTGGCCAGTGACGCGGTGACAAAAGATTTGCCTACGCCGCCTTTTCCACTGACAACACCGATCACCTTCTTAATTTCGGAAAATGCATTCAACTCTTCTTTTGGGATTCCGCCGCCGTTTGCATGGCTGCATCCCTCACAACTTTTTTTATCACAGCTCTTGCTGTCGCATTGTTTCTTTTCTTCACTCATGATTCTTTCCTTTCCCACTGGGGTTTATACCTTATTTCATAAACCTGTCAATGGCTTTATTTAATTCTTCCAGGGCTTCTTTATCCCCGCTCTCCACTGCATCCACGATACAGTGCTCAATGTGATCCTGCAGAATCACCTTTCCGGTATTGTTGATCGCCGCCTTCACTGCCGAGAGCTGTATGAGCACTTCACTGCAGTCCCTGCCGTCCTCCACCATACGGCGGATTGATTCCAGATGACCGATCGCTCTTGACAAACGGTTCAGCACTGCCTTCGTATGGGTGTGGGTATGCGTATGGGAATGGGGGTGTCCGTGTCCCTGTGTGCCGGCATCTTCATGCACATGCTCAATCACTGTTCCGTCAGGAAGACTATGTGTATGGACATGTTTCGTCTCTTCCATTGTGGTTTCCTCCTCGCACTTTCTCTATTATATCAAACCCAGAAAAAAAAGCAATGGTTTCCCTGCTCTTCAGCCTCCGTGGGGATAATGGCTGTGTAAACAGCAACATCTAAATCTCAGAAAATGTAAATCTCTGATGTACCTCCGCTGTCATCACATCATATACCACACTTCCGTCTTCCTTCTCTGTCTTCTCCATACGAAGCTCCTTTTCGGAATTAAACTTCGCGTTCAGCCAAACCTCCGGGCTTTCCATATCCACTTCCTGAATAAAATTATCCCTGGAATGGTTTCCCGGACACTGGTTGAAAATTTCGTGTATTACTTCATACGTTTTCATCTCTTTCCTTCCTTTCAAACACTGCCTCTTAGCCTTATGGGGCCTTTTGGCTGTCCATGCAAAATCACTTTGGGCGGCAGGCTTCTTGTCTGCCGCAGCTCCACCCGGTTCCCAATCACCACTGCGCGTTCGTTTCATCCTGCCGCAGGTCTCTGGGAACCTACCTCTTTTCTATTTTATCACGATCGTGCAGATTTTGTGTGATTTTCTCCCCTGTTTTTACAAAAAAACCAAAAATAAATTGCAAAGCCCGTACAAATATCGTATTATGGTAGTTACCAGAAAAACCGGGGGTATCAGATCCCTCCGGACACGTAAAACCAGGGAGGAATTCAAATGCAGCTTTTAAAAGAGCGTATTCTAAAAGACGGCACGGTAAAGCCGGGTAATATACTGAAGGTGGACAGTTTCCTGAATCACCAGATGGACATACCATTCATCAACGAGATCGGCAAAGAGTTCAAACGCAGATTTGCCGGCTCCCCTATCACAAAGATTCTTACCATCGAAGCCTCCGGCATTGGCATTGCCTGTATTGTGGCACAGTATTTCGGCGTCCCGGTGGTCTTTGCAAAAAAAGCCCAGAGCCTGAACCTGGACGGTGAAATGTATACGACCAAAGTCCAGTCCTTTACCCATAAAAAAGTTTATGATGTGATATTATCAAAAAAATTCCTGCAGCCGGAAGACCATGTACTGATCATTGACGATTTCCTGGCTAACGGATGCGCACTCCAGGGTCTTATCGAAATAGTGGATACAGCCGGAGCAACTCTGGAAGGAGCCGGTATAGTCATTGAAAAGGGCTTTCAGCACGGTGGCGACGCGCTGAGAGAAAAAGGCATCCGTGTGGAGTCCCTGGCAATTGTGGATTCCATGAGCAATGATTCCCTCACCTTCCGCGCATAGTACATAGCAGTTTATAGGGCAGTCCAAAACTGGACTGCTCTTTTTTTAAGAAACTGGCTCTTTATAGAATGCCAATTTTCGGCTATATTGTGTAGAAAGAAAGCGTTCGGCAGCCAGATTCCCCATACCTGAAGCGGCTTCGCAGGGATTCTTACATGTAAAATGAAGGTGCCGGACAGCTATATCGTTAAAAGGAGTTTACATTATGGAAAACAAAACAAAAAAGATTGTCATGACCGCACTTTTCGCAGCTCTGGCCTGTGTTGCCACCATGTCCATCCGCATTCCCACCCCCGGAACCAGCGGTTACATTCATCCGGGGGATGCCATTGTGATCCTTTCCGGGATCATCCTGGGTCCTGCCTACGGATTCCTGGCCGCCGGTATCGGTTCCTGCATGGCCGACCTTTTGGGGGGATATTTTATCTACGTCCCCATCACCTTTGCTATAAAAGGCCTGGTGGCACTGTTTGCTGCCCTTGCCTACAAAAAGATAGCCAAAGACAGTAAAACAGCCTGGGCAGGCGTCCTCACAGGAGGCATTATCGACATGGTGCTGGTTGCAGGGGGCTACTGCCTGTGTGAGTTCTTCCTGTACGGCACAGCCGCATTTTTAAGCGTGCCCTCCAATCTGATCCAGGGTGCCAGCGGTCTGATCCTCTCACTGGTCCTCTATCCGCTTCTCACTGCAGTACCGGATATCAAACGGATGATCGCCTCCGCGTAAGTATTAGGCCCGGTCATAGCCGGCAGCACTGCGTTTAGAATCAAGGATGCGTTTTCGATCTTACAGCTCCCGGCAGGCCGGTGCGGTATCATCAAAACGCATCCTTTTTCTTTTCTACAAGTCTTTTATCATCTGGAAATAATGCAGCTCCTCATATCCAAGCCTCTCATACAGCGCGATCGCTCTCTCGTTGCTGTATGTGGCTTCCAGACGGAATCTCTTGGCATGGGAATACTCCTGTTCGATCCAGGCAAAGACTTCACTTCCGTATCCCTTTCCTCTGGCATTTTCCATAAAGTACAGTTCCTCCAGCCACACCGTGAGACCACCTGCCTCATTACTGAAAGTAAAAGCGAGAAGCAGGTATCCGACCACACCGCTTTCATCCTCCAGCATCAAAACCCTGGCATATTCCCTGCTTCTTAAACATTCCTTCAGGGTTGCTTCAAAATGCTCCTGAGGTACTGTATGCATACAGGCTTCACCGCCGTAAAACTCCTTTTCCATCTTAAAGAATATGTCTCTGTCTTCCTCTCTGATATCTCTGATCGTCAGCATAATTATTGTTATCCTGTAACTGTTCCGGATTTTCCAGCTACATTTTCCTTTCTGTTATTTTTCTGCTTCCATTGCAAAAACCTGTTTCATCATCTCACAGTTCTTGCTGTGGGGACATGCACCGTAATCACAGTCAATCCTGTCAAAATGCAGGCCGTCTTCATTCTGTACGAATTCGCATATGGCACTCCTTGCCATATCGTAATTCTTACAGTATCCGTTTACAAATTCCTCCACTATCTCACTCATCCCGCTTGTTCTTCTCCTCATTATCTTTCTGCTTCCAGTTTAGGGAAAGCCCCTCCGCAGCGCTCACCTCAGGAGCCGGAAGTTTTCCTTCCGGATGACCTCCCGCCATATTTTCGATGGGCTGCTTCAGGAAAGAAGCCCGCATGACCGCCCCTGTTCCGAATTTTTTGCGGATCTCATCAACAGCCTGGTCCATTTTCTCCAGTTTATCATAATCCGTGTGATCAAACAAGGACAACTGCCTGCCGCTCTCCTCCCTGGAAACACGGCTGGTCCGCACCCCCAGAAGACGGATGGGCGCTCCGTCCCACAGTTCATCAAACAGCCTGCAGGCCTGATGATAAAGCTCTGAGGTGATATTGGTGGGGGCATTCAGCACCATCTGGTGGGAGACTGACTGCAGTTCATGATCCTTAATGGTGATGGACACCACCTCAGCCTTCATACCGTCACTGCGCAGCCGGGAGGCCACTGTCTCACAAAGGGATAGCAGCACCTGTTTTGCGGTCTCCTCATCCACCACATTAAAAGCTATGGTCGTACTGTTGCCGTACCCCTTATTATCCTCCTGCACGGATTCCACCACAGCGCTGTCCCTGCCGTTGGCAAAATTCCAGATAGCCTCCCCGTGCTTTTTCAGATGATGCCGCAGAATCTCCACATCCGCGGCAGCCAGGTCCCCAATGGTATAGATCCCCAGCTTCTTTAAAGTGTTTTCCGTGGATTTGCCTACAAACAGCAGTTCCGATACGGGAAGAGGCCACATCTTCTCGGGAATCTCCTCCGGAAACAGCGTGTGGACTCTGTCTGGCTTCTGGAAATCAGAGGCCATTTTTGCCAGCAGCTTATTGCTGGAGATTCCGATATTCACTGTAAACCCCAGTTCTGTCTTGATGCGGTCTTTGAGCCGGTGCGCAAATGCCACCGGTTCCCCCAGCAGCCGCTCCATCCCTGTCATATTCATAAACGCCTCGTCAATGCTGTATTTTTCCACATCTGGTGTGTATTCTCTCAGGATATCCATAAACTTTCCCGAAAACTCCCGGTACATTCCGTGATGGGAAGGGATAATAGTCAGGGATGGGCATTTCCGCATGGCGTCCACAATAGGCTCCCCTGTCCTGACACCAAAGGCTTTGGCAGGAATGGATTTTGCCAGGATGATCCCCCGCCTTTTTGACCTGTCCCCTCCCACTGCACTCGGAATGCTGCGAAGATCCACAGTCCCTCCGTTTTCAAGCCTGTAAACAGCCTCCCAGGAAAGAAACGCACTGTTTACATCAATATGAAAAATGATGTTCTCCAATTCTATCCCACTTCCTTATATCATAACAATTTGATTCCCGCAAGGTCTTTGACCTCTTTAGGACCATTATACCAGAACATATGTTCTTTGTAAATACTTGACAAAACTTCCAACCTATTCTATTCTTGAAGTAATAAACCCAATTCACAAAAGGAGTCTGTTATGCTGGCTATCATACTTGCCCCATTTTATCTTTTGATCAATTTCTATGTTGTCCGCTGGATCATCCGCTGGACAAGTGCCTGCCACAGGCATTTGAAATCCAGGCCGTTCCGTGCGGTTTTCCTTTCCATTTATATTTTCATGTGCCTGACGCCCCTGACCTCTTATCTGGTCTCTGCCAATCCCTGGCACAGTTATCTGAAGCGCCTTTTCAATTACTGGCTGGGCACATTTTTATATATTGTACTTATCATCCTTATCTTCGACCTGGGAAGATTCCTGTTAAAACATACAAGATGGATAAAAAATGAAACCCTTGCCCTGCGCCGCACTTTTGTCATAAGCGGCGGTGCCGCGGCCTGCCTGATCATCGGCCTGAGCGCCTATGGGATCATCCATGAACACCGGGTCTATGTAAACCACTATGAAGCCAAAGTGGAAAAATCCGGCGGCAGACTGGACCATCTGCGGATCGCCCTGACTGCAGACCTGCATCTGGGCTACAGCATCGGCACATACCATGTGAAATCCATGGTGGACAAAATAAACGCTGAAAACGTGGACCTGGTCTGCATTGCCGGCGACTTCTTCGACAACGAATATGACGCTGTACTGTACCCGGAAAAAACCATTTCCATCTTAAAGAAAATAAAGAGCACCTACGGCGTATATGCCTGCTGGGGCAACCATGACTTTAAAGAAAAGCTCCTTGCCGGCTTTACCGTACCCGTCAAAAACGGACAGCACACAGATACCCGGATGGATGACTTCCTGAAAAAATCCGGAATCCGGCTCCTGGATGACAAGTCTGTCCTCATTGACGACTCCTTCTATCTGACAGGCCGTAAAGACCCCCAGCGTTCCAAAAAAATGAAGGAAAACCGACTCTCACCGGAGGACCTTTTAAAAGACCTGGACCATGACAAGCCCATACTGGTCATTGACCACCAGCCCAAACAGCTCCAGGAACTGGCAGACGCCGGCTGCGACATAGACCTCTCCGGCCACACCCACGACGGACAGATGTTCCCGGGCAATCTGACCACAAAACTCATGTGGGAAAACTCCTGCGGAGAGCTGAAAAAGGATAATATGTACTCCTATGTCACCTCCGGCGTGGGGATCTGGGGTCCTGCCATGCGTGTGGGAACAGACGCTGAGGTCATGATCATTGACGTATACTTTTCAGAATAAAAGTTCTGCATTATTTAAAGGGAACCGGCTGCTCATTCTGCTGCCAGTTCCCTCAATACTCTTACGGTCTGCTCCACTTCCTCCAAAGTATTAAACCAGGAAAAAGAAAAACGAACGGCCCCCTGCTCCTGCGTTCCCATTGCCTGATGCATCAGCGGCGCGCAGTGTGCCCCGGACCGGGCATAGATCTCATAAGTACAGGACAGTTCATCACTTACCTGTGCCGAATCATATTCTCCTATATTGAGAGCCACAATCGCAGCTCTCTCCTTTTTCTCAAAATCCCCGTACACCTTAACGCCTGGTATTTCCCGCACACCTTCATAGAACGCACGGGCAAGCTTCTGTTCATGGGCACCGATATTTTCCACGCCTGCCTGTTTCACATACTCCACAGCGCTTAACAGGCCCATGATTCCGTGCCCATTCAGCGTTCCCGCTTCCAGCCTGCCCGGCATGATCCCCGGATGCTCCCGTTCAAAAGAATGGATTCCGCTGCCTCCTGCTTTTAAAGGGCGGATCTCCACCCCTTCCCGCACGCAGATCCCACCTGTTCCCTGAGGCCCCATAAGCCCCTTATGTCCGGTAAAACAAAGCACATCTATTCCGCATTTTTCCATCTGAACAGGCACCGCTCCCGCAGTCTGAGACGCATCCAGGACAAAAAGAATCCCTTTTCTGCGGCAAAGCTTTCCAATCCTTTCTATATCCAGCATATTTCCCGTAACATTAGAAGCATGGGTGCACACCACGGCCCTGGTCTTCTCCCCAATGGCCTGTTCCATCTCCTCATAAGAAATATTTCCTTTTTCATCTGCCGGAAGAACCGTCACCAGAACCCCTGCTTTTTCCATCTCATACAAGGGTCTGAGAACCGAATTATGTTCCAGCGCGGTAGTCACCACATGCTCTCCGGGATCAAACATCCCCCGGATCACTGTATTCAATGCCTCCGTGGCATTACAGGTAAACGCCACACCGGAAGGATCACCAAATCCAAAAAATCCCGCAATGGCCTCCCTGGCCTCATAAATCTTCCTGGACGTCTCAAGGGTGATCCCATGGCCACCCCTCCCATAATTTCCAAGGGTGCCCATAGCCTCATAGACAGCCTTTCTCACACATTCCGGTTTCCTCAGTGTAGTTGCCGCATTATCCAGATAAATCATCTCTATCACCGTCTTTCCGTCCTATCGGATCATCAGGAACTTCTCCTGCATATCCGTCACAAATCCCACGATCCCAGCCTTCAAAGGATACCCGGCTTTCTCAAGCTTAACAAGCACAGCCTCAGCGTCCTCCCTTCTCAGGCTCACCAAAAGCCCTCCGGAAGTCTGCGGGTCAAAGACCAAATCCTCCAAAGCTTCCTCAACCTTGTCCTCCAGCCATACATCCTTCTTATTATACGCCTTATTCCTGTAAGTCCCCTCAGGGACCAATCCCATAGACGCATAAAAAAGAGCGTCCGGCAGCACTTCTAATCTGCCGGACTCGATCACAAGCGAAACCCCGCTTGCCCTGGCAGTCTCCAGCGCATGTCCCGCAAGCCCAAATCCTGTCACATCCGTACAGCTATGCACCTCAACCTCTCTGAGCCCCTCCATCGCCAATTTATTCAGGCAGCTCATACTCTCCACCGCGCACCTTTTCGCCTCCTCAGAAGCCATACCAGCCTTCACAGCCGTATTGACCAGCCCCACTCCCAGAGGCTTTGTCAGCAGAAGCACATCACCGGCCTGCGCCCCGCCATTCTTCCAAATCCTATCCGGATGCACAAAACCCGTCACGCAAAGCCCATACTTAGGCTCCTCATCATTAATAGAATGCCCACCTGCCAGCACAGCCCCGGCCTCCTTCACCTTAGAAGCCCCGCCTGCCAGCATCTCCCCCAGCACCTCAGCCCCCAGGCAATTAGGAAACGCCACCACATTCAAGGCAAACCTCGGTTCCCCGCCCATAGCATACACATCACTGAGCGCATTAGCCGCGGCGATCTGTCCAAACGTAAACGGATCATCCACCATAGGCGGAAAAAAATCCACTGTCTGAATCAAAGCCACCTCATCCGAAACCCGATACACCGCCGCATCATCCGCCGTCTCAACCCCCACCAACAAATTCTCATCCATCACCGCAGGCAGTCTCCCCACCACCTCCGCCAAAATCCCCGGCCCAATCTTAGCCGCACACCCCGCACTCTTAGAGAACTCCGTCAACTTCACCCCAGCACTCATAACAATCTCCTATCCATTCCCATCTCTATCAATCTCACAATATCTCCTCCCACCTCTATTAACCTCTCAATATCCCTTATGCTTCTGCCACCCCCTCAATATCCTTATGTTTCCGCCACCCCCTCAATATCCTTATGTTTCTGCCATCCCCTCAATATCCTTATGTTTCCGCCACCCCCTCAATATCCTTATGTTTCTGCCATCCCCTCATTATCCTTATGTTTCTGCCATCCCCTCATTATCCTTATGTTTCTGCCATCCCCTCA
>ERZ778496.77-NODE-77-length-110050-cov-7.017337_pt1 | contig 110050 bp, 82 predicted proteins | sample MGYA00433099_ERZ778496 | MGnify/ENA primary metagenome ERZ778496 (study PRJEB29527, sample SAMN07138962) | mouse gut metagenome | material: feces | host: mouse | place: China:Nanjing | collected 2016-01-25 ...
GCAACCCGGGGTTGCAGACATCAGGGTGAGATTCTGAAAGAATCTTTTATAAATGGAGAACCTTGACTAAAGGCAACATCGATAGAAGATTCTTTCAGAATCTCACGCCTGGCGTATTTACCGGGGGTACCGGCCTGTGGCCGCCAACCCCCGGCTAATAATTGATGAATCCTCCGGATTCGCGGGTGGAGCCGTAGATTAGAGGGTTATTTTATGTCGGCTCCATCTTTTAGCGCTTGTCCGAGCCAGCCGAAAACACATAATATCATGATGATGAATGCCATATTGCAGTTTGATTTTGAGTTGCGGGGAAAGCCGTCATGACTTTCATCTACAAAATTAGTAAGGTTGTGGGCAATAATATGGCCCATCAGAGTTAAATGATGTTGTGTGCCCCCGTTTTTGTCGTGTGTAAACCTGCGGTGTGACGAATGATGGCGGTTGGATATGAAACAAACAAGGAGCCATGCAACAAGTGCTTGACTCCTTTGTTTGTGTTGTCTTACCTGGATTCGAACCAAGACAGGCAGAACCAAAAACTGCAGTGCTACCATTACACCATAAGACAATCCTGGTCGCCCAAGGCGCAATGCGCCCTAAAGCGCTGCAAAGTTAGTGAGTTTTTTCGGTTTCTGCAAGGATTTGCCGCATTTTAACCTTTGTCGGCAGGAAAATGCAGGTGAAATGAGGGAAATAACGGGGAGGGGAGAGGGGGCGGCCCGCTCGGGAAAGCGGGAGAGAGGGAAGTGGAGGGAAGTGGAGGGAAGCGGCCCCGCGGCGGGTCATGCCTGGCGGAAGACGCGGGTGGAGCGCAGGCCTGGGCGGTTGACGAAGGTAAGGGTGGTGAATGAAGATGTGGAGTCGGAGTTGAACCGGAGGTGGTAGCGCTCGCGGGCGAGGCCGGTGAGGATGTAGACGGCTGTGTTGACTGCCGATGTCTCCGAGGCCAGGAGGGGGCGCGAGGCCGGGGTGAGGCGTTCCTCTACGGTCAGGTCGAATCCCTTGCGGGATATGGCCAGGGCGGCGGTCGCCGCGTTGTCGAGGTTGTCGGGGAGTCCGTGGCGGGTGATTTTGACGTTGCCGTCGGGGAGGCATTCCAGTTCGAGCCGGGGCTCGGGGGCTGCGGTCTGGTCATATGTGAGGAATCCATCGGCAAAGCTTGTCTCGACAGGGCCGTGGCCTGAGGGCATGGCCAGGAGGCCGACAGCCAGGGCGGCCACCAGCAGGACTATGACGTAAAACTCTACGGAATGAAGAAAATCCATCAATCAGGGGGGAGAATGGGTTGCGGGGTCAGGCGAATGCGTTCATCAGGGCCGCGGAGATGAGCATATAGATGAGCATGCCGATGATGTCGTTGGTGATTGAGATGAAGGGGCCTGTGGCGAGGGCGGGGTCGATTTTGAACCGTTCGAGGGTCAGGGGCACGAAGGTGCCGAAGATTGAGGCGAACAGCACGACGGCCATCAGCGAGAGCGACACAGCCAGGGTGGTCGGGTTCCAGGGTGAGAGGCTGAAGACGTTGTAGAGAAACACTATCAGGGAGATGATGAGGCCGTTGACCACACCCACGCCTACCTCCTTGAAGAGCTGTTTGCCAGTGTCCTTGAGGTCGAGCGAGCCGTTGGCGAGGCCCTGCACGACGATGGCCGACGACTGGATGCCGACATTTCCGCCAGTGCCGCCGATCATGGGGATGAAGAGGGCCATCGCCGGGTTGGTGGCGAATCCCTGTTCGAAGTTGCCGAGAATCAGAGAGTTGCCGATGCCTCCGAGGATGCCGATGAGCAGCCAGGGGAGTCGGGCGCGGGTCTGTTGCCAGATGGTGTCGTCTGACTCCACATCCTGCGAGAGACCTGATGCCAGCTGGTAGTCGCGCTCGGAAGACTCGCGGACGCGGTCCATCACGTCGTCGACGGTGATATGCCCCACAAGCCGCCCTATCGAGTCGACGACAGGCATTGCCACGAGGTCGTATTTCTCGAAGTCAATGGCCACCTCGTCGAGGGGCATTTCGGTCTTGACTGCCACCGGGTCGGTCTCCATGACATTCTTGATTTTCGACACGGAGGGGTGGGTGATGAGTTTCTTCAGCGGGAGGGTGCCGCGCAGGCGGTCGTCGTTGTCGACCACATAGACGTAATAGACCTCGTCCATGTCCTCGGCCTGCATCCTGAGCTGCTTGATGCACTCGGGCATCGACCAGTTCTCGTTGACCACCAGCATCTCGGTGCCCATCAGACCGCCGGCGGTGTCCTCGTCATATTTGAGCAGGTCAATGATGTCGCCGGCCTGCTCCACATCGTCGATGTGGGACAACACCTCGTCGCGGTCCTCCTTGTCGAGGTCCTGTATGAGGTCGACGGCGTCGTCGGTGTCGAGATGGTCGATATAGAGGCGGGCGATTTCCTCGGGGTCCATGTCGCTCAGGAGCTTGCGGCGGTCATCCTCGTCAAGCTCCATCAGCACGTCGGCGGCCTTGTCGCCGTCGAGCAGCCGGTAGAGGTACTCGGCCTGCGACAGGTCGAGGTCTTGATACAGCTCGGCGATGTCGGCCGGGTGCATCTCCTCAAGCTCGCGGCGGGCGGCGGCCTCGTCGTGTGCCTCTATGATTTTCTTTATTTTTTCGAGGAAATCCTCGTCGAATTCCTTCATTGGCGGTTGTGCGGGTGATTGGTTGACGGGATCGGTCGGAGGGGGCGGCTCAGCCCAGGAGGTTGGTCAGCTCTACGAACTGGGCGACAGATAGCTGCTCGGGCCTCATGACCATGAGCGGCGAGTCGGGCAGCGGGGCTCCGGCGGGAAACAGCGGGCGGATGGAGTTGCGTATGGTCTTGCGGCGCTGGCCGAATGTGGTTTTCACTACGGTCTTGAACCTGGCCGGGTCGCAACCCAGGTCGGTGACATCGTTGCGGACAAGTTTCACCACGCCCGATTTGACCTTCGGCGGCGGGTTGAAGACATGCTCGTCGACGGTGAAGAGGTATTCGACATCATACCAGGCCTGGAGCAGCACGCTGAGTATGCCCCGGGCCTTGGTGCCGGGAGGGGCCGCCAGGCGCTGGGCCACCTCGCGCTGGAGCATACCCGAGCAGCAGACAATGCGGTCTTTCCAGTCGAGGGCGTGGAAAAATATCTGCGATGAGATATTGTAGGGGTAGTCGCCAATCAGACAGAATTTGCCGTCGCCCGGGACAAGCACTCCCAGGTCGAGGCGGAGGAAGTCGTCGGCGACGATGCGGCCTGCCAGCCGGGGGAAGTTGGCGTTGAGGTATGCCACACTCTCGCCGTCGAGCTCGACGACTGTGACATCATGGCCCTTGTCAAGCAGGAAGCGGGTAAGCACCCCCATTCCGGGGCCTACCTCCACCACGGGCAATCCTTTGTATTCGTCGAGGGTAGACGCTATGCGGTCGGCCACCGACAGGTCGGTCAGGAAATGTTGGCCGAGAGCTTTTTTGGGACGTACATTCATCGGCGTGAGTCTGTTTTTGCGGAAGCGGGATTGCTTCGCTGACTGCGGGAAGCTCTGTCTGAGGCTCCCATATCCACGCAAAGTTAACCTTTTTTCGCGGGTTTGACAAATTTTTCGATTATCCGGGCCGGGCCGACTCCGAGCAGCCGCCTCAGCCCCGATGCGCTGACGGCAAGCGAGAGGATGACGAAGGGGAGCGCTCCCCACCATCCTACAAGCTCGCGGCAGAGGGCCGCTCCGGCGCAGGCCATGAACAGCATGGCGGGCAGCCAGATGGCGTTGCGTCTGATTCTCAGTCGGTAACGGCTGCGGCACAGCAGCCATACCTCAGCCAGGTAGAAGAGATACCAGAGCGTGTAGGCGTAGCCCAGGCCGCGGATGCCCCACCGGTCGTAGAAGAGGATGTTGAGTCCGATGGCCACGATGGCCGACAGCAGTTCGGTCACGAGATACACCGCCCCGTCACTCTTGGCGAGGATGACGTATGCCAGACACCACGACCAGGCGCGGAAGATGGTGCCGATGACGGCCCAGGTGACAAACGGCAGCATCACCAGGAAGGCTTTGTCGTAAAGCAGCCTGACAAAGAGTTCGTCGGCGGCCACGAAGATGGTCACCACCGGAAACATCACCAGCATTATAAGTATAATCTCATGGGAGAGGAAAAGTTCGGTGCGGCGTGGCGAACGGCTTACCTCAGAGAGCCTCGGCAGGTACTCCATGCCCACCGCCACCAGCACCAGCCCGACGTAGCGGTTGACAAGGGTGAACCCCGCCTGGTAAAATCCGGCGGCCTCGACCCCTCCCCGATGGTTGAGGTATGACATGAAGATGTATGACACGGCGTTGGTGGCGAAAGTGGTGACGGTCATATAGATGCCAAGCATGGCGAACCCCTTTCCAGCCGAGAAGGTCTCTTTCAGGCCGAGCGGCGAGTCGGGCGACGGGGTCTTCTCATGGTAGAGTCCCCGGCAAATCCAGATGGCGGCGGCATAGGCCAGCAGCGAGGGTATGACGCTGTCGAGTCCCCAGAAGTAATACATAGGGGCGGAGACGGCCAGACCCCCGACCGCTCCCCAGACGGAGGATTTGGCCAGGCGGGTGTAGCGTTTGAGCCCCTGGAAGATGGCTCCCTCGGTAGAGCTGAGGGTCAGCAGCATCACGGCCACAGACAGCGCGATGAATCCCCCCGTGTGGTTGTCGTCGCCGAATGTAAAACGGCTCAGCGCGGGCGACAGCGCCAGGGTGAGCAGCGCCCCGGCCAGGCCGAGCGCCCATCCCCACCGCCTGACCACGGCCACCAGCCTCGGGAGCGCCTCACGGGGAGCCATCGCCAGTTCGCGTATCACCCCGGTTCCGGTTCCGGCCTGGGTGACCGAGCAGATGGTATCCATCACTGAGTTGTAAAGCCCGAAGAGGCCGATGCCTGCCGGGCCGAGCCATATGGCCACAAGCTTTGTCCTGACAATGGAGCATATGATTGTCAGGGCCTGCACCCCGCTGAACAGCCCCATGACCTTCAGCACCCGGGATGACAGGCTGGAGCGGCGGGGAGCGGCGGGGGTGTCACATCTCATTTGCGGAGCCATAGCTCGGGATTCTCTTTCTGGCGGCCGTCGCGCACCTCGAAGTGGAGTATGCTGCGGCCATTGTCGTTGGGGTCAGAGAAGACCGTGCCGATGTTCTGCCCGGCTTTCACCTTCTGTCCGCTGGAGACAGAGACAGACGCGAGGTTGGCGTAGACGGTCATATGTGAGCCGTGACGTATCACGACCACGGTGTTGTAGCCCTCGGGGCGGAACACCGCCGACACCTCTCCGTCGCAAACACTCCTGACGGCGGCCCCTTTGGTGGTCTCGATGTCGATGCCGGCATTGTCGGTCACCACATGGGGCAGCGACGGGTGCTGCTGGCGGCCAAAACGCTTGACGATGGTGTAGCGGCCCGTTATCGGGAAGGGGAGCGAACCCTTGAGCGAGGCGAAGTCTGCGCCTGATTCCACGCTCTTAGATGCGGTGCCGCTCTCCGATGAGTGGTCGGGGGTATGGAGAGTGGGAGCCGCCTGGCCTCCGTCGGTCGCAGGCTGGCTGTCGCCGGCTTTGCCCGAGTGCTTCACAGGCTTTGTCTTGGCGCGTTTTTCCTCCTTTCGCTTCTTCACCTCGGCGGCTTTGCGTGCCTCCTCGGCGCGTTTGGCCTCGGCCTCAGCCTTGCGGGCGGCCTCCTTGGCCTGTTGTGCCGCTTTTTTCGCGGCTTCGGCCTCGGCCGCCTTGCGGGCGGCGGCCTGTCGCTCCTCCTCTTTGCGAGCCTCCTTGCGAGCCTTCTCCGCCTCCTTGCGTGCAGCCTCGGCCTGGGCCTCCTTTCGGGCGGCTTCCTCCGCAGCGGCTTTCTTGGCTGCTTCAGCCTTGGCGGCCTCGCGGGCCTTCCTGTCGGCCTCCTCCTGGGCCGCTTTGCGGGCAGCCTCCTCAGCGGCGGCTTTCCTTGCGGCCTCGGCTTCAGCCGCCTTGCGGGCCTTTTCGGCCTCGGCGGCCCTGCGGGCCTCCTCGCGTTTGGCTGCCTCACGCGCTATGACATTGTCGAGTTCGCGGTCGAGGGCAGATGCCTTGGCCCTTTGCTGGGCCATGATTTCATTGAGGGCGCTCCCCTGGTGGCGCAGTTCGCCGACGAGGTTGGCCGTCTCGGTCTGTTTCCTGACCAGTGAGGCGTGTTCGCGCGACAGCTCATTCTTTGACTTCGCGGCGGCGTCGGCCAGCGAGGCCATGCGGCGTCGTTTGCCGTCAAGCACCTCGCGGGCTGCGGTGATTTCCGAGGCCCGTTTCTCGCGCCACTTAGCGAAGCGGCGCAGGTAGCGGAGCCTGCGGTAAGCCTGGGCGAAAGAGTCTGACGAGAATATGAAAGCCAGCGCGCTCATCTGCTGGCGACGGCCCTGCGAACGTTTCACAGCCTTGACATAAGTGGCGGTGATCTGTCTCAGATGGTTGTCGAGGGCCTCGATGGAGTCGTTGAGCTGTGATATCTGCGAGTTTATGGAGTCGAGACGGATCGAGATTTCGCCGATACGGGTGTTGCATTGCTCGATTTCCCCCTCCACCAGGTTGAGCTGGCTGAGCTTGCGCGAGGTCTCTTCAGCGTTGAGCTGCAACTGGCGGCGCGTCTCCTTGATTTCGGTCTCGGCGCGCGACTTGTCGCGCCTCACCTCCTTCTCTGAGCGGTTTGAAGACGCGGCTTTCCCTTTGGCCGGCTTCTTGGCGGTTGATGTCTTCTTCTTGCCGGAAGAGTTGGCGGCAGGCTTTTTCGCGGCGGCCTTCTTGCCGGAGCCAGCCTTGGACGGCGACTCGGTCTTTGGACGTGAGGATGTCTTCCGCTTCTGTTGGGAGGCGGCGTCGGCTGGCATCATCAGCAGCAGAGAGGCAAGCAGTATGGTCAGTAACCTTGACACGGCGTATGATTGGCGGTTGGTTTAGGGGTCAGAAACTTTTGAGCAGCGAGGTGAGGGCCGACATCTCAATACGCTCGCAATTGTCGGGGATGCGGCAAGTCTTGACCACCCCGGTGTTGAACTTCGAGCCGTTGAGGTCCCATTTCAGGGTCGCGCTGATTTTCTTTCCCCGCGAGGTCTCGACATTGACCTCCTGGGCGAACCAGCCGCAGGTGCGGCTCTCGAAGATGTCGTTGTAGTTGGCCGACACCGCTCCGAAGTCCTTGACCTCGACGATCGCGCCGCGCAGGGCGTTGGAGGTGTTGGAGGCGAGGAACCCGTAGCTGAACATCTCGGGTTGCTCCCTGGGGAGCAGATACCATCCGTTGGCCGCCTCCTCGAAGTCAAACTCGCGCCGGTCGGCCACCGACGCGGTGCCTTTACCGGCTAAGAACGCGCGTCCAAGCAGCAGGTCCTGCATGTCCTCGATGGAGACCCCGGCGTCGCCAAGCAGGCGCGATGTGGGCTGGGAGACATATTTCTTGTGGAACTTGTCGACGGCCACCACCGAGTCGCGGTCGACCCATAGCGTGGCCACCTCGAAGCCAAGCATCCTGACCGAGATCGAAATCCATTCGCCGCGTTTCATCCAGGCTTTTCCCGCCGCGTTTAGTTTGGCCGGGGAGTGGAGCGACAGTTTCACCCCCACCTCCACGTCGGTCCAAGGCTTCCATGACTCGGTGAGCATCGTGTAGCGGCTGTTGAGGGCGGTGTTGGCCGGAAGGGCCACCCCCTCGCGCAGGTCTGTGCCGGCGGTCGAGGCCCCTTTCTGTGAGCGGCAGCCGGCGAATGTGGAGGCCAGGATGATGGCGGCGATTATTTTCAGACAGGTTTTTGACATCTTGACATGGGCGGAGGAGAGGGGATGAATGGAAAAAACGGGGGGAGAGAGAGGCTGGAGAGGAGAGAGGGCGAGAGGAGAGAGGAAAAGGGAGCGCGGCGGCTCAGCAGGCTCAGTCGACAAACGGGGTGCGCTGGCGTATCTTCTTTTTCAGCGTCTGGTTGCCCGGGTCGAGCTTCAGGGCCTTCTCCCAGAATTCAACAGCCTTACCCACCTCACGGTTCATGAAATATATGTCTCCGGCATGGTCGAGCACGTCGGCCTGGGGCTTGTCGGCCTCCAGGCTGATGGCCTGGTCGATCCACTCCTTGGCCTTGATGTAGTCTTTCTTTTTGTAGAAGACCCAGGCGTAGGTGTCGATGGCCGTGTCATTCTCGGGATTGGCGCGGACGCAGATGGCGCTGTATCGCTCGGCCAGGTCAAGGTCCTGGTCGTTCTCGGCGAGGTAATAGGCGAAGTTGTTGAGCGCGAGCAGGTTGTCGGGATCGAGGCTGACGGCTTCGCGGTAATAGATGAATGCCGAGTCGGGCATCTCGCGGGCATAATAGATGTCGCCCATCGAGGCCACGAGCTGGGAGCGGGTCGATGTGTCTTCCTTGTCGACCAGAGACAGAGCCTTCCGGAAATACTCCATTGCCGGGCCATACTCCTTGAGCTGCTGGTAGTTGGCTCCCATCAGCAGGTTTATCACCTCGTCGTCGGGGAGGAACTCCAGGGCGCGCCGGCCGGTCTCGATGGCTGTCTGCGAGTCGTCGAGCTGGCCGTAGAGGCTCATGATCGACCGCCAGCGGCCCGCGTTGGAGAGGTCGGCGTCTACGGCGTATTCCTGTTGCTCGGCGGCCCCGCGCAGGTCGCCGGCCACGATGAGATACGATGAATAGAGGTCGCGGAACGCAGCCTCATGTGGATGCTGGGTGAGCAACGACTCGAAGAGGCTTTGTATCTGGGGCCGTTTCAGCGAGTCGGCGTAGAGCCTCCCCACATAGTCGCGCAGCATCTCGGTCTTGGCCTCCACCTCAAGGTCCTCCTTGAGCAGGGCGTGGCTCGTCTCGCGGTCGTAGGCGGCGGAGTCGCCCCGTTGCAGGTAGAACTGGGCGCGCTTGTAATAGGCCAGCCCGTTGGTTGAGTCGGTGGCGCAGGCCAGGTCGTAATATTCTATCGCCTTGTCGGGGCGGTCGAGGGCCTGGAAGATGTCGCCGGCGTAGAGCTGATACTGTATGTTGCGTGGCGACGAGGCCATCAGCGCCTGTATCTCGGCGAGCGACGCGGCGGTGTCGCCCAAGGCGAGCATCGCCCTGATCTTGTGGGAGGTCAGGCCGAGGTCTTTCCCCTCGGCGCGCTCTATGCGCTCCAGTATGCCGAGCGAACGGCGCAGCGACTCAGGGTCGCGTTTCTCCTGGAGCGACTCCACAAGTTTCACGGCCACGTCGGGCTTGGTGGGGTTGAGCGAGTCTACTATCGTCCAGACGCGTATCGCCTCGTTGGTGTTTCCCAGCGAGTTGTTGATCATCCCGTAGAAAATCGAGCTGTAATAGTCGTCGGGATGGAGGTCGAAGTGGCGACGCATCATGTCGTATCCCTTTTGGGCCAGCAGGGTGTCGTTGCGTCCCAGGGCCATGAGGTAGTAGCCCAGGTTCTGCCCGACAGCGGTCTCTGTGGTGTCAAGCTCGTAGGCTCCGTTGAGCAGCTCGAAGTATGAGTCGTCCTCCCCGTTGGCGTTGCGCGACAGGGCCTCCATGAAGATGTAGTCGGCTTTGCGCCGGGCCTCGGTGTCGGCCCGGGAGACCGCCTTGTCGGCCTTCCCCCCTTTGCCGGCCGGGAAGGCCCCGGCGGCGAAGGCCAGGAGCATCACGACCAGGGGTATCAGGCGGGTGTATTCTGTTTTTCTCACTCTGTGGGGTCTTGATTTGTTGTGACAAGTGGATGGGAGAGGTTTGACAGGGGGTCAGTTCATGCCGGTGTGGCCGAAACCGCCGTCGCCGCGCTCGGTCTCGTCGATGCGGTCTACCGGTTCCCAGGTGACGCGGGTGTAGCGGGTTATCACCATCTGGCAGATGCGTTCGCCGTCGTTGATGGTGAAAGGCTCGTTGGAGAGGTTGATGAGTATCACTCCGATTTCACCTCGGTAGTCGCTGTCGACGGTTCCCGGGGTGTTGACCAGTGAGATGCCGTGGCGTATGGCCAGGCCGCTGCGGGGACGTATCTGGCACTCGAAACCGCGCGGGAGCTGCAGTCGCAGGCCGGTCGGAACGAGTGCCCTCTCCAGTGGCCCGAGCACGATGGGTTTGTCGGGCAGGTAGGCGCGCACATCCATCCCGGAGGCTCCGGGGGTGGCGTACTGGGGCATGGGGTGGTGTGAACCGTTTATTATTTTTACGTTGATATGCTTGTCGGAAATTTCCATTTTCACGGATTTTGGATATGTGGTATACCTAATAACACGCGAAAATACGAAAATTCCCGCAATCCCGCATCATAAATTTTGTAAATATTATTGTTCTTTTGGCGGGCCCAAAAGAACCAAAAGGCCAAGGGCGCGTGAAAATCTTTGGTCGGGAGCCTGGTGGCTCCGCTCGGCGCACCGGGAACTCGCCCTGCGGGCTCAGACACCCCGGTGCTTAGCCGCGCTCCCGCCACCGCTCCCTCCCGATTTTCACAATGCGCCCGCCATCCGGATGGTATTGCGTAAATCAGTATAATCTGCGTAAATCAGTATGATAAGTATAATCTTGAAATCATTGCAATCATTGAAATCTGCGAAATCTGTGAAATCTGCGAGCCTCTCCGGGAGCGAAGCGACCTTTAATCTGCGAGTAATCCGTGGAAATCTGCGTATCTGCGGAATCTGCGTGAGACCCTTTTGTGGATTAGGCCGCTGGAGCAGTGGTGGCTCTTATGCATATGAAACTCACGATGATACGAGGATTTCCGCAGAAACGAAAAAACACCCCCCGCAGGGCCGGAGGTGTCGGTATGCCGCATCATAAATTCTTGTAAATATTATTGTTCTTTTGGTTGTTCTTTGGTTGTTCTTTTGGCGGGCCCAAAAGAACCAAAAGGCCAAGGGCGCGTGAAAATCTTTGGTCGGGAGCCTGGTGGCTCCGCTCGGCGCACCGGGAACTCGCCCTGCGGGCTCAGACACCCCGGTGCTTAGCCGCGCTCCCGCCACCGCTCCCTCCCGATTTTCACAATGCGCCCGCCATCCGGATGGTATTGCGTAAATCAGTATAATCTGCGTAAATCAGTATGATAAGTATAATCTTGAAATCATTGCAATCATTGAAATCTGCGAAATCTGTGAAATCTGCGAGCCTCTCCGGGAGCGAAGCGACCTTTAATCTGCGAGTAATCCGTGGAAATCTGCGTATCTGCGGAATCTGCGTGAGACCCTTTTGTGGATTAGGCGGTCGGACCTGGGGTGGCTCTTCTGCACATAAAACTCGCGTGGATACGCGGATTTCCGCAGAAACGAAAAAACACCTCCGGCGCTGGGCCGGAGGTGTCGGTATGGTTGCAGTGGCCTGGGTCAGGCCTTGCTGTCGGAGAGGTTTAGCGGATGATGACCTTGGTGGCCTTGTTGCCCTGACGCTTGATCAGGAGCTGGCCTGCCTCGGGAGTGGCGACGCGGATACCCTGGAGGTTGAAGTACTCGACAGGAGCGTTGGCGTCGAACTCTGCGTCGGCTGCGACGTTCTCGATTCCGGCAAATCCGTCAGACACGATTTTGCAGATCTCGGGGCTAACCACAGGGTTGGTGTGGTTCTTGTATGTGATGGCTCCGCTTTCAGAGCTGAAAGAAGCCTGGCTCCAGCCGAGGGGGGCGATGACCTCGTCAAGTGAGGTAGCTCCGTCAGGCACCACAACCTCGGGGAAGGAGAGGGTTCCGTTGGCCAGGGTTCCCCATACGTCTGCAGAGGCGAGTGATCCACCCTGCATCTTGTTTGTGGAGCCGTAGACCATCATGATCTCACCGCTGGATTTTGTCGGGAAGTAGATACCGGTGGCAGAGGGGCTGATGAAGCTCTTGTTGGGGTCAGCCACGTTGAACATGAGGAAGTCTGACATGATGTCATATTCGAGTGACTGGGAGAGGTAGTTGTTGAAGTATTCCATGTAGGGATGAACGAGGCGGTACTCACCTTCATTGGCTGAGTTTGCCTGCATCGGCACAGTTACAGTGTAAACCTCGGGAAGTGTAATCTGAAGTTCTGACATGAACATGGCACACAGTTCTTCGTAGCTTTCTGCGCCGAAGACTACGGGCAGAGCGTCGTACATGGTGGCATCAGTGTATGAAGCCATTCCTGCCGAATAGAAGTCGACATCTTCCTGTAACAGGCGCAGGGTGTTGTTGCTTTTTGTAAGGAAGTAGCCTTCTTCGATGCCGGGATATCTGGCAGCGCACAGCAATGTGTACTGGCCTTTGCGATAGCTTGATACGGGCACGTTTACTTCGCCGGAGCTTGCTGTCAATTTCACGATGCCATCGGAGAGGTCGTTGTTGTAAGCCTTTTTCAAGAGTTCCTGCATCGCGCTTTGGAGAGCTGAGCCGGTTTTTTTGCCGGTCAATATCTGGAACCATACTTCATTGTTGTCGTTGATGTCGTATGTGAAGTTGAAAGTTCCGGTGGTGGCGTCTTTCTCATGGCTGAAGTAGCCTGCGCTGATGTTGAGGTCGAGGTCGTAGTTTTTGTACCCGTTGCCTTTCATCTGGTAGGATTCGGTATAATAGACGGTGCTGGCGCCTGAACCTGAGCTTGACGGGAATGTGAACCAAGTGGGTTTGTTGTCCACAACCAGGCAGTAAATCGGGAAATAAGTGAGTTTTCCGGAGACATCGTCAAAGTCGTAGAGGGCGTACCACTGTTCGCATTGAGCATCTGTGATGGGGGTGCCGTCGTCCCAGGTCTCGCCTGCGGCCTGGAGGGCCTTCATCCAGCTGACGCGGTCAAAGAGATACACGTCATGCGCTTGACCGTCGGGATATCCGGTTGCCTTATGTCCTGTGGGAACACCTCCGGCAGGAAGAGTGGGCGCCATAGTCTCCTCTGTCTCTTCGCCAAAGAGAAAGGATGTCTTCGCAACGGTGAATTCAAGCTCGGTGCCTGTATTACTGAACAAGCCTTTTCCCCAATCGGCCACTTTTACTTTGAAGTTGCCGGGGTTGGCGGTATCTTCGCAACGCTGGTAGTTATAGTTGACCTTTTTGCTGGTCATCTGCACGAAAGTGTATGTGCCTTCGCCGGATTGATCCCAGCCTCCATAGGAGGGTTCTGCCTTCTGTGCGGGAGCTTTGGAGGCGTTTGAGTCGAGCTGCTTCGCAGACATACGGATGGGCGCGGGGGCCTCCTGCTTGAAGTCAGCCTTTACGGCCACAGGCTCGTTGTTGGCTTTGAGGAACTCGTGGGGAGTTGCCGATGCGGTGAGTGCCACAGTGGCGGCGGCTCCGAAAGCAAAAGCTTTAAGGGTAAAACTTTTCTTCATAGAGATATGGTTAATAGATGAGTAATTCTCTTTCATGTAAGTCTGATTTATATAAATCACTTAGCAATTGTTGTCGTTCGCGAGTCTGACTTTGTCAAATGTAAACCGTTGGTTTGAAATTACCTTTAAAACCGTATGAATTTTACCATGTGTATTCCGAAAAGTCGAAATGTTAAAACCATAGCGTTAAAGTTGTAGCAAGCGATACACAACGCAAAAGTATGTGAAAAAAATCATCCATGCAACTTTTTTCCAAAAAAAATCGAAAAAAAACGGCATAATGAAAAATCGTATGGGGAGGTGTCGCAGAGTTGGCCACGGCAGCTGTGACGGGTATGCCTGGAGGGACGGTCAGTCGGGCCGCCCGGCGAGCAGGGTGGCGGTGACTGAGTCGGGGGCCACGATCCAGAGGCGGTCGCCCTCGCGCAGGGGCATGGAGGCGGGGCGGTCGATGAACTCTCCGTCGCGGCGCAGGGCCACGACATGGGTGTTGTAGTTGCGGCGCACGTCGGCCGAGGCGAGGGTCTGGCCGGCCAGGGGGGAGGCAGATGTGAGCATGATCGATGTCAGGCGGAGGTCGGAGGGCTGCGAGGCGTTCTGGTCCTGGGTGGGGTCGGCCTCGGCCTCGATGACGGGGAGGACGGCCGAAATCTGGTCGTCGTTGCCGATCACGCCTATGGTGTCGCCGGGGAAGATGCGTGTCTCCCCGGAGGGGACGATCATGGTGGCCGGCCCGCGCTGTATGGTCACCACGTTCACGCCGTAGCGTCCGCGCAGGTCGGTGTTTTTCAGGCGGTCGCCGACAAACGGGCATCCGTAGCCGACATGGATGTAGGCCAGGTGGAGGTCGCTGACCAGGGTGTTGTTCTTGCCCGAGCGGCGCAGGTCGCGCTCGTTGAGGTTGTCGAGAAACCGGGCCTCGATGTTGCGCAGGCGGGTGTTGAGTGTGCGGCTGAGCGTCAGCAGTAGGAGTATGAAGATGGCCAGCCCGATGAGGACTCCAAGGCGCAGGGTGTAGGCTGAGGAGATGGTGTGGATGATGAAGCCGAGGGCTATGAGCATCCTGAAGACCATCAGCACGACCCGTGGCACTTTGAGCTGGCTTGCATGGAGGCGCGAGGCGGTGTCGGAGCTGTTCATCGGCGGGGGGAGGATGAGGGCGAGCAGGAAGGGGGCCATCGCCGTGAGGGTAAGGATGGTGGTCAGCAGCTGTCCCCAGGCGGGCATTATGCCGTCGAGGATGGGGCGCAGCCATCGGCCGCCGGCCAGGGAGATGGCAATAAGCAGGATGGAGTAGAGCATGATGCGCCAGAGGTAGCGGCGCAGCATGGCGGCCCAGGCGCGGCGGTTCTCGTTTCCGGCGTTCTGTGAGGCGTCGTCTGAGTAGCGGTCGATCAGGAAGTGGAGCCTTGGGGGCAGATGGCGTTCGGCCAGCCGGTAGGCGGGGTCGGCCATGCGGATGAAGTAGGGGGTGGTGAATGTGGTGATGACCGATACGGCCACGACGATGGGGTATATCTCGGCGTTCAGCACCCCGAGGCTCATGCCGAGCGAGGCGATGATGAAGGCGAACTCACCTATCTGGGTCAGCGAGAAGCCTGACTCCATGGCCACCTTTAGGGGCTGGCCGGTGACGAGCATGCCGAAGGTGCCGAATGTTATCATGCCCGCGATCACGACCGCCGACAGCAGCAGTATCGGCCACCAGTACTGGACGAGGATGGCTGGCTGCACCATCATGCCGACGGAGATGAAGAACACCGAGCCGAAGAGGTCTTTGACCGGCATGGTGACATGCTCGATGCGCTCGGCGTAGCTTGTCCCGGCGAGGATGGAGCCCATGACGAAGGCACCCAGGGCGAGCGAGAACCCACACAGCACGGAGAAGACGGCCATCGAGAGGCAGAGGCCCATGGAGACCACCAGGAGGGTCTCGTTGTTGAGAAACCTGCGGGTCTTGTTGAGGAGGGAGGGGAGGATGTAGACCCCCACCAGAAACCAGATGACAAGGAAGAAGATGAGTTTGCTGACGCTCATCAGCATCTCGCCCCCCTCGACCGAGCTGTTGAGGGCTATTGAGCTGAGCACCACCATCATGACCACGGCGAAGAGGTCTTCGACGATAAGCACGGCGAAGACCAGCGAGGCGAATTTCTTCTGGCGCAGGTTGAGGTCGGTGAAGGCTTTTATTATGATGGTGGTGGATGACATGGAGAGCATGCCTCCGAGGAATAGGCTGTTGATGGTGGTGAATCCGAGCAGGTGGCCGATGGCGAAGCCTGTGGCCATCATGCCGGTGACGATTATGAGGGCTGTCACGACGGCCGACCCGCCGGTGTTGACCAGTTTCTTGAAACTGAACTCAAGCCCCAGCGAGAACAGCAGGACTATGATGCCGATCTGGGCCCAGAACTCGATGTTGACCTCGGTGGTGACCGAGGGGAGCGGCTCGAAGTTGGGGCTGGCCAGGAATCCGGCCACGATGTAGCCCAGGACGACGGGCTGTTTTATCCATTTGAAAAGCAGGGTGACGGCGGCACCGAGCAGCAGTATGAAGGCGAGGTCTGAAATCAGACCTTCGAAGTCGGGGGCGGCGTTGAGCAGTAGCATCTTGGGGGATTAGAGTTGGGAGAAAAGGCGCTTGCGTCTGATGAAGTAGGAGATGAGGATGTCGGGGCGGGAGGTGGAGGCGAGGAGGTTGACGGCGGGATGGGCGGTGTAGTGGCGGCGCATGCGGCGGAAGTCGCGGTGGGCGCGCAGGATGGCCGACGCGTTGGGGAAATCGAGGGTGAGGATGAACTTTGCCCATGCCGCCGTGTCGAGCAGGCGGCGGCGCATCAGGGCGGGGCGCAGGTCGGCGGCGGGAAGGTTTTTGTGGAGCAGCAGCAGGTTGTTGCGGAAGTTGAGGTAGGTCTTGCGGGGATTGGCCGCCGGCAGGGAGCCGCCGCCGAGATGGTAGATGTGGCTGGCCGGCACACACCAGAGGGTGTGGCCCATGAGCCTGAGCCGCCAGCACAGGTCTATCTCCTCCATATGGGCGAAGAACCGTTCGTCAAGCCCTCCGGCCAGGGTGTAGAGGTCGGTCCTGACCATGAGGGCTGCCCCGGTGGCCCAGAAGACCTCGGCTGGGGTGTCATATTGCCCCTTGTCCTCCTCGACGGTGTCGAAGATGCGTCCGCGGCAGTAGGGGTAGCCGTTGCGGTCGATGAAGCCGCCGGCTGCCCCGGCGTATTCAAACCGGTGTCTCTCTTTGTATGACAGTATCTTGGGCTGGCAGGCCGCCGCGTCGGGGTGTGACTCCAGGAACTGATACAGCGGGCCGAGCCATCCGCGGGGTGTCTCGACATCGGAGTTGAGCAGCACGGTGTAGCGGTAGCCTGTCTCTCGCAGGGCGCGGTTGTAGCCACCGGCGTAGCCCAGGTTCTCGTCGAAGGCCAGGAGCCTGACTTGCGGGAAGTCGCGGCTCAGCAGCTCTCGCGACCCGTCGGTCGAGCCGTTGTCGGCCACTATCACGTCGGCGATGTCGGGGTCGGTGTTGGCCACGACCGAGGGGAGGAACTCGCGGAGGAGCTTCTCTCCGTTCCAGTTGAGTATGATGACAGCTACAGGTTTCATTGGTGTCAGGCTTTTTGTCCGTTCATTTCAAATGTCACCGGATGTTTCCACCGCTTGTGTGACCAGAGCCACAGGGAGGGATCCTGGCGGATGTTCTCCTCCAGCAGGCGGGCGTAGAGGTCGGTAAGGGGGAATTCCCCGGCCATGTCGGCCTTCATCTCGACCACATCTATATGGTAATGGCCCCTGGAGGGTTTCGACATGCGCCAGTAGACGGGGAGCGCGTCAAGGCGGCGGCAGACGGTCTCGGTGCCGGTGATTATCGCCGTGGGGCGGTTGAGGAAGCTGACCACATGGATTGTGTCGCCGTGGCTCGGCTTCTGGTCGCTCATGAAGCCGGTGACCGTAGGGATGCCCTCCTTGCGGTAGCGCAGCAGGTCGAGGAATGAGCGGCGTTTTGGGAGTGACACAGCGCCGAAACGTCCGCGCAGGCGCAGCATCAGGGAGTCGAACCAGCGGTTGCGCAACGGCCTGTAAATCTGGCAGAACTTGGCGTCGCTTCCGGCCCGGAGGCGGCTCCAGAGGGTGATTGACGGCGCCCACTCCCAGTTGCCGATATGGGCGAAGTAGCAGACCACGGGGCGGCCGTCGGCGAGGGCCTTGTCGATGACCTCGACCCCTGAGAATGTCATGCGCCGTCTCATCTCGCGGTCGGTGACATGGAGGAGCTTCAGGGTCTCGACGATGTAGTCGGCGAAGTTGCGGAAGAACTGCCGCTCGATGCGCCGCAGCTCCCCGGCTTCTTTCTCGGGGAACGAGCCGGCGAGGTTGTCCCTGACCACCCTCCGGCGGTAGCCCGCCAGGTGATACAGCACCACGAAAAGCAGGTCGGCGACCCCGTAGAGCGCCCACATCGGCAGCCGCGCCATCGCGGCTGTCAGCCATCCCAGCAGCTTGTATCTCCAGTCGCCCTGCCTCTCTTTGTTGTCGGTGTCGCTCATATGTCAATTGGTGTATGTCAGCCCGAGGTTTTCCACGAAGTCGCGTTCTTGCTCTTTGAGGATGTATCGGCGGTGGCGTAGCCTGGCGTTGATCTCCTCGTGGTCGATAATGACGAAGCCGGGGTCAATCTGGGCGTAATATGGAAAACGATTTTTTGAATTCGAGTCGGCAAAGGTGACCGCCATGTTTTCGGGAATGCTGTCGACATGCTTGAATATTTTACTGCATTCAAGGTGTCTGCGCACTGATGGCACACCGAAGTTCTCTTTGACAAGGCGTAACTGAAACAGCGCGAGAGCCACCGCGCGGGCGGATGATAGTGACAGCTTCTTTGGCCAAGGCTGGGTGGCTATCCGCATGTCGCTATGCAAGCCATGCAAAGGTGTGTCCACCCAGCCCTCGATGTAATCAATGAACTGGGCGAATGCCTTGCGTTGCCCTGACAGAGAATTGGTGGTGAAGTAATTGGAGTATGTTGTGACCCAAAACCAATGTGTCAGGTCATGGATTCTGCGTGCCGACGGATTTGGCTCTTTCATGAAGAAAACCGACAGGAAGACGAGCTGGGCGGTATAGGGGAGAAGACGGTGGTCGATGACATTCAGTTCGTGGTACAAGAAATTGACAGCCTTAATGATGGCTCCCGACATTCTCTTGATTGTGTCGGGGAAGTCAGGACGGCCAGAAATACTCTCGATGTCGGTGTCGATATACAGGCGGTTGTCGAAAGCGCTCTGGTAGCATCTGAAAATGATGTCACGGGAGATGTTTTCGAAGTTATAATCTCTGAGCCGTCTTATGACATGGTCAATCTCCATGGAGAAATTGAAATTTTCTGTGAAGCTTAGGGCGTTGACTTTCCAGTCGTCGGATATGTCGGTGCCTTTCGAGTTTATCCTGGAGAAGATGTTGACAGCATCTTTGAGGGTGGCTCCATCCACCTCAATCACGGCCAGTTTGTATTCGACAAGGATGCGCGAGAAGGAGTCTGCGCGGTCGAGATACAGGTCGAGCTGGCGTGAGTCGGGGATGGCGGGTTCGAGGATGTTGCGGGTGTATTGCCTGAACTCACTTGTGCTTGACAATATGTAAACAGGCACTTGCCAGGGCCTGACGTTTCCTCCCGAGGTATGTATGAATTCCTCCTCCTTGAGGTCAAGGTATAGGTTGAAAAATTCGTTGCGCATCCGTTCGTTACATTCGAGGCCGGATGTGTTAGGGTTGTTGAGGCAGCCGAAAAGGGTCGACAGACGCTGACATCCGTCCAGGACATATGATTTGGGCTCCTTTAGGTCGGGCAGAATGAAGCCGCCGACTTCCCGGTCGCGCTCCCAGGTTGGGGGGGTGCGGGGCCGCCACAGTAGTATCGAGCCGATGGGGTAGCTTTTGCTGATGCTGTCAAACAAATCTACCACCTGCTTCCGTTTCCATACGAATTCCCGCTGGAAGGGGGGCACCTGTATTATGCCGTCGCGAAGATTTTCGAGAAGGCTTGACAGGGAACGTATCTGGGTCTGAATCTGGGTGCGCATATCGGGATGTGATGGCTTTTGCCGGGTTTTACAAAAGTTTCTGGATAGTCGAGGCGAGGTCTTTCAGCTCATCGGGATTGTCCTGGTGTTGGAGTAACGCATTCAGGGATGTCTGGTTTGTCTTGCCGTCATCAAATCCTTTGGGAAAGGATTTTTTGAATGAAGGCAGGTCGTAACCCTTTGATAGCGTCGTGAAGTTAGTGTCTGTGACATCAGAGTAGAAATCTTGTTGCTCCTGTGGCAGCAGGCTCTTTATGTTGCCGCCGGAGGAGTCTATTTCTTTTTTCCTTCCCTCAGGCACATCCCCTCTGAATCCGCCTCCGATGTTGAAAAAATCGCGTTGGCGTGGTGTCAGGGCGTTGAAAGCGTTTAGCCATTCTCTGTTTTTGTCGGCGTCGGGGAAACAATCCACGGGGAGATAGTTTTCCATACACCGCTTTTCAAGTATGTGGAATTTCACGTTTATGGATCGCAGATATGCTATAAGCGAGTCATATTTGGAGATGTCATGGCCTTCATACCTGCGGTCGCCGTCGAGGATCACGAAGTGGCGCAGGAATTTGGGGCGTTCGCCATGTTGGGCCACCTTCCCCTCCAGGTAGTTTCTGACATTGGTGCATCCTCCTCCGGTGGCGAACACGAGTCTCAGGTCATGGTAGGCCGACACTGCGTATGAGCCGGATTGCAGGTATGAGCGTATGCATGCAAGGGTCAGCGGGGAGTCGTTTGTGCCGTTCTCCAGCACTATCTCCAGTGGTGTGGCGACATATGTTATCGCCTCATTCACGCTGAATGTCTTGTCGCGGTGGATGTTGCCCGCGTTGTTGATGACCTTGCAGTCGGGTTCCTCCATATCGCCGATCAGGGAGGCAGCTATGGAGTCTTCAATCACTTGTATGTCAGACGGGTCGAGCCAACTTATGTCGGCCGACACATCCGATACAATCGAGATGGAGTGGCGTCTGCGTATGATTGTCTTTATGAGATAGCTGACATCGCTCTTGTTGGTGGGATGCCTGAAAATTTCGTCGCACAGTCTGACTTTCATTCTCCATGCGCCTCCTCGCGCTTCAACTGGGCGCGGCGGAGGGCCAGCGACTCTTCCAGGGTTTCTTTGAAGACATTTTCAGGCCATCCCTTGACGGTGCCGTCGGGATTGACCGTGACTTTCCTGGCCGAGCTGCGGTTGTCTTCCGGAGAGAAGCCGACATAATAGAGGGCAAGGAATCCGTCGGGGAGTTTGCCTTCGGCCACAAGTGTCCGCAATCTCAGGATGAAGTTGACGGAATGGGATTCTATCAGGAAGCTTTTCTGGCCTTTGGAGCGGACTGCTTCCTTGGCGATGAACTCGGCCATTTCCCCGTGGGCTTCGGGGTGGAGGTGGGTCTCAGGCTCCTCGTAGATATACAGGCGGGGGGAGGATATTTCGGTGGCGGCGCTGACTATGACGGGGAGTGACTGCGCGATGCCGGCTCCCCCGTCGATGATGTTGTTGCGCAGGTCGGAATGGCGGAGCATCAGGCTGAAAACCGGGTCGCGGCTGGCATCCACCTCGATTCCCCAGTCGTCAAAAGTGTCTTTATACCATCGGGAGACTTTCTGCAGCAATTCTCCGTCATGGTTGATGAAGTCGTCGACCAGCCTGCGGTAAGTGAACATACCGCCCGACAGCTGTTCGTTTTCAGACGGTGTCATAGAGAAGTAGCCATCGCGGGGATAGTCCCTGATTGATTTCAGGTACTCGATGTCGAAGTTGAGGCTGGAGGGGAACTGGTCGATGGAGTCTATCGTGGTGCCGTCGTAGAGTATCGCGGAGGCATGCTCCAGCTTGGTGCGTGGCTTGCCGGCGTTTTCCACGAAAAAACTGATTTCGGCGGTCACGCCATCCTGTGATATCCGCAGGTCGACGCTTTTCGAGCCACCCCTCCCGTAGACCACATCGCGGTAGTCCTCGCATATCCGCAAACCGTCGGATACCTTGTCGAAAAGCTCACCCTGGCTGTTTTTGCCGTCAAGGATGTTTTTTATCAACACCGGCAGTTTGAGCAACGCGCTTTTGCCGACATTGTTTTTGCCGAACACCACGGTGACGGGAGCCAGTGACAAATCCTGTTTTTCGGCGAATATACGGTAGTTTGTGAAACTTAGGGTGCGGTTCATGTCAAAATCATTGATGATGATTATGGGGATGGTTGCCTGAACCGCAAATTTACGCAAAAAAAGTCAGTTACGCCAACCCTGAGCTTATAAATCCGTTAGCCGGTTTTGCAAAAAAGAGGTTTCCGGGGGGTGGTCAGGGGTTGAGGGAGGCGAGGAACTCGACTTCGCCTGAGGGGGTGGTGATGAGAGAGAGGAGGGTGACGGGGAGAATGTGGTTGTCGGCCGAGAGGGGGGCGTCGGGGATGCGGACTTTCAGGTAGTTGTCGGTGAAGCCTGACATGGGCTGGCCCGGACGGGTGTGTTCGAGCAACACGGGGCGGGTGGCGGCGGTGTATTGCTCGGCGAACTGGCGCAACTTGCGGTTGGAGAGGGTAGTCAGCTCTTCGACGCGGCGGTGTTTCTCCTCCTGGGGTACGGTGTGGGGTATCTCCAGGGCGCGTGTGCCGGGGCGTTCGGAGTATGGGAAGACATGGAGGCGGGTGACGGGGAGGGAGTCGAGGAAGTCGCGCGAGCGGTTGAACTCGTCGAGGGTCTCGCCGCGGGTGCCTGCCATGACGTCGACTCCGATGAACGCGTCGGGGATGAGCTGCTTGATGCGGAGTATCTTGTCGCGGAAGAGGGCTGTGTCGTAGCGGCGGCGCATGAGGCGCAGCACTTCGTCAGAACCGCTTTGGAGAGGTATGTGGAAGTGGGGCATGAATGCCCTTGATGACGCGCAGTATTCGATGATTTCGTCGGTGAGCAGGTCGGGCTCGATTGATGAGATGCGGTAGCGGCTGATTCCTTCGACTGTGTCGAGCGCTTTCACCAGGTCGAGGAATGTCTCGGGGGTGGCTCCGTCGGGGAGGTCGGGCTGGCGTTTGCCGAAGTCGCCGATGTTGACCCCGGTGATGACTATCTCTTTGCCTCCGTCGGCGGCTGCCCGTGATGCCTGGGCGACAAGCTGGGCGACGGTGGCCGACCGGCTGCGTCCGCGGGCGGCGGGGATGGTGCAGTAGGTACACCAGCAGTCGCATCCGTCCTGCACCTTGAGGAAATATCGGGTGCGGTCGCCCCGGGAGCATGACGGGGTGAAGCTGCGGATGTCGCGGGCTGGAATCACTTCGACGAGTTTGCGGCGCGAGGAGAGGTAATTGTCGACAAACTCGTCTACCATGCCTTTCTTGTCGTTTCCGGCGACTACGGCCACACCGGGGAGCGCGGCGGCCTCTTCGCTCTTGAGCTGGGCGTAGCATCCGGTGACGATGATGGCCGCGTCGGGATAGCGGCGGTTGTATGACCTGATGGCCTGGCGGCATTTCTTGTCGGCCTCGCCGGTCACCGAGCAGGTGTTGACGAATATCAGGTCTGGTTTTTCCCCTTTTATGGCGCGACGTATGCCGCGGCTCTCCATCCTGGAGGCCACGGCCGAGGTCTCGGCGAAGTTGAGCTTGCAGCCGAAAGTATGGTAGAGTGCGGTCGGCATTACGTGTGTCGGTTGCTGGTTGGTTGCCGGCGGGGCCGGATTATCGGGCCGGTCCGCCGATGAAAGAGTCTTTGAAGCCGAGGAAATAAAGCACCCCGTCGATGCCGATTGTCGATATCGACTGTTTGGCGCTCTCCTTGACTTTGGGCTTGGCGTGGAAGGCGATGCCGAGTCCGGCGGCCGAGAGCATCGGCAGGTCGTTGGCCCCGTCGCCGACGGCGATTGTCTGGGCTATATTGACATTCTCGACCTGGGCTATCAGCCTGAGCAGCTCGGCCTTGCGTTTGCCGTCGACGATGTCGCCGACGTAGCGGCCTGTCAGCTTGCCGTCTTCCACCTCAAGGTCGTTGGCGTAGACGTAGTCGAATCCGAACCGGCGTTTGAGGTATTCGCCGAAGAATGTGAATCCGCCGGAGAGGATGGCGGTCTTGAACCCGGCGCGTTTCAGCACCTGCATCATGCGGTCGACCCCCTCGGTGATGGGGAGCGACTCGGCGATTTCCTCCATCACGCTGACATCAAGGCCTTTGAGCAGGGCGACGCGCTCGGTGAAGCTTTCGCGGAAGTCGATTTCGCCCCGCATGGCCATCTCGGTGATGTCGCGCACCTTGTCGCCGACTCCGGCCTTTTCGGCGAGCTGGTCGATACACTCGGTCTGGATCAGAGTGGAGTCCATATCGAAACATATCAGGCGGCGGCAGCGGCGATACATCGTGTCTTCCTGCATCGATATGTCGAATCCTTCGCGGGATGAGATTTCTATGAAGCGGCTCTGCATCTCCGAGCGGTTGACGGGGGTGCCGCGCACCGAGAACTCGATGCATGCTTTAGTGGCGGGAAACGAGCCTTCGACCAGAGGCTGGCGGCCTGTGAGGCGCTGTATGGCCTCGATGTTGAGTCCTTGCTCTACGATGACCTCCGAGACCAGGGCTATGTTGCTGGCTGTCAGTTGGCGGCCAAGGATGGTGATGATCCAGCGGTTTTTCCCCTGTCGTCCGACCCATTGCTCGTATTCCTCGGTGGAGACAGGGGTGAAGCGAATCTTTACCCCCATGTCGTAAGCCTTGAAGAGCAGGTCCTTCATGATGTCGCCTGAGTCGGCGGGTGTGGTCTTGAACAGGATGCCGAGCGAGAGGGTGTGGTGGATGTCGGCCTGGCCGATGTCAAGCACCATCGCGTTGTAGCGGGCCAGGATTGAGGTCAGGGCGGCGGTCACGCCCGGTTTGTCCTGGCCTGATATGTTGATGAGTATGAGTTCGTTGTCGTGGGTCATTTTACGCGGATTTTCTGGCCGGGCTGTATTATGGGATTGTTGCCCGACAGGCGGTTGAGCCGTTTGAGTTTCTTGACGGTGGTGCCGTTTCGTTTGGCGATGCGGTCAAGTGAGTCGCCGCTCTTGGCGGTGACGGTCTTGGTGGCCGGTTTCTTCTTGGGCGCGGCGGTCTTTTTGGCGGGAGCCGCCTTGCTCTTGGCGGGGGCCACGCTCTGTTTCGGGGCGGTCTCCTTCACGGCGGGGGCTGCCGGGGTCTCCGCTGACACCGACGAGGCCACTGGGGCCGGAGCGGTGGTGTCTTCAGTGGCGGCCTGCGGGGCTTCCTGTTTCACCAGCAGGTCATCCCCTTCGGCGGGGGGGGCGGATTCGGGAGCCTTGGGCTTGAAGGTGCGTTCGGTGGTCACGACTTTCAATGTCTGGCCGCGTCGTGCAGTGCGGATATTGCCGTTGGCGTTTTTCAGGCTCCAGAGCGACACCCCGTATTTCTTGGCGATTGACGACATGGTCTCCCCCCTCTTGACCTTGTGGTACAGTGTCTTTTCGGATGTCACCCATTCCCCCTCCTGGCCATCGGGAGCAGCCTGGGCGGAGTCGCCGGTCGATGGCTCTACCGTCAGTCGTCGGGCATACTGGTCGGCGTTGTTGCCGCAGATGGCATCCTCGCTCATGATGTATGAGTATGTGAGGTTGGTCGGCAACACCAGCGGGTAGGGGCGCAGGTCGCCGGGTATGCATTCCTGTCGGTACTGGGGGTTCAGCACTTTCAATTCCTCCACGGGAATCTGCAGCACGTCGGCTATCTGCTGGAAGTGGACGCGCCGGTTGACATGCACCGAGTCTGTGAGAATCGGCTTCTTTGCCAGGGCCGGGGAGATGTTGTGGTGCTTGTAGTATGTCATCACATATGTGGCCGCGATGAATCCCGGGAGGTAGCCACGTGTCTCTTTGGGAAGGTAGGGATATATCGACCAGAAGTCTTTCTTCTCGGCGGTGCATCGGCGCATGGCCTTGTTGACATTGCCCGGGCCGCAGTTGTAGGCCGCGATGGCCAGCGACCAGTCGTGGTATATGTCATAGAGCTGCCTGAGGAGCTTGGCGGCGGTCGCCGAGGAGGCCACCGGGTCGCGTCGCTCGTCTACGAGGGTGTTGACCTCCATGTTGAAGCCTCGGGCTGTGGCGAGCATCAGCTGCCATAGGCCGGTGGCTCCAGAGCGTGACACCGCGTCGGGGTTCATGGCCGACTCGATCACCGGGAGGTATTTCAGCTCCATAGGCAGGTTCTCCCTTTCGAGAGCCTGCTCGAAAATCGGCATATAGTAGAGGCTCATGCCGAGCATGTTCTCGACAAGGCGGCGGTTCTTCTTGGTGTAAGCGTCGATGTATGCCCTGACGATGGAGTTGAACGGCATCTCGATGGTGGTCGGGATGGCGGCCAGGCGGCGTGTTATCTCCTCGTCGGAGACCTCCTCGTCAGGTTTGCGGTCGACATCAGCGTCAAGGGCCGTGTAGTTCTGGAGATACCAGTTTTCCATCATATTGTGGGTGTCGGTCTCGAAACTTTCGGGCAGGATGATGGTGGAATCGTTGGGGTATTGCGAGAGGGTCAGCACCGACGGGGCTGCGTCGGCCGTGAAAGCCGCCACACCGGCGGCGGTGGCGGAGAGCATCAGAGTTTTCAGGCGGTTGAGAAACGTCATCGGAAATGGGACGGTTTTAGACATGGTTGGTTTGGCGTATCCCCAGGGCGGGTCAGAAATTCAAGGCCCAAGCCAGGCCCACTGAGGGATACCTCTGCCGTCCGTCCTGTATCAGGGTCGGGACGACATCCATTGAGAGATGTGGATTTATGTCGAAATGGGAGAGGGAGGCATCGACATAGGCGTCGACCATCGCGAGGAGGTAGACACCTACCATGCTGATTATACACAGGTCGCGGTTGCGGCGGAAGAAGTTCTTGCGCGAGCGCAGCAGGCTCTGCAGCCAAGACTTGTCGATGTCGGACTCGTTCACGTTGGGGGCGAAGAAATCCATATAGCTGTTGGAGGAGGGGTCGTTGTCGAGCAGGTCGGCGTAGGCGCGGGTGTACTCGGTGAGCATCTGGTTGTTCCAGCTCGTCGCGTAGCCCAGCCCGAGATAGCCGCCCACGATGATGGGGAGCTTCCAGTATCTGCGGTTGTAGACCTGTCCCAGGCCGGGGAACAGGGCCGAGAGCCATACTGCCCTGGTGGGGTCGGGATTGAATTCCACCGCCCTGGGCACCCATTCATCCTCGGGGATGTCGCTCAGCCGCCGGATGATTGACTCGTTGCGGGCGCTGCGGCGCAGGGAGTCTGCCTCGTAGCTCTCCCCGGCTGTCATCACTCCGATAGTGTCGACAGGTGTGACCACAAGCGAGTCGCCGTTGACCGACAAGCTCTCCTCCACCACCACTGCCTGGCGGTCGCCAATGGGCCCGCTGAGCGGTATGGAGTCGGGAAGCGTGCTTGCAGCCGCCGAATCGGCCAGGGCCTGAGTGGCCTGGCGGTGATGGACTCTGTGGGAACGCCTGACAACCGACTGGGCGGCGATGTCGGCCGAAGACAACACAAAGAAACCCATCGCCATGATTATGGCGACGAGGCTCCATCTCCAGTCGCGGGACATATGAGAGTTGTCGGTCGGTCGGTTCACAATGCAAATTTACGCAACTTTGCCCAACGAAGCAAATCCGCGTCGCCCCAACCGCCTCCCCGATAATGTTTTTTTAACATAACCGTATGTTATTGAGGCCACGCTGGCTGCCATCACGGGTATGAGCGGACTGACCGGTGTCATGATGCGGCCCCAAAGATCCTGGGCTCCCAGGATGGCTGTGACGTAGCAGGTCAGAATGTTAGCCGAGACAAAATAGGCCATTGCCGGGAACCGGCGGGTCTTGCGCCAGCGGGCGAGCCATATGAGAGTGAAAGCGGCCCATATCGCGGCGGTGACCCATAAGGGGAACCACAGGTAGCGGTGGAATGGGAAAATGAAGCCGTCGTCACGGTTGCGGCTCAGGCCGTTCCAGTCATAGAACATCGAGTCGACATCGTCATAGTAGCCGAACAGGTAGAAGAAGAACTGGCTTTGGCTCATCGATGTCTTCATGCGGTAGATAATCCCGTCGATTTCCGCGTGGGGATGATGTTGCTCAGCCTCTTTGACAAGCCGCTCTATTTCAGGCCAGGTGAATATGTAGACCTCCATCATATACCTGTTCTCGGGATTCTGCACCCCGGGGTCTTCATCATACAACGGACGGTATTTTTCCCTGGTCACGGAGTCTGAGATCTCTTCGGGAATGATGGCCCCGTCGGCTCGGAGGCAACAATATCTGTTGTGGGTAGACGCTATGGCGAGTGACGCAACTCCGTGGGTGCGTTTCATCTCGGCGGTGTAAGCCCATATAAGACCTCCGGTTATGGCCAGTATGGCCAGTGCCGTCACTGTCTGTCTGGCGTTTCTCCAAGCAATGACTCCCCACAGCACGGCCAGCACCGGGATAAGGAACAGAAACATCGGTTTGGTGAATATCAGAGCCACCAGCATAAGTCCTGAGAACAGCAGATAGCGGTTTTTCCGTGTCAGGACATATCTCCCGGTCAGCCATACGAGCAATATCATTCCTGAGAGCGACACGGATTCGGCCATGATGATGTTGTTGAAAATCCAGAACCCGGGGAGCAGCAGCATGGATAGTATGGCGGCTGCGTTGAATGCTTTCGACACTTTAAGCCAGGTATTTATCCGCCACAGGAGTTGGAGCGCGGCGATGTACAAGGCCCACTGTATCACGGGAAGCAGTATGTTGCCGTAGCCCATAGTGAGGAATTCCCATACGATTCCGACAATAGCGGAGTAGACCGGCGGACGAGCCTCATCTATGTGTCCGTCCATGAGCGACCACCATGCTGATGGGTATGACCAGCTGTCCATCTCCATGCTTGCGTGGCGGAAGATGAGGCCCTGGAGGCTGAGGAACAGAAGGCCAAGTATGACGGTGGTTATGGTAAGCCAAAGGGGCATAGAATCCCCTTTTTCTATGCAAATTGCAGCGCTGCGAGGACTTGTATGAAGCGTGGAGCCAGTCTTGCCAGATGTATGGATTTCAGCTTCTTTTATGTTGTCGTCTTTTTTCACTATCTATGTTGTCTGAAATGTGTTATGATGGTTGAGCCGACGCTGCCGGCCATGATGGCGAGCAGCGGGAGGACGGGAGTCATGATGCGGCCCCAGGAGTCCTGGGCTCCGACCACGGCGGTAATGTAGGCCGTCAGGTATATGGCGGCGATGAGTGCGGCCAACGCCGGAAGATGGCGTGAGCGTCGCCATCGGTATGTCCATATGGCGATGAATGCAGCCATGGCCAGAAGGCCGACCCATATCGGGAACCATAGCCAGCGGTGGAATGGATAGATGAAGCCTCCCTGCTGGTTTTTCGATATGCCGTCCCACTGGCCGTACAGCCGGTCATATTCCGGAGACAGACCTATTTCGTCGATTAGGCTGTGAAACTGGCTGCTCGTCAGTGATTTGCCGAAACGTCGTATGGTCGATGACACCACTTCTCCCGGATGATTCTTCCAGGCAGTACCGGTCAGTGCATCAAGTTCAGGCCAGTTGAAACACTGCATCTCCCGCCAGTAAGGCTGGGTTTTCAGCCATCCCCTCGGAATCGAATCGTACATAGGCCTGAAACGTTCCCTGAGCTGTGTGTTCTCGATTTCATCTGGCACGATCAGTCCCTCGGCACGCATGCAGTAGTAGGCGTTGTATGACGATGCAATCGTGAATGATGGCCTGGTGTGGGTGTGCGACATACAGTAAATGTAGCCACCGATGAGGCATAGAGTGGCGGCCAGTGAGCAACCGGCGGTCAGCAGGTGGCTTTTCCTGTGGCGGCAGACTATGAGCCAGAACAGCGTCATCAGGGGGATGAGGAAGATGAACATCGGCTTGGTGAACACAAGCGTGGCCATGGTTAGACCTGACAGGGCCAATGTGGCCCGTCGCTGGCAGAGCAGGTAGCGTCCGGAAAGCCATACGAGCAGTATTACGCCGCATTCCGAGAAGGTTTCGGCCATTGTCAGGTGGTTGAAGCACCAGAAGCCCGGAATAAGCATCATCGCGAGGATGATGGCGATGTTTGCATTCCGAGTGACACCGAGCATGCAGTTTATCTGCCATACACCCCTCAGAGCCGCCAGGTAAAGCAGCCAGTGTATCGCGGGAATGATGAGCAGGGCTGTGTCCTTGCCGGCCAACTCTTTCATCACCCCAACGAAAATCGCGTAGACCGGGGTGCGCAAAGGGTCGGTATGCCCCCCCTTGATTGTCTCCCAGGCGTCGAAATATGAGTAGCCGTCCGACAGGATGCTGGCCCGGGAAAAGACCGACAGCTGCATGATGAAGAAGATTATGGCCATTGCCAGGGTGACCAGCGTCAGCCAAAGGGGCATAGATTTCACCCCCCCTATGCAGTTTGCTGTGTTACAGGCGTTTACATAGGAGGGGGTATGGGCGCCAGTGGCCGATGGTCCAGTCGGGAGACTTTGCATGCGTCATTATTGCCGCAGGGCGAAAGAGGCGGTCATCGATTGCCCGGCCGAGGTGTTGATTCGTTTGAATGTCAGGGTGTGGGCGAGGTCGTCTTTGATGAGTGACGACTGGCCCATCCAGCTTTCAGAGTAGGTCTTGTCTTTCGGGGAGCTTACGGTGAAGTTGATGTTCATCATATGGCCGTTGTCACTCCAGGTGTAGCTGCCGAAGAGCGGCATCGACTTTCCTCCGGAATAATCGACGGAGCCTTCGAGGCGGCCGTTCTGAAAGAGGATGATGTTGAGCGAGGCCACACCGCCGGGTGTCACCGTGCCGGTGTAGGTCAGTGGACGGTTGAACAGGGATGCCGCCTCGGAGCCGGCTCCAACGCCCATAGCAGCCGAGGATGCCGAAGCTGATGTCTGTGGCGTGGCGGCAGCGTTGGAGGATGTCGCTTGCTGTGGCTCCGTCTGGGATGGGGCTGAGGATGCGTCGGGATAATGTATCTCGGCCACCTCTTCCACATCGATGTCATCCGTGAGGATGGGGTGTGAGTTGCGGTAACCGAAGTACCACCAGCATCCGACTCCGACAATCACCAGCGCCACGGCCACGATGCCGATTATCAGTCCCAGGCTTCCGCCGCTTTTGCCTCCCTGGCGGCCGGGTGTCATTGGGCGGGGACCTCCGGGGTATCTTCCACCGGGATATCCTCCACCGGGATATTGCGGGCCGTTGCCTCCGGGATATGCCGGTCCGTCGACTGGGGCAGTCGGACGGTAGCCGGGCTGGGGGGCGGGATATGTGGCCTGTCCTGGGCGTGCCGGGTTGGGATAGGGGCGAGGTCTCTGCCCTCCTCCTTGTGCTTCAGGATGCGGCCCAGGCTGGTATGTGCCGGTTTGGCGCGGGGCCTGCTGGTCGCGAGGTTCGGGAGGAAGGGGCGACTGGGGTGTCGGAGCCTTCTTGTCAGTGTCGTTGGTGTTGAAAGTCGTTTTCTCCATTTGTCGAGGTTGTAATGTGGATGGTTATTGTAAGAGAGAACAATCCAACCCGGAAATGGGTTTGGTGTGGGTCACTCCCACTCGATTGTGGCTGGCGGCTTCGAGGAGATGTCGTAGGCCACGCGGTTGACCCCTTTCACATGGTTTATTATCTTGTTTGAGACCTCGGCCAGGAACTCGTAGGGGAGGTGGGCCCAGTCGGCGGTCATGGCGTCGGTCGAGGTGACGGCGCGCAATGCCACGGCTCGTTCATATGTGCGCTCGTCGCCCATGACTCCCACGCTCTGCACCGGCAACAGGATGACACCGGCCTGCCATACCTTGTCATACAGTCCCCACTGGCGCAGCCCGTCGATGAAGATTTTGTCGGCGTCTTGCAGAATGCGCACTTTCTCGGGGGTGATGTCGCCCAGGATGCGTACAGCCAGACCGGGGCCGGGGAAGGGGTGGCGTGATATGAGGTGTTCGGGCATGCCGAGCTCGCGGCCCACGGCCCTGACCTCATCCTTGAACAGCAGGCGCAGGGGCTCGCAGAGTTTGAGGTTCATTTTCTCGGGGAGGCCGCCCACGTTGTGGTGGCTCTTGATGACGGTGCCGGTGATTGACAGCGACTCGATGCAGTCGGGGTATATGGTGCCCTGGGCGAGCCATTTTACATCATTTATCTTGTGGGCTTCCTCGTCGAAGACGTCGATGAATCCCTTGCCGATGATTTTGCGTTTGCGCTCAGGCTCGGTGACCCCTTCGAGTTCCTTGAAGAACTTGGCGGAGGCGTCAACGCCTATGACGTTCAGCCCCAGGCCCTGGTAGTCGCGCATCACATCGTGGAACTCGTCCTTGCGGAGCATGCCGTGGTCGACGAAAATACATGTGAGGTTCTTGCCGATGGCCTTGTTGAGCAGCACGGCCACCACCGAGGAGTCTACTCCGCCGCTGAGGCCGAGAACCACCTTGTCGTCGCCAAGCTGTTGGCGCAGGTCGTTGACGGTGGTCTCGATGAAGGATGCCGCGCTCCAGTCTTGCTTGGAGCCGCAGATGTCGACCACGAAGTTTTTGAGCAGCTGGGTGCCCTTCACCGAGTGGTAGACCTCGGGATGGAACTGCACTCCCCAGGTCTGTTCACCCTCGACGCGGTAAGCCGCGATTTCCACCTTGTCGGTGGAGGCGATGCGGCGGAATCCCGATGGGATTTCAGTGATGGTGTCGCCGTGGCTCATCCATACCTGTGTGCCAGGCTCGATGTCTTTGAAGATGGGCTCCGAGGGGTCGATATATTCCAGATGGGCGCGGCCATATTCGCGGGTGCCTGCGGGCTCCACTTTGCCGCCGTCGGTCCAGGCCATGAACTGGGCGCCGTAGCATATGCCCAGCACCGGCAGGCGCTTGCGGATTTTTGACAGGTCGGCCTTGAATGATTTCTCATCATACACCGAGAACGGTGAGCCTGAGAGTATCACTCCGATGACCGACGGGTCGTCGTGTGGAAACTTGTTGTAGGGGATGATTTCACAGTAGGTGTTCAGCTCGCGGACCCTTCGGCCTATGAGCTGGGTGGTCTGCGACCCGAAGTCGAGGATGACGATCTTTTCCTGCATCTTTTAGCTCGTGTGGATTATGTCTGCAAAAGTACGAAAAATTCGCGACATATCCCTTCCTCTTCTCTAAAAAAGCGGAAATGGCGCGTCGGGTGGTGTCTGCGGGTGATGTCTGTGGGAATGAAAGCGCCGCGGCCCGTCGGGGGGCTGCGGCGCTCTTTTTTGTCGGTGGAGGCTTGTGCCGCTGGTGGCACAGCCTGGGCTGGCGGTTCCGCCGGGTTGAGGTCAGTCAGGTGTCAGTCTTTGTCGTCTGCTGAGGCTGACTGGTTGACCCGGTTCTTGGCCTTGGATTTTGTCTTTGCCGTCGATGTCTTGTCGAGGTCTTTTTCTTCCTTGAGGTCTATCTCGTTGCGGTTTGAGTCTATGACCCTGTACTGGAGGTAGGCGAGCGACTGGTCGGCCACTATCTTGAACTTTCCTCCCAGCTCGAGCCGCCAGCGGCGGTAGAGCGAAATCAGCCCTTTCTTCAGGTAGGCTTCCACGAAGGGATGCACATAGAGGATGAAGTCTTTGATTTTAAGGTCGTTGGTCAGATACGCGAGTTTCTCCCTGAGGGTGTCGGTGAAGAGCAGCGAGGGCTGCACCTCCCCTTTGCCGAAGCATGAGGGGCATGTCTCGGCTGTCACGATGTCGAGGGCCGGGCGGACGCGCTGCCGGGTGATTTGCATCAGTCCGAATTTGCTGAGCGGCAGGATGTTGTGGCGCGCGCGGTCGTTGGCCATTATCTGGCGCATATGCTCGTAGAGCGCCTGGCGGTGTTCGGCCTTGTTCATGTCGATGAAGTCAATGACGATGATGCCGCCCATGTCGCGCAGGCGCAGCTGGCGGGCTATCTCGTCGGCGGCCCTGAGGTTTACCTCCAGGGCGTTTGTCTCCTGGTCGTTCCCTGCTTTTGCACGGTTGCCGGAGTTCACGTCGATGACATGCAGGGCCTCTGTGTGCTCGATGATGATGTATGCGCCTGACTTGAATGAGACGGTCTTGCCGAACGACGACTTTATCTGCTTGGTGATGTTGAAGTTGTCGAAAATCGGGGTCTCTTTCGTGTAGAGCTTGACAATCTCTTTTTTCTCCGGGGCGATGAGGCTTACATATTTCTGTATCTGGGTGAATGCTTCCGCCTCATTGACGTGTATGTTCTCGAACGAGGGGGAGAACACGTCGCGCAGGACGCCGACGATGCGGCTTTCCTCTTCGAAAATCAGCGATGGCACTTGCGCGGTGCGGGCTTTGGCCACGGTGTCTTCCCAGCATTTGCGGAGGGTCTGTATCTCGTGGTTGAGCTCGGCCACGGATTTTCCTTCGGCCGAGGTGCGGATGATTACGCCGAAGTTTTTCGGGCGTATGCTTTCCACGAGGTGGCGCAGGCGTAGTTTTTCTGCTGTTGTCTTGATTTTCTGGGAGATGGAGATTTTGGTGGAGAACGGAATCAGGACAAGGTATCGGCCCGTGAATGAGATTTCAGTGGTCAGGCGGGGGCCTTTCGACGAAATCGGCTCTTTGACAATCTGTACCATCAGTTCGCGTCCGCATGTGAGCTGGTCGGTGACGGTGCCGTGTTTGTCGATGTCAGGCAGCAGCTTCATCTTCTGGACCTGGGGCATGGGGGCCTTGGGGTCGTCGAGGAGCTGCTTGAGGAATTCGGAATAGGAAGAAAAGTGGGGTCCAAGGTCCAGATAATGAAGGAACGCGTCTTTTTCGTAGCCGACGTTGACAAAGGCGGCGTTGAGGCCCGGCATGAGCTTCTTCACTTTCGCCACGTATATGTCACCGACGGCGTAGGCCAGGTTGCGGCTCTCTTTCTGCAGGGAGACCAGCCGGCCATCCTCGGTGAGGGCTATGGAGACCTCCTGAGGCTGTACGTCGACGATTAGTTCGCTTTTCATTCGTTCATTAAGGGGATTTGGGGTTGAGTTGTGGGAGAGGGATGGGGCTTTTTCAAAAACGCGAGAACAAACTTTTTTCGCGGCTGTCAGCCGTTGGGTTGTCGGCGGCCGTCGGGAAAAGTTTGTTCTGTTTTATATATCGCGTTTTCAATAAGCCTGAACAGTTCAAGGATTATTTCTTCTTGTGACGGTTCTTTCTCAGGCGTTTTTTACGCTTGTGGGTGGCCATCTTGTGGCCCTTTCTCTTTTTTCCGCTGGGCATTGTAAGAAACTTTAAATGGTTAGCTATCGGTTAATTGTCTCAGGTGGTGTGAGAAGACTCCGTTGCGTGAGGGCCGGTTTATTTCTGGTCCTTGAGGTCTTCCATGAACACTTTCGCGGGCTTGAAAGCGGGGATTTTGTGTTCGGGGATGATGATGGTGGTGTTCTTGGAGATGTTTCGGGCTGTCTTCTGCGAGCGGGTCTTGATGATGAAGCTGCCGAAGCCGCGCAGGAAAACCGGTTCGCCGTGGGCGAGGGAGTCCTTGACCACTTCCATGAACTTTTCGATTGTTTCGAGAACTGCGGCACGTTCGATGCCGGTTGTCTTTGAAATCTCGTTAACGATTTCTGCTTTCGTCATAGCGGGGTATATCGAGTTTATATTGAATGGTTGCCTTTGGGGCGTGTCGTAAGCGCTTTGGCGGGGCAAACCGTTGAACCGTAGAGGTTTAGGCCGAAACCAGGCGGCTGCGGGCCAAAATGCAACTGCAAATATCGTGATTTTTTCTGAAACAGAAGCTATTTCGGATGAAAAAAATTAAATAAAGCCCTATAATTGTGGTGAATGTGGGCTGGAGGGGGAGCGGAGGCCCGATTCAGATGTCGGTGAGCCGCCACCAGGAATAATTGGTCGAGGATGTGTCGGTGATTTCTCCGCCTTCGATGCGCTTGAGGCGTTTTACCACGGCCACCGTCACCGGCAGCACCATTATCTCGTAGAGGGTCTTGAGCAGCGCCTGCGATATTATCAGCGATATGATGGTCGACACGGGCAGGGCGCCGCCGAAGGCTATCGGGAAAAATATCAGGGAGTCGGTCCCCTCGCCCCAGAGCGTCGAGACAATGGCGCGGAGCGAGAAGCGCCAGGTGGCGCCTGACGGTGTGGCCTGTGACGCCGTGGCTGAGCGTTTCATGCGACTCATCACATAGGCGTTGACCATCGAGCCGCAGATGAATGCCGCGAAGCTGGCCAGCATTATGCGTGGCACCGAGCCGTAGATTGCCTCCATCGCTTCCTGGGAATGCCATTCCGGGCCGCCTGGGAGCCACAAGGCGATGTTGAGCATCACTGCCGCCAGCAGGCTCATGGCGAAGCCGAGCCATATGGCGAGGCGCGCGCGCTGGAATCCGTAGACCTCGACGATGCAGTCGTTTATTATATAAGAAAGGGGGAAGACGGCCAGGCCGGCGGTTACGGTCACCGGGCCGAGGCTGACGGTCTTGATTTCGACAAGGTTGGCGATGATGATGCAGACCACGAAAAGCACGGTCAGCGTCAGGAACGGGAGGGAGAGGCTGGGGCGGTTTTGACGTGATTTTTCCATTGTTCTTGTTTTTTACGAGGTTTCAAGCACTCGGGATAGGATGTCGCCGCGGCGGGGCCGGGGTGTCAGTGTCAATAGATGCGCGAGTAATATAGCGTCTGGGGTCCGTAGCCGCTGCTTGGTGGATATGAGATCTGTATGGCGTTTGAGTTGGCCGCGTAGATGTAGCAGTCTTCGCGGTATGAAGGGCCGTAGGCCGGATACCATCTGAACGAGAGGTAGTCTCCGTCGCAGTAGTAATCGAAGTCCTCGTATTCACCGGTGTAGTTGTTCTGCCAGTAGCCGGTGCCATCCATGTAGAATGTGAGGGTCTCGTCGGGATACTGCATGCACTGCCATGTGCCGTTGAGGTACCAGCGTTCGTCGGGGCTGTCATATTGGCATGAAGTTAACCCGAGTCCTGCCACAATAACGGCAGCGATCAGCAGTATCTGTATCCTTAATTTCTTCATTTTTCACAATTTTAGGCAAAGTTAATAGATTAACGCCAAACGTAGGGCATGCGGTCGCGGGCTTAACATTCATTAACTGGAAGCCCGTTTTTTTGCTCCGGGCGGCAATAAAGAGTCTCAGGCGGCGTTAATAAATCAATGAGTGAGAAAAGAAAGACATCGGGCCTGGCCGGCAGGATTGCGTTGGTCGCGGCGTTGGTCGCGGCGATGTTTTGCGCGTCAGTGCCGGTGTCGGCCAAGAAGCTCAACGACAAGGTGCAAAACCGGCCGTATGCCGACATGCGCCGTTTCCATCTCGGTTTCTCCGTGGGGATGAACACATTCGGCATGAGCTTCCACCACAACGGTTTTGTCACCGACCAGGGGCAGACATGGTTCATGTCTCAGCCGGCTTACAATCCCGGTTTTTGCGTCAACGGCCTCGCCGAGCTGCGCCTCAACGACTATTTCTCGCTGAGGGTCAGCCCGGGCCTGTGGTTTGGCAACAGGGTGATAGACTTTTACGACGTGGCCAACGATGTGCGCGAGCGCCAGGACCTGAAGTCGGCCTATATTGTGCTTCCCGTCGAGCTGAAATTCGCCGCCCAGAGGATGCGTAACCTGCGCCCCTATGTTGTCGGCGGCGTGATACCATCGGTCGATGTGGCCAAGAAGAACATCGATTTCATCAAGACGAAATCCTCTGAGTTCATGCTCTCGGTCGGCTTCGGCTGTGACATCTACCTGCCGTATTTCAAGCTCATCCCGGAGCTGAAATTCTGCTTCGGGCTGACAGACTGCATAAACCATGACCGCCCCGACCTCGTCGACGATCCCCTGCGCACCAATGTCAACCTCTCGGTGAAGCGCGCAACCACCCAGATGGTCGTCCTCTCTTTCTATTTTGAATGAAAATTATGAAAAGACGGTTAAGAGCTGACAACCTGCTGATTCCGCTGCTGCTCTGGGGGGGCTTTCTCATAGGGGCGTTCCCGGCCCGCGCCCAGTCAGACGCGCAGTTCTCGCAATATTTCGAGGTCCCCAACTATTATAACGCCGCGGCGGTCGGGACCACCGACCTGCTGAAGATACGAGGCGGAGCCAGGCTCCAATGGGTCGGAATCCAGGGCGCACCGAAGACCTTTGTCGTCGCCGCCGACATGCCGTTCATGCTGTTCAAGAAACGCTTCGGTGTCGGCCTGGTGATGCAGCAGGAATCGATGGGCCTCTACAAGAACCTCAACCTCGGGGCGCAGGTGGCTTACAAGCAAAGGCTTTTCAAGGGCACGCTCTCGATTGGCGCGCAGTTTGGATTTGTCGACCAGTCATTCAAAGGCACCGAAGTTTACATACCCGACCAGGATGACTTCCACCAGCCCAATGACGACGCGATTCCGAAGCAAGACATACGAGGCAACGCCTTTGACGTGAGCGCGGGAGTCTTCTACTCACATCCCAAATTCTGGCTCGGGGTCTCCGGCACCCACCTCAACGCCCCGGCGGTGAGCCTCAACGCCGACTCCGGGGAAAACTCAGAGGAGAAAAACTACGAGTTCCAGATCGGACGAACCTTATATTTCATGGCCGGAAGCAATATTAAGGTGAAAAACACGTTATTTGAAGTGATGCCGTCTGCGTTGGTCAAGACCGATTTCACCTTCACCACTTGGGAGGCTACATTGCGCGGCCGTTACAACAAGTTCCTCTCCTTGGGAGTGGGCTACCGCTGGAAAGACGCCGTCTACGCCATCATCTCGGCCGAGCTGAAGGGATTTTACATAGGATTCAGCTATGATTATCCGACATCGGCCATTGCCCGCGCATCCTCGGGCAGTTTCGAGATATTCGCAGGCTACAGCCTGAAACTCGACTTCTCGGAGAAGAACCGAAACCGCCACCGCAGCGTCCGCATCATGTGATACCACCGGGCCGCCGGCCTGGATGCCATAACAAAGACCACAACTACTCAGAAATATGAAGAAGCTTTCGTTATACCTCCTTCCCGCCCTGTTGCTGCTGCTGACAGCCGCGAGCTGCGCCTCCGGGCGCCGTGGTGGCTCCGCCGGCGGCGAAGTGACCGGAGTGGGAGGAACTTCCTGGGGTGAGCCAACCCCCTACGGTATGGTGCTGGTGAGCCGTGGCTCCATGGACATGGGGCCTGCCAAGGCCGACAGCGCCTGGAACCTCGCCGCCGACACCAAAGGCATGTCTGTCGACGCCTTCTGGATGGATGAGACCGAGGTGACCAACTCCAAATACAAGCAGTTTGTCTTCTGGGTGCGTGACTCAATCATCCGCGAGCGCCTCGCCGACCCCGCCTACGGAGGCAACGAGGCTTACAAGATCGAGGAGGACAAGCAGGGCAATCCCATCACCCCCCATCTCAACTGGTCGAAGCCGATTCCCTGGCGCAATCCCGACGAGGATGCCCTCAGGGCCATAGAGAGTGTCTACCGCACCAACCCCATAACCGGGGCACGCGAGCTTGACCCCGAGCAGCTCAATTACCGCTATGAGGTCTTCAACCACACCGAGGCCGCCAAGCGCCGCAACCGTCTCGACCCTCGCAAAAGGGTCTACAACACCGACCTGGCGACCCCGACCGATATCCCACAGATATCGAAAGACACCGCCTATGTCAACGACGAGGGTGAAATCGTGCGCCAGACCATCTCCCGCGGCCTCACCGGCGACTATGACTTCCTCAACACCTACATCGTGAATGTCTATCCCGACACCACTTGCTGGGTCAATGACTTCGAGAACGCATACAACGAGCCTTACGTCCGCATGTATTTCAGCCACGGAGGCTACAGCGAATACCCCGTGGTGGGTGTCAGCTGGGAGCAGGCCAATGCCTTCTGCAACTGGCGCACCGACTTCCTCAAGCGTTCGCTCGGCAAGGAGGGGGTCTACATCGAGCCTTACCGCCTCCCGACCGAGGCTGAATGGGAGTTTGCCGCCCGTGCCGGGGAGAATGACAACATGTATCCCTGGGAGGGAGACCTGACCATGAGCGAGGACAAGGGCTGTTTCTATGCCAACTTCAAGCCCAACGACGGCAATTATGTCAAGGACGGCCATCTCATCACCTCGCGTGTCGGCACATACTCGCCGAATGATTTCGGCCTCTATGACATGGCCGGAAATGTCAGCGAGTGGACCTCGACCGCGTTTGTCGAGACCGTCCAGGACTTGACCTCCGACCTCAATCCCGAATACCGTTATGACGCGGCTGTCGAGGACCCCTACCGTATGAAACGCAAGATTGTGCGCGGCGGCTCATGGAAGGATGTCGCCCACAACATCCGCAGCGACATCCGCATGTGGGAGTTCCAGAATGAGCAGCGCTCTTACATCGGTTTCCGTTGCGTGCGCTCCCAGATAGGATTCGCCAAGGGGCAGAAGGCGGGCAAGTGATTTCTTCCACCCTCAAGATAGTATTTCAGACAAAAGCCACCATCCATATTTCTCAGAACTGAATCAATGGGAAAATACAAGCAATACAAACGCGGCCTCTCGGCCTGGATATCCTCGGAGAAAGGGCAGCGTTTCTTCAATTTCGCATACTCGATCGGTGCGGCCATCGTGATCTGGGGCGCGCTCTTCAAGATTCTCCACCTCCCCGGCGGCAACTTCCTGCTGTCGCTCGGCATGGGCACTGAGGTGCTGATGTTCACCCTCACCGCCTTCGACCGCCCCGCGCGCGATTACAAATGGGAGAAAGTCTTCCCCGTGTTCGAGACCGGCGACCCCGAAGACCGTCCTGATTTCAAAGGAGGCTCTGGTGTCGTGATCAACGGCAGCGTGAACGGCGCGGCCGTGCAGGGTGGCCACGCGCAGTCTGGCCCCGTGCAGGCTCCGGTTCTCTCCTCCGACTCCACTCCGGCCGAGGTCGTCAGCTCGATGGTGTCGGCCACGCAGACCTACCTCGACCAGGTTTCGGCCATGGCAGAGGAGCTGCGCCATCTCCAGGAGACCACCCGCTCGCTCAACACCGTCAGCGATGTCCTGCTGGAGTCTTACCGCGCCATAACCGAGAACTCGGAGAACATCACCCGTTCGTCGACCGGATATGTCGAGCAGATGCAGGGCCTCAACCGCAACATCCAGGGCCTCAACACCATCTACGAGATTCAGCTCAAGAGTGTCAGCTCGCAGCTCGACGCCATCGACCGCGTCAACGCCGGCATCAAGGAGATACGCGACATGTATGAGCGAAGCTCGTCGCAGAGCGCGCGTTATTGCGAGGAGACGGAGAAGATGGCCCGCTACATGCACCAGCTCAACTCCGTGTATGAGAAGATGATCAACGCTATGACCATCAACATGTACGCCGCCAATCCTCTGGCTGCCGCTGCCGCCCAGCAGGGCGTGGCCCAGCAGCCGGCCCCTGCCGCTCCCGAGCCTGCGGCCCCGCAGGCTGAGGCCCAGCATGTGCCCCCGCAGTACCAGGGCACACAGCGCCGTCCGTCGGCCCCGCAGGTCTGACGCGGCGACATGACAGAAAAGACAGATCTTTAACCTTATAAAAGCTTAACCATTGGGTACCAGTAACAACAAGCTCACTCCGCGTCAGAAGATGATCAACCTGATGTACATCGTCCTGACCGCAATGCTGGCTCTGAACGTGTCGAGCGATGTGCTCAACGGTTTCACCCAGGTCGAGGAGGGCTTGAAGAGAACCAACAGCAACGTGGAGCAGCGCAACGCCGCCATCCTCCACTCTCTGCAGGCTTTCGCCCAGCAGAATCCCGACAAGGGGCAGGTGTGGTATGACAAGGCCCAGGAGGTGCGCCGCGTCACAGACGGCGTGTATCTAAAAATCGACTCCCTGAAAGAGATGATTGTCAGGGAGGCCGACGGCAAGGGAGGCTCTGTTGGCGATATACAGAACCGCGACAACCTGGAGGCGGCTTCAATTGTGATGCTCTCCGGATCGCGTCCCCAGGGTCGGCATCTGCGCAACACCATCGAAGGCTACCGCGAGTATATCGCGTCGTTGATGACCGACTCGGTGAAGCGTGAAAACATTCTCACGGCCCTCTCCACCGATGATGTGTTGAGCCGTGGCACCCTCGGCCGCCAGACCTGGGAGGAGTCGAAATTCAACAACCAGCCTGTGGTGGCAGCCGTCACCCTGCTCACCAAGCTTCAGAATGACGTGAAATATGCCGAGGGTGAGGCCCTCCAGGCTCTCCTCGAGAATGTCGACGCGGGCGATGTCAGGGTCAACGAGCTTAACGCTTTCGTCATCCCCCAGAGCCGCTTCGTGATGCGCGGCGGCAAATATTCGGCCAATATCGTCCTCGCCGCCGTCGACACCACCGCGCGCCCCGTGGTGTATGTCAACGGCAACAAGCTCGGCAACGACCGTGGCCTTTATGAGATTTCTCCCGGCGCGACCGGCACATTCGATTACAAGGGCTACCTTGAGGTGCCACGTGCCGACGGCTCAGTCAGCCGCCATCCGTTTCAGTCGAGCTACACCGTCATTGAGCCCACCGCTACCGTGTCGGCGACAATGATGAATGTGCTGTATGCCGGCATCGACAACCCGATTTCGATTTCAGTGCCCGGTGTGGCGATGAACGGGGTATCGGCAACGATGACCAACGGCTCCCTGACCAAAAGCGGCGACCACTGGGTGGCGCGTCCGTCAAAGGTCGGAGAGGAGGCCACCGTGACTGTGAACGCCGAGATGGATGGCCGTCAAATGACTGTCGCTTCCACCAAATTCCGTGTCCGCAAATTACCGGATCCATCCCCCTATATCGCTTACAAGGATGCCAACGGCAACACCAGCCATTACAAGGGGGGAGGCCGAGGCCTGTCAAAGGCATTACTGCTCAACGCCCCCGGCATCGAGGCCGCCATCGACGACGACCTGCTCAACATCCAGTTCAAGGTGCTGAGCTTCGAGACGGTGTTCTTCGACTCGATGGGCAACGCCATCCCCGAGGTGTCGCAGGGCGACCAGTTCTCGCAGCGTCAGAAAGACTCCTTCCGACGTCTCAGCCGAGGCAAACGGTTCTACATCTCGAGGGTGAGGGCTGTCGGCCCCGACGGCATAACCCGAGACCTCGCCCCGATAGAGGTAATCGTAAACTGAAAAGGTAAAGAACAAGACATACCCCTCTGAATATGAAAGCATTTGCAAGATATACCCTGGCCGCCGTCGCCATGTTCGCGGCAATGACCCAGGTCTCCGCCCAGACCACCGACGGGGGCTCATCGAGCTCCTCGATAGTCCGTCGCGGGGGTGCCGACCGCTCGCGCGACAAGCAGCAGGAAGCCAGTCCGGGTGTGACCGAACGCATGCAGCAGCGGTTCGCCACCCAGGAGACTTCCGATGCCGACAAGATGTGGATGCGGGTCATCTACCGCGACCTCAAGCTTGACAACCCCAAGAACACCCCCCTGTATTATCCTGAGGAGGTGGTCGACGGCCAGGAGAATCTGTTTCGTATCATAATGCGCCTGGTGGCCGACAACCGTATGCCGGTCTATGAATACCTCGACGGCAAGGAAATCTTCACCGACCAGTACAAGGTGAAGGTGTCTGACATGCTCGACCGCTTTCATGTGCTTTATTCCCCCGCCAAAGGCTCCAGCGAGAAGAATCCGAAATACCTGATAGAGGAGGCCGATGTCCCAGCCAATGAGGTGCTGTCTTATTTCGTCCTTGAGAAGTGGGAGTTTGACTCACGCACCAACAAGACCCGCCGCATTGTCGAGGCCATCTGCCCCGTGCTCCACCGCTCTGACGACTTCGGCGGCGAGGCCGTGCGCTACCCGATGTTCTGGGTGAAGATGGACAACCTGCGCCCCTATCTCACGCAGCAATACATCTTCGTCGACGATGACAACAACCTGCCGAAATACACCTACGCCGACTATTTCTCGCGCAACATGTATGACGGGGACATATACAAGACCCGCAACCTCGCCAACAAGTCGATGATGCAGCTCTATCCCGACCCTGATGACAGGCAGCGCGCCCAAGACAGCATACAGAACCGTCTGGAGCAGTTTGACAAGAAACTCTGGGTACCCTCCCGTGAGGAGGTGATCGCCGCCCGTGAGGCCCGTGAAGCCGCCGAGGAGGCTGCCGCTGCCGCTAAGGATGAGGAAGCCGCCATCGCTTCCCGTGACAGCGACGCAGAGGCAGATGAGGAGACCCCGAAAAAGGAGGTGCGCTCCACACGCTCTTCGCGTTCGAGGTCCAAAGCGACATCATCGTCCAAGGCAAAACCCAAGAAGAAAGCATCCAAGCCAAAGGCCGCCCCGAAATCTTCGTCGTCGGCCACCAAGTCGGTGCGCCGCCGAAAATGAGCCAACGCGTACCCCCTGGTGGATGACCGAAATATTATGCCTGCCCGCGTCAGCTGTCTTCAGCAGCCGATGCGGGTTGCCGTTTTTGGGCCGTCTATATTGCCTTCCAAAGGATTGCCCTACGGGAAAAATGCCATGGAGTTAAAAATTATGACCGGATTCTAAACTTTGTCAGTGCGACCTTTGTTTAAAAAGTGTTGATAAGCCTGAATAATGGTTATGGCGGTTTGGCGACAGCCCAATCAAAGGTGTTGAAAGTCGATAATCGTTGATAATCACAAAAAAAGCTTAGAAATATTTTGAAAAGTGTTAATTTTTTTTTAACTTTGCGGCCAGCATACAACAAGAAACATCTCTTATGAAAAAGGCAATTCTTTTAGCTGCTCTCGCTCTGGGAGTTTGCACTTCGCAGGCTCAGGTTACAGACGCAGGCAACAAGTTCTCTGACAATTGGTCGTTCACCCTCAAGGGTGGCGGCGTGTTTGCCACCAAGACAGCCACCGGTGAGGATTTCCTCAAGACCGGCCGTGGCATCGTCGGCGCGGAAATCCGCAAGCAGATCACCCCGACCTTCGGCCTCGGCGTTGAAGGCGAGTGGAGTGTCAACACCTCCTCCTGGACAGGTGTGAAGTCTGCAAACGCATTCGATCATCAGTATGTAGGTGTGTTCGGTGCCGTGAACCTGATGAACCTCTTCGCAAGCTACACCGGCGCACCCCGTGTGTTTGAGATCGAGGCTGTGGCAGGTTCAGGCTGGCTCCACTCCTACTATCCCCACTCGACCGGAATCGATGATGGCAACTCTTTCGCCACCAAGGTTGGTCTTAACTTCAACTTCAACCTCGGCGAGGCCAAGGCTTGGACCATCTCTCTGAAGCCCGCCCTCCTCTGGAACATGAACGGCGACGTGGCTGCCGACAAGTTCAGCAACCTCGGTTACGATTCACACTACAACGTGAACAACATGTACTTCGAGCTCCAGGCTGGTGTCACTTACCACTTCAAGAACTCGAACGGCACCCACCACTTCGCTCTCGTGCGTCCCTTCGACCAGGCTGAGATCGACGCCCTCAACGCCCAGATCAACGCTCTCCGCGGTGACCTCGAGGCTTGCGGCGCAAGCAACGCGGCTCTGCTCGCCCAGCTCGCCGACCTCCAGGCTCAGCTCGACGCTTGCAACCGTCGTCCGAAAGAAGTGCAGCAGGTTATCAAGAACCTTGACAACATCCGCTACGTCTTCTTCAACGTCAACTCCTCTTACATCCAGGCCAACCAGCAGCCCGAAATCGCTATGACCGCTGCTCAGGTTAAGGAGAACGCAGGTGCTACCGTCCTCGTTCAGGGTTACGCATCCAAGGATGGTTCCAAGGCTTTCAACCAGAAACTTTCAGAGCGTCGCGCACAGGCCGTCAAGAAGGCCCTCGTTCAGAACGGCGTTCCCGAATCCAGCATCACAACCGAAGGTCTCGGTGTAACCGAAGTCTTCAACAAGCTCGACTGGAACCGTATGGCCAAGATGACTGTAAACGTGAAGTAATCATCACTTGAATGACAGCGTTCACCGGCCCTCGGGCCATGTGACGGCAAGATAAAAAAGGAAACATCCTATGGCGTCAACGCCATAGGATGTTTCCTTTTTTTAGGTTCACCCGCCACCAATAATAAATTTTCATTCTATTGCTGTCCGGTAAAAAAAGACAAAATCATATATTCTCTACAAATATAATAAGTTACACCTGTTTTACGAAAAAGGGCTTGTCATTTGAGGCGATGTGAAATTGGTAGCATTAAGCATCAAAAAGCCCTTAAAAGACATCTATACGAGTCTGTTTCATGCTGTATGAGATAAAAATAGTCCATTTCCTATCATGTCAAAGTTTTACCGGACAGCAATATTTTCATTCATAGAATTCCCTCGGGAGCAAAGCGACCAAATCTGTGAAATCTGCGGAATCCGTGAAATCTGCGGGCTTATCCGGGAGCGAAGCGACCTTTAATCCGCGAGAAATCTGCGTATCTGCGCAATCTGCGTGAGACCCTATTCACAGGTTACCGGCCTGTCGGCCGCCAACCCCCGGCTAATAGTTAACGAATCCTACGGATTCATGAGCGAACAATAGAACAATGTGTGTGGTGTTGCGGGCGAACAATATGTGGGGTGTTATTTCAAAACTCGCTCAAAACAGTCTGTTATACACGTTTGCGGCCAGCAATATATTTTTGTTGGGTCACAGGAACATCCAGTTAAATTACCGCGACAGATGGTATGCCGCGAGAGCCTTTAGAGGGGCAGGTAGGATGACAGGAGCGTCAAGCCCGAAAGCCGCGCATGCCTCGGCAAGTATCTCTGAAAAATGGAATGCGATGGAGCCGACAAAGCCTATCGGCATGTCGGCGCAGTCAACCGTGGTCTGTCCCTCGGGAGATGCCGAGACGGGCAGGTTGGCGATGAGGAAATCACGGAATGAACCGGCCACAAGCCTGCGCATTGCCGGATGGGTGATATGCTTGCTGATAAAAGGACAGAAGGACGCGAGGAAACGGTTTGCGCCCGGCTGACGGTAGACTCGTTGTATGATGTCAGCTTTCGACAGGCCGTATGTCGTGTCGAAGTCTGTGACAATCTCATCGGGCAGCAGTCCGGGATGTTTGAAGACCAGGTTGACGAGGTTGCGTCCCAAGACGGCCCCAGAGCCTTCGTCGCCGAGGATATATCCCATGGGGGGAGTGTTGAGGGTGATTGCATTGCCGTCATACATGCCGCAATTAGAGCCGGTGCCGAGTATGCAGGCTATGCCCGGATTGTGGCCGAACAGGGCGCGCGCAGCTCCCAGCAGATCTCCTTGAATCTCGATCTCGGCATCAGGGAGGATGGCGCGCATCAGGGAGAGAAGACGGCGGTCTGTGTCGCCTCCGATACATCCGGCCCCATAGAAATGAAGGCGCGTGATATTGGCCCCGGCGATTGCAGGCGCAAGCTCCTCTGACAGCAGACGGGCAATCTCGTCGGCTGGGGTGATGGCGGCATTGAAACCTGTGGTGCGGAATACGCTTGTGTCGTTTGGGGCGCTGTCGCTCCGGTCAGTGTGGATGATTGCCCATTCCACCTTGGTGGAGCCGCAATCAGCGATTAGTGTCGACATGAAGTGGTTCAATACAAGTGATACTTCTCTTTGGATGCCTTGAATGACTCAAGGTCGCGGTTCCAGAGCGGCAGCAGGTCGGCCACCTTGTAGTTCTTGAAGAACACCGGCCTGACCTTTTTCGAGCCTGTTACCTTGTCAAACATAGACAGGCGTTTCACCGGCGCGTCTGCCAGGGCCTTGTGGGCCGGATAAAGCTCGGCGAGGGCCTCCATCACATAAAATTGTATGAGGGTCAGCGGGGCCGCGTCGTAATCGGTGATGTACAGCTCCACCCCCTGGAGGTTCTCGCTCCGTTTGAAGCCGTAATAAGGCTTGTAGTGTATCGGCCTGAAAGCCACTCCCGGGATATCCATTCCATTGAGTTTAGCGGCCAGACGCGAAGCGTTTATCCACGGCGCGGCGAATGTGCGGAACGGCAATGTGTAGCCTACACCGATAGAGAGATAGTCGAGTTCGCCGGCGATGCCGGTGGCGGGATAATATATGGCTGTCTGCGGGGTCGGGATGTGGGGGGAGGGGAGCACCCAAGGCATGGCGGTGTCCTCGAAGAGCATTCCGCGTTCCCATCCATCCATCCTGACCACGGTCAGGTTGAGCGGCTTGTCGGTTTTCAGCATCCCCTCCCCGACAATCATCTTCGCGAGTTCGCCGGGGGTGAGGCCGTAGATGTATGGCACCGGGAGGTAGCCCACGAACGATATGTCGTCAGGGTCGGTGCAAAGCCCCTCCACCTTGTTCCCACCGAGGGGATTCGGACGGTCAAGCACCACGAACTCCTTGCCCAGGCGCGCGCATTGCTCCATGGCCATGGCCATCGTGGATATGAATGTGTATGAGCGGCAACCATTGTCCTGGATGTCATAAACCAGTGCGTCTATTCCGCTTAGCATCTCTGCCGTGGGTTTCTTTGTGGCCCCGTAAAGGGAATAGACCTTCACGCCGGTGGCCGGGTCGACAGTGTTGCCCACGGTCGCGCCAGCCGTGATGTCGCCGCGCACGCCGTGTTCGGGGGCGAACAGCGCGACCAGCTCCACCTCCGGAGCCTCCTTGAGTATGTCGATGGTCGCTTTGAGAGAATTGTCAACACCGGTCGGGTTGGTGATGAGTCCCACACGTTTCCCCATCAGTGCTTCAAAACCGGAGTCGCGCAGGACCTCCACCCCGGGCTTTACCCGGAACTCGTGCCGCTCCTGGGCACGGGACGGCCATGCCATCACAGCAATCAGCAATGCGAATATGAAATGTCTCATGTCAATGTCATTTTGTATGGTTTGATTGACAGCCACGCCGGTGTCTCCGGCGGTCGGCGGTTCACCGGTCTTTCTCTTTCCGCCCGAATTCAGGCGAAACCTTGATGAGATGGCAGACACCGATGGTGGTGACGCAGCAGGCGATTGTCAACAGGAAGAAATTCAGATAGCCGAGATGGTCGGCCAGCCACCCGGCGACAAGTCCGGGAATCATCATGCCGAGGGCCATAAAGCCGGTGCAGATGGAGTAATGGGCGGTCTTGTAGCGGCCTATCGAGAAGTAAATCAGGTAAAGCATATAGGCCGTGAAGCCGAATCCGTAGCCAAACTGCTCGATGAACACGCAGGCGTAGACCTCCCACAGCGACGTGGGCTGCCACCACGCGAGGTAAACGAAAGTCAGGCAGGTGAGCGACATGCTCCAGGCCATCGGGTGGAGCCATTTCCTCAATCCGCCGCGTGCCGCGGCCAGTCCGCCTGTGATGCCCCCGAGCATCAGGCCGATTACACCCACCGTGCCGTAGGCGATGCCTACCTGGTCGGCGTCAAGCCCCATTCCCCCAGAGGCCGAGGTGTCAAGCAGAAAAGGTGGAATCATCTTCACCATCAAGGCTTCGGGCAGACGGTAAAGCAGCATGAAGAGAAGGGCCACGCCCACTCCCGGCTTGCGGAAGAAGTCAACGAATGTGTCGCAGAAATCGGCCTGCACCTCGGCTCCGCTGCGCGGGGCGCGGTCTGTGTCGGCTTTCGGGCGCGGCAATATGAACCAGTGATACATGGCGACGGCGAAGAAAAACACCGACATTATGGCGAAAATCGCAATCCATCCCCCTGTGAGGGTGGTGTATCGCTCGTTGACCCAGGCCGCCAGCACGACAAGCGCTCCCTGGCCGACGACCATCGACACACGGTAGAACAGGCTGCGGATGCCGACAAACATTGATTGCTGATGCTCGCTAAGCCCCAGCATGTAGAAACCGTCGGCGGCGATGTCATAGGTGGCCGAGGCGAACGCCACCAGCCAGAACACCGCCAGGGTGGCCTGGAAGAAGCCCGATGTCGGCAATGTGAATGCGATGAGGGCAAGCCCGACGGCGATGGCCGTCTGCATCGTCACCACCCACCACCGTTTGGTGCGGATGATGTCGACAAAGGGGCTCCAGAAAGGCTTTATCACCCACGGCAGGTAGAGCCACGAGGTGTAAAAGGCCAGGGCGGTGTTGTCTATCCCGAGACATTTGTACATGATGGCCGATATGGTCATCACCGCCATATATGGCAACCCCTCGGCGAAATAGAGGGTCGGCACCCACCACCAGGGTGACTGGCGGCGGCTGACGCGGTCAGCGGTAGAGAGTGATGAGTTCTGCATCTGTGAAATAATGATTGAGAATTGATTTGTGGCCGGCACCCCGCGCGGCCATCGCGGCTGCCCCGATCTGACACATCCCGACACCATGGCCCCAGCCCCGGCCCGAGAATATGAATCTCTCAGGGACCTGGCCGTCTTTCGCGGGTCGGCTGTCTTTTCCGAGGGCTATGACCTCGAAAGCCGATGACTTGAGGTGGGACGGCGACAACACACGGCGTATTTCAAGTTCTTTGCCGATAATCAGCGAGTCTTTTGTGCCTTTGACCAGCAGGCGGGTGACACGTCCCGACTTTCCGCGCGACAGGGGGCGTAGGCTTACGACCGCTCCCACATCTATCCCGGTTTTCCCGGCTATCAGCGTGGCCGCGTCATCCTGTGTCAGCGACTCCTCCCAACGGTGGAATCCGGGAGAGTCGAGGTCATAGCCGTTGAGGATGGAGGCCAGCAGCCCGGCATCATCGGTGGCGCAAAAACAATACCCCTCCGCGTCGGTGTCTGACACGCTGCGCAGGTATGGCACATCCGCGTCCTCCCAGGCTGATGAATACTCCTCTGTGGCTCCGCCGCAGCATTTCGAGAAACGCGCGTCACATACCTTTCCGTCGTAGGCCAGCACTACGCCGCGGGTTTCCCTGACGGCCTGCTCCACCGCCGGAGACGCGGCCCTTGAGATACCCTGGTATCGCTGGCAGTGGTCATCGGTGCAGACATCAAACCGTGTGTGGGCCTCGCGGTCATACCATCTGGTGATTTCCCGGCAGCCCTGTTCTTCGTCGAATGAGATGCGGGTATGCGCGCTATGTGATGTCTCGCCGTTTCCCATCCGCCCCTTTTCAAGCATGGCAATGAGCCATGAGCGTGAGACAATGGCGTGGGCTTTCAGAAACTCGACAGGGGCGGTGGCCTTCATCTCGGATGAGACCACGCTGAGGAGGTACTCCTCCAGGGCGACCTCATTCACCATCAGGCCGTCTGGATGGATGCGCAAAGCCCCGTGGAAACGTTGAGGCTCGATGCGCTCCCAATGGAATCCGATGCCTATCCTCACCTCCGGGATGGTGAAAGAGGCATCGGCGGAGAGAGGGGTGAGCAGCAGGCTGCCGTCGGGTTGCTCCGCGCGCCCGAACGGCCCGTGGAGCATATGCCGCGTGCCTACAGCCCCGAGGATGCCCGCCTGGATTACAGGCTCGCGGTCGGGGAGCGGTTGCCTGGTTGTTGTATACGCGGTCATTTTCCGTCAAGGAAATATGTGGTTTCGTGCAGAATCTTTTCCAGAGTCTCCCCGTCGAGCCGCCTGAAATCCTCCTCCCGGGCAACTACGATGGAGCCGAGGATGTCTATCGCCCCGGGGGAAATCATAAGCTGTCCATCTCCCGTGCCGTAGCAAGCCGGGCGGTGGGCACGCCTGGGCACCACCATCACCTCCACTCCGGAGGTCTCGGGGGTATAGTATCCGTCATCGTCGACATGGTTCTTCATGAACACGTTCACCCGTGGCTCATCCTCGCCGAGGTTCTCAGGCAGACTGGCGAGTTCGGTCATTATCTCCTCCATCCGGCGGTCGAGCTGCTCCTTGTCAGGGGCGAAGAAGATATGTTTCTCATAGGGGAGGTCATACCAGTTGTCGGTGTCGGTAAGCTCTGCGTCATCCAGGCAGTGTATCGCCTGGAAATGCAGATGGTCGGGGGCAGAGGCCCCGCATTTCGGGCCGTTGTAGAACACCAGCCAGTCGGGCATCTTCAGGCAGAGGTCAAACATCGTGGAGTAACGGCTCGACCCGTCAGGCTCACTGACATTGAGCCGCTGGGGCTGATGCGTGTCTGAGGCGATGGTGAAATGATGGCTGAAAAGGGGGTAGGGGTTGACAAGCAGGGAATATCCCGGCAGTATCGGGAGGGCCTGCTGGCATTCCGGCCTGTTTCCCGCGCAGAGGAAGCAGGGGCGGGCGGCCACAGAGGCGGCATCTGTCCTGGCCCCCGACGAGATGGCCCGGCAGGGATTGAACGTGGCCTTCATATCCTTCTCCTCGATGAGGAAATCGCGTGTCTCCACCTGCTCCAGTCCGGCGAAATTCTTTTCAGCCAGAGGCCAGGCGGCGAGTTGCGAGTCGTGGAACTGTTCAAGCCTCCGGGTGATGTCGAGAATCCGCTCGCGGTATCGCGCCGAGACTTCAAGGTAGACCCGGCGACGGGCGGCAAGTTCGACGGTGCGCAGCCAGTCTTTGTAGATGTTGTTGGCATTGACCCGTTCCTGGCTGAGGTTGGCGTCGGAGTTGCCCTGCCAACGGCGGCAGAGATACAGCGACTCGTAGATGCGGCCTATCCGGTATTCGCGCGAGATGCGCAGCCCCAGGGCGTAGTCTTCGCCGTAGCTGACATTCGGCACCCCGATGCTCCTCAGAACCGGCGTGTGGAATGCCCGGGGGGCACCCAGCCCGTTGATGCGCAGGGCGTTGTTGTGGCCGTTGTCAGGAGTCCACTCCTTGTGGTCGATAAGCCCCGGCGGTATCGGATTGCCGTCGAAGTCGGTGAGCTCGTAAGAGCCAATCACCATGGCGCATCTCTCCTGGTGGAAGCAGCTGACGATTTTATCAAGGGTGGTGGCATCCTTGTATTTGTCATCGCTGTCGAGCTGTATGGCAAAACGCCCGCAGCGCGGGTCGCGCACGGCCAGGTCCCAGCAACCGCCGATTCCGAGGTCGTCGCGTGAGGGGATTATATGCGCCACCCTCTGGTCTGAGGCGGCGATGCCGGTCACGATGTCGGTGGTGCCGTCAGAGGAGTGGTTGTCCACGACAATCACATTGAAGCTGAACCCGGCCTCCTGCGACAGCGCCGAGGCGATTGCGTCGGCCACGGTACGGGCGCGGTCGCGCACCGGAATGATGACCGAGGCCTCCACCGGGAAATCCCCTTCGGCGAGGTCGATGCCCTTTTCAGCCGGGGGCAGTATGGCCATTGTCCGGGTCAGATAGCGTGTGAAGACCTGTTCGCGCTCTTTCTGCACCGAGGCGTTGCGTGGGTTGACATAGTCAAACTGCTTCTCCCCCGATGCGCGCTGGTCACTCTCAGAGCTGACATACAGGTACTCCGGCAGGTGGTGGATGTGTTCAGTCCCGCGTGTGCCGGCAAGGAAAAGCCTGAGCGCGTAAAGGCCGCTGTGGTCTGACGGGGCGGGGCTGTCGTATGCCCATCCATGGCGCGGCGCGGTATCCTCCACATTCACGAGAATCATGGGGCCGAAGTCGAAATCATCCCTGACCGACCCCTCCTGGTATGGCGCGAGCGGATGGGGTGTCAACTTGCCGTCCTGGCCGAGAACGCGGTAGTCGCTGTAAAGAAGCGCTGCGTCTGTGTCGCGGGCCACCTGCAGCATTCTCCTCTGGCTCTCCACGGACAGGTCAATGTCATATCCGTCGAGTCGGATGAAAATGTATTTCACCCCCTCCTTGGAGGCCGCTTTCAGCTGGCTCATCAGTCGCGGGGTGGATATGGTGGGAGATACGGATATTGTCTTGTGAGAGATTTTTTCCATGGCTTTCGTGGGTTTATGATTGGGGGAGAAAGAGAGTGATGGTTATTTCCGGCGGTGAGGCACTGCGCGGGGTGTGTCCGGGTCGCGTCTGGCAGGCTTCGGCACCGGCGATTTGCCGTCCTTCACCTCCGAGGCTGCCTGCTGCTGCTTTTTTTTATTTTTGGAGGCTTTTTTATCTTCTTTCTTCTTTTTTTTCTTCTTGTTTTTGTCGGTTTTCCCCTGTTTCTCTTTCAGGTCGGAAACGGGGGCAGTGGTGGGCTTGACAGCCGCGAGTGCCGGTGCCTCCTGCCCGATGAGGTAGCTGACCGCGCTGCCCACGAATCCCTCGCGCGCCGCCTCATTCTCCATTGCCTCTATCGGGAATGAGGCGATGACGGCGCGCCCCGCCTTGTCGCCGTTATCCACGGCTATTGCGGCGGGATAGCCCGTGTCGGCATAGCGGGCAATCACCAGCCCCTGCTTGTCGGCCGGGATGATGGCCTGTGGATTCCCGGCCCCGGCCCAGTTGCCGTTGCGGAAAGAGGCAAGGGAGGATGTGCGTATCACAGGCATGCCCGGCATGATTTCACTCCCCTTTATTTCCATCGAGCGGGTGGCCACCGGAGCCTTGGGTATGGAATCATTGACCCCCTCCGTGAACGGGAGGTAGCCAAGGGTGTTGACGGCGAATGTCATCATCGAGTCACGGGTGAGCGAATCAGCCTCAATGATTTCCGACGCGAGGTAAGAACCGGAGACAAGCAGCTTGCCTCCGTCATGGAGGTATCTCTCCAGGCGGTCGCGCAGGGCTTTGGGGAATGTCTGGAAATAGCGGCCGCGCGAACCGGCCTTGCGGGTGGTCTTCTGCAGCCCCAGGATGAGGTCGACAGCCTTGTGGGTGGATTTGCCCTCCTCGAAGGCTTTCAGGGAGGAGGAGACGAAGCCCCGGCCTGCCTTTTTCAAGGCCTCGCCGTGGATGATGGTGTAGTCATGTGAGTTGCCCCGGCGTTCACGGGTGGCCTCGGTGTCGGCCGACGCCCCGAATCCGAGGTTGGAACCTGACAGTACCGACTGCGGGTCGAAGTCATATTGCGCGCCTATGAAATGGACGTCGCGGCCATCGGGCACACCGTAGTTCTCCTCGAAATCAAATCCGGCGTAATCCTCGCCGTCGGTCCATTGCGGGGCCGACACGCGGGTGTAGCCGTTGACAATCTCCACCGACGGCATGCGGTAGCCGTTGTCATACAGGGCCAGCACCTCGGAGGGGAAAGAGACACCGCCGTCGTTGGCCGCCACGACATAGTAGGCGTGGATTTTGTCGTCATCCACGCGTGTTGTCCAGGATGGGATGTCGGTTTTGGCAACAGGATGGTAATGGCGGTCGGGGGTGGCCTCGTATATCACATAGCAGGCGGGCTTCGCCGAAGGTTCGATGGGGTCGTCGACCGGGCGCCATGTCAGGGTGTAATACCCGTCGCCGTCGGCGTGGATGGCAAACGCCTCCACAGGCAGTGGCTGCACGGTGTATGGCTGGTTGTAACGTTCGGCCAGGAACCGGAGGATGCCTTTGTAGACGGCGCGTCCGGCCAGAAACCGGAATTCGGGGTCGAGGGCATGCTTCATGTCCTCGAAGTTCTGGTGGGAGAGCAATTCCATGATCATGGCGGGCACTTTCGTCTCCCTGACTTCGTAATACCGTCGGTCGCGGTTGCCGCGCGAGGTCCAAGCCGGGTCGTAGAGCCGGCGGATATCGTTGATCACCTGCGAGGTGACGGCCGAGGTCAAGTCGCGGTTGGCATACCTGGATGTGCCGTTGCCCAGCGGGTTTCCCCCGTCGGTCGAGTATAGCCCGAGGGTGCCGACAGTGGTCGAGTCGGTCTTGACTCCGGCGTCGGTGTGCAAAGCCAGCACCATGTCGACAGGCACTTTGAGGCCCAGCGAGTCGGGCAGCATTTCAGACCCTCCGGTGAGCCAGTTGACCCACAGGGCACGCGACATATAGTCGTCCATATAGTCGTTTTCCCCCTTGTTGGGGCTGTAGACCTCCTCGGGGAATCCAGCACCCTGGAGATAATATCTCGCTCCCTCGAGGAATGCCGGATATCCCGACACGCGGGGTGAGCCGGAGCCTTTCTGGCGGGCCACCTGTCCCATGCCGCCTCCGATTTTCACAGCGTCGGCCGAGACGACCGCGTCTTCGTCGGCCGAGACGTTGGAGAGGGTGACAAGAGGCTGGCTGCCGGGCTGGGAGGAGAAAGGATATGTGCCGATATATACCCATGTGCCGCCCCCCATGCGCTGGTTGACGGTCACCTTCGACGCGCCACCAAGGTGGTTGACGGTGTAGACCGCGTCTGTGGCGCTGTTGGGGAATGACTTGTAGGAGACATATACCGCGCGGTTCCCCTCTTCTGGCGCGGTGCCATACCATTGGGCAACCGACATGTCGGCTGAATCCTCAGGCTCGACCGTCTTCACTGCCCCCGAAGACCCCATTAGGAACGGGTTGTCCCCCTCGAGGAGGTAATCGCCGCGATGGCCGAAACCGGTGCTGTCAGGCAATGCCTCCCATTGGTGGCGGCCGGAGGTGGTGGCGAAGCGTCCGTCGCCGTTGCTCCAGTCATGATCGATTATGAGCGCGCGGTGGGAGAAATCCCTTTCGCGTGGCATCATGACATATGCCCCGGCGTTTTCCAGCATCGGGACCACATAGGGGTCGACAAACGCGCGCGACAGCAGGTCTTCGACCGTGCCGAACAGGCGTGGCCGCTGCCAGACCCAGGAGCCTGCGTAATACTTACCGTGGCTGGGCCATAGGGCGATCGTGCGGCCGTCAAGGCCGTCGGAAGCATCCTTGACCTGCGGGAGCGTCACAAACGGCTCAGGCGCGTCGATGGGGCCTGTCGAGCCGAGTACCACCACCGGGAGGGCCGGGGCGGTCGACTTGCGTGATTTGCGGCTTTTGCGTGATTTGCGTTTTCGAGTGGTGGTTGTCTTGCGGGTGGCCTTTTTCTTTCTGGAGCTGGCGTAGAGGTCGTCGCAGCCGGATGCCAGCAGCAGACCGGTAAGAAGCAGGCAGGCGGCAAGTCGGAGGTATCTTTGCAAAGCTGAGGTCATTTTATCTTTTTGGTGTGCCAGGTGAAATTTCGGCGGTTGCTTGAGCCGCATGCGATGCGGCAACGCAGGTCGGGGAGCCATCGCCAGAGCATCTCCCACCAGAGCAGGGCGGGGGAGAGGGAGATGCCCAGTGTGCGTCCGGTGCGCATCCAGTTGACGGTCAGCGGAATCCATAGGGCCGGAATCGTGGCGGCAAACAGGCAGGAGGGGAACCAGTTGGGCAGCGAGAAGACAACCCCTGTGGCGACGGCGGCCAGCCACAGCCACATCGCCAGGGTGCCGCTTCCCATCATTCGCCGCGCCCCTTTGGGGAGCCGTCTCTGGGTGAAGCAATGGCGCAGGCGCAGGTCGCGGTAAGCCGCTTTGGGCCTGTGGAAGCTGACCGACATCAATGCGTCAGGAGATAAAACAACCGAAGTGTTGTCGCGGTTTGCGATCTGGTGGATAAAAATATCGTCGTCGCCATTGTGGAGGTTGAGCGAGCGTGAGAACCCCTTGGCCTCGAAGAATGTGGCGCGGCGGTAGGCGAGGTTAAAGCCGATACCGCGGTAGGGGTGGCCGTTGAGGGCCGCCGAGAGCCAGGTGGTGCCTCTGGCCGCCTCGTCGAACCTGAGCATGGGGCCGTGGAGGTCTTCGATGGCCGCCCATCCGAGAACCACCTCTGAGGCGGGGAACGGAGCGGCCATGCGGCGCAGCCAATGCCGTGAGGCGGGGCGGCACTCGGCGGTGGTCATCACCACCACCTCTTTCCTGGCGGCCTTGATGCCGAGCGAGACGGCCAGCTTCTTGCGGCTCAGGTTGTGGGCCTCGTCGGGGACGAATGTGATGTAGAGGTTGGCGTGGCTCTGCCCGAGATGGTTTACCACATCGGTCACCTCGTCGACCGAGCCGTCATTGACCACTATCACCTCCATCTTCTCCCCGGGATATTCCTGGGCGAGTATCTCCGGAAGGGTCTCGCGCAGCTCCGAGGCATTGTCGCGGGCGTAGACCACCACCGAGACCCCGGGCAGGCGGTCGTCGTCGGGAAGCGGGGCCTCCTCGGGGGGGCGCAGGCGGGTGAAACGCCGGTATGCGGCAAGCAGATAAATCATGGCTGCCAGGGCCACACCGAGGCAGATCCATACCACAGGCAATATGTTGTCTAAAGCGAAATACATTACGGTCTGATTGGAAACGTAGCAACAAAGTTACGAAATTCCGTCATATTTCGGGATATGATTCCGGCTAAATTGACTAACTTTGTGGGTGAAAAGATAGCAAGACCGATATGTTGAAAGGATATGTCGAGATAGACAGGCTGAGGATGCAGGCGTTTCACGGCGTGTTGCCCCAGGAGCGTGTGGTGGGCAATCTGTTTGAGGTGTCGCTCACGCTTGGATATGACATGGAGCAGGCCGCCGTCACAGACGATGTGGCCCACGCCCTGGACTATTCGCGGGTGGTAGCTGTGGTGTCGCAAGTGATGGCCGAGCCTTCGGCGCTGCTTGAGAATGTGTTGCTTAGGCTCAAAGAACGCATAACCGATGATTTCCCGGCTGTTACGGACGGACGGATAAAGCTGGCGAAACTGACCCCGCCGATTGCCGCCCGTATGGAGTCGGTGGCGGTAGCCCTGGAGTGGTGAGCCGCCGGCGCTCAAGTCAAGAACTGAAAAATGCAAGATACGATGAAGATAGACAAAGAGGCCGTCAAGGCCGAATTCATAGAGATGCTCAGGTCCACCGGGCGCGAGGGGGTGGACTATGTCCTGGAGGAAATCGAGCGCCTCGGCTTTTTCGAGGCCCCTGCGTCGGCCAACCATCATCTCAACGTGGAGGGGGGCCTGACGCTCCACTCGCTGAATGTGGCCAAATCGGCCCTCGCCGTATGGGAGGCGATGAAACCCCTCGACCCGACCCTCGAGAAGGAGGTGACCCGCGACAGCATCATCATATCGGCGCTGCTCCATGATGTCTGCAAGGCCGACATCTACCGCCGCTCGGTGAGGAAGCGCAAAAACGCCCTCGGCCAGTGGGAAGACTCCGAGGGGTATAAGCTCACCTACAAGAATTTCCCGATGGGCCACGGCGAGAAATCGCTTGTGGTGGTGCTGTGCAGCGGTCTGGAGATGAGCGACGCCGAGATGCTGGCCATCCGCTGGCACATGGGCGCGTGGGGTGTCAACCAGCACAGCCTCGAGGATTGCAAGAGCTACGATGTCGCCCGCAAGCTTTACCCCCTGGTGTCGATAGTGCAGACCGGCGACTCGCTGGCGGCATCGATTCTTGAGCGCGACGCCTCAGACCTCGACGACGCCTGATATTCAGCGTCAGCATCACCCGCGTCTGCCACCCCTTTCGATGCGACGATGAAAAAAACGGGACGGCCTTTCTGAAAGGCTGTCCCGTCGGTTTTTAACCGGATTCAGATGGGGAAGATCACTTTGCTATTTTTGTAACCTGTGAACCCTGCACGCGGATGAACACGCCGTTGGCGGGATTCTCCACGCGCACACCCTGCAGGTTGTAGTATACCACGGGGGCGTTGGTGTCGTCGGCTTCCACATTGGCGATGGCTGAAGTGCCGCGCGAGAGGGTGATGGTGGTGTTTGTTGAAGTTTCCGATTGCCCAGATGTCAAGTTCGGGAAAGGTGACGTTGACACCGTTGACTGTGCCGACTGACGCGGCCACTGAGCTTGCTCCGTTAAGGACTTTGCCTTCGTTGTCCACATCCTTGAAGTAGAAGTAGGTGGGGGCTCCAAACATATCTGACTCTTCATGTGACTATGATTAATAAGATAATGAATAGCTGGCCTGGGCCCAGGTCTGGTTTAGATTATCCATGGCTTTTACACAACCCGGCGAAAGACGCGTCACATGACCGGTGTGTTCTAAATTCAGATTCCTAAAATTATGTAATAAGTTTTAGAAATGCAGCATTTTTTTTAAAATTTAAATACATTTTTAGAATCTGGGGGCGCAAATTATAATTAAAAGTATGCAAAATGCTAACTCGTGACGATTGGCGCGACAAGATTGCCGGGTTATGACAGGCCTGAAGCCAATATGCAGTGAGGTGAAACCCGGCGAGGGGCGTTGTCGCGCTTTGTTTTTGACGTTTTAATGAAGATGAATAAAAATATATGGTCATTTTTGACATAGACGCTTGTATATAACTGAAAAAACGTAACTTTGCGAGTGATAGTTAACCGGGTCGTGTATTGATGGAATCCGTGACAGAAGCCGACTCGGAAGTTTCAATGGCTTTTATTCCAAAAGCCGATAAAGAATAAATCGTTATGACTGAGAAACGTAAACGCTACTTTCTTGACGAAGAGGAAATTCCCCGTTACTGGTACAACATCCAGGCCGATATGGTCAACAAGCCTCTTCCCCCGCTCCATCCGGGTACCAAACAACCCCTCAAGGCTGAGGACCTGTATCCGATTTTCGCCAAAGAATGCTGCGACCAGGAGCTCAACCAGTCTGACGTATGGATTGAAATCCCCGAGGAGGTGAGGGAAAAATACAAATATTACCGTTCGACCCCGCTTGTGAGGGCTTATGGCCTGGAAAAGGCGCTCGGCACCCCCGCCCACATATATTTCAAGAACGAGAGTGTCTCACCGATGGGTTCACACAAGCTCAACTCGGCGATACCCCAGGCATATTACTGCAAGCAGGAGGGCATCACCAATATCACCACCGAGACCGGCGCGGGGCAGTGGGGCGCGTCTCTGGCCTATGCGGCCAGCATGTATGGCATCGACTCGGCCGTATACCAGGTGAAAATATCTTATGAGCAGAAGCCTTACCGCCGCAGCATAATGCAGACATTCGGGGCCCAGGTGACCCCCTCCCCCTCGATGTCGACCCGCGCGGGAAAAGACATATTAACTGTCAATCCCAATTACCAGGGGTCGCTCGGAACAGCAATTTCAGAGGCCGTGGAGCTGGCCCAGACCACTCCCAACTGCAAATATTGCCTGGGGTCGGTGCTTAACCATGTCGCCCTCCACCAGACCGTTATCGGCCTTGAGGCCGAGAAGCAGATGGAGAAAGCCGGCGAGTATCCCGACATCGTAATCGCATGTTTCGGCGGAGGCAGCAACTTCGGCGGACTGGCGTTTCCTTTCATGCGCCACCGCATCGCCGGCGAGGAGGGAAAGACCCACACCCGTTTCGTGGCCGCCGAGCCTGCCAGCTGCCCCAAGCTCACCCGTGGTGAATTCAAATACGACTTCGGCGACGAGGCCGGTTACACCCCCCTGCTGCCCATGTATACCCTCGGCCATAGCTTCTCCCCGGCCAACATCCACGCCGGGGGCCTGCGCTACCATGGCGCCGGGGTGATTGTCTCGCAGCTGCTCAAAGACCAGCTCATGGAGGCGGTCGACATCGACCAGCTTGAAAGCTTCGAGGCCGGAACCCTCTTTGCCCGTGTCGAAGGCATCATTCCCGCTCCCGAGTCATGCCATGCCATCGCCGCCACCATCCGTGAGGCCAAGCGTTGCGAGGAGACCGGCGAGGAGAAGGTGATACTCTTCAACCTCTCTGGCCACGGACTCATCGACATGGCCTCCTACGACAAGTTCCTCGCCGGCGACCTCCAGAACTATTCCCTCTCCGCCGAGGACCTTTCGCGCAACCTTGCCGAAATCGAGCCTCTCCAGCCCGAAGCCTGAGAGGTGCGGACAAACACAGCGTAGTGGCATAAGCTGAACTGCCACAAATCCCTCGTATGACGTATGACACTTTGCCGGAAGGCACGGTGTCATACGTTTTTGTTTTGATGTCTGACGAGATGTTGAACAAGATATCAGAGAGGGCAAGGTGATTGTAAAGACAAAACCTGTCATCGTGATGTCAAATGTCATAACAAGCTGTCTTGTGTGATTTTTTAGGAAAAATTAAAATTTATTTGGGAAATCGAAAAACTCTGCATATATTTGCGAAAACTCTCTTTCCCCTTGTTTAGAAAGAAGAGCTGCAATCACGGTTTTTTTGTGTGCAAGCATTAAAGCAGGTATTCAAAATCTCGATCAGTATCATTTACCTTAACACATCTTTCTTATGAAAAAACTATTGTTGCTACTGACAGCATTGGTGATTACAGTCACCTCTGTTGTCGCAGAAAGTTTCCATTATGACCCTCATTCCAATATGAGGATTTCAGCAAATGAGACGAGTCCGACTGCAGTATCCGTTGAACAGGATTCTACAGGAGTCACTGTGTCGTATTCCTTGGGTTCGTTGTTTTTTGATGAGTCCAAAGACCTGAGCGGATGTTACTCAGTAAGGCTGCAGGACTTTGGGTATTTCATTGATGGTGATTCCCCGGATCTTCCGTTCAGGGTAGATTGTTTCGCGTTACCGAAGGGTGTGAGCAATGTGGAGGTCAGAATGGTTTGTAATGATAGTATCTCATTGCCAATGAGGTTGTTGTCAAGTAAAATTTTATCGCCGGCATTACCGACGGAGGACTCTGACCCGGATACAGAAGCTTTAACAGGGACTATAGCATCTTCGGATTCAGTCGCAAAATTACATTGCATAGGTTGGAGAGGGCAAGAACTTATGGCAGGGGTTGAGATAATACCCGTAAGATATGATTTTGCGAAAAAGAACGTAATCATATACACTTCTTTTGAATATCAACTGTTTTTCGAATATAGTGAGCCTCCCGTTGTGGAATTGGCGAACTTTGGTGTTAAACCACCTTATTTTTCTCAATCATACCTGATTGTATCTTCCAAAAAGTTTCAACCATCAATGTCTGAGTTTGTGAAATGGAAACAGCAATGTGGGTTCAATGTGGTTGAAACTTATGATGATAGTTGGACTTATGATAAGGTCAAAAGGTCTATTGCTGATGTTTATGAAAAGAATCCAAATCTTAAATATGTTCTGATAGTTGGAGATGGAAGTGTTGTTCCTGGTGTCCCTAATAGTTACGATGGATGGAAAAATATGGGTTATGGGGTGCGAAAATATATGACAGACTTTCCATATTCATGTTTGGATTCAGACAGTATTCCTGACATTTATATTGGACGTATTCCCTCACGTAGCGCAATAGAGGCGGCGAACACGTTATCCAAAATCGTAATGTCTCAAAAAACTCCTATAACAAATCAAGAATATTATGAGACAGCTATTTATACAGGTATATTCACCGTGCGAAATGATGAGATGCAACAAACTTATGAACCGTTTGTGTATACTTGTGAACAAATTCTCAATTATATGTCGCATTGCGGTGTTAATGGAATAAGGAATTATTCGGCGCCTTCATATGCGAATCCTAAATATTGGGCATCTAAATATGGTAATGGGGCTCAAATCCCGTTGTATTTGCAAAGACCAAATTTTGTATGGAATGGGACATCAGATGCGATTAATGAAAACATACAAAAAGGTGCATTGTTTGTGCTAAATTGTGGGCATGGTTCCAAAAATTACTGGGTATGTTATGTTGCCTGAGAAGAAGAATACCATATCAGTCTCATATGATGACTTAAAAAGTGGAGTTCACCTATTGGTTGTCGCTGCCAATGGACAGGTTTTTGATTCCAAGCGATTTATAGTTTTGTAAATAAATGTGATTATGGAAAATAGAGTGATAGTTTTTTTCTTGACGTTACTTGCATTGCTGATTGGGAATCAATCAGAAGCAGAAGTAGTCTTGAAGTTTGAAGTGAATGGTTTTCACTACTCTTCGGATTGGGATGCAGATCCAGCCTTGGGGGAAATCATGATAGAGAACCCTGACATCCAATCATACTATGGAGAAGTGGGATATCAGTTCCCATTGGAAAACGGCTGCCTTGAATTTCCGCATACGGTGGATTACGGGGGTGTCACATATACAGTGGTAAAGGTCAGAGGGATAGCCAATCAACAGGAGGTGGTGTCGGTGATTATCCCAAATACAGTGAGGTCGGTTTCCGCAGTATATGATTGCCCTAAATTGGAAATGATTGATTTGGGAAAAACGTCACATGTAAGTGATATTGGAGGTTTGCCGGTTTTGAAAGAGATGATAGTGTCATCTGATGTTGTCCTGAATATAGGAATGTCTGACCTGACTTTTATCGGCATGAAGGAGTTCAAGGCTCCAAGATTTGTCCTTGACAGGTTTTCATTCAGTCATTGGCCTGACCTTGAATACCTTGATTTGTCGGCAATGAATGGAATTGGAATATTTGTGTTGAATGACTTTCCGAAAATCACTACTTTGGTTATGCCGACGATTTTTGAGGAAACCTACGGGATGTGCGTCGGGTTGGAATCTCTCAACGGGCTTCCTGAATTGAAGAGCCTGACAATGCCCGAACATACTCCGGAGGGTTGTTTTATGTCTGATTGTATGACTGATTGTGGCAATCTGGAGGTAATCTATTGTCCATCCTCAGTCCCGATGGATATAAAGGTATTGACAAACAAGGACGAACTTTTATGGCCGACAGCAGTTGCTCCCGATTTGTCCAATGGGTTATCGGCAGACTGGGATTCATATTCATCTTCTTCGGAAGAGGATGAGTATGATTCTCCCGAGGCTATATATGAATATGCAAACATTGGAACAGACAAGGTTGACGCAGAAACATGTGTGGTGTATGTTCCGCAGGGATGTGTTGAGGCATACCGGGCGCACCCGTCGTGGGGAGTCTTCAAGAACATCGTAGAATATGATTTTGCGTCGGATGCCGGCATAAAGATGGATGTTGACACCGGGGTGTCGGTGTCGGTGAATGACGGAGCAATCCAGGTTGTGCCTGATTGCGATTTCGAAGTGTATGACATCGCCGGGAAACGTTGCGCGGCGAGTGGGCTGCCTTCCGGCGTATATGTGGTCAAGACATCGTCGGGGGCAGTGGTGAAAGTGTGTGTCCGCTGACAGCTATGTCATATACAAATTATAGGCGGGCGTCCGGTAAAGACTTTCAGGCTCTCTCTGTTTGACTTTGTATGTCCCCCGGCCAGCTGACACATTCGCATAAACAGGGCGCTGTCAATGCATAAAGTCGCTCGAGACAGTCGGTTAAATATGTTTGCTTGACACCCTCTTGTCTCTCAGATATGTATGTGGCAAGTCATTTGCCACACAACCATGTCGCGATGAAATCGCAAGACCTCAGCAATTTGCTGATTAGCAGTGATAGCGCGATAGCTACGGTGGTGAGCATCAGGCATGCCGGAATTATCATCATCTCGTTGGGGCTGTCTGTCAGGAAATCCCTGGCAGGTGTGATTGCGGGCCACAGGAAAAAATAGTGAATCATATATATGTCAAGGGTCCGTTTTCCAATGGCACGGAATAAGCGGGCTGTCGTCGAATCGCCGCTCCAGAAGTTTTCGCTTTTCCGGAAGCAATTGAAAAGCAACGCGACAGTGGCGACCCTCAGTATTCCATACACAAGGGTGTAAAGATGAACGTTTATTTCTATGACGTCGAGTTTGAACACCCATATCGACGTGGCGACTATTGTTATTATCAGGGTGCAGATTATGCCGTCCTTGTCAAGCATACGCAGGAATCTGTCGCGAAACCGCTTTGCCAGCAGGCCCAGGATGAAATAAGGCAGAAATAACCTCATTTCATACAGTTGCAGATAATAGAATATCTGTGATCCGAATGTCACTACTGTCGCGGCCATCACGATTGCCGACACGGCAATCAAAATGCCGATGTATAGGCGGCGGCAACATTTCTGGCAAACGTATGATGTCAGATAATATATCAGGAACATCTCAAACAAGGAGTATGTAAACCAGTAACCGCCGGCAAACCTCCATGAGCGTCCTGTCAGGAACACAAAAAGCGTAAAGAACACGACCGTTGGAATCAGCAGGAGTTGTGCCTTGTTGAATATTTTCTTCAAGGTATAGCCTGATGTCCATGTCTCGACTGGTTTGTAGGCCACATATCCGCTGATGAAGAAAAAGAGTGGCACCATAAACACGGTCACAAAGTCACCGGAGAAAATTGGAAATTTCAGGTCGAGAGTGAATATCATGACGTGGTGATAAACCACGCAAATCATAGCTAACGCGCGGGCGGCGTCTAAATAGTCAAGACGCTTTTTACCCCCCCCCCCCCGTTGGGGGGGGTAATATTTTGATAATCAGTCATATAAGCTTAGTTTATGATTTCAATTTCCTTGACCTGGAGCTGGATGGCGTTTTGGGCGGCCTGGTGTTTGTTGTCCTCGATGGTGTAGCAGATGTTGAACCGCTTGCCGGCGTGGATGGCCTCGAAGAGGTGGGCCTTGTTGAAGGCGATGCCGTTGAAGACCTTCCCGGAGGTGTCGTCGACCAGTTCGAGCTTTATGTGTTCGAGCTGTCGGCCTACCAGCTTGGATGTGCCGAAGTCCATCACATTGCGCGAGCAGAATACCGGCTTGGGGTTGCCGGGGCCGAATGGGTTGAAGCGGCGGAGAGTGGCGATGAACTCGGGGGTTATCTCGGAGAATGTCAGCAGGGCGTCGATTTCATAGGTTGGTTTGAGCTGTGAGGGGAGGATGTTGGCCGCCACATATTCCTCAAACCTGCGGGTGAACTCTGAGATGTTCTCCTCCTTGAGCGACAGCCCGACGGCGTAGGTGTGGCCGCCGAAGTTCTCGAGCAGGTCGCGCGTGGAGTCGACCGCGGAGTAGATGTCGAATCCCTGCACGGAGCGCGACGAGCCGGTGGCCAGGCCGTTGGAGAGGGTCAGCACCACCGATGGCTTGTAGTAAAGCTCGGTAAGGCGCGAGGCCACTATGCCGATGATTCCCTTGTGCCAGTCTTTGTTGAAGATGACAATCGATTTCTTGTTGCTTCCGGCCTCGATGCGTTGCGAGAGGATGGCGTTGGCCTCCTCGGTGATGCGCTTGTCGAGTTCCTTGCGGTCTTTGTTGTACTGGTCGATGTTGCGGGCGCGCTGTGACGCGTCGGCGATGTCGCGGCTGACCAGCAGGTCTACAGCCTCGCGTCCGCTCTGCATGCGGCCCGAGGCGTTGATGCGCGGCCCGATTTTGAATATAACGTCAGAGATGGTGATTTCCTTGCCTGCGAGGCCGCAGATGCGTATTATGGCCCTGATGCCCATGTTGGGGTTGGAGTTGAGGCGGCGCAACCCCCAGTAGGTCATCACGCGGTTCTCGTCGACCATCGGGACTATGTCGGCGGCTATCGAGACTGCCACCAGGTCGAGCATCCCCTCGAGGTCGGTCTGCGGAATGCCGTTGCTGATGGCGAACGCCTGCATCAGTTTGTATCCCACGCCGCAGCCCGAGAGGTGGGGGCAGGGGTAGGTCGACCCTAGCATCTTGGGGTTGAGGATGGCCACAGCGCCCGGCAGCTCGTCGTCAGGGACGTGGTGGTCACAGATTATGAAGTCTATGCCATGCTCCTTGGCGTGGGCGATTTCCTGGTTGGCCTTTATGCCGCAGTCGAGGATTATGACGAGCTTCACGCCTGATGCGGCGAACTCGTCGATTGTCTCGGATGATATCCCGTAGCCCTCTTCGTAGCGGGTCGGGATGAAGTAATCTATGTTGGAGTAGAAGTTCTGGAGATACTTGTAGACCAGGGCGACGGCGGTAGTGCCGTCGACATCATAGTCGCCGTAGACCATTATCTTCTCCTTTGACCCCATGGCTCTGTTGAGCCTTTCGACAGCCTTGTCCATGTCGGGCATCAGGAACGGGTCGTGGAGATTCTTCAGCTGGGGATGGAAAAAGCGGTCAGCTTCTTCCACTGAAGTAATCCCTCGCTCGACCAGCAACTGGCTCACAGGGGGAATCGAGGCGTAGCGTTTTGCAAGCTCCGTCTCGATGCGCTGTTCTTCTTGTGTCAGGGGTAAATAATTCCATTTACCTGTCATTTATGTTGTTTTTTTATTAGCGGGGCTAAAAGGAAAGGGCTATCGGCCTGCTGCGGGCCGGAAGCGGTCTTCCCGGGGACGCGCCACGTTGTCGTGGGGGGCGAGACACGGCCAGTCGACGGGAGAGAGTGGCCGGGTCTGCCGGTGGAGAGGGCTGTGGCCGTGACGGCCACGCTCTGGCGCGGTATTTGACAGGAGAGGGATGGCTCAGGTCGGCGGCGTCCGCGCCGCCATACTCTACACTGCAAATTTACGCAATATTAATGAAAAATCCGCGCCTGGCCAAGCGGCTTGGAGGCGCGGAATGAGGCATAAATGGAATATTAAAGTTTATTAACTTTATTTAAGTGCCCAGCCGGCGGTGAAGCTCCTTGAATCTGGCGAATGGCTCCGGCCCGAATCTGGCCATGGCGACCATCACCCGGGGCAATGGTTTTTCGGCCATGTCGCCCGATTTGGAGAAGAATTTGTCGGCGTAGCATATCAGTTTCTCGAGGGTGGTCTCGGGCATGAAGCAGCGGTCGGCCGGCAGGGGGAGCATGTCGGAGATGATTTCCTCGCGGGAGATGCCCGAGCCGGTGTGGCGCTCGGCCACTCGGGCCAGCTCCTCGGGGGCACCTTCGGCCCGGAGCAGGTCAGCCCCGAGCATACCGTGGCGCAGGTAATGCTCTGAGCCGTGGCAACATATGGAGGGGGCGTCGCATAGGAATATGCCTATGTCATGGAGCATCGCCGCGGCTTCTATCTCGCCGGGAGGGAGGGTGAGGGCTTTGGCGCGGGCGATGGAGAGGGCCTTGTCGGCCACCTGCCTGCAATGGCGCAAATATATATCCCGAAGGGGTGACCCTTCGGGATAGTGTCTGTCGATGATTCTCTGGTAGTCGAACATCGCGTGTGTGGCTCTGTGTCTGGTCGGTGAATCAGAGGTCGAGGACCATGTTCCATCCGTGCTTGTCTTCGATTTCGCCCAGGCGTATCGCGCTGAGGGTCTCGTAGAAGCGGGTGGTCACGGGGCCGGGCTTGCCGTCTTTGGCGATGACATATTTGATGTCGTTGTCGAGGTCGTGGATTTCGCCTACGGGGGAGGTGACGGCGGCTGTGCCGCATGCGGCTGCCTCCTCGAAGTCGGGAATTTCGTCAACGGTGATGTGGCGGCGTTCGACCTCCATGCCGAAGTCACGGGCGAGCTGCATCAGCGACTCGTTGGTGATTGAGGGGAGGATGGAGTCTGACGCGGGGGTGATGTATTTGCCGTCTTTGATGGCGTAGAAGTTGGCGGGGCCACACTCGTCGAGGTATTTCTTTTCCTTGGGGTCGAGGTAGAGGACGGCCGAGTAGCCGAGCTCGTGGGCGCGCTCGCCTGCCCCGAGGCTGGCGGCGTAGTTGCCTCCGACTTTCCAGCGGCCTGTGCCGCGCGGGGCCACGCGGTCATACTCGCGCATTATGCAGATGTTGGTGGGTTTGAATCCCTCCTTGAAGTATGGGCCGACGGGGGTCACGAGCATCATGAAGCAGTACTCGCTGGCGGGCTTCACGCCTACCTGGGCCGACATGCCGATTTCCAAGGGGCGGATGTAGAGCGACGCGCCGCTTCCGTAGGGGGGGATGAAGCGCTCGTTGAGGGCTATCACCTTGCGGGTCATCTCAAGGAAGAGCTCGTCGGTGATTTCGGCCATCTTGATGCCGCGCGCCGATTCCTGGATGCGGTGGGCGTTTTCCAGGGGGCGGAAAACCCTGACTTTGCCGTCTTTTCCCCGGAAAGCCTTGAGGCCTTCGAAGATTTCCTGTCCGTAATGGAGGGCTGTGGCGGCAATGTGCATTTCAATGGTCTCAGATGAGGAGACCTCGATTTCGCCCCATTTCCCGTCGCGGTAGTAGCAGCGGACGTTGTAGTCGGTCGGCACATAGCCGAATCCCAGTGTTGTCCAGTCAATGTCGGGTTGCTTCATTGTCAGTCGGGTTTATGTTCGTGATAAGATTTTTTGTTTTCGCAAATATACGGATTTATTTCTAATCAGAGTCGATTTTCGCGATAATTTTCTTAAAAACTTTGAAAACCGCTATCTGCGGCACCCTTTTGGCGGGCTGTGGAGTCGAAACTGTAAGGCGCGCTTATGCCTGCGAGTCAGGCCGCCACGGGGTCTCCCGTCGGAGCGGGGGAGAGCGGGGCGGCCTGATACAGTCTGAACAGGATTAGAGACAGTAAATGATTCTCTTTTCTTGGTGTGGCCTGCAGGCCGGTGGCGTCAGAGCGTCAGCTCGTGGCAGGGGAGATCCCATGCCTGGGCCACGGCGGGGAACACTACTTTCCCCTCCACGATGTTTACTCCAAGGGCGAGGGCCTTGTCTTCCTTGCAGGCCTGGCGCCATCCCTTGTCGGCCAGTCGGATGGCGTAGGGGAGGGTGGCGTTGGTCAGGGCCAGGGTGGAGGTGCGGGGCACCGCGCCGGGGATGTTGGCCACGGCGTAGTGTATGATGCCGTCGATGGTGTAGGTCGGGTTGGAGTGGGTGGTGGGGGTCGATGTCTCGAAGCATCCGCCCTGGTCGATGGCGACATCCACCAGCAGTGTGCCGGGGCGCATCAGCGCGAGCATGTCGCGGGTGACGAGTTTGGGGGCCTTGGCGCCGGGGATGAGCACCGAGCCGATCACCAGGTCTGTGTCGGGCAGCTCGGCCTCGATGTTGTGGCGCGAGGAGTAGAGGGTCTTGACATTCTTGGGCATCACGTCGGCGACATGGCGCAGGGTGGGGAGCGAGATGTCGGTGATGGTGACGTCGGCACCCATTCCGGCGGCCATGAGGGCTGCGTTGCGTCCCACGACTCCCGCGCCGAGGATCAGCACCTTGGCGGGTTTCACTCCCGGGACGCCTCCGAGCAGCACTCCCATGCCGCCCTGGGGCTTCTCAAGGAAGCGCGCGCCCTCCTGGATCGACATGCGGCCTGCCACCTCGCTCATCGGGATGAGCAGGGGGAGCTGGCGGTTGGGCAGCTCCACGGTCTCGTATGCGATGCAGACGGCTCCCGAGCGAATCATGGCCTCGGTCAGCTCGCGGTCTGAGGCGAAATGGAAGTATGTGAAGACCACCTGGTCGCGGCGGATGAGGGGATATTCGGGCTTGATGGGTTCCTTTACCTTTATGATCATCTCGGCGATGGCGTAGACATCCTCGATTTTCGGGAGGATTTCGGCTCCGGCCTTGACATAAAGTTCGTCAGGAAATCCCGAGCCTTCTCCGGCTGTGTGCTGGACATATACCTTATGGCCGTGGCCTACGAGCTCGCGCACGCCTGAGGGGGTGACTGCCACTCGGTTCTCGTTGTTCTTGATTTCTTTAGGTACTCCGATGATCATGGTGGTTGAGATTTTTCGGTGAATATTGAGTGAAAGTTTTGTTTGTCGCAAATATACCGATTTTCCATTGAAATAACGGCAAAAACGGGCTTAAAAATTTTTATGTTTTAAGACATAATTTTTAACCATCCGATTGTGGAATGTGGTTTTGCCGTTTTGCGATAAATCCTTAACTTTGCGGCTCATCTCTCTTAAAGAATCGCTTATGCTCCAGAAATATCTCACGCGGATGTGTCCCGGCCTCTTCTCGTCGGTGGTGGTGATCGCCATCCTATGGCTCACGCTCGCCCCCCATCCGCTGCCCGACTCCGAGGTGGGTCTGTTTGAACATGCCGACAAGGTTGCCCATGCCCTGATGTTCGGCGGCCTCGTGTTCGCGCTCGTCGTCGACCGCGAGCTTTTGCGTCAGCGCCGTTACGAGCAGACGGGGGAGATGCCCCGTGGAGGCTCGTTCCTGCCGTTGCTGGCCATGGCGGGCTGTGCCACTCTTTTCGGTGGCGCGATAGAGCTGCTGCAGTCGTGGATGGGGCTTGGCCGCGGATGTGACATGCTTGACTTCCTCGCCGACGGGGCCGGGGCTATGCTCTCGGCCTGGGTGTCGCCATGGGTGGCTGCCCTGCTCCTGCGCCGGCGTTGACAGGCTACCATACGGTAAAACGCACAAGGGGTGTGTCGCAGATGCGACACACCCCTTGTGCGTTGGTGAAGTTGCCGGCGGCCGGGGTCAGTCGGCCTGGGGCTTCTCTTCGGCGGGATTGAGCGCGGCGCGCACCGACTTGGTCAGCTCCTCACCCTGGAGGTCACGCGAGATGATGGTGCCGTCGGGTCCGAAGAGGATGATGCAGGGGATGCCCGATATGCCGTAAAGGTCGGTGGGCACCGACTGGGCGTTGATTATCTGTGGCCATGGCAGCTCGTGGCGCTTGATGGCGGCCTCGGTGTTGGCAGGCTCGTCCCATACGGCCACTCCGAGGATGTCAAGGGGCTTGCCCTGGAACTCCTCGCGGATTTTCTTCAGCACCTTGGTCTCGCGGATGCAGGGGCCGCACCAGCTCGCCCAGAAGTCGACCAGTGTGTAACGTCCCTTGCCGACATAGTCAGACAGGCTCTGCGAGATGGAGTCGTTGGTGATGGTGAAGTCGATGAACTTGTTGCCCGGCTGGGTCTTCTCCTTCTGTTGCAGGGCCTCGACCAGCTTGGCGGTGCGCTGGTAGCCTTTCATTGCCGGATATTGCTCAAGGGCCTTGTTTAGGCGCGGCAGGTCGTAGTCGTAGGCCTGGTTGATGAAGAACATGTAGCCGATGGGGTTGGTGGCGTTGGCAGCCACCACCGAGTCCATGTAGGAGTTGTATTCATTCTCGAGGATGGCCATGCGGTCGGCGTAGGTCGAGTCCTGGGGCAGCTTGGCGGCTTTGGCCTGTATGGCCTCGACACCTTTCATGGCTTTCTCAAGCTCGCCGTTGAGAGAGCCGCCCTTGACGGCCCCGCCCCTCTGGAGTGTTATGTCGCCCTGCTCGAGAATGAAGTTGCCGTAACGCTGGCCGTTGACCAGCACGCGGGCCAGCACAGGTTGCTCCACGGTGCCTTTGAAGACAGCCTTGCCGTTCTCGACCATCACTGAGTCGATTTTCTCGCCGTTGTCAAAGTTGACGATGAAAGCGGTCTCGCCGTTGGCGGCCGGGGGCATCGCGACATTGACGGTGTAGCTGTCCCCGGCGGCAGATGCGGAGCATGCTGTCAGCAGCAGCGCTCCGGCGAATTGAAGATATTTGCGGTTCATCTTGCGGTATTTAGTGAGTTTTATTAATTTTGCGGGAATTTTGCTTTCAGGACTGCCTGGAAGTTGGTTTCTTTAGCGGAAACCGGCGGTAGGCCGAAGGCGTCTGAAAAATCCACGCGCTTTGTCGCCGACAAAGTACGGAAAAAATTTGTTATGTATCCATATGCATAACGATAAAACTTGTGAAAAAGATGAATGACCGCCTCATAAGAGCCATCTCCGAAAGCCTCGCCGCCAACTGGAGCCGCGACGCGCTGACCGATTTCCACGGAAACACCTTGACATATGGCGAAGTCGCCGCGCGTGTCGCCCGCTTCCACATATTATATAAGGCCATCGGCCTGAAGCCGGGCGACCGGGTCGCCCTCTGCGCCCGCAACTCCGCCGAGTGGGCCGTGACATTTCTGGGCGCGTTGACCTACGGGGCGGTCGTGGTGCCGCTGCTCCATGAGTTCCAGCCCGGCAATATCGTCCATCTGGTGACCCATGCCGAGGCCCGTCTGCTGTTCACCGAGCGGTCGATTGCCGACAACCTCGACATGGACCGCATGCCAGGTGTGGAAGGGGTGCTGCTGCTCGGCGACCTCGAGGTGGTGTCTGACCGAGGCGACAAAATCAAGTCGGCGGTCGATGCGCTCGACACCATGTTCACCCGGCTCTACCCCGAGGGATACAAGGCAGAGGATATCCGTTACCATGAACCCGTCTCTGATGAGCTGGCCCTGATCAACTACACATCTGGCTCCACCGGCAACTCCAAGGGGGTGATGATCACTTACGGCAACCTCTGGGGCAACATCGGTTTCGCCCTCGGTCAGATTGAGTTCCTCCATCCCGGCGACGGCATGCTGAGCATGCTCCCGCTGGCCCATATGTACGGGCTTGTCTTCGAGTTCCTGTTTCCCCTCTGCAAAGGCTGCCACATCACATTCCTGGGACGCGTCCCCTCGCCGAAAGTGCTTCTCGAGGCGTTCGCCCAGGTCAGGCCGCAGCTGGTCATCACGGTGCCCCTCGTGATCGAGAAGATAGTCAGGGGGAAGGTGTTCCCGCTGCTCAGGAAACCGGTGGTGAGGCTGCTCACATCCATTCCCGGGATAAGGCAACTCGTCTATGCTAAAATCCGCAGGCAGCTCGTCGGCGCGCTCGGCGGCAACCTCAGGCAGCTCATCCTCGGCGGCGCGCCGCTGACAGCAGATGTCGAGGATTTCCTCCGCAAAATCCGGTTCCCGTTCACTATAGGCTACGGCATGACCGAGTGCGCCCCGCTTGTGACCTACGAGTGGTGGGCCACCCAGCGGCCCCATTCCTGCGGGCGTGTGGTCGACGGCATGGAGGTGAGGATCGACTCCCCCGACCCGCGGGAGGTGCCGGGCGTGCTTTACCTCAAAGGCCCCAACGTGATGAAAGGCTATTTCAAGAACGGGCAGGCCACCCGCGAAGCGCTTTCTGCCGACGGCTGGCTCAACACCGGCGACATATGCACGATGGATGCCGACGGCTACCTCTACATCCGTGGCCGCGAGAAGAACATGATACTCGGCCCGTCGGGCCAGAACATATACCCCGAGGAGGTGGAGATTGTGCTCAACGACCTCCCGCTGGTGGGGGAGAGCGTCGTTGTCGACCGCAAGGGGCGGCTCGTGGCCCTGGTGCATCCCGACTATGAGACGGCCCGCAAGCAGGGGCTGTCGGAGGCCCAGGCCAACGACAAGGTGGCCGCGCTGCTGCCGACGCTCAACAAGGCCCTTCCGGCCTATGCCCGCGTCTCGGAAATCGAAATCCATCCCGACGAGTTCGAGAAGACCCCCAAGCATTCGATACGCCGCTTCATATACAAGTGACGGCCCCGGCGGTGATGTCGCTGAGAATTCGACATAACCGCCGATTCCGTCGAAATATCGGGCGGATTTATGTTTTTTAAGAAAAAATCGCTAATTTTGCAGCCAAATTCCGGAGGTGCCCCAGTGGCCTTCCGTCAAGAGATAAACCGGAATGACACAAAGAAAAGTCAGGGTGCGCTTCGCCCCTTCCCCCACGGGGCCTCTCCACATCGGAGGTGTGCGTACCGCCTTGTATAACTACATTTTCGCCCGCCAGAACGGCGGCGACATGATTCTCAGAATCGAAGACACCGACTCCCAGCGTTTTGTCCCGGGAGCGGAAGACTATATCAACGAGTCGCTCAAATGGCTCGGAATCGGGATTGACGAAGGGGTGCGCGAGGGTGGCGCATACGGCCCTTACAAGCAGAGCGAGCGCCGCGACATCTATCGCCGCCACGTCAAAGACCTGCTTGACGCGGGGAAAGCCTACATCGCATTCGACACTCCACAGGAACTTGAAAAGGCCCGCGCCGAGAGACCCAACTTCCAGTATGACGCGTCGACCCGCATGTCGATGCGCAACTCCCTGTCGATGCCCCGCGAGGAGGTCGACCGCCTCATCGCCGAGGGCACACCCTATGTTGTCCGTTTCCTCATCGAGCCGGGCCGCGACGTGAAGGTCGACGACCTCATCCGCGGAGAGGTCACCATCAGCTCCAGCATCCTTGACGACAAGGTGCTGTACAAGAGCGCCGACGACCTCCCCACCTACCATCTGGCCAACATCGTCGATGACCATCTGATGGAGGTCAGCCATGTCATCCGCGGAGAGGAATGGCTCCCCTCGGCCCCCCTGCATGTCCTCCTTTACGAGGCGTTCGGCTGGACCGACACGATGCCCCGGTTTGTCCACCTCCCCCTGCTGCTCAAGCCCGACGGCAAAGGCAAGCTCTCCAAGCGCGACGGCGACCGCCTCGGCTTCCCTGTATTCCCCCTGGAATGGCATGATCCCAAGAGCGGCGAGACCTCGTCAGGCTTCCGCGAGAAAGGCTACCTGCCCGAGGCGTTGGTCAACTTCCTGGCCCTCCTGGGCTGGAACCCCGGCGACGACACCGAGGTGATGTCGATGCAGGAGCTGATTGACAAGTTCTCATTCTCCCACTGCTCGAAATCAGGCGCCCGGTTTGCCTTCGAGAAGGGAAAATGGTTCAACCACGAATACCTCATGAACACCCCCGGCAGCGAGCTTGCCGCCATGTTCCGCCCGATCATGGAGGCCAACGGGGTGAATCCCGACGACTTCTCGGCCGACTACACCGCCCGGGCCATCGACATGGTCAAGGGCCGCGCCGACTTGCTCCCCGACCTCTGGGATCAGGGAGGATTCTTCTTCAAGGCCCCCGAGGAATATGCCGAGAAGGATATACGCAAACGCTGGAAGGAGGGCACTCCCGAGATAATGGAGCAGCTCATCGGAGTGCTTGAAGGCCTCGATGACTTCTCGTCGGCCGCAGCCGAACCGGTGGTGCTGAAATGGATCACCGACAACGGCTACCATATGGGCAACGTCATGAACGCCTTCCGCCTGGCCGTGGTAGGGCAGTGCAAAGGCCCCCACATGTTTGACATCACCGAGCTTATGGGCCGCCCAGAGACCATCAGCCGCATCCGCAAGGCCCTCGCCTCCATCGAGGTGCCCCAGGCCTGACACCCGGCCGCCTGACCTTTTAATTGAAGAGATAGACCTACACCAATCCGCCGAAAAGAGTGAACCTGCTCTACAACACTGCCATCTCGCTTTACGGAGCCGCCGCCCAGGTGGTTTCGCTCCGCAGCCGCAAAGTGAGAAAAATGCTCCGGGGCCAGCACCGCACTGCCGACCTGCTGCGCCGCAAGCTCGGCGACAAGCCCGGGGCCGTATGGTTCCATGCCTCGTCGCTCGGCGAGTTTGAGCAGGGCCGCCCGATGATCGAGCGGCTCAAGCGCGAGCATCCCGAAGTGCCGGTGCTGCTCAGCTTCTTCTCCCCCTCGGGCTACGAGGTGAGGAAAAACTACCATTTCGCCGATGCCGTGGTCTATCTGCCGTTCGACACCCCCCACCGCGTCAGGAAATTCCTCGACATCGCCCGTCCCTCGATTGCGATATTCATCAAATATGAGTTCTGGGGCAACTATCTTGAGGAGCTTCACCGCCGGGGCATACCTACCTACCTCATATCCTCGATATTCCGCCCCGGCCAGCGCTTTTTCCGCAACATCGGCGGCATGTTCCGCCGGATGCTCCATTGCTTCGACCGCCTTTACGTCCAGGACGAGCGTTCGCGCCGCCTGCTCAGGGTGATAGGGGTTGAGAATGTCACGGTTGCCGGCGACACCCGTTTCGACCGCGTCACCGATGTGATGCGCTCATCAGTCGACATCCCCGGCTTTCCCGGCTTCGCCCCCGACGCCAGGACCCGCTTCATCGCCGGCAGCTCATGGGAGGCCGACGAAGACATTTACGTTCCCTGGCTCAACGCCCATCCCGAGGTAGCATTCATCATCGCCCCCCACGAGTTCAACGAGACCCGTCTGGAGGCATTGCGCAACCGCTTCACCGGCGGCAAGGTGATGTTGCTCTCGGAGTGGATAGGGTTCATCAAGAAATCGCGCAAGGAGAACGGCCAGCTGCCACAATGGCTTCCCGAGGTCAGGGGGATAATAGTCGACTCATTCGGCAAGCTCTCCACACTCTACCGATTCGCCGACCTGGCTTACATTGGTGGAGGTTTTGGCGCGGGCATCCACAACCTCAACGAGGCGGCCGTATATGGCATGCCAGTCATCTTCGGGCCCAACCACGCGAAATTCAAGGAGGCCGGCGACCTGATTTCATGCGGGGGCGGTTTCTCAGTGGTCGGCCAGGTGGAGTTTGAGACAGCAGTGGAGTCGCTCCTTTCCTCAAAGGAGTCGCTATCCACAGCCGGCGCCGCCGCCGGAAAGTACATCCGCGACAACCTCGGGGCCACTGACCGCATTTACAATGAGATTTTCGCCCATCTGAGCTGAGGCATCCCCCCCTCTGGCATTTTGTCGCATTCCTGCCTCAATGGTTGGCAATATGGCCTCGTTTTATTTTCCGGCCTTTTCCGCTGTCAGTCAACGATTGAATAACTTACAGAACGACACACATAGATATTATTAATACATTTTAACAATTCGTAGGGGGTAAAAAGCGAAAAAATGTTTACCTTTGAGGCGATAAACCGGAAAATCTTGTACAGACAGCCATTATTTCTGACAATTACCTGTTGTTTTGGTTGAAAAAACGTTGCTTCGCGTGTCGCTTTGGATTACTGAGGTTTGATGTTTTCTCTCGACCAAAATCATTCAGCACTTTTTTTACACTAATTCTATTATCACTCTATCAACATTTCCGTATGAGAAAATTGTTACTCGCTATGTTGCTCGCGGGGCCCGCATTGGGCGCGTCCGCGGCTGACGCGTTGGATATGTCTTATGAAGTCGTGGGACTATATGACGACAAATCCTATGCCACCCCCAACTATTACCTGATGCTATCCGACAAGGAGGACGCGACCTACAACTACAAGACCGGCGCTGTCTCTCTCCAGGAGGGGTATGTGCTGACGCTCGACCTCTACAACGTGGCGTCTGCCCCCCTGGCTCTCCAGACTGGCACCTACGGGGTGTCATACGACATGACCCCCTTCACCATGTCTCCCGACGCCTCGCAGCTGTCATACTACACGGCGGGCCGTCCGGCCTCGACCACAGTCTCCTCCCCGGTGGAGGTGAGCCGTGACGGCGATGGAATCTACACCCTGCAGACAACCGTCACCGACCCGGTGTCGGGCCAGACCCGCGAGCTCAAATATGTGGGCCGTCTCCCGATCTCGGATGTGAATGAGAAACCGGCCTCTTTTCCTATGCTCAGAAAGGATGTCATCGACGCTGAAATCAAAGCCGGAGGCATCGCCTATTATTACGGCATCACCGATTACTCTGACAACGGAGTCACCTACCTCAACTTCTACTCGTCGACCTTCGACCAGACCACTGGCGCGCTCACCGGAGATGGTATCAACCTGTCAATGATGATTGCCCACAAGCGTATGGCCAAGGACAAATACACCATCGAGTCAGGTGTGTATGAAGACGCTCTGACCTTTGACCGACAGACATGGTATCCCTGCCGCGAGATTGAATACAACATCGGGGAATATGTGTCGGTGCCTTTCGGCTCATATATCCGCATCCGCGAGAATGGCGGCGAATATGTTTACGGCTACCTTAAGTCCGGCACACTGACGCTTGAGTTTGACCCCGCCACCAAGCAGATTTCCGGTACGCTCGACGCATACACCGACCTCGGTTTCCATGTCACCGCCAACCTCGGCGGCACCATAATCTATGACATGTCGTCGGCATCGGTACCCCCCACTGTGTCAAATCTCACCGATGATGTCGAGCTCGACCTTGATTACCTCGAGGTGGGCCGTCTGTGGCACCGTGGCGAGAAGGCCGGTTGCCGAGCATTCACCCTCGACCTCGGTTCACCCGCAGGCAGGGACTCTGAGCCCGGCGTGGCCGCCGACCTGCTCCGCGTCGAGTTCTTCACCCCGCTTGACGAGGCTGTCGTGAAGCCGGGTCTTTACACTGTGGTAAAGCGCCGCTGGAACTCCAACGAGCTTGCCGCTGGCGGCACTTACGAGCCTATGAGCATTGGCCAGGGATGGTCGATGGTGGACGGTGGCTCCAGCTACCGCCATTTCCAGGAGGGCATGACCTATGTGTATGACCTGTTCGCCCCCGTGCAGAGCGGCACAATACGTGTCGACACGGAGGATTATGTCAATTATTCCTTTGAAATCGACCTGCGAGACGATGCGGAATACAAAATCACGGGTCTGTGGCAGAACAAGCCCATCGAGTATATGTATGACCGTCAAGCCCTCGAAGAAGAACTGAGCGGCGTGGCCACAGTAGCCGACGGAATCGTAGGACTGCAGGTTGTCGTGAACGGACGTGAGATCATGGCTCTCAACGCCGGCGATGCTCCTATGGCGCTTTATGACCTCAATGGCCGTATGGTGATGTCGGGCGACGCCACCCAGGTGCTTGATGCCTCAGGCCTCGGCTCGGGGGTCTATGTGCTTACCGTCGACAACAAGGCTGTCAAAGTAGTTTTGAAGTAAGAAATCAGTATTGAATATGAAAATAAAGAATATGCTGCTGGCCTTTGGGGGCGCCGCCATGGCCACCTGTGCCTATGCCTACACCGAACTGGTGGAGACAATGACCGTCGAGCTAAATGACGGGTCGAAAGTGGAGTATGTCATCGAAGATGTGGCCAAAGTGTCGTTTGACATCCGTGAGGAGACCACCGGCTTCCTGCTGACCGGTGCTGACGGCCAGCAGGTCTACCGCGCCGAGACGCTTGCCCCGGTGTTCAGGTATGCTCCCGAGGGGGAGAACGCCCATGTGCAGTTCCTGTTTGGCACGGCCGACAACGCCGGCGCGCTTGCCGACCTCAAGGAGTGCAGCCACATGGTTGTGGTCGATTTCACCAATGCCGGACTTTTCGCCGCCGATGTCAACCTGGCGGGCGACTCTCCCGCCGCCACCGTGAAAATCTACGAGTGGACCGACGGCGAGGTGTCGGCTGTGAACGAACTGGTGTCGGAGGGCACCGTAACCACGTCGCGCAACACCAAGGGGGTGGTGACTATGGAGCTGGAAGCCCGCTTTGACGACGGCACATCGCTGCGCGCATCTTACAACGGCACTCCAGTCGATGTCGATGGCCTGGAAGTCCTCTTCCCGACTCCCGGCCCGAAAAACGAGCTTAACTACTACAACATGGACGGGGCGTTGGCCAACACCCTCAAGATAACCGGCTTCGCTAAGACATCGACAAGCAGCGGACGTGTGAAGTACACCGCCGCGTTTGAGAATTCCACTGAAAAGTGCTACATCGAGCTGATGCCCGAGTATGTCGGCCAGTCAATCAACTTCGCCGAGCATATCGAGGCCAACAGCGGCACCCCCTATTACTTCTTCTATTACGGCAACGTGCAGCTGGCCAGCCCCAACGGCGAATACCGCAACCAGGGTCTTTCGGGCACCATGCAGGTGGTGGAGAACGAGGATGGCACTCTGACTGTCACCGCCGATGTCACCAACTGGTACAAGTCACTCTGGGGCGACTCCAGGGCCGGAACCCCCGAGCGCGTCACCATCGAGTACACCGGCGAGTGTGAGGGCCTGGCTCCCCAGGCCAAGAACACCGTCGAGTATTACAACATGGATGGCGATCTGGCCTCATCCATCAATATCACGGACTTCGCTAAGACATCGACAAGCAGCGGACGTGTGAAATACACCGCCACGCTTGAAAATTCCACCGAAAGGTGCTACATCGAGCTGATGCCCGAGTATGTAGGCCAGTCAATCAACTTCGCCGAGCACACCGAGGCCAACAGCGGCACCGCCTACTACATCTTCTATTATGGCTCGGTGCAGCTTGCCAGTCCCAACGGCGAATACCGCAACCAGGGTCTTTCGGGCACCATGCAAGTGGTTGAGAACGGCGACGGCACCATTACCGTCAACGCCGATGTCACCAACTGGTACAAGTCGCTCTGGGGCGACTCCAGGGACGGAACCCCCGAACGCGTCGTGATTGAATACAAAGGGGAATGCTCAGGTCTCTGATTTGAAAAAAACACTGTCGTAGAAAAATCATGAAAAAACTGATTACAGGATTTTTAGCGGCGGCCATAGGGCTGGCGGCCATTCCGGCCGCCGCCCGCACCCTGGCCCCCGGCGCAAGGCTTCTGCTGGCCGGAAAGACCCATGGAGTGGCCCCGATGAAGGTCAACATAAAAGAGCGCAGCGCCGAGGTGGCCGATGAGGCCGCCACCGTGGGCGCGTGCATATTCCTCAATGACAAAAGTGCTGTCGAGGCGCTTGAGGCGCTCGGGGTGGTGATTAACCATGACCACGGTGTGTTCTTTTCGGCCACCATTCCGGTCGATGTCCTCGCGCAGGCAGGAGAGGTTCCGGGGGTGAGATATATCACGCTCGGCAATCGAGTGAACCTCCTCAACGACTACTCGCGTGATGTCGCCGGGGTAGACAAGGTACACAACAACACCGGCGGATTCCTTGCGCGTCCGTTCACCGGCAAGGGGGTAGTGGTCGGCCTTATCGACATAGGTGTGGAGTATGACCACATAGCGTTCCGCGACACCGACGGCAACAACCGTATCAAGGCCGTGTGGAACCAGAGTTCCTCATTCGGCACCCCGCCCGAAGGTTTCGGGTATGGAGTCGAATATGCCGACCCTGACAAGATCAGCCAGGCCAAGTATGACACCCTGACAGAGTTTCACGGATGCCATACGATGGGAACTGCCGCCGGAGGTGATTTCTTCTCGGAGTATTACGGCGTGGCTCCCGACGCGGAGATTGTCTTTGTAAGCTTTGACCAGGAGAACAGCGTGGCCATCGCCGATGGCATAAAATACATCTTCGATTATGCCGACCGTGTGGGCAAGCCTTGCGTTATCAACATGAGTCTCGGCGACCATATCGGCCCCCACAACGGCACCTCCCCCCTTGACCAGTTCATCGACCAGGTCACAGGCCCGGGCCGCATCATAGTGGGCGCGTGTGGCAACGAGGGTTTTGAACGTCTTCACGCCAGTGAGACATTCACGGCCTCCGACCGCCAGCTCAAGTCGATGCTCACCCAGGCGGCCAACGCCACCCACAACCTCCATTACCTTGATATCTGGGGCAAGAACAGCTCTGACATAAAGGTGAAAATCTGTGTGGTCAGCTCCCTGAAGGGCAATATCGTCGCCGAGACCAGGGAGATAAGCACCGCCTCGGATGGTGACTATGTGTGGGACTCTTTCGGAATCAACGACTGCGGAGTGTCGGCGACGGTGCTGATCGACGCCGAGGTGAATCCGCTCAACGGCCAGCCCCACGTCAGTGTGCAGTGCAATGTGTCTGAGCTTTCGGCAGGACGCCTGCTCGGTGTGGTTGTTGAGGGCGAGGAGGGCCAGACCGTCGATATGTGGAATTACGGCCACAACGAGTTCTCCTCCAACAACAAGAACGGATGGACCGACGGCACGACTGAAGGAACCGTGGGGGAAATCGGCGGTACAGCCAAACGCATCATCACCGTCGGGGCTTTCGACGCCCGCAACCGGCTTGACTGGACCTCGGGAGGCTACTCGCTGATGGACGAGCTGCCCAATTATGAGCAGGGCCACCACTCTTATTTCTCGAGCTACGGGCCGACAGCCGACGGCCGCACCGTGCCGCATATCCTCGCGGCCGGAAACCCGGTGGTCTCGTCGATCAACAAGTATTATTACACCGGGCTCGGGGCAACCACGGAGCAGATTGAATATATGACAAACGGGGTCACGGTCGAAGGTGGTGAACGCTACTACTACGCCTACAACATCGGCACCTCGATGGCGGCTCCTTTCGTGGCCGGCACGGTGGCACTGATGCTTGAGGCCAATCCCGAGCTGACCCCCGAGCAGGCACGTGACATCATCGCCTCCACGGCTTCCACCGAGGATTTCATGGGTGAGCTTCCAAACAACACATATGGTGCCGGACGTGTCAACTCGGCTGCTTGCGTCAAGGAGGCTGTCGCGATGTCGGGCGTTGATGCTGTCCCTGAGGCCGTGGCCGCCGACGACATCCGCGTGTGGGCAGAGGGTACGACCGTCCACATCCTCTCCCTGTCTGGAGCCTCAGACTGTTTGGCCACCGTCTACACCGCCTCGGGCAATCTGATCGGCTCTTACCCGGTGGAGGGTGGAGTCGGTTCGGTCGACGCTTCATCTTGGGGCAACGGTATATTTTTGGTCAACGTCAAGGGGGCGCAGGTGGCTTGCAGCCGCAAGATTGCCCTCTGACATAACTAATCAGTGAACGAATGAAAAAGATAATATTGACTCTGTGTGTCGCGTTGCTTTCGATTGCGGCCGGCCACAAGACGCAGGCCCAGGATGCCGGGGAGTTGGTGACCATTGTCAAAATCAACAGGACCGACGGCCGAATCGTGCGCTACGGGCTCCCCTCCTCGCCGGTGGTGGATTTCGTGGGCGACAACCTCGTGGTCAGCGCCGCCGAGGTGGAGGAGCTGGAGATTCCCCGTGGAGAGGTCTCGCATATCGACTTCGAGCAGAACTGGCAGAGCGCGCTTGACGCGTCGTCGCTGGGTGAGAATGATTTCTCATTCAGCTTCGACGGGGCCAACACCCTGCTGCTTGCTTCTCCCCGGCTGACAAAGGTGGAGCTGTTTGACACCGCAGGCCGCAAGGCGATTTCGGCAGGCGCTGTCGACGGCAATGCCCGTGTCTCGCTCGATGCTCTTCCCGCAGGGGTGTATGTGGTCGTTCCCGACTGTCATCCTGCCATCAAGATTGTGAAGAAATAAATCCCTGTTCCCCTTCAAGGGGAATGCGTTAAATGCCGCCCGTCAGGCGACGCCCCTTGGGGTGAGTCGCCCGGCGGGCGGTGCGTTTTTGAGCGGGATGGCGTTATATCGCGTGGCGTAATCGGTTGATTCCCAGGATGTGTCGTGCGCGGTCGGCGCATATGGCCATTTGGTTTTGATAAAGTTTGTTTGATTGAATAAATTTTAGTAATTTTGTATCGTGGAACCATAGGGCGCGCCGCGTCGTGACGCTATGGTTCTTGTATTGATTTTCAATAGCTTATACGATTTTATGTCAGAGAATCTTTTTGACTTGGATAGTGCCGCGGAATCAGCCGAGGGCAAGAGCGCCCAGGAATACAGCGCGAGCAATATCCAGGTGCTTGAAGGCCTGGAGGCTGTCCGCAAGCGTCCGGCCATGTATATAGGCGACATCAGCGAGAAGGGACTTCACCATCTTGTCTATGAGGTCGTCGACAACTCAATCGACGAGGCCCTGGCGGGCTTCTGCACCCATATCGAGGTGACCATCAACGAGGACAACTCGATAACCGTGGTCGACAACGGTCGCGGTATCCCCGTTGACATGCACGAGAAGGAACACAAGAGCGCCCTTGAGGTGGTTCTCACCGTGCTTCACGCCGGCGGCAAGTTCGACAAAGGCTCATACAAGGTGTCGGGCGGTCTCCACGGTGTGGGTGTCAGCTGTGTCAACGCCCTGTCGACCTACCTCCGCGCCGAGGTGCGCCGCAACGGCAAAGTCTACATGCAGGAGTATTCGGTCGGCAAGCCCACCAGCGAGCTTACAGTGATAGGGGAGACCGACGAACACGGTACCTCCGTCACCTTCCTCCCCGACCCGACGATATTCACCGTCACCGTCTACGACTACGACACCCTGGCAAAGCGTCTGCGCGACCTTGCCTTCCTCAACGCCGGAATTACCCTCACCATCACTGACCGCCGTCAGCTCGACAGCGAGGGGAATCCCCGCCGCGAGGTGTTTTACTCGGCCAACGGGCTGAGCGAGTTCGTGAAATACATCGACTCCTCTAAGGAGCCGCTGATTCCCGACGTGATCCATCTCAACACTGAGCGTCAGGGTGTGCCTGTCGAGGTGGCGCTCACCTACAACACCACCTTCAACGAGAATGTCTACTCGTTTGTCAACAACATCAACACCATCGAGGGTGGTACACACCTGACAGGCTTCCGCCGCGGACTTACCACCACCCTCAAGAAATATGCCGAGGACAACAAGCTCCTCGAGAAGAGCAAGGTCGAGATTTCGAGCGACGACTTCCGCGAGGGTCTTACCGCCGTGGTTTCCGTCAAGGTCATGGAGCCCCAGTTTGAAGGGCAGACCAAGACCAAGCTCGGCAACTCTGAGGTGGCCGGAGCCGTCTCGGCAGCTGTCTCCGAGGCCCTGCGCAACTACCTTGAGGAGCATCCCTCCGAGGCCAAGGCGATTGTCAGCAAGGTGATTCTCGCCGCCCAGGCCCGCAAGGCCGCCTACGATGCCCGCACCAAGATTCAGCGCAAGTCGCCCCTCTGCGGCGGCGGCCTCCCCGGCAAGCTCGCCGACTGTTCGAGCCGCACAGCCGAGGAATGTGAAATCTTCCTGGTCGAGGGAGACTCAGCAGGCGGTACCGCCAAGAGCGGACGCGACCGCCGCTACCAGGCCATCCTCCCCCTGCGAGGCAAGGTGCTTAACGTGGAAAAGGCGATGGAGCACAAGGTGTTTGACTCCGAGCAGATTACCAACATCTTCCGCGCCCTGCGTGTCACCATCGGCACCGAGAATGACCCCAAGGAGGCCAACCTCTCGAAGCTCGCCTACCACAAGGTTATAATAATGACCGATGCCGATGTCGACGGCTCGCATATCGCGACATTGCTGATGACCCTCTTCTTCCGCCGCATGCGCCCCATCATCGAGCAGGGCTACCTCTATCTCGCCACCCCGCCGCTTTACAAATGCTCCAAAGGCAAAATCGAGGAGTATTGCTGGACCGACCAGCAGCGCCAGGCTTTCGTCGACCAGCACGGGCCGCAAGTCAAGGTGCAGCGTTACAAAGGTCTTGGCGAGATGAGCGACAAGGAGCTGCGCGACACCACCATGTCTCCCGAACACCGTTTGCTCAAGCAGGTGCAGATAACCGACGCCGCCGAGGCCGACCGCATCTTCTCGATGCTCATGGGCGAGGATGTGGGGCCGAGACGCGAGTTCATCGAAGCCAACGCAAGCTACGCCAATATCGACGCCTGAGACCCCGCCCTTTTAATGACGCTTAACATTCACGCGATGTTAAGCGTTGTATTTAACAACTAACAATCTGAACACTCACTGATATGGCCCGAAAAGGATCAAGCGCCTCCGCCCGCCAACAGCTCCGCAACAAGGTTGAGGACTGCATATGGAAGCAGGGCAACAACACGTTCAACTACAAGCAGGTGTCGGCAGCCGTCGGCGCCAAGACCCCTGTCGCCCAACGGTCGGTGGCGATGCTCCTGGCCGAGATGGCTTTCGACGGGGAGATTCTGGAGGTGGAGAAAGGCAAATACAAGGCCCCCGAGAGGTCGAGCGTGGCCACCGGCACCTTCGTGCGCCGCTCCAACGGAAAGAACTCCGTCATTACCGACGAGGACTCCGAGGCGATATTCATCGCCGAACGCAACTCTCTCCACGCCCTCAACGGCGACCGGGTAAGGATACATATAGCCGCCCGCCGGCGCGGACAGGAGCCTGAGGCCGAGGTGATTGAGATTGTCGAGAAGAAGGAGCAGACTTTCATCGGCACACTGCAGGTCGACAAGACCATGGCGTTCCTCAAGACCGACTCGAAGTTTCTCGCCTGCGACATATTCATCCCCAAGGGCAAGCTCAAGGGGGGTGTGACCGGCGACAAGGCCATCGTGAAAATCACCGACTGGCCCGAGGAGGCCAAGAACCCGCGCGGCGAGGTGATAGACATCCTGGGCAAGACGGGCGACAACCAGGCCGAGATGCATGCCATCCTCGCCGAGTTCGGACTGCCTTACAGGTATCCGGCCAATGTCGAGAAGGCCGCCGACAAGATAAGCGGCGAGATAACCCCCGAGGAGGTTGCCCTGCGCGAGGATTTCCGCAAGGTCACCACCTTCACCATCGACCCCAAGGACGCTAAGGACTTTGACGACGCGCTGTCGATACGCTGTCTCCCCTCGGGCAACTGGGAGGTCGGGGTGCATATCGCCGATGTCACCCATTACGTCACCCCCAACTCCGTCATCGACCGCGAGGCCAAAGACCGAGCCACATCGGTGTATCTCGTCGACCGCACGATACCGATGCTGCCCGAGCATCTCTGCAACGGCATCTGCTCGCTGCGCCCCAACGAGGAGAAACTGGCATTCTCATGTGTCTTCGAGCTTGACGACGAGGCCGAGATAATCAACGCCCGCATCTGCCGCACGGTCATCGAGAGCGACCGCCGATTCACCTACGAGGAGGCCCAGGAGCGCATAGAGACCGGCCAGGGGGATTTCACCGAGGAGATTCTGACTCTCGATCGTCTGGCCAAGAAACTGCGTGCCAGGAGGTTTGAGAACGGTTCGGTCGATTTCGACCGGGAGGAGGTGCGCTTCGACATCGACGAGACAGGCCATCCCGTGGGTGTGTATTTCAAGGAGTCGAAAGACGCCAACAAGCTCATCGAGGAGTTCATGCTCCTGGCCAACAAGACTGTGGCCACCACCATAGGCAAACCCGCAGGGCGCCGCAAGGCCAAGCCGTTTGTCTACCGCATACACGATGTCCCCGACCAGACACGCCTTTCCGACCTCGCGACGATTGCCGCTGCCTTCGGCTACAAGATAAAGACCTCCGGCAGCTCGTCGGAAATCAACCGTTCCCTCAACAAGATGCTCAAGGACATCAAGGGCAAGGGTGAGGAGAATTTCCTCTCGGTGCTGGCCATCCGCACTATGGCGAAGGCTGTCTACACCACCGAGAATGTGGGCCATTACGGTCTCGGTTTCGATTATTACACCCATTTCACCTCTCCCATCCGCCGTTATCCCGACATGATGGTCCACCGTCTGCTTGAGCGTTATCTCAAGGGTGGGCGAAGCGTGGACGTGGTCAAGCTTGAGGAGGATTGCAAGCACTCCTCCGACATGGAACAGCTTGCGGCCAACGCCGAGCGCGCCTCCATCAAGTACAAGCAGGTGGAATATATGCAAGACCATATCGGCGAGGAGTTTGACGGCATGATTTCCGGTGTGACCGAGTGGGGCATATATGTCGAGCTTGACGAGAACCATTGCGAGGGGCTTGTCCCGATGCGCGACCTCGCCGACGACTATTATGATTATGACGAGAAGAACTATTGCATACGCGGCCGCCGCCGCGGCACCGTCTACCGTCTCGGCGACCAGGTGAGGGTCAGGGTGGCCAACGCCAACCTTGACAAGAAGCAGCTCGACTTCCTGCTGGTAGACATGAGGCTGCGTGTCCCCGGCGAGGATGACCTGGGCAAGACCGTCACTTTCAAACAGGCCCTGAGCAACACCGCCGCCAAGAAGGCCGCACGCGCGATTCCCCACAAACTCGAGAAGCCGGGGCGCAAGAAGAAAGAGGACAAGTCGCAGCAGGCAAAGGAAAAGAAGGCCAAAAGCTCACGCGGCGAGAAGGCTGTCGCCGCCGCCCGTGCCGCAAGGGCCAAGAAAGCCACCCGCAAGGGTAAGGAGAAAGAGAGCGCCAAGCGGCCCTCTACCCGCCGCCGTCCCGGCCGTTCCTGACACCGGCCTGTTGGGTGCCCCGCCATGCCTGAAACCTGACCAATCGTTTTTGCATCATCACCTATGGAAAAGGGATTCCAGCTTTCACAGGAACAGAAACTGCAGCAGCGTCTCACGCCGTTGCAGGTTCGTTATGTGAGGATGCTTGAAATGTCGGGTCCGGAATTCGAGGAGGAGGTGCGCAACGCCGTCGACGAGATGCCGGCCCTGGAGGCCACATCCGCTGAATCGCCGGGGGCTGACATGGAGACGGCGGTGACCGAGGATGGCGACCGGTTCACGGAGTCGGCCCGCGACATGCAGCTGGCAGACTATGGGTCGGAGGATGACATCCCCGACTACCTGCGGAAGCAGATGTTCCGCAGCTCCCAGGCCTCCCCCGACGATTATTTCGAGCCTGTGGTGGGGGCGGGCGAGGATTCCCTCCTTGACACACTGACCAGGCAGCTCGACGAGCATAATGTGACGGATGACGAGCGTGTCATCGCGCGTTACATAATCGGCAATCTCGACGACAACGGCTATCTGACGCGCGACATCGCCGCCGTGGCCGACGACATAGCCTTCTCTGAAGGACACGACTTCCCGGTCGACACCGTGAGGCGGGTCTGGGAAATCGTCAGGAGCCTTGACCCTCCCGGCATCGGGGCAGTGGACTTGCGCGACTGCTTGGTGCTGCAGCTCAAAAGGTTGCCCCGGACTGTCGATAACCTCGCCGCCCTGGAGGTGGTCAGGGATTATTTCGACCTTTTCGCCAAGAAGCATTTCCGAAGGATTGTCTCGGCGATGGGAATCGATGACCGGCAGATGAGGGAGGCGGTGACGGTGATAAGCCGTCTGAATCCCAAGCCGGCGAGTCTGCTTGAATCGACCGGGGGAGGGTCGGCTATGGCTGTCAGTCCCGACTTCATGGTCGAGGCCGACACAGAGGGAAGCCTGACGCTGACCCTGCTCAACCGCATACCAGAGCTGAGTGTCGAGAAGACTTTCGCCCCTGACACCCCCCTGCCCGAGTCTTCTGGCAGAAACGAGGCCGCCGCGCGGATGTTCCTGAAACAGAAACGCGACGAGGCCACAGACTTCATAAAGATAGTGGGGATGCGCCAGCAGACCTTATTCACCGTGATGTCGGCCATACTTGATTTCCAGAGGCCGTTTTTCCTGACCGAGGATGAGTCGAAGATAAGGCCGATGGTGTTGCGCGAACTTGCCGCCGCTACAGGGCTTGACCTCTCTGTGGTGTCGCGCGCCACACAGGGGAAATATGTCATGACCCCCCACGGGATATATCCCCTAAAGATGTTTTTCAACGAGCGCCGCCGCAAGGAGGAGCAACCGGGTGACACCGATTCCGACAACACCACTCCGATGATTGTCGCCGCTTTGAAGTCGATAATCGAGACAGAGGACAAACTCCATCCTTTGAGCGACGAGCAGATTACCCAAAGGCTTACCGGGCAGGGGTTTGACATAGCGCGGCGCACCGTAGCCAAGTACCGCGAGAAGCTCGGATTCCCGGTGGGGCGGCTGCGGAAGACATTGTGAATCCTCCCGACCAGACAGATACGAAACCACGACATACAATCTACTGAGACATGAAATTTATAACAGGCGCGGCAAGCGTCATATCGACAATCTTCTCTCCGCTGCTGATGGCCACCTACGGTGTCGCCCTTGCGATGTTCTTGTCATTTCTTTGTTTCATACCCGCCGCCACCAAGCTGACGGTGATTCTTGAGACTTTCCTGGCCACTGCAGCCATTCCTGTCATCGGCATATTCATATTGTCAAGGTTCAAGGTCATTTCCGACCCGAAGCTGAACGAGCGGCGTGACCGCACATTCCCCTACATCATCGAGACCGCCTGCTTCATCGGCCTGGCTGTTTATCTCAACCATATCAACGCCCCGGCGTGGCTGTCGCTCTTCCTGATAGGTGGCGCGGTGGCGCTGATTGTGCTTACGGTTGTGAACAGATGGTGGAAAATCTCAGGCCACGCCACCGGCATGGGGGGGCTTTGTGCCCTGCTTTTCTACCTGATGCTCAGCGGCAACAGCATATACAGCCTGCATTGGGAATTCCTCGCTGCGATTCTGCTGGCCGGGGCAGTCTGCTCGGCGCGGGTGGTGATGGGCCGTCATACCCTCGGCCAGGTGGCTGCCGGATTCCTCAACGGCTTCCTGTGGGTGGCCATTCTGCCGATGATATTCCAGGTCACACGCCTGTGAGACTGAAAACCAAACCATACAACAAAAACAATCATACATAACGATGAAACCATCTGTCAGCATTATAATGGGAAGCACCTCTGACCTTCCCGTGATGAAGAAAGCCGCCGATTTCCTCAACTCGATGGAAGTGCCATTCGAGATGCTCGCCCTGTCGGCCCACCGTACCCCCGAGGAGGTGGCGCAGTTTGCCCGCGACGCGGCTCCGAGGGGTGTCAAGGTGATAATCGCCGGTGCGGGCATGGCTGCCGCGCTTCCCGGTGTGATCGCGGCCATCACCCCCCTGCCGGTCATCGGAGTGCCTCTGTCGGCCACCCTCCAGGGCACCGACGCGCTTTATTCGATTGTGCAGATGCCTCCCGCCATACCTGTGGCCACGGTCGGCATAGACGGGGCGATGAACGCCGCAGTGCTTGCCGTTAGGATGCTTGCCCTGTTAGATGATGCCCTGGCCGAGAGATATGCCGCCTGGGCATCTGAGCTTAACAGCAAGATAGTGAAGGCCAACGAGGCCCTCTCTGAGATCCAATATGACTTCAAGACCAACTGATTACCCGGGTAACGAGAGTTGACTATGAGTGTTTTCGATTATAGCCGGCGCGAGACCTCTACCACCCGTGTGGGCGACGTGGAAATCGGGAGCGGATTCCCCATCCGCCTCCAGTCGATGAACAACACCTCGACTATGGACACCGAGGCTTCGGTGGCGCAGGCCGAACGGATTGCCGCCGCAGGGGCTGACATCGACCGCCTTACCGCCCAGGGGGTAAGGGAGGCCGCCAATATGGGGGAGATACGCCGCCGACTGCGTGAGCGTGGCTGCCGCATGCCTCTTGTGGCCGACATACATTTCAATCCGCGCGCCGCCGAGGAGGCCGCGCTCCATGTCGAGAAGGTGAGGATAAACCCCGGAAACTTTGTGGATCCGGGACGCACTTTCCGTAAGCTCGAGTACACCGACGAGGAGTATGCCCTGGAGCTGAAGAGGATTGAAGACCGCTTTGTGCCGTTTCTCGACCTCTGCAAGGCCAACTCCACGGCGATACGTATCGGTGTCAACCATGGTTCGCTTTCTGACCGCATAATGAGCCGTTACGGCGACACCCCTTCTGGTATGGTTGAGAGCGCCATGGAGTTTCTGCGTGTGGCTGTGAAACATGGCTTCAATGACATCGTGATTTCGATAAAGGCATCAAACACGGTGGTGATGGTCGAGACGGTCAGACGTCTTGTCAGGGCCATGGAGGCCGAGGGAATGAAATTCCCGCTTCATCTCGGGGTCACGGAGGCCGGAGACGGCGAGGATGGCCGCGTGAGGTCGGCCGTCGGCATCGGCACACTGCTTGGCGAGGGCATCGGCGACACAATCCGTGTGTCGTTGAGCGAGGCCCCCGAGGCCGAGGTGCCTGTGGCCCGGGAACTCGCCGAATACCTGTCGGCACGCGAGTCTGCCCCGTCGGTCGATGGGGAGTATGCTCCCGGCTATGACCCGGTCGCTCCCGCCAAGCGCCCGACTGAAAAGACCGGCCCGGTGGGCGGCGATTCGCTGCCTGTCGTGCTGGGATATGATGACGTGGATGAGGCGATTCTCCGCCGTCTCGGCGCGGCTGAGCTGCGTAGGGCGCTTGACGATTCCGAGGTCATCTCTGGCCTGGCCGGAAGAGTGCTGGTGGTCTCGTCAAGCCACGCCAATCCGGTGGCCGACATCTCGTCGGCCATCCACAAGCTGTGGAGCGCGGGATTGCGCAATCCGGTCATCGCGTCGCTCGACTATGGCGACACCCCGGCGGAGAAGACCGTCATCCGGGCTTCAGCCGATTTCGGGGCGTTGCTGCTCAACGGACTTCTCGACGGTGTGGAAATCAAATCGGCCACTATGGACCGCGAGGCTACTGACAGGCTCGCCCTGGGCATACTGCAGGCTTCGCGCCGCAGGGTGACCAAGACCGAATTCGTCTCATGTCCCGGGTGTGGCCGCACGATGTTCGACCTGCAGGAGACCGTCGCCCGCGTCAAGGCCGCCACCTCGATGTATCCCGGCCTTAAAATAGCAGTCATGGGCTGCATCGTCAACGGCCCCGGCGAGATGGCCGACGCGGATTACGGATATGTCGGTGCCGGAGTCGGCAATGTGAGTCTCTACCGGGGCAAGGAGCTTGTCGAGAAAAATATTCCGTCGTCAGATGCGGTTGACCGCCTCATCGCCCTCATGCGGGCTGACGGTCGGATTGACTGATGGAGCTTGTTGACATATCTGCGTCAACCTCTTTTCAAAGATGAAAGAACTGGAGACTGAGATATTTGATTTGTCGTGCGGCATGCGCCTGGTGTGCCGCAAGGCTCCTCTCGCGCTGGAGTATTTCGGTGTGGCAGTCAATGCCGGCAGCCGCGACGAGAAGGTGGGGGAATATGGACTGGCGCATTTTGTAGAGCATACCATTTTCAAAGGTACAGACCGTCGGCGCGCCGGACATATCATCAACCGTATGGAGGCTGTCGGGGGAGATCTCAACGCCTTCACCTCGAAGGAGGAGACCAATGTCTACTCGGTGTTTCCCCGGGGCAACCTTTCGCGGGCGATTGACCTGATCGCCGACCTGCTGGCCAACTCGCGATTCCCTGAAAAGGAGATTGACCGGGAGAGGGAGGTGGTCAGGGATGAGATAGACAGCTATCTCGACACCCCTTCGGAGGCTGTGTATGATGATTTCGAGGATCTGTTTTTCGTCGGTAGCCAGCTGGGCCACAACATACTGGGTACAGACGCAGACCTCGGGCGGTTCACACCGGAGGTGTGTCGTGCCTACCTGACTGGCAATTTCCATGGCGGCAGGATGGTGGCGTATTACCTCGGCCCGGAGTCGCCCCGTAGGGTGATGGCCAAGGTCAGCCGCGGATTTGACGGCATACGCGGCAGAGGGCAGTCGCTCGACCGGCGTGAGCCTGCGTCTGTGGCTCGGTTTGACATCCGCCGCGAGACCGAGACCCACCAGAGCCACACCGTCGTTGGCGCGCGCCTGCCGGGGCTGGGCGATTCACGCCGTGACACCGTCGCCCTTGTCACCAACATCCTCGGAGGTCCTGGCATGAACTCGCGGCTCAACATCTCTTTGCGCGAGAGGCGCGGACTGGTCTACACGGTCGAGGCCTCGACCACCATGTTCAGCGACTGCGGACTCTTCAACATCTATTTCGGGTGTGACCCCGACGACCGCGACCGTTGCCTTGAACTTGTCTTCCGTGAGCTGAGGATGATGGCCGACTCTCCGCTGACCCCTGCGAGGCTCGCCGCCGCCAAGAAGCAGTATCTCGGCCAGATGATAGTGGCCTCTGAGAACCTTGAGCAGGGGATATTGTCGACCGGGCGCGCGTTGCTGATGACAGGCCGGGTGCGCACTCCCAGAATGATGGCCGACGCGGTGGCGGCAATCACCACTGATGACATTGCAGAGGTGGCCGCGATGCTCAGGCCCGAGAATTGCTCGGTGCTGTCGCTCGGATGACCCCCTCCTGTCTGGGCGTGATTTGTTAAAATCGCGTAATTATTGGTCGTTAGGTAGCTGTAACTGACCTCGCGGTTGACCATTGACGGAGATTTTTCGTAACTTTACAAATGCAAAGGTGAAATAATATTCTAACAGTCGCTTATGAAGATAGGAAATGTCGACCTTGGCCAGAGACCGGTGATGTTGGCTCCGATGGAGGATGTCACCGACCAGTCGTTCCGCCTGATATGCAAGGAGCTTGGCGCGGATATGACCTACTCAGAGTTTGTCTCGGCCGATGCGTTGATACGCAATATCGCCGCCACCACGCGCAAACTGTCGATTCATCCTGGCGAACGTCCCACGGCCATCCAGATTTATGGCCGCGAGACAGGCCCGATGGTCGAGGCTGCCAGGATGGTCGAAGAGGCACGTCCCGACATCATCGACATCAATTTCGGTTGTCCGGTCAAGAAGGTGGCCGGTAAAGGGGCCGGGGCCGGCATGCTGCGCGACATTCCGCGCATGCTCGAAATCACCCGCGAGGTGGTGAAAGCCGTCAGCCTTCCTGTCACGGTCAAGACCCGTCTTGGCTGGGATCATGAATCGAAGATAATCGTGGAGCTTGCCGAACAGCTGCAGGACTGCGGAATCCAGGCCCTGACGGTGCATGGGCGCACGCGCTCGCAGATGTACAACGGTGAGGCCGACTGGGAGATGATAGCCAGGGTCAAGGCCAATCCCCGCTTGAAGATACCTGTCATCGGCAATGGCGACATCACTTCACCCCAGAAATTGGTGGAGGCGTTTGACCGCTACGGGGTGGATGGAGTGATGGTGGGCCGCGCCGCCATTGGCAATCCCTGGATTTTCAGCGACATGAGGCAGACGCTGCTTTACGGGGAGGTGCGCCGTCAGCTCACCATGGCTGAGAAATTCGACATACTGCGCCGCCAGATTGACGAGAGCATCGACCGCATAGATGAATACCGGGGGATTCTGCATATCCGCCGCCACCTTGCCGTCAGCTCCCTCTTCAAGGGGATTCCTTTCTTCCGCGAGACCCGCATAAGGATGTTGAGGGCCGACACCAAGCAGGAGCTTTTCGACATAATAGCCGCCGTGGAGGAGAAATTGGCCAGCGGCGAGGCGTTCGCCGAGCCTAAGGAGGATGCGTCCCCCTCGGAATCATGACAATATAAACCTGAACCAATCAAACCATTAGCCTGTGAAAAAGCAATTAGCGACATTCATCGCGGTGTTCATCGCCGCTGTGGCCGCTCTTTCGGCCGAGAATACCCACCGATATGAATTGAAAGTGGGGGATTTCAACCGCCTTGTGGTGGATGACGGCATAAATGTGGAGTACCGTTGCAGCGAGGACTCCGCCGGGCTTGCTGTCTACGAGGCTACCAAAGCCTTGGCCGACCAGCTGATATTCGATTTCTCAAAGAAAGGGCGGTTGATGATTCAGAAGCAATTTCATGGAGAGGGTGAGCTTTCAGATGATCTCCCGGTTGTCAGGGTATATTCAAAATTCCTCAGCCAGGTGCAGAACAACGGCGACTCGGCAGTGGTTGTCGTGTCGGTGGCCCCCTGCCCGGAATTCAAGGCCACGGTGATAGGCAATGGACGGCTGGTGGTGAAAGACATACACGCCAACAAGTTTGACGGCGCGATAAAGACCGGCAACGGCCAGCTCGTCGTGTCGGGGAAATGTGATCAGGCGTCGTTCAGCAACACCGGTGTCGGCTCCGTGCAGGCCGACAACCTGGAGGCGGGGGATGTCTCTTGCCGTTTCTTCGGCACCGGCACGACCGGTGTCTGGGCGACCGACCGACTGACCATCAAGGGGATGTTCCCCGGCAAGCTTTATTACAAGGGGAATCCCGGCAAGGTGAAGAATTACAGCATGGGTGTGAAGATTTTCAGGATGGATGCCGACGGCAAAATCACCGAAGAGGCATCCGGAGACCCTTCTGAGCTTGAGAATGTGAAATCGGGGGCCGAGGAGGAGTAACGTTTGTCAGGATTGGAAACCGGACTGAAGATACGGACTGCCGGCGCGGTGAAATGGAACGTCATCGACAAGGTCTCCCAGCAACTGCTGTATGCTGTCACCGGGATTGTGCTTGCGCGTCTGCTTGACCAGGAGGATTTCGGCCTGATAGGGGCCGTGCTGGTTTTCCAGGCATTCGCCTCGCTGTTTGTCGACAGTGGTTTCTCATATGCCCTGATTCAGCGCAAGTCGCCGACGCGCCTCGACTACTCGACGGTGTTGTGGTTCAACCTCGGTGTGGCCACGTCCATATACGCCATCCTGTTTTTCAGCGCGCCGCTGATAGCCGACTGCTTCCAGGGAGACCGGCGCATCATTCCCATAAGCCGTGTCATGTTCCTTGGGTTCATTCTGAACGCCACAGCCATCGTGCAGACCAACCGCCTGATGAAGAAGATGGATGTCAGGATGGTCGCGGTGTCCAACGCCGTCGGGCTGTTTGCAGGAGCCGTGGTCGGGATATGGCTCGCCGTGGCCGGATATGGCGCGTGGGCCATCGTGTGGCAGACACTCGCGTTGAACTTCACCAAGAGCCTTGTGTTGTGGCTCACCTCCGGCTGGCTGCCGCTGATGAGATTTTCGTGGCGGTCGTTAAAGTCATTTTTCGCCGTGGGGAGCGGAATGATGGTGTCGTCGTTTCTCAATGTGCTGTTTCAGAACATATACTCCTTTTTCATCGGCAACCGTGCGGGACTGGCACCGTTGGGATATTACACCCAGGCCGACAAATGGAGCAAGATGGGCATCAGCTCATTGTCGCAGGTGCTGACCTCTTCATTCCTGCCGGCGCTTTCGGCGGTGCAGGATGACCCTGGGCGTTTCGCCCGCGTCACCTCGAAGATGAACCGCTTCACATCCTACCTGCTTTTCCCCGCCATGGGGTTCCTGGCGGTGATGGCCACCCCGGTTTTCCACTGCCTTTTCGGCGAGAAATGGGACGCGTCGATAGTCCTCTTCCAGTTGTTGCTCGCCAGGGGGATATTCACTGTGCTTACGTCGCTCTACAACAATTATGTCATAGCCCTGGCCCGTACCCGGCTGGTCGTGGCCATGGAGGTGCTTCGCGACGGGGCGGCGCTGCTGCTGCTTTTCGCCGCGTTGCCATTCATATCGATGGAAAGGGGAGAGGATGTGGTCTACGGCATCAAACTGCTGCTCGTCGGCCAGATACTCGCCTCGGCCATAAGCTGGGGCGTGATGGTGGTCAAGACAGCCCCGGTCAGCGGTCGGTCGGTTGGGTCGTTCCTGGCCGACAGTCTGCCATATCTGTGTGAGACACTATTGATAATGGCTGTGCTGTGGGGTGAGTCGCTGCTGATTTCCGACTGCTGGAAGTTGCTGGTGTGCCAGGGTGTGACCTGCATTGCGCTGTATGTCGGCATCAACGCGTTGCTCAACTCTGTGATACAACGGGAGGTGTTTGCCTTTCTGCGCGGCAAGAAACTCGAATGAAACAAGCGTAAATAACGACAAGTCATGAAAAAGATACTCCTCGCGGCTCTTGCCGCTGTGCTTCCGGCGTTGCTGCTCGCCGCGAGCGACTACCTAAAGTATATTGACCTTGCCGACGAGGCGGTCAGGAAACAGGACTGGAACCGCGCCGAGGAGCTGCTGCGCGAGGCGATGCGCAGTGAGCCGTCCAACCCTCAGAATGTCATGCTGCTGTCAAACGTGGGTATGTTCCAATTTTATCGCGGGGAAGATTCGCTGGCCCTCCACACACTCTCGGAGGCACGGGCGATAGCCCCGGCCTCGACAGTGATTCTCAACAACCGCGCGAAGATCCTGCGCCATATGGGACGCGAACAGGACGCGATGAAAGACTATGACAAGGTGATAGAGATGGACTCACTTAACTATGACGCGTATTTCAACAGGGGATACCTCCGCCTTGTGCATGGAGATTCGGTGGGGGCCAAATCTGACCTGGCCACACTTGAGCGCCTGCGCCCCGACGACCCCAACACGCTGCTGGTGCTGGCTGTGATGTACAGCAACCAGGGGAGGTATGACGAGGCGGTGTCGTATTACAACAAGCTTATCAAGAAAGTGGAGAAAGCAGAGTATTACACAGGCCGAGCGATGTGTCGACTGGCCAAAGGCGATCTTGCCGAGGCTTCGGATGACATAGGTCGCGGGCTTGAGCTTGACCCCGAGGATGGTGAACTGTATTATTGCCGCGCTTACCTGCATCTTCTCCAGTACCGGGAGGAGGATGCCAAGGCTGATGCCGCGCTCGCCCTGCGTTATGGGGTGTCGCAGGCTCGCATCGACGAGCTTTTCGCCCAGTGACGTTATTTCCGCGTCACTCCCAGCGGTGGCGGCGATAGATGATGGTCTGCAGCACTCCGCGCATGGACAGGTAGAGGATGAAGGCGAGCCAGAGGGCGTGGTTGCCCATCGTAGGGTAGAGCAGCATGTAGGTGATGAAGAATGTGGCCACGGCCCCGAGCATCGACAGCAGCAGTCCACGCGTCATCGTGGCCCCGATGAAGACCCCGTCCCATGCGAATGCCGCGAATCCGGCGAATGGCACGGTGAGCGCCCATACGAAATACTCGCGCGAGGCTCCGATGACGTCCGTGTCGTCGCTCAGCAGCCCGAGGAATCCTTCACCGCCGCCGAGATAAAGGAGGGTGAAAAATGCCGCCCATATCGTGCCCCACATGAAAAGCCTCCTCACGCAGAGCCGCAGGCTCATCCAGTCGCGTGCGCCGACAAACCGCCCAACAAGGGCTTCCCCGGCAAAGGCGAAGCCATCCATCATATATGAGAATAGCAGGAAAAGCTGCATCAGCAGGGTGTTGACCGCCAGGATGAGCGCCCCCTGCTGCGACCCGGCGCGGGTGAACCAGAGGGTGACGGCAATCAGGCAGACAGTGCGCAGCATCACATCGAGGTTGACGCTGAAGAAACGTTTCAGTTCGCCCCACCGCAGTATCTCGGCGAATGTGGCGGATGTGAGACGGTAACGTCTCAGGAATAGGAATCCGGCCCCGAATCCGACCCACTGGGCGGTCAGCGAACCTGTCGCCACACCGGCTATGCCCCATCCGAGGCCGTAGACCAGCAGAAGGCTCGCAAGTATGTTGACGCAGTTTATGGTGAGTGACACCCACAGCAGCATCCGGGAGTTCTGCATCCCCAGGAACCATCCCGACATGGCGTAGTTGCCGAGCACTGCCGGCGCGCCGTAGATGAGTATGTGGAAATAGAGCGACGCCAGAGCGGTGGTCTCGGTGCCCGCGTCGAGAAACCAAGAAAAAAGCCTGAACACCGGTTGCTGGAGCATGACCATCATGACACCGGCCCCGATGGCTACGATGAGCGACCGGCGCAGCACAAGGGTTGAGGCGCGGTTGTCTCCGGCTCCGCAGGCCTGTGCCGACAGCCCGGAGGTGCCTGCGCGCAGAAAGGAAAACAGCCAGTAGAGCATGTTGAACATCACACCGCCGACGGCAATCGCGGCTATGTAGAGTTCGCTGCCCATATGGCCCACAATGGCGGTGTCGACCAGGGCCAGCAGGGGGGTGGTAATGTTGGCGGCGATTGAAGGAATCGCCAGGCTGAGTATCTTGCGGTTCAATGTGTTGGCGGGCGATGACAAGTGTCGGTGACTTAAGATGTATGCCGTAATTGAACGAATCCAACTACGGCATACACTCGTTTTATATCAGGATTGTTATTGCTCAGAGCTTCTTGGCGCGGAGGGAGTCGAGCCAGAGGTAGGCAATCAGGGCCACATAGGCCACGATGCCGAGAATCTGGAGGGTTCCGGCCTCAAGCGGGCAGGCGTACTCGAATCCGCAGAAACGGGTCAGGGCGGCGAACACGCCGAAGAGTGCGCCACCGGCGATAAGGCCAGAGGCGATTAGGGTGCCACGGTCGCGGCGGGCGTCGCTGACAGCCTTGTCCTTGGAGCTTCTGGCCACGAACCAGGAGATGGCTCCGCCGACGAGCAGGGGGGTGTTGAGCGACAGGGGGATGAACATGCCCAGGCAGAAGGCAAGCACCGGCACGCCGAGCCAGTTGAGCAGCAGGGCGAGGATGATGCCGACCATGTAGAGAATCCAGGGGGTGTCGCCTCCCATCATGAGCGGTTCGATCACCTTGGCCATCGCGTTGGCCTGGGGAGCGACGAGCGAGTTGGCGTTGTCGGGGTCGAAACCATATACCTGGTTAAGTACCAGAATCACGCCGCCGACGGTGGCCGCCGAGACCAGTGTGCCGAGGAATTTCCATTGCTCCTGCTTCTTGGGGGTCGTGCCGAGCCAGTAACCTACCTTCAGGTCGGTGACGAAGCCGCCAGCCATTGACAGGGCGGTGCAGACCACACCTCCGATTACCATCGATGCCACGATGCCAGAGGTGCCGTTGAGACCGATTCCCACGAATATGGCCGACGCGATTATGAGGGTCATGAGGGTCATTCCCGACACAGGGTTGGAGCCGACGATGGCAATCGCGTTGGCGGCGACGGTGGTGAAGAGGAATGCGATGAATGTCACCACAATCCAGGCCACAAGCGCCTGCCACCAGTTGTGTATCACTCCGAACCAGAAGAACACCAGCACGGCCACGAGGGCTATCGAGATGAAGAACACGATATGCTTCATCGATATGTCGAGCTGCCAACGCACGGATTGCGACTTGCTGGCGGCTCCACCCTTGAACTCGCGTCCGGCCAGGCCGACGGCCTGCTTGATGATGGGCCATGACTTGATGATGCCGATGACTCCGGCCATGGCGATGCCGCCGATGCCGATCATCCTGACGTAGTTGCCGAATATCGCTTCGGGGGCCATTGCCGCTATCTCGGCGTTGCCGTATGTGCCCATCAGGGGCACCAGCACCCACCAGGCGAAGAGGGAGCCTGCGGTGATGATGAACGCGTATTTGAGGCCGATGATGTAGCCCAGACCGAGGACGGCGGCTCCGGTGTTGCAGCTAAGCACGAGTTTGGTCTTGGCGGCCACGGCCTGCCCCCACTCGCTGACAGTGGTGGAGAGGGTCCCGGCCCAGAAGCCGAATGTCTCGACCACATAGTCGTAGATACCGCCGATGAGCGAGGCTATCACGAGTGTCTTGGCCTGTGAGCCTCCGGCAGCGCCCGCGCTCTGGCCGCTGGCCAGCACCTGGGTGGTGGCTGTCGCTTCAGGGAAGGGATACTTGCCGTGCATGTCCTTCACGAAATATTTGCGGAAGGGGATGAAGAATAGTATGCCAAGCACGCCTCCGAGCAGCGAGCTGAGGAATATCTGGAAGAAGTTGACGGTGATTTCGGGATATTTTGCCTGCAGGATGTAGAGGGCAGGGAGGGTGAAGATGGCTCCGGCCACAATCACGCCTGAGCAGGCGCCGATTGACTGGATGATGACATTCTGGCCAAGGGCGTTTTTCTTGCCGAGCGCGCCGGAGAGGCCCACGGCGATGATGGCGATGGGGATGGCCGCCTCAAACACCTGCCCGACCTTAAGCCCGAGATAGGCGGCGGCCGCGCTGAATATCACACAAAGAACCAGACCGAGGGTCACCGAGTAGGTGGTCACCTCAGGATAGTTGCGGGCCGGATGCATCAGCGGCCTGTACTTCTCGTCTGCGGCGAGTTCGCGGAACGCGTTTTCCGGCAGCTCGATGGGATCGGCCTCGGGCGACATCTCGATGTCGCGGATTTGGGCCTCCTCCGCCGGGGGGATGTTGTTTGCTTTTTTCATTATAGGAAATGTGGATGATTGTCAGGTGGTGGTTGAAGGACGCGAAAGTATGTCGAATGTGTCGACGTAAATCTCAGTGGTGCGGCGTTTTATGGCGTTGAAGTCTTGCCATTCGCGGGTGCGCAGCTTCCCTTCGATGTAAAGCTTTGTGCCTTTGGTGACATATCTCTCGGCGATTTCGGCGTTGCGGTCCCACATGACGATGTTGTGCCATTCCGTGCGCTCCGGCACCTCGGCTCCGCTCGGTGCCCGGTAGCCGCGCTCGGTGGTGGCCAGCGAGAATGTGGCGCATGGGCGCGAGTCGATGTAGCGTATCTCGGGATTTTTCCCGACATTGCCTACGAGAATCACTTTGTTGACAGACATGGGCCTACGGGTATTATGGTTTCTGCCGGAGATCCGCAGGGAGGCACGACGTTGGTCAGACGGTGTGCCACGGCCTGCGAGCCGCCTTGTTGACAGCTACAAAATTAGCCAACTTTCGGCAAACATCCAAAAGTTGGCTGATTATAATATCGTGGGACTGCTGTTATTTTTCCCGATTATTTCCTTTTGCGGGGCTGACCGTCGGGTCCGGCCTCGTAGAGGTCGTCATAAATGTCTGAATAGGTGTCGAGGGTCGTGGGGTCAAGCTGCTCGGGATAATCCCCCTCGTTGTCGAGGTCGTCGATGTCGTCAAGGTCGTCGTCATCGAAGTCGTCGCCGTCATACTCGAAGTCGTCGACCATACGGCCTCCGGCGTCGGGAGCCTCCTCGTCGTCGGCTACCGGTTCGGGCGAGAAGATAAACTCATCCTCCTCCCTTACGCGGTGATGTCCGTCGAGCGGCCGGTGAGTGATCGGGGTCTCCTCGATGCGGTTGGCGTCATCGGTGATGGCTTTCCACAGAGCGTCTTTCAGCTCCACGAGGCCTTCGCCGGTGACTGCCGAGATGAACACATGGGGGATGTCGGCCGGGAGTGTCGGCTCGATCTCATCTTTCAGCTCCTGGTCGAGCATGTCGCTCTTGGAGACTGCCAGCACCCTTTGCTTGTCGATGAGCTGGGGGTTGAAACGGCGCAACTCCTCAAGCAGCACCTCATATTCCTTGGCGATGTCGTCGGCGTCGGCGGGGACCATGAACAACAGCACGGCGTTACGCTCGATATGGCGTAGGAACCTCAGACCTAGCCCTTTGCCCTCACTCGCCCCCTCGATGATGCCGGGAATGTCGGCCATCACAAAGGAGCGGTTGCCACGGTAGTCTACGATGCCGAGCTGCGGCTCCATGGTGGTGAAGGGATAGTCGGCGATTTTTGGACGGGCGGCAGACAGGGCCGACAGCAGGGTTGACTTCCCGGCGTTGGGGAATCCTACCAGGCCGACATCGGCAAGCAGTTTCAGCTCCATCACGACGCTGCGCTCCACGGCCGGTTCGCCCGGCTGGGCGTAGCGCGGGGCGCGGTTGGTGGCAGTCTTGAAGTGCCAGTTGCCCAGGCCGCCGCGACCTCCCCGGAGGAGGTTTATTTCCTGGCCGTCCTCGGTGACTTCGCAAAGAAACTGGCCTGTCTCCGAGTCGAACACCACGGTGCCGCACGGCACCTCTATTATCTGGTCTTCCCCATCCTTGCCGAAGCTGCGTCCGCCCGAACCTGCCTGGCCGTTGCCGGCAAAGACATGGCGGCGGTATTTCAGAGGCAGCAGGGTCCACATGTTCTTGTTGCCACGGAGGATGACATGGCCGCCGCGTCCGCCGTCACCGCCGTCAGGGCCACCTTTGGGCACATACTTGGCCCGGTAGAAATGGCTTGAGCCGGCTCCGCCCTTGCCGCTGCGGCAAAGTATCTTCACATAATCTATAAAATTCGAGTCTGCCATAAATAAACTGTCTGAAAAGTTGAACGTTGGGGGAGAGATATGGCCGTCGACGCTTCGACGAGGAGGGATTGGCGGCAGGGAGGTCAGTGCCGCCCCATGGCGCGATGGTGGCGCATAAGCTCCTCGGCATGGCGGAAGTCGGCAGGTGATCCGATATCTATCCATGTGCCGTCGATGGGGAAGAACACTGTCTTTCCTCCCCCGGCCATCGCTTTCTCTATCAGCTCGGGGGCATCGGTGGGGGTGTCCGGGGCGATAGAGTTGAGCAGCCTGTTGGAGAAAATGTATATCCCGGCGTTGGCGTAGTAGGAATATGTGGGCTTCTCCTCCAGCGAAAGCACCTCACGGCCCTGTGTGGCTAAAATCGCGTAAGGCACAGAGACGGAGTAGGGGATGGCGGCTATTGTCACGTCGGCCTTCTCCGCCTTATGCAATAAAAACATTTCTTCGAGCGAAAGAGTTGTCAGCAGGTCGGAATTCATCACCAGGGTGTCACCCTCGTCGCTGCGGCTGATGAGCGACGCCGCTCCGATGGTGCCGAGCGGCTGATTCTCGACCACGCATTTCACGTCGATGCCGAAGACAGGTTTGGAGAAATGGTCTATTATCTGCTCGGCGAGGTAGCGGGTTGTGACGGTCACATCCGTTATGCCGGCCCGTGAGAGGTTGCGCACATTGTAGTCGATGATGGGTATGCCGTCGATTTCGAGCAGAGGCTTGGGTGTCGAGAGGGTGAGCGGTCTAAGGCGTTCACCTTTCCCTCCGGCCATCAGTATGGCGCTCAGCGGGAGTATCGTCTCCACCTGGGTCAGGTCTAGGGCTCGGAGCAGTCTGCCCCTGCCGTCTACCACCGGCAGCAGGCGAATCCCCTTGAGCCTCGCCTCCTTGATTTCGCTGACAGGTGTGTCGGGCCCAACTGATGAGAAATCCTTGTGGGCTGCTTCGGCCACCGGGCTTTGCAGGGAGACGCCGCGCAACAGGGCCCGGCGTATGTCGCCGTCGGTCATCGTGCCGGCGACACATCCCTCCTTGTCGGTGACGATGAGAGTCATCACGCCGTCGGTCAGGGAGTTGAGGCGTTCAAGGGCCTGTATCAGGGTGGCGTTTATGTCGATTATATGCTTGTCCATTGCTGCGGGGGGTAGGTGAAATTCAGTCTGTCGCGGCATCGTAGGCCCCGGAGGAGTCGAGGCGTGAGGTCATCACGGCCCTGGCTACAGTGAGGTCAATCGGGTTGTCTATGTCGAGCGAGTCCTCTGGCCGCATCTCATATGGAATCCTGCGGGGGAAAGCCCCGAGGGGCATACGGCGTATCGAGTCGGGATTTATGACATACACGGCTCCGTTGTATTCCCACGCGTCGGGTGCGTCCTGCCTGCGGGTGAGCAATCCGTCTCCTTTGGATATGTGGAGGTAACCTGTCTCGGGGTCGGTCTCGAAGCAGTTGTAGTAGGGGTTGGCCGCAGCCTTGCATACCGACACCACCATGTCTGTCTTCGCGGGGTCGAATAGGGCGATGGCCTCTGCCACATGGTTGCCGTCGCGGAATGGGGAGGTGGGCTGAAGCAGCACCACACAGTCATATTCCAGCCCCATTCTGTCGGCGAAATCCATGGCGTGGAGAATCACCTCACGCGACCCTGCGGTGTCGGTCGACAGCTCGGCGGGGCGCAGAAACGGCACTTCGATTCCCTCCTCGCCGACTTTCGCCGCAATCTCGGGTGAGTCGGTCGAGACGATGACGCGTCGGTTGTCGGGACGCTCCGCGGAGCCGTCGGCCCCCAGCAGGTCAAGACACTGGAGGGCGGCGTCGATGGTGTATGCGATCAGCGGACGTCCGCAGAGGTCGGCGATGTTTTTCATCGGAATCCCTTTGCTGCCTCCTCGGGCAGGGATGATGAATAGGGGCTGGCGTGATGCGGCTGTGGGTGACGTTGTCATAGTTCGTCGGAATCAGCGAATGTCGGCACATTCAGTATTGGATACGGGTCGATGAACCGCTTGGAGTAAAGCTCGTCAAGACGAATGTGGACGAGGGTGTCGACAATGCGCGTTACAGTGTCGCGCTTCGCGTAAGGGTTGTCGGTCTCCAGGGCGAGGCGTTTGCCGGCCGGGGAGAGGGCGAAAGATATGGCCTGGTGGATTTGGTCATGCTCCCCCTCGCAGTGGATGACGGATGAGGCGGCGATGCGTCCTTGCTGGCGTATGCCGATGTCGACGGTCGGAATCCTCATCGTCGGCACCTCCACGATGCCGCTTGAGGAGTTGCCGACCACGGCGCTGACAAAATGCAGTGCCGAAAGGTAACGGCGGCGGCCGAGTGAGGGCACAACGGCCACGCGGCCCGGATACCGGGCGGCATATTCGTTTATCATCTTGATTATCACCTCCCCGTCGGGGTCATTGTTGGGGTATGTGAAGATGATGTGTGAGCTGATGAATCCGTCGAGCGCTTGCAGCAGTGCCTCGCAGCGTTCCTTGACCGGCACCGGATCCATGGTCGCGGGATGGAATGTCACCAACAGGGTCGACGAGTTTATGTCGATACCGATGAATTTCTCAAGATCTGGCTTGGGTATCACCGGCTCATATATGATGTTGTAGACCCCGAGGGCTCCGGTGTTTAACACATATTTCGGGTTCTCGCCCATGGAAATCACTCGGTTGCGGTATGCGTCGGTTGCCGTGAAATGCAGGGCTGACAGCTTGGTCAGCGCATGCCGGATGTTGTCGTCAAACGCTCCCTCGGAGATTTCACCTCCGGCGATATGCGCTATAGGCACCCGCATGATTGTGGCAGCTGTGGCCACGGCGAGCATCTCATACCGGTCGCCGAGGATGACAAGGATGTCGGGATTGAGGCGTCCGAGGGCACGGGCCACCCCGATGAGGCATTTCCCGGTGGCGGCGGCTGTCTCGACAGCTGAGTCGTTTCCGGCGTTCATCTCCACTCGCTCGTCAACCTTGAATCCGTCTTCGATGATTTCATCGACGGTCATGCCGTATCGGGCATCGAGGTGCATGTTGGTGGCGATGATCTGCAGTTCCACAGTCTCGTAGGCCCGCAGCTCACGGGCGACACCGCTGAGTAGGCCCCAGTCGGCTCGTGTCGATGTCACTATGCAAATTTTCCGTCTGATGAGATCGTTGTTCATTTCGGGGAGATGTTTTGGAGGAGTTTTTGGAAAAAGAGATGTTGTCTTCAAAACCGCCACGTCACGGCCCCCTCATTTCAGAGGAAGCCGCGACGGTGGTTGAGATGGATGCAATGGCCGCGTGTGGGCGCCGGTCAATAGGCGGTGCCGGTCACGGTCACCTTGCGGTCGTATTTCTCACACTCGAAGGTGAGGCTTAGGCTCTTGCCTGCCACCACGGTGCCCTGGAGGTTGGTTATGGCGAAAGCCGGGTAGGGGGTGCTAGCGATTTCAGGGATGAGGCTGCTGGTGCTGAATGTGAAGCCATCCTCGGTGTAGGTCATCGGTATGTCGGCAAACCTCATTATTCCGAGGTTGGCGGGCATGCCCTCCATGAAACGGGGATATGCGATCTGCACTTCGGCTTTCTTAGTCTTGCCGTCGAAGACAATCAGATAACGCGACTGGTTGGTCGTGAACGGGGCATTGGCGGGGTCGGAGATGTCGGTCGACTTGGTCTCGCCGATGAACTGGTTGTGGGTGAAGAAGGTGGTCACCTCATAGCGGTTGTCCATCACGAAGCTGATGGTGACGAGGTTCTGCGAGCCGTCGGCGCGGAGGACGAAATCCACTTTGACGTCTGAGATTGTCACGGTGGTGCTGCCGGCCTCCACCTGGATGGGGGAGGGGGCGTTGACTTTCCAGCCGGTCTGTGTGTAGTCCATCCTCAGTTCTGGGAGGGTGAATGATATGGCGCGTTCGTCAGAACTGTACTGGAAGTTGTTGACATGGAGCTGCAGGGTGGAGCGGTCGAGGTTGACCATCACGCCGTAGTCGGCTCCAATCAGCACGGTCTGGCTGTTGTCCGAGCGGTCGATTACCGACACATAGTTGAGCGATGACTGGATGGTCAGCGCCTGGGTGTTCTCGGTGGGGCCGTCATCCCCGCAAGATGAGAGGATGAAGGCTGACAGCATCAGGAGAGGGAGGAATTTGAGAAATTTCATATCTATGTCTGTTGATTTGTTATACGTTGTCAAAAGTCAAGTTGCCAGCTCAATGTGGCTCCGGCTGAGAAGCCGTTGCCGCGCTGCAGGAATGCATTCCCTATTGAAACGAAATAAAAGGTCGCATATTGCGTGGCGGTGATATTGTCTGCCCACAGTTCGAGCCGGAATCCCTTCCGGGTGGCTGCCACCGAGGCGTTGAGTAGCATGTAATATGGCTGTCTGACGGTGTTGGCCTCGTCCCACCAGATGCTTCCGGTGCCTCGGGTGTTGACCTCGGCCGATATGCCGTCGACCAACCGGGAGCCGCTTATGCCTCTGGTGTATCCTGCCGACAGGAAGAGGGTGTTGGAGGGGGCGTAGGGGACGCGTTTGCCCGAGTAGTCGGCCCGGCCATTGTTGAACTCGATGAATCGGGCGTCGGTGAACCCGTATGCCCCGCGTGTGAACCATCCGGCCGGGGAGTGGTATGACAGTGACAGCTCCACACCCCTTGAGCGGGCGCGTCCGGCGTTGGCCATTATGCGTCCGGTGATGCTCCCTTCGGGAAACATCGTGACCTGCTGGTTGTCGATGTTGATCCAGAACGCAGAGAAATCCATCGTGAGCGACTGCTCCAGGAATGCCAGGTGAGCGCCGACCTCGAAGTTCCAGTCGGTCTCCGGACGGTATGACACCGTCTGGTCCACATCATATTGCTGCATCAGCCCCATCTCAGACATCAGCCTCTGCTGCAGGAAGTCGGAGAACATCTGGGTGTTGTATCCTCCGGCCTTGTATCCCTTGGTGACAGAGGCGTATAAGTTGCCCGACTCTGCCGGGAGGCGGTATGAGACTGACAGTTTTGGCAGCAGCTGGGTGAAGTCGTGCGACAGGCTGCCTGTCTCGTCGATGTCAACCGGGCAGCGGCTGTAGACCGGCAGCGGGGAAATGCCGGGGTCGGTGTTGTCGTATATGGTGTAGGCTGTGTTGCAGAAGCTCCGGAAGTCGAGGCCGGTACGTTCCCAGTCAAACCTGAGTCCTGCCGTGAGGGTGAATGCTCCGAGCCTCAATGAGCTTTCGTGGTAGAGCGACAGGCCGCCCGACGGCATCGTGAACTCGCTCCCGAGGGTGAACGACGGCTCATCCCAGCCGATGGGGTAGTAGGGGTTGGCGTTGTTGCGGTTGGCGACAATCAGCCGGTCTATTCCGGTCTGCATGAAGGTCACGGGAGCCTCCATCCTGGAGCGGCGCCAGAAACCGAACATTCCTGTCAGCCAGGAGTATTTGCCGGTTTGCGGGCCGCGGGCAACGAAGTCGCCCGTGAAAGCCCACTCTTTGCGTTTCTGGCGCAGGGTGAAGTAGTCGGCTTCGGTGAAATCCTGGTCGAGGACCATGTCGTCGTCGAGATACTGCACGCTCATTATCGAGGAGAATGTGATTCCCCTGAAAGAATGTTTCACCGTGAGGCCGTCGACGAATGACAGGCGACTGTAATGGCATGTGTCGTTGTATGCGATTCGGTCGGTCGCGACATTGAGGTAGGGGTAGCCATGCTGGCGGCCACGGGTGAGCATGGCGGTGTTCTCCACCACCACCTTTCCTGTTGGCCTGAAGGATGTCTTCCACCGCAGTGCCCCGAGGCGTTCGCGGCCGGTCTTGCTGCCGTTGTGGGTGTTGCGGAAGAAACCGTCGGTGCCGGAGGCCTCGGCGGTGAGCGACATGCCGAGTTTGCCCGACAGTTTGCCGTAGACCCCGGCCGACGCGCGCCAGGTGTTGCGGGAACCATATGACAGCTTTGCCCTCACCCCCTCGAAGCTGAGCGGAGAGAGTGTGTAGATGTTGACAAGTCCGCCCATGGTGTTGCGGCCGTAGAGTATGTTCTGGGGGCCGCGCAGCAGTTCCACCCGGTCGATGTCGGCCAGGTCGAAGTCAAAGTTGTCCTTATTTATAATAGGAATGTTGTCGATGTTGAGGCCTACGACTGGCTGGTCGATGCGGGTCCCCATTCCTCTGACGTATATCGAGGATGTCATCCGTGAGCCGTAGGCCGGGATGTAGAAGTTTGGGGCCAGGGCCGAGGCGTCGCGCAGGTTGACAAGGTCGTATGTCTCGACCGCCTGGCTGCCGATGTATGTGACCGCCTCGTCGGCGTTGGGGTGGTCTCCCCCCTTTATGGCCGTCACTGATACCTCGCCGAGCACGACACCGCGCCGGGTGCCCACCGAGTCTGTGGCGGCAGCGTTTTCCCCGGCGATGGCGCTCGCGGGAAGCAGGGCTGAAACCAGCGGCAATATGGCAGGCAGTATCTCTCGCATTTCGGTCTTTGAAGCGGGCCCCGGCCCCGGGGCGCGTTGTTTCAGGCTGCAAAGTTACAATTTTTTCATGACATATGAAAAAGGGGCTGGTGCGTTATCAGGGCAACCGCATCAAAATTTGGCTTTAAGCAGCATATCGGTCAAATAGTCGT